>Ga0184635_10000134_pt1 | contig 15728 bp, 15 predicted proteins | sample PLM3_30_b2_FD_133147 | JGI IMG/M metagenome (GOLD analysis project Ga0184635, IMG submission 133147) | Groundwater sediment microbial communities from an aquifer in East River, Colorado, USA - PLM3_30_b2 | ecosystem: Environmental > Terrestrial > Soil > Riparian zone | place: USA: East River...
CACGTGGACGGATTGGCGACGGTCGTTGGACGTGAAGATATGACCGAGGTGGCCCGCTTCGTCTTGCGCGCGCCGGCCGAGCTTGCGCGTTTCATCGCGACCAAGGGATCCGTCGCGCTCGACGGCGTTTCGCTTACCGTCAACGCCGTCGAAGGCGACACCTTTTCGGTTCTAATTATCCCGCACACTCTGCAGGTGACGACATTCGGAGACGTGCGAAAAGGCGATGACGTCAATCTCGAAGTCGATACCATGGCCCGCTACGCAGCGCGGCTTGCGCAGATGAGGTCGGCGTCACCCTGAGGCGTGGGGATATACAGGTTCGGCCTGAGGCTGAGCGGCCGCGGGAGCAGGGGAAGGCGCCCTTGTTCAGGCCGAGGCCACTTGCTACCACCGCCCAGCACCGGGAACTCGGGCGATGGCCAGACGCAGAAGCAGAAGCAGCACGAAAAAGCACGACAGTCTGCATATGCTGATCGTGGAATCGCGTTTTTACGACAATATTTCCGATGAGCTTTTGCGCGGCGCTACACGCGTGCTCGACGATGCGGGAGCGCGCTATGACCGCGTAACCGTGCCGGGCACGCTGGAAATTCCGGCCGCGATTGCGATTGCCATGGATGCCGCAAAGCGTCGGCGCGCACCTTATGACGGTGTCATTGCGCTTGGCTGCGTGATCCGCGGGGAGACCCACCATTTTGAGATCGTGGCCAATGAATCCGCGCGGGCATTGATGGATCTTGCGGTGAAAGAGCGGTTTGCCATTGGTAACGGCATCCTCACCGTCGAAAACGAGGCGCAGGACCATGCAAGCGCCCGCGTCGAAGAAGGTGACAAAGGCGGCGTCGCCGCCCGGGCCGCACTGACCATGGTTTCCCTCAAGCACACTTTGGTCTGGCGCTGATGAGCGCCGGGCCTGCACGCAACGACAAGGACGCGCGCAAGGCAAACAAGCGCGGCGCCGCCCGGCTTGCCGCAGTGCAGGCGCTTTACCAAATGGACCTTGCCGGCACCGGCCTCAACGAAATTCTCGCCGAATTCGAGAGCCACTGGATTGGACGGGAGGTTGAAGGTGAGCAATATCTCCCCGCTGAGGCAGCATTTTTTCGCGACGTTGTGTCTGGAGTTGTGCGCGAACAACGCGATCTCGACCCGCTGATCGACGAAGCGCTTTCGAAAGGCTGGCCACTCAAACGTATTGAAATGGTTTTGCGCGCCGCTTTGCGAGCCGGCGCCTATGAACTGATCCACCGCGACGACGTTCCTGCGCGCGTGGTTGTGGCCGAATATGCCGATGTCGCGGCCGCCTTTGTTGGGCGCGACGAGACAGGCATGGTCAATGCCGTGCTCGACCAGCTTGCGCGCCGCTTGCGCGCCGCCGAGTTCGGCCGCGCCGCCGGGTAAGAAGATGGCCACTCGCGACGATATGTCGGCCGAAGATCGACTGATCGCGCGTTTCTTTCAGCCGCTCGCGACCCATCCTGGCGCGCTGGGCTTGTCGGACGATGCCGCATTTCTCAAGCCGCCGCCGGGTTGTGATCTGGTGCTCAAGACTGATGCCATTGTCGGCGGTGTGCATTTCTTTCCCGAAGATGCCGCCCATACCGTGGCGAGCAAAGCGCTGCGCGTGAATCTGTCCGATCTTGCCGCCAAAGGCGCCCGCCCGCTCGGCTTCCTGTTGTCTCTCGCGCTCCCCAAGGAGACGGGTGAGGACTGGCTCGAGGGGTTTTCCCAGGGCCTTCGTGGCGATGCCGTGCTATTCGGCTGTCCGCTGTTTGGCGGCGATACCGATCGCACGCCGGGACCGATCACGATTTCGATTGCCATGTTTGGAAGCGTGCCGGAAGGCACGATGGTGCGTCGCGCCGGCGCTAGGCCAGGTGATCGCGTGTTCGTAAGCGGCACCATCGGTGATGCGGCGCTCGGCGTTATTTTGCGGAAGGGAAAGAAGTGGAAGCTCACCGAGGCTCAACGGCAGCATCTGATCGCGCGCTACCTGCTGCCTCAGCCTCGCAGCGCGCTGGCCGAGGCCGTTCGGACGCACGCCTCGGCGGCCATGGATGTTTCCGACGGGTTTGTTGGCGATCTTGCCAAGCTGTGTCGCGCGTCCGGCGTTGCGGCCGACATTGATGTCGGACGCATGCCGCTCTCGGAGGCGGCAAAAGCGGTTATGTCCACCGACCCTATGGCGCTCGAAATTGCCCTTACCGGAGGCGATGATTACGAGATTGTCTGTACAGTCGCGCCGGACAAGTCAGCGAGTTTCCAGGCTGCTGCGAAGGCCGCGAATGTTACGGTCACGGAGGTTGGCGAGATAAAGGCCGGCGAGGGCGCTCACTTTCTTGCGACAAATGGTAAAGTGCTCGCGTTCAAACGCGCATCATTCAGCCACTTTTGAATCGACGGGACGAAAGTGCCTGCCGCAGGTATAATGCGAATTTAGAAACGGGAATTTGCGATGCACGACATGACGGCAAAACAGGCGGCGGCGAGGCCTGTCGAACATCTTCCAAGCTTTGCAAAACACCACAGACAATTTCCGACCAGCGCCTGGCTGCGCCGGCGGGCGCCGAGCAAGGTGCCGCTTTTTGCTTTCGAGTACGGCGACACCGGTGCCGGAAATGATGTTGGCATCGCGCACAATTGGGCCGCGCTTGATGCCGTCGAAATCGTGCCCCGCTACGGGGTGATGCCGACGCTTCCGCCGGTCGATATGAAGCTGTTTGGCCGCAGCTACGCTGCGCCGATCGGCGTTGCGCCAATGGGCGGGCCGTCGCTGGTGTGGCCGGGCGCCGATCTCCTGATGGCGAAGGCGGCACAACGCGTGCGAGTGCCTTATACGCTCAGCGTTGCGGGCGGAGCCACCATCGAACAGGCGGCCGAGGCCGCACCTGACGTGTTTTGGCTTCAGCTCTATCGATTCTGGCACGACGATCACAAGATCGGCTTCGACCTGGTGCGGCGCGCGCAGGCGGTCGATGCAAAGGTCCTTGTCCTCACGCTCGACGTACCCGTGCGCACAACGCGCTCACGGGAAACTTATGCCGGCCTCGCGCACGAGTTCCGCCCCAACCCGCGCATGATCTACGAAATGATGGTGCGGCCAAGATGGCTGTTTGCGCTCTTGCGCAATGGTTATCCGCGCTTTGCCACCATCGGCGACTATGCCCCGGCGGGAGCGAGCACGAACGAGATCATCGCTTTTGCGCGCGAGCGTATGGGCGGCGCTTTTTCATGGGAAGAAGTCAAGCGCTATCGCGACGCGTGGAAAGGCCCGATGGCAGTGAAGGGCATTCTGCATCCGGAGGATGCCGAGAAAGCAGTGTCGCTGGGGATCGACGGCATTTGGGTGTCGAACCACGGCGGACGCCAGATCGAGGCGCTGACGTCCTCGATCGACGTTCTGCCGGCAATCGTCGCGGCCGTTGGAAGCAAAGCAACCATCATCCTCGACAGCGGCGTGCGCAGCGGACAAGACGTCATGCGCGCTCTTGCGCTTGGCGCGGATGCTGCGTTCGCCGGGAAGTCATTCCTTTGGGCGGTGGCAGCGCTCGGCGATGACGGTCCGGACTATCTGATCAATCTCTATATCGACGAGCTGCGGGCTTCGCTTGGCCAGATCGGCGCCCTTTCCATCGCCGAGGCAAGGAACGCCACGATCCGCCACCCTGGCGCGATCGAATTTGAAGCCAAAAAGCAGGCGCCGCGCCCCGCGCGCAAGCGGTAAGCCCTGCCTCAATACAGGTCTGCGCTGGCAGCAGTGGCGATTCAATTGGATCGCCGTTACAAGAAGCGGCTTTCCGGGAGCCCCGTTCCATGTCGGCTGTCGCCGAACCTGTCCAGCATGCCATCCACGATGACAATCTCGCGCGTCGTAATGCCATTGTGCTTGCGGTCGCGCAGGCGCTCGCCGGCGGGAACAACACGGTCGTCGTTGCCACGGCAAGCATCGTCGGGGCCATGCTTGCGCCTGACAAAGGTCTCGCCACGCTGCCGGTGACGTCCATGGTTTTCGGCATGTGGCTCGGCACGCTGCCGCTGGGCGTGTTGGCACGTCATTTTGGCCGCCGCTTTGCGCTGCAATGCGGCTCGGCCTTTGGCATCGTCTCCGGGCTTATCTCCTACACCGCCGTGATGGGCGGAAACTTCTGGCTGTTGCTCGCCGGTACGTTCTGCGCCGGGCTCTACGCGGCCGCCCACCAGTCCTATCGCTTCGCCGCGGCCGATACCGCAAGTGATGCCTACAGGCCGAAGGTCGTATCGTGGGTTCTGGCGGGGGGCGTGTTTGCCGCGATCCTGGGCCCGCAGCTTGTGATCTTCACCAAGGATTTGCTCTCGCCGCATCTGTTTGCGGCCAGCTATCTCGGTCAGTCAATTTGCGCACTCGCCGCGGCGGCCGTACTGCAGTTCGTCAAGGTGCCGCCGCTGCCTGCCGCGCAGCACCACAGGGTCCGGCCGCTCGGTGAGATTGCGCGCCACGCGCGCTTCATTGTCGCGGTTGCTTGCGGCATCGCAAGCTACGGCATGATGAACATGGTGATGACGTCGGCGCCGCTCGCGATGGTTGGCTGCGGCCATTCAGTAACGGATGCCGCGCTCGGTATTCAGTGGCACGTGATGGCGATGTATGCGCCGAGTTTCATCACCGGGGCTTTGATCGCGCGCTTTGGAGTCGAGCGCATCACCGGCGTCGGTTTGGCACTGATTGCCGCAACCGCCGTGGTCGGGATAGCCGGAGTTACGGTGGCGCATTTCTGGATTGCGCTTGTGCTGCTTGGTTTCGGCTGGAACCTGTCGTTTATCGGCGCCACGACCATGGTAACGCAATGTCACCGCCCGCATGAGCGCAACAAGGTTCAGGCATTCAACGATTTCCTGATTTTCGGCAGCATGGCGCTGAGTTCGTTTTCTTCCGGACAGCTGCTCGAGAAATTCGGCTGGATCGCGATCAACGAAGTTATCTTCCCGACAATTTTTGTGGCCGCCGCGCTCTTGATCTGGCTCTCACTGCGGCCGCGGGAATCTACGGTGTAGACGGCGATCCACGTCGATCGCTTCACATTTTCATTCCGTGTAACTCAGATTGCAGCAAGCGAAAGTTTTTGCCAGCGGTGTCGGCGTACCGACTCGCGCAATTGTGTCTTCAAAATCTTGGTCGAGAGAACTTTCTCTCGATTATCTTCGGTAGTACCGTTTCTGGCGTGATGGAAATCTGAGCCTGGGGAGAGAACAATGACGAGCACTCACGTTCCATCCAGTCCGCCACTGACAGGCGTCGCTCTTCTGCGCGCAATGGCGGACAATTGGTGGCTGCTGCTGTTACGCGGTATCGCTGCCATCGTCTTTGGCATTCTGGCCTTCGTGTGGCCCGTACTCACTCTGCTGACGCTGACATTACTTTGGGGGGCCTACGCGGTCGTCGACGGCGTGTTCGCACTTTGGGCGGCAATAACCGGTCGGGGCGCTCAAACCTCGTCGCGGATATGGCTTGCTATCGTCGGCATCGCCGGAGTTATTGCGGGCCTGCTGGCATTCGCGTGGCCGGGCCTCACTGCATTGGTGCTGCTGCTGTTCATCGCCACATGGGCGATTGTCATCGGCGTGATGCAGATCTGGGGTGCTATCCAGCTCCGCAAGGAAATTGAAGGCGAATGGCTGCTGGTTCTGAGCGGCCTGCTTTCGGTCGCCTTCGGCGTACTGCTGCTGGTCCAGCCCGGCGCTGGCGCGCTCGCAGTCGCTTGGTTGATCGGCTGGTACGCAATTCTGGCCGGATGTCTCTACGTCGCGCTTGCGCTTCGGTTGAAGAAACACAAGCATCCGGCTTGACCGGAAGCGAAAGGGGCATTCGCCCGCGATGCGGTTCCGGGGTGAGCTGGAGCGGCATTTGCGATCGGTTGAATTGCGTGGTCCCTGCGGAATCGCGGCGGTCGCGACCGCCACGATAGGGTTCGCGTTGCTGATCGCGGGTGCCGCTTACGGACAAGACTCCGGCGATAACTCGGGCGGCGCTATCAATCTTGGCGGCCGGGGCTGGTCTGCCGCCGAAATCAAACGCGCGCCCGATCGTGGCCCGAGCCAACTTGAATTTGAATTTCGTGGCGGGTTTGCAACCGACTACATCTATCGGGGAACGACACTTTCCGATCACAAGCCGGCGGTCGGCGCCGCCATTGAAGCGGCGTTCTCTCAACTCTACGCCGGCGTTGCGGTGGCCAGTGTCAAGCTGCCCACACAACCGGCCGCCGAGATTGCGATGAGCGGAGGGATCCGCCAGGAATTTGCGAAAATCAATTTCGATCTCGGCGTGACCTATTTCCTCTATCCCGGTGAAGTGACCGGGGGCGGAACAAATGGGATCGACTACTGGGAGGCAGCCTTCCGCGCGGACAAGCGGATCGCGGAGTCCGTCCGGGTCGCCGGGGGGTTCGCATATTCGCCGAACGTTTCCAACACCGGCGCATGGGGTTGGTATGCCGCGTCCGGGGTCGGTATTGATCTTCCGAACAATCTGCTTCCGTCCGGAACTGGCGTGTTGTTGACCGCCGCGGCGGGCTATTCCTGGTTCGGCAATCAGTCTGTGGAACTTGGCGGCTTTCCGCTTCCGGCCTATGTGAATTGGCAAGCCGGGATAACCTTCACCCGCAAGGTCTTCAGTCTCGACCTGCGCTATTACGACACCAATCTTTCCAAGGAAAATTGCTTCGTTTTCACCGGCGATCCCGGCGCCCGACCAGGTGGACGTATCGATCCCCTCACCAATCCTGAGGGTCTGGTTTCACGCTGGTGCAGCGCCACGTTTGTCGCGAAACTTTGGTTTGCACTGAATTAGTTCAACAACGTCGCTATCTCATCGCGTTGGCGTCATCAAAGCTTCAAACAATACCGTCTCTCGGTCCCTCATTTCCGCGTTGCGCACCCCATATCTTTTTGGCTATATCCGCGCGCTTACCGGTCGGGGTGAAGCGCCCTTACAAGCGGCCATCCTCGACGCTCCTGGCGCCGGCGGGAGCGTTCGTCCCGCCAGCACCATTCAAATCGGGGAAAATGGCCACCATGAATACCTTGTGGTTGATCGTCGGCTGTGGGGTGCTCGCGATCGTTTACGGCATCTGGGCGACCCAATCGGTGATGAGTGCCGATTCGGGCAGCAAAAGGATGCAGGAGATTTCCGAGGCCGTGCGCGAGGGCGCGCAGGCCTATCTCAAACGTCAATACACAACCATCGGCATCGTCGGCGTGGTGATCTTCGTGATCATCGGCTTCACGCTCGGCTGGCTCGTAGCAGTCGGCTTTGCGATCGGCGCGGTGCTCTCGGGCGCGACCGGCTTTATCGGCATGAACGTTTCGGTGCGTGCCAACGTGCGGGTTGCACAGGCCGCCACCAAGACACTTGCTGGAGGACTCGAGCTCGCCTTCAAATCCGGCGCCATCACCGGAATGCTGGTCGCGGGTCTCGCGCTGCTCGGCGTGACGCTCTATTTCGGCTTCCTCACCGGCACTTTGCATAAGGCTCCAAACGACCGCACTGTGACCGACGCGATGGTCGCTCTTGGTTTCGGCGCATCCCTGATCTCGATTTTCGCCCGTCTTGGCGGTGGCATTTTCACCAAAGGCGCTGACGTCGGCGGCGATCTGGTCGGCAAAGTTGAAGCCGGCATTCCGGAAGACGATCCACGCAACCCGGCCACGATAGCTGACAACGTGGGAGACAACGTCGGCGACTGCGCCGGCATGGCGGCGGACCTGTTCGAGACCTATGCGGTTACGACGGTCGCTACCATGGTGCTGGCTTCGATCTTCTTTGCCAATACACCGATGCTTATGCCGATGATGATCTATCCGCTTGCCATCGGCGGCGCCTGCATCATCACGTCCATCATCGGGACGTTCTTCGTGCGGCTCGGCCGCAGTCAATCGATCATGGGAGCGCTGTACAAGGGCTTTATTGCCTCAGCCGTGCTCTCGCTGATCGCCATCTGGTTCGTTACCGACCACCTGATCGGCATGGGCCCGATCGCCGGCGCTACCTATACAGGCAAGGCCCTCTACATCTGCGCGATCGTCGGCCTGGTGGTTACGGGGCTGATCATTTGGATTACCGAGTACTACACCGGCACCAATTTCCGTCCGGTGCGGTCGATTGCAGCGGCGTCGGTCACCGGTCACGGCACCAACATCATCCAGGGGCTGGCCGTGTCGCTGGAAGCGACTGCGCTGCCGGCCATGGTCATCATCGCCGGCATTTTGGTCGCATACGCACAGGCACAACTGTTCGGCATCGCAATTGCCGTGACCTCCATGCTGGCGCTTGCGGGCATGGTGGTGGCGCTCGATGCGTTCGGGCCTGTAACCGACAATGCCGGCGGCATTGCCGAAATGGCTGGTCTGCCGAAAAACGTACGCAAGTCGACCGACGCACTTGATGCGGTCGGCAACACCACCAAGGCGATCACCAAGGGCTACGCCATCGGATCGGCCGGTCTTGGCGCGCTGGTGCTGTTTGCCGCCTACAATCAGGACCTGCAGTTCTTCACCAAGACGTCGGCGCAGCACCCATACTTCCAGGGCATCCAGCTCGACTTCTCGCTGAACAATCCGTACGTGGTGGTCGGCCTCCTGTTCGGAGGGTTGCTGCCCTATCTGTTTGCCGCGCTCGGCATGACTGCCGTCGGTCGTGCTGCCGGCGCAATCGTCGAGGAAGTGCGGCGCCAATTCCGCGCCAAGCCCGGGATCATGAAGGGCAAGGAAAAGCCGGATTACGGCCGCGCCGTCGACATGCTCACGAAAGCCGCGATCAAGGAAATGATCGTGCCGTCCTTGCTGCCTGTGTTGTCGCCGATCGTCTGCTACTTCGCGATCTACTTTATCGCGGGCGGCGGACCTGCCGGCAAATCGGCGGCGTTCTCGGCCGTCGGTGCGATGCTGCTTGGCGTTATCGTCACCGGTCTTTTCGTCGCCATCTCGATGACGTCGGGCGGCGGCGCCTGGGACAACGCGAAAAAATACATCGAGGATGGCCATTACGGCGGCAAGGGCTCCGACGCTCACAAGGCCGCGGTCACCGGTGATACGGTCGGCGATCCCTACAAAGACACGGCCGGCCCGGCGGTGAACCCGATGATCAAGATCACCAACATCGTGGCCTTGCTGTTGCTTGCAGTGTTGGCACACTGACCGGCGAAAACGCTAAGGGCCCGCGCCCGCGCGGGCCCTTTTTTTTCTGAGCGACGGTGCGTCTACAAATGGAAGCCGACGTTCTTGAAAATGTTGCGGAGGTAGCTCAACTCCTGGCCGCCTGTCGGTGTGGTTTGCGACGCAAAGTCGAAGATCTTGCCATCCTTCAAGCCGTAATTGGCGAGACGGGTGACCCGCCGGTCCTTGTCGAAGTAGACCGCGATGACGCGTTGATCGACCACCTCATGCGGCATGAAAGCGGCCGAGCGCTGGGCCTTTTGGGAGATGTAATAGAAGGCATCGCCGTTGACGGTGGCGACAGTGGAGGGAGTGCCAAGTACGATCAACACCTGTTCCTGCGTGGCGCCGACGGGAACCTGCTCCAGCGCGCCTTCCGGCAGCACGTAACCCCGCTGCAAAGTTTCAGTCGTCGCTCCACAGGCCGCGAGCGCCAATGCGCCGGCCAATGCCAGCGTGAGGTGGAGATAATGCTTGCGACGACGCACGGTTTTCGAACCCAAACGCAGCTTCATTTCAGACTTGCATCAGGAAGGGCGTTGACGTAACCGCGGCAAACCGCTTTAGCCCCAAACAGACCCGACGATGTTTCCCCTGTTTCGCCGCGACGCGCGGCAACACACCATTTCCACCCTGTATGGCACGATCGTGGCACAGGCGCGATTGCCCTGCTTTTACCGAGAATACGGCGTTCCTGACACACTTAATGGCCGATTTGACCTCTTGGTGCTGCACCTCACGATAATCCTCGATCGTTTGGCGCAAGATCCCGAGTTGCGGGACCTGGGGCAGGCGCTTTTCGACCGTTTTTGCCAGGACATGGACCATAATCTGCGGGAAATGGGCGTCGGAGACCTTTCCGTACCAAAAGAGATGCAGCGGATCGGCGAAGCGTTTTACGGACGGGCGCAGGCCTATAGGGCCGCCTTGGCTGCGCCCGGCGAGACCCCGCTGATCGAGGCTTTGAAACGGAACGTCTACGGCGCGGCCCCCCCGACGCCGGCCGCCCCGGCCCGCCTTGCGGCCTATGTCCGGGAAGCGGTACGTGATGTCAATTCGCAGCAATCGGCCGATATTTCAGCGGGTAAGCTGCGTTTGCCGGACCCTAAAGCTATTGTTCTTGTTGAAGACAAAGGCCACGTGGCAGAAAACTGAATTTCATGGACAAAAATCAGACCCCATGGAGTGTCCCCGTGGTTGTGGACGATATTCCGGAAACCGGTCTCCACATTGAGATCGACGCACCGGAGGCGGTCCGCACTCAGCTCACCGCGCTCGCAGGCGTGCGTGAGCTTCCGCGTCTCTCCGCGGTTTTCGATCTGAGCCGGCGCGGTGCGGGCGTGCACGTCAGCGGCCACGTCAGCGCTCGGATCGGCCAAACTTGCGTTGTCACGCTCGAACCAATCGAAAGCCAACTGGAAGAGACAGTTGATCTAAAATTCGCCCCGCCATCGGCCGCTCCGGCCCTGGCTAACACGGCCGGTCTTGACGCAGGCGAAGACGAACCACCCGAACCTTTGTCCGACGGCAAGGTAGATTTGGGTGCGATTGCGACTGAATTTCTACTGCTCGGCATCGATCCCTATCCGCGCAAAGCGGGCGCCGAATTCTCACCGATCAAGTCCGACGATGGCAGCGCGAAGCCGTTCGCCGCCCTGGAAGCGCTGAAAAAGCGCCTCGGCGGGTAGGCGGCAGCAGTGGGCACAGGGCCATGCGCGTAGCGGACAACCGGCTTGTTTGGGACGACCGAGCGGTTATGGTCGCGCCCGTGAATCGACGCCAGATGACCGCGCTGCCGGCGCTAACGCCGCCAAGAGCGATCCATGCCGGATAGGGTTCGCATCGCGCTTGATGCCATGGGGGGCGACCATGGCGCGACGGTCATATTGCCGGGCGCTGACCTCTCGCTCAGCCGTCATCCCGACACCGAATACCTGCTGTTCGGCAATCGATCTGCGCTGGAGCCTGTGCTTGAGCGGCTCCCGCGGCTGAAAGCGAAATCGAAGCTCGTGCACACTGAAGTGTCGATCCGCATGGACGACAAGCCAAGTCAGGCGCTGCGTTATGGGCGCTGGAAGTCGTCGATGTGGCTGGCTATCGACGCGGTGAAAAAGGGGGAGGCCGATGTGACGGTCTCCGCCGGCAACACCGGTGCGTTGATGGCGATGGCGCGTTTCAATCTCAAGATGATGGAAGGCATCGAGCGCCCGGCCATTGCCGCGTTGTGGCCGACGCTGAAAGGCGAGTCGGTGGTGCTTGATGTCGGCGCTTCAATCGGCGCGGATGATGCGCATCTCGTTAATCTTGCGGCCATGGGCAGCGCGATGGCGCGCGTTCTATTTGACATCGAACGTCCGACCGTCGGTCTTCTCAATATCGGCGTGGAGGAAGTCAAAGGGCTCGAACAGGTGCGGGAGGCCGGGCGCATCCTGCGCGAAGGGCAATTCCCCCACTTCGACTATCACGGGTTTGTCGAGGGCGATGATATCGGCAAAGGTGCGGTCGACGTTGTTGTCACGGAGGGCTTTGCAGGAAATATCGCGCTCAAAACTGCCGAAGGGACCGCTCACCAGCTTGCCTCCTATTTGCGCGCGGCGATGAACCGGACCTGGTCAGCGCGCCTTGGCTATCTGCTTGCGCGCCAGGCGTTCGGGACCTTGCGAGACAAGATGGATCCACGCAAAGCCAACGGGGGTGTTTTCCTTGGGCTCAGGGGGATCGTGATCAAGAGCCACGGCGGTGCCGATGCCGAAGGGACGGCTGCCGCGATCGACATGGGTTACGACATGGTGCGCTATGAATTGCTCGCCAAGATTGGTCAGTCGATGGCGCGCGACTTGAAGGCGGGCACCACCGCACGATTGGCCAGTGGAGTAGGCTCGTGACGGTGCTGCGTTCCGTTGTGCTCGGCTGCGGCAGTTATCTGCCGTCTCGCATCGTGAGCAATGATGAGCTTGCTCGTTCGGTTGACACGACCGACGAATGGATCGTCCAGCGAACCGGCATTCGTGAGCGCCATATTGCCGCGCCGGGCGAACTCACCTCCGACCTTGCGCTGAATGCGGCACGGGCGGCGCTCGCCAATGCGCATGTCGAAGCAAATTCGATCGACCTGATTGTGCTGGGTACGTCCACGCCCGATCAGACTTTTCCGGCGACTGCGGTCTCTGTGCAAGCCGGGCTAGGGATCACCCAAGGCGCTGCATTCGATTTACAGGCGGTGTGTTCCGGATTTGTCTACGCGCTGCAAATAACCGACGCCTTGCTGCGCGGCGGCAGTTACAAGCGTGCGTTGGTCATCGGAGCGGAAACGTTTTCGCGCATTCTTGACTGGAACGACCGCACCACCTGCGTTCTGTTTGGCGACGGCGCCGGTGCCCTGGTCCTCGAGGCGCAGCCGCAGACAGGCACGCGCGACGACCGGGGTATCCTGACGACCCATCTCAGGTCTGACGGCCGGCACAAGGCCAAGCTTTACGTGGATGGCGGGCCCTCTTCGACCCAGACAGTCGGTCACCTCCGCATGGAGGGGCGCGAGGTGTTCAAGCATGCAGTCGCGATGATCACCGACGTGATCGAGGATGCTTTCCAGGCCACCGGCTATTCCGCCGCAGATATCGACTGGTTCGTGCCGCATCAGGCCAACAAGCGAATCATTGATGGATCCGCCCACAAGTTGGGTATTGCCTCGGAGAAAGTGGTTGTGACCGTGGACCGCCACGGGAACACGTCGGCGGCCTCTATCCCCCTGGCGTTGGCCGATGCCATTGCTGACCGCCGGATCAAACGCGGTAACCTCATCCTTTTGGAGGCTATGGGAGGGGGGTTCACCTGGGGTTCGGCGCTCCTTCGGTGGTGAACCAGACCGGGGGAACCTGATTTTAGACGGCCCCGGTGGCGGGGGGTATCTCTTCACAATCTGTAATCGCCCCGTTGACCCCTTCCGGCGATGCTAATATCGTCGATAATTCAGCGGGATACCTTCGCCGGGGGCAGGGCAGGCGATGACGGGAAAAACTGTTACGCGAGCCGACTTGTGTGAGGCGGTTTATCAAAAAGTCGGACTTTCACGGACGGAATCCGCGGCGCTTGTAGAGTTGGTGCTCAAGGAGATCACCGACTGCTTGGAGCGCGGGGAAACCGTCAAACTTTCGTCGTTTGGGTCGTTTGTAGTACGCAAGAAGGGCCAGCGAATCGGCCGGAATCCCAAGACGGGTAAGGAAGTACCAATTTCGCCACGGCGCGTCATGGTGTTCAAGCCGTCGGCGATCCTCAAGCAACGTATTAACAACGGCGGCGCCGAGCCAGCCTAAGCCGTCAACTCGTTCGCGTAACCGCGTAAAATCAAACCCAGGAGTGTGTCGCTTTGGACAACAAGGCGCCGGACGCTTTTCGTACTATCAGTGAAGTGGCGGACGAACTCGATCTGCCGCAGCACGTGCTGCGCTTTTGGGAAAGCCGTTTTCACGAAATCAAACCGATGAAGCGCGGTGGCGGTCGGCGATACTACCGGCCCGACGATATCGATTTGCTGCGCGGCATACGCCATCTCCTGTACGGGGAGGGCTACACCATTCGCGGCGTACAACGAATCTTGCGCGAGCAAGGTCCGAAATTTGTTCAGGTCGTTTGGCAGGAAGGTGCGCCGCAGCCCCCACATGGAAAGGTTGAGGAAGAGGACTTTGCCGAAGAGGCCGCAATGGCCGAGGATGTCGCAGAGGAAGATGTTGCAGTGGAAGAGGAACGCGATTTGCGTGGCCGTTTGTCGTCGCTGATCGGGCGCGACCTCGGAGATCGACAGGACGACGCGCCGGCGCGCGTCGAGCCTCCCCTTGCCGCCGCACCGATCCCCCGAATTGACTCAACCGACCGTGCGATTCACGGTGTGTCCACGTCCGACCCATCTGATGCGGCACCGGAATCCGTCCCAGCCGCGGCGCGGCAACCCTCGCCAGGGATGACAAGTGGTGGCATTGGCCGTGAGGACCTGCGCAAGTTGCAAGCCGCGCTGCACGAGCTTTCGGAATGCCGCAGGCTGATCGATGCAGCGGTTACGCGACCGCATTAGCGAAATCACCCGTGATTCATTGAACCATTCGGGCATGGTGCCCGACCGATGGCTGTGTAAAATGCCTTGAGCCCGTTTTTTGGGGAGGCTGAGGGGCAAAATGCGGGAGCTCGCAAGATCCGCGTTGCTTGCCATCGCGATCGTCGTTGGCGCGCTCACGCCGGCACTTAGCCAGGCGACGAACAATCCACGAACAGTCGTTGTGACGCGCGGCTCTCCAATCACGCCGCTTGGTTGGTACGTTATAGGCTCGATAGGTTGCGCGGCGGTTTCGCCGATGATTGCAACCGTGGTGCTTGGCCGTGAACTGACGATCAGCGAGGCCTACCACACGACGTTGGGCTGCATGCTGGGGCCTGTCGGCTGGCTTTTGGCCGATGCGTTGTTTCCGCCCACACTTACGGGGCCAAATGTCCAGCAACCGCCGCCGCCGGCGCCGCGCAAACGTCAGTCCGTTGCGCAGGGACGGCATTTCAATATCCCGCCGGCCGGCGAAACGCGGTTTTTAAAAAACGAACTGTTGCTTGTGTTTTCCAAAAACGCATCACAACAGACGCGCGACAGGCTCGCCCGTACGCTGCAATTGACTCAATTGGAGACGCAGCGCTTTGAACTCATAGACCGGACCATCGAGCGCTGGCGAATTGATGGCACGCGGTCGGTTGCCGACACCCTGCGCGCTATTGAGCGCAATTTCCCCGCCGTTTTCGCAGGCCAGGCAAATATGGTCTATGTCGGAGCGCAGGCGCAGCCGGCGGCCAAGCCGGACAGCGGGCCGGATGGCGCCAATGCACAATACGTTGTGCGCAAACTGCACCTGATCGAAGCCCATCGCATCAACCGAGGTGACGATGTGTTGGTCGCAGTCATCGATTCCAAGATCGATGCCAGACACCCGGACCTCGCCGGGGTAATCGCGGAGGAATTCGATACGATCGGATCGCCGGCGCCGGCGCATGCGCATGGCACGGCGATCGCGGGGGCAATTGCAGCCAATAGCAAGCTGGTCGGCGTCGCGCCGAAAGTAAAACTTCTGGCGGTGCGCGCTTTTTCAGGTACCGGCGAAAGTGCGCAAAGCACGACCTTCAATATCCTCAAAGGTCTCGATTGGGCGGCCAGCAAGAACGCGCGCATCGTCAACATGAGCTTTGCCGGCCCGCCGGATCCCATGTTGCAGGAGATGCTGCGCAAGGCCAACGCGCGGGGGATGGTGCTGATCGCCGCCGTCGGAAATGCCGGTCCCAATTCACCGCCGCTCTATCCGGCGGCCGATGCCGGCGTCATTGGGGTGACCGCGACTGATGCCGAAGACAAGCTCATGCCGCAGGCCAACCGGGGCCCGCAGGTATCGGTGGCGGCGCCCGGAGTTGAAATTCTGGCAGCGGCGCCCGATGGCGCCTATCAGGTCACGTCCGGCACCTCGGTCGCCGCGGCCCATGCCAGCGGTGTGGCGGCGTTGCTGCTGGCG
>Ga0184635_10000135_pt1 | contig 15650 bp, 12 predicted proteins | sample PLM3_30_b2_FD_133147 | JGI IMG/M metagenome (GOLD analysis project Ga0184635, IMG submission 133147) | Groundwater sediment microbial communities from an aquifer in East River, Colorado, USA - PLM3_30_b2 | ecosystem: Environmental > Terrestrial > Soil > Riparian zone | place: USA: East River...
GAAGGAGAGGTAACGCCTCCTAGCCGTCTTGTGCCGCGGCGGCCCGGCTTAGGACCTGATCGAGGCTAACGTCGGCGCCGCGACCAAACGTCACGGCAACTCCCCGCTATGCAGTTTTGCGTGATCGGCGGCGCCGGCGGACGGTGGGCTTAAGCGGGGACATCTGCCAGAGCGGCAGCGGCAACGGCGGCTTGCCGGGCGTGAACTGCAGGAGCAAGCGCAACGATGATCGCCGCGGACGCGGCACAGACGACGAAGCAACCGGCCCACAGGATCACCTCGCCGAGGCTCTGGAAGACCTGGGTGCCCGCAAGCGGCGCCACGAAGGCCGCCGCGCCGAACGCGACACCCACGGCGGCGCTATAACGGCCCCGCAGAGCGGGTGGCGCAATGTCGGCGATGAGCGCGGGACCGACCGCGTTGAAGCCGATCTCGCCCAGCGTCCACACCACGACCGTGGCCGCGAAAGCGGGCAGCGTGTCGGCGAAGGTGGTCAGCCAGAACCCAAAGCCCATGATCAAGGATGAGCCGACGAGGAGCGGAATGGCGGCCAGCCGATCGATAACCCACAGCACGAGCGGCTGAACGGCGATGACGGTGATGGGGTTCAGCGCATAGACGACACCGAAATCACTCGGGCCGTATCCATCAGCGCGCATCGCGAGCGGAAGGGTCACCAGGTGCTGCATGTAGACGACCGAGGTGAGCAGCACCGAACCGACCAGGCCGAGGAGCACGCCATCGCGCAGGACAGGGCCGTAGCCGTGACCGTCGTGGCTCGCCGTTTCGACCTTGGTCTCGGGAACAAACCGCGCAATGAGCAGCGCGAAGATCAGGCACGTCATCGCGTCCAGAACGAACAGCAGCCAGAAGGACCGATTAGCGAGATAACCCCCGGCCACGCCGGCCACCGCAACACCGAGGTTGATGGCCCAGTAGAGCAGGGCGAACGCCCGTGGCCGGCGCTCTGGCGTGACCAGGTCGGCCACGAGCGCGGACACAGCAGGCCGATATGCGTCGATCATCAGCCCGGCGATGAAGGCCGCAACGGCGATGAACACCAGGTCTCGTGCGGCTGCGAACAGCATGAACGCCGCCGCGGTGCCCAGCATGCTGCCTACCAGCGTCGCCCGGCGCCCAACCCGGTCGGCGAAATAACCGCCGATCGGCTGCGAAGCGAACGAGCCAAGCCCGAAACATGCGACCACCGCGCCGACCGTCGACGCGTCCAGATCCCGCGGACCGGCGAGGTAGAGGGCGAGGAACGGCTCGACGAAGAACCCGACCCGGTTGACGAACGTGCCGGCGAGCAGCACCCAGAACGGCCTCGGCAGCCCCTCGGATGTACGAACCCACCAAGCTCGGAACACGATCTATGACGCTATCCGCCCGCACCGACAGGAACGAGACGCCAGTCCTCCATCGCTGGCACGGCATCCACGGAAGGTGGACCGTCAGCCGGAGACACCAAGACGAGCGAGGATGAGCTCGCGTACGCGAGTGGCGTCGGCCTGACCGCGGGTCGCCTTCATGACCGCACCGACCAGTGCACCAGCCGCAGCGATCTTTCCCGACCGTACCTTCTCTGCGATGTCCGGGTTGGCCGCGATCGCGTCGTCGACGGCATCGCCGAGTGCCGCGTCGTCGCTCACGACTGCCAGGTCCCGCGCGGCGACGATCTCGTCCGGTGAACCGTCTCCGGCCAGCACGCCCTCGATGACCTGCCGGGCGAGCTGGTCGTTCAGTTTTCCCTCGGCGACTAGCTCGACCACCCGCGCGACTTCGGCGGGGCGGATGGGCAATGCCGACACCTCGGTCACTGCCTCGTTGGCGTGGCGAGCGAGCTCTCCGAGCCACCACTTGCGCGCCTCGGCCGGGGGTGCTCCGGCGGCGACCGTCGCCTCGACCGAGTCGAGCGCTCCGGCGTTGACCAGCGCGTCCATGTCGCGCGGTGACAGAGCCCACTCGTCGGTGAGGCGCTTGCGCCGTGCGGTCGGCAGCTCGGGAAGCGACGCGCGCAGCTCCTCAACCCACTCGCGGGACGGGGCGAGCGGTACCAGGTCGGGGTCGGGGAAGTAGCGGTAGTCCTGCGCCTCTTCCTTGCTCCGGCCAGGCGTCGTCACGCCGGTCTCCTCGTGCCAGTGGCGGGTCTCCTGGACGACTCGGCCGCCAGCGGCCAAGATCCCGGCCTGGCGTTCGATCTCGTAGTGCACTGCGCGCTCGATCGACCGCAGCGAGTTGACGTTCTTCGTCTCGGTTCGCTTCCCCCACTCACTGGCCCCACGCGGCGCAAGAGACACGTTGGCGTCGCAGCGCAGCGAACCCTCCTCCATCCGTACGTCAGAGACGCCGAGAGTGCGGCAGATCTCCCGGAGCTCGGTGACGTAGGCCCTGGCGACCTCCGGCGCCAGCGCGCCGGTGCCGGGCACTGGCTTGGTCACGATCTCTACCAACGGAATCCCGGCCCGGTTGTAGTCGACGAGCGAGTAGTCAGCGCCGTGAATGCGGCCGGTCGCACCGCCGACGTGAAGGGTCTTGCCGGTGTCTTCCTCGAGATGCACCCGCTCGATGCCGACCCGGAAGGTGCGCGGACCGTCCTGGGTGTCGACCTCGACATCGAGCCAGCCATCGGTACAGAGCGGCTCGTCGTACTGCGAGATCTGATAGTTCTTCGGCATGTCGGGATAGAAGTAGTTCTTCCGCGCAAACCGGCACCACTCTGCGATCGAACAGTTGAGGGCCAAACCGATCTTGATCGTTGAATCGACCGCTGACCTGTTGGCGACCGGCAGCGACCCGGGCAAGCCAAGGCAGGTCGGGCAGACCTGGGTGTTGGGAGCCGCCCCGAACGCAGTCGGGCAGGCGCAGAACATCTTGGAGGCCGTGCTGAGCTCGACGTGGACCTCGAGCCCGATCACCGGGTCGTACTCCGCCACTGCCTTCGAGTAAGGCAGGAGCGCGGTGGTTCCCACCACATCGGTCATAGGGACGGCGCCTCCTCCAGAAGGGGGTGTCCCCAGACGCCCCCCAGCGCGGCCTCGACCGCCGCACCCACCCGGTAGACCCGCTCATCCGCGAGCGTGGGAGCCATGATTTGCAGGCCCACCGGCAGGCCGTCCTCCGGCGCGAGCCCGCACGGCAGCGACATCGCCGCGTTGCCCGCGAGGTTCGCGGGGATTGTGCAGAGGTCCGCGAGATACATCGCCATCGGGTCGTCGACCCGCTCACCGATGGTGAATGCCGTGGTCGGAGTGGTCGGCGACACGAGAACGTCGACCGACTCGAAGGCAAGGTCGAAATCCCTGGTGATAAGCGTTCGCACCTTCTGTGCCTGGCCGTAGTAGGCGTCGTAATAGCCGGAGGACAGCGCGTACGTGCCGAGCATGATGCGCCGTTTGACCTCGGGACCAAACCCGGCCGCCCGGGTCAAAGCCATCACCTCCTCGGTGCTGCGCGTGCCGTCATCCCCGACCCGCAGGCCGTAGCGCATCCCGTCGAACCGGGCCAGGTTGGACGAGCATTCGCTGGGGGCGATGAGGTAGTAGGCGGGGAGCGCGTAGACGAAGTGGGGGCAGGAGACCTCGACGACGTCGGCGCCCAGCTTGGCCAGCAACTCGACCGCCTCGTGGAACCGTTGCTCGACACCGGGCTGGTAGCCCTCGCCGGACAGTTCCCTGACCACGCCGACCCGCAGGCCGGTCACGTCGGCGAGGCGCGCCGCTTCGGCGACCGGCGGAACCGGCGCGTCGATCGAGGTCGAGTCGAGCGGATCGTGACCGGCGATCACCTCGTGCAGCAGCGCAGCATCGAGGACACTGCGACTGAGTGGCCCTGCTTGGTCGAGGCTGGACGAGAAGGCCACCAGCCCGTAGCGCGACACCCCGCCGTAGGTCGGCTTGACGCCGACGACACCGGTCACCGCTGCCGGCTGGCGGATCGAACCACCGGTGTCGGTCCCGATCCCCAACGGGGCCTGATATGACGAGACAGCGGCACTGGACCCACCCGATGAACCGCCGGGGATCCGGCCCAGGTTCCAGGGGTTGCGGGTCGGGCCGTACGCGGAATTCTCGGTGGACGAGCCCATCGCGAACTCGTCCATGTTGGTCTTGCCAAGAATCACCACGCCGGCATCGCGCAGCCGACGCACGACCGTGGAATCAAACGGTGGGCGCCACCCCTCGAGGATCCTCGACCCGCAGGTGGTGGGCACGCCCTTCTGAGTGAAGACGTCCTTGAGGGCCAGCGGCACACCGGCGAGCGAGCCGAGCCGCTCCCCACTCGCGCGCCTGCTGTCGACTGCTCTCGCGGCAGCCAATGCGCCCTCGCGGTCGACATGCAGGAAGGCATGCACGCTCTCGTCCACGGTCGCGATCCGGTCGAGATGCGCCTGCGCCACCTCGACGGCGGAGACTTCGCCGGAGGCGATCGTGGCCGCGATGTCGGAGGCTGACAGCCTTGTCAGGTCGGTCACACCGATCACTCCTCGTCCAGGATCCGGGGGACCCGGAACCTGCCATCCTCGGTGGCCGGCGCTGCGGCGAGCACCTCGTCAGGTGAGAGACACGGACCCACCACGTCGTCGCGCAGGACATTGGTCAGCGGGACGGAATGTGAGGTGGGGGGGATGTCATCGGCGGCGACCTCGGCCACCCTCGCCACTGCCCCGATGATCACATCGAGCTGGGTGGCGAAGTGGTCGAGCTCCTCCTCGCCCAGGTCGATCCGAGCGAGTCTGGCCAGATGTGCCACCTCGGTACGGGTGATGGCCATGGATTACCTGCTCCTTGCCTGGTCGGGAACCTCGCCATCGTAGAGCCTGGACCCTCGCGACCTCGCATGGAAATTAGCCCCGGGGATATCCCCGCCAGCGCAGTGGTTGATCGAGATCGCTCGTGGGGTCAGGCCCGGCGGGCGCGAGCCGCGGCGGCATCGGCACCCTCGGAGAGCAGGATCTCGAAGGCGTCCTCGTCGAGCACGGGGACCCCGAGCTGGATCGCCTTGTCAAACTTCGAGCCAGGGCTGTCCCCGGCCACGAGAAAGTCCGTCTTCTTCGACACCGAACCGGCCGCCTTGCCGCCTCGCTCCTGGATCGCCGCCGTCGCTTCGTCCCGGCTGTAACGGTCCAGCGATCCGGTCACCACGACCGTCAGCCCTTCCAGCGGCCGGGGACCGTCGTCGCCACCCTCTTCCTCGAGCCGGACACCAGCCGCTCGCCACTTGTCGACGATCTCCCGATGCCAGTCGACGGTGAACCACTCGCGGATTGAGGCGGCGATCGTCGGCCCCACGCCTTCGGTCGCCGCGAGCTCCTCCTCCGGCGCGGTGGCGATCCTGTCGAGCGACCGGAACTCGCGAGCAAGTGCCTGCGCGGCGGTGGGCCCGACATGCCTGATGGACAGCGCGACGAGGATGCGCCACAGCGGGCGCGACTTGGCTTGCTCGAGGTTATCGAGGAGCTTCACCGCATTCGCGGAAAGGGCGCCGGTCTGCACCGTGAAGAAAGCGGACTGCTTGAGCTCGTCCGCGGTCAACGCGAACAGGTCGCCTTCGTCCGCGACGAGCTTCGCGTCGAGCAGCGCCATCGCGGCCCGATATCCGAGCACCTCGATGTCGAGCGCGGCGCGGGACGCGAGGTGGAACAGCCTTTCGCGGAGCTGGGCGGGACACGACCGGGAGTTCGGGCACCTGATGTCGACGTCGCCCTCCTTTTCCGGCGCCAGCTCTGTCCCGCACTCGGGGCAGTGGGTCGGCATCACGAACTCGCGTTCAGAACCGTCTCGCAGGTCGGCGACCGGTCCGACGATCTCGGGAATCACGTCGCCGGCCTTGCGCAGGACCACGGTGTCCCCGATGAGCACGCCCTTGCGCTTGACCTCGTTGGCGTTGTGCAGCGTCGCCATCTCGACTGTCGAGCCGGAAACCCGCACCGGCTCCATCACGCCGAAGGGCGTTACCCGGCCCGTCCGGCCGACGTTGACCTGGATGTCGAGCAGCTTCGTATTTACCTCTTCTGGCGGATATTTGAACGCGATCGCCCAGCGCGGCGCTCGCGAGGTCGATCCGAGCCGGCGCTGCAGCGATACCTGGTCCACCTTGACGACGACCCCGTCGATCTCGTGGTCAACGGAGTGCCGGTGTTCGCCGTAATAGGTGATGTAGTCGCGCACCGCGTCCAGGTCGCCGACGGTCTTGGCGTGGGCGGCTGTGGGCAGACCCCATGCCCGCAGGAGCGCATAGGCCTCAGACAGGCGCCGGATGTCGAAGCCGCGCCTCGCCCCGATGCCGTGCACCACGAGGTGGAGTGGCCGGCTGGCGGTGACCCGTGGATCCTTCTGCCGCAGCGACCCCGCGGCCGCATTGCGGGGATTGGCAAACGGTGCCCTGCCTGCCTCCACCAAGGACGCGTTGAGCTCCTCGAACTTTGCGACCGGGAAATAGACCTCGCCGCGTACCTCGACCAGCTCAGGTACGACCGCGCCGTCAGCGGGCTTCAGGCGGACTGGGACCTCGTCGATCGTGCGGATGTTTGGGGTGATGTCCTCGCCGGCGTGCCCGTCGCCGCGGGTGGCGCCGCGCACGAGCCGTCCATCCTCGTAGACGAGCGCAACGGCGAGTCCGTCCACCTTGAGCTCGCACAGATACTCCGCGCCGGTCCCCACCTCACGCTCGACGCGCTGCGCCCAGGCGACGAGCTCGGCGTCGGTGAACGCGTTATCCAGGCTCATCATCCGCTCGAGGTGTTCCACCGGAGCGAAGTCGGTCGAGTAGACGTCACCGACCTTCTGCGTCGGCGAATCCGGGGTACGCAGGCTCGGATAACGCTCCTCGAGCGCGGTGATCTCGCGGAACATCGCGTCGTACTGACCGTCCGAGGTGGTCGGACGGTCGAGGACGTAGTAGCGATATCTGTGCTCGTCCAGCTCCTGCGCCAGCGCCGCGTGCCTGTCACGCGCGTCGACCGGAACACCCTCGACCGTCTCTGCCACTGCTCGATCCTCCGTGTCAGTGCCCGGCTTCGGGCGATTCGAGCAGCACCCGCCCCGCTTCACGGCAATGCCTGAGCGCCGTACCGGCATAGCGCGGGCTCGCGCCCGCGAGCCCGCATGACGGGGTCACGACCACGGATCCGGCGAGCGTCTCGGGCGCGAACCCGAGGCGCCGCCACCAGGTTCGTACGGGCTCGACGCTATCGGTCGGCGCCGACAGTTCAACGTCGTGAGAGGGCACGATCCCAGCGAAGAGCCGCAGTCCCGACTCGAGCGCGCGGCCGAGGCCCTCCTCATCGAGCGTGTCGACGAGACCGAAGTCGATCGACAGCGCCCCGGCACCCGCCCGTACGCAGAGGTCGACGGGCAAGGCTGCAGCGCAGCAGTGAACCACGGTCGTGGCTGCGGCAGCACGCAGGACATCGGCCAATGCCGATCTGGCGACCTGCTCCTCGATCGCGGGCAGGGCACCGAACCCGCTGGCGGTGGGAAGGGTACCCGCGAGGACAGCGGGCAGCGACGGCTCGTCGAGCTGGACGACGACCTCGGCATCGGGAAGACGTTTCCGCACGTCAGCGACATGCAGCGCCACCCCGTCAGCGAGCGAGGCTGCGATGTCCCTCGCTGCGCCGGGATCGGCAAGCGCCTTGTCGCCGTACCTCAGTTCGATCGCGGCGGCCAGTGTCCAAGGTCCGGCGATTTGAATCTTGAACGGCCCGCGGTATCCCTCCGCTCGCTCCTCGACGGTGTCGAGGTCCTCGGCCAGCCAACTGCGCGCCCGGCTGACATCGCGACCCGGCCGGTCGGTGAACCGCCACCCGCTCGGGACGGTCTCGGCAGGTAGGTCGACGAGTAGTGAGACGGCGCGGCCGATCATCGCCGCGGTCGGCCCGCGGGCTGGAAGCTCCGGCAGATAGGGCAGGTCTGGCAGCTCACCGAAGACCGTTGCCGCCGCCTCCCTTGGGTCGGTCCCCGGGTGCGAGCCGATCCCGGTGGCGCTTCCTGGAACCCACGGCTGCGGTTCGGCGGTCATAGCCCAGAGACTAGTGTCGCGTGTCCGAGGGTCTTTGACGGTGGCCGGAGGAGCGGGAAGGCGGACGACTGTCAGGCGGCGGTTCTCGCGGCGGCGGCGATGGTCGCCGAACCGATCACCCGCGTGTCGTCGTACAGCACGATCGCCTGCCCCGGCGCGACACCGCGCGCCGGCCTGTGCAGGCGTATGCGGAGCTCGCTCCCGATCAGGCTGGCCCGGGCGGGGACCGCCGCGCCGTGGGCACGGACCTGGGCAGAGCACGCGACCTCGCCCTCGGGCGCTGGGCCGCACCACCGCGGTTTCCGGCCGACCACCTCGTCGACGTCGAGCATGTCAGCCGGGCCCACGGTGACCGTGCGCCGAACCGGCGAGATGTCCAAGACATAGCGGGGCTTGCCGTCGGCTGCTGGAGTCCCGATCCGCAGGCCGCGGCGCTGCCCGATGGTGAACGCGTGAGTGCCTTGGTGGGTGCCGACAACGGCACCGGTGTGGTCGATGATCTCGCCGGGAGCCTCGCCGAGGCGACCGCTGAGGAAGCCCGCTGTGTTGCCGTCCGCGATGAAGCAGATGTCGTGGCTGTCAGGCTTCTCAGCGACAGCGAGTCCCCGCCGTGCCGCCTCCGCACGAACAGCGGCCTTCGTGGATTCGCCAAGCGGGAACATGGCGCCGGCGAGCTGACCGGCGGTGAGCACGCCGAGCACGTAGGACTGATCCTTGTCGGGATCCGCCGAGCGGTGCAGCTCGCGGTCCCCCCCGGCCGTCTCCACGATCTTCGCGTAGTGCCCGGTGCAGACCGCGTCGAAGCCGAGCGCGAGCGCGCGGTCGAGCACCGCCGCGAACTTGATCTTCTCGTTGCAGCGTAGGCAGGGGTTTGGAGTGCGACCGGCCGCGTACTCGGCAACGAAGTCGTCGATGACATCTTCGCGGAAGCGCTCAGCCAGATCCCAGACGTAGAAAGGGATCCCGATCATGTCGGCCGCTCGGCGGGCATCCCTCGCGTCCTCCAGGGTGCAGCAGCCGCGTGCACCGGTGCGGAATGACGTGGGATTGCTCGAGAGCGCGAGATGGACTCCGACAACGTCGTGTCCGGCCTGCGCCGCGCGGGCTGCGGCGACGGCCGAATCCACGCCGCCGGACATCGCGGCTAGCACACGCAGGGGTCGATTCTGGCTGGTCATCTCGGTGTACGAGGGTAGTCGACGGCATAGAGCCGACGCCTCAGACAGCGTGATCGGTCGCCTTGGTCCCGCTCTTCATACCCGCCCGGCGGGCACGCTCGACCACTGCACCGATGGCGTCGACCAAGGCATCGACGTCGGCCTGAGTGGAGGTGTGACCGAGGGAGAAGCGAAGCGAGCCGCGAGCCCGCTCCTCGGCCTGGCCCATCGCCAGCAGGACGTGGCTGGGCTGCGCGATGCCGGCTGAGCACGCCGAGCCGGTCGAGCATTCGATGCCCCGCGCGTCGAGGAGCATGAGCAGCGCATCGCCCTCACAGCCTGGGAAGGAGAGATGGGCGTTGCCCGGCAGTCTTGCCTCGAGGTCGGGACCCGGATCACCGTTGAGCACCGCTTCAGGCACCACCTCGACGACCCTGCGGATGAGGTCCTCACGAAGCCCGATGAGCCGCTCCGCGTGTTCTGGCTGGCGCTTGACGGCCAGCTCGGCGGCAACGGCCAGCGCCGCGATCGCGGGCGTGTCCAGCGTGCCGGAACGGATGTCGCGCTCTTGCCCACCGCCATGAAGGACCGGGACCGGAGTCAGGTCATGGCCGAGCAGCAACACGCCGACACCGATCGGTCCACCGATCTTGTGACCGGTCACCGTCATCGCGTCCAAGCCGGCGGCCGCGAAGTCCACTGGGAGCTGTCCGATCGCCTGGACGGCATCGGAATGGATCGGCACGCCGTACATCCGCGCGACCTGGGTCAGCTCCGCGATCGGCTGTACGGTGCCGACCTCGTTGTTTGCCCACATCACCGAGACCAGCGCAGCTGAGTGGGGTTCCCGCTCCAGTGCCTCTCTGAGGGACTCCGGGTGTACCCGCCCGAGCCGATCGACCGGCAGCAGCTCGATCTCGGCGCCCTCATGCTCGCCCAGCCACTGTGCCGAATCCAGAACCGCGTGGTGCTCGACCGCGGAGACGAGCACCCGCCTGCGCCGATCGTCCTCGGCACGGCGCGACCAGTAGAGGCCCTTGATCGCGAGGTTGTCCGCTTCCGTTCCGCCGCCGGTGAAGACCACCTCCGACGGCCGGGCGCCGAGCGCCTGCGCCATCGCCTCCCTGGCCTCCTCGACGACGCGGCGAGCGGCGCGCCCCGAGCGGTGCAACGAGGATGGGTTGCCGAGCAACCCGAGTTGAGCCGTCATGGCCTCGATTGCCTCGGGGAGCATCGGGGTGGTCGCGGCGTGATCGAGATAGGGCATGTCGCCCGCAAGCCTAGTCGGCGGGCAGGATTACCTCGACCCGTGAAATCCCGCCATCGTGCCGCGTACTGCGCTTCGACCGGTCATGCCTTGCGGCGACGGACTTCCGCGGTGAGCTGGGGAACCACCTGGTGCAGGTCACCGACCACGCCGAAGTCGACCAACTCGAAGATCGGCGCCTCCGGGTCCTTGTTCACCGCGACGATCGTCTTCGATGTCTGCATTCCTGCTCGATGCTGGATCGCGCCGGAGATGCCACAGGCGATGTAGAGCTGGGGCGATACGGTCTTGCCAGTCTGTCCCACCTGGTGCTGGTGCGGGTACCAGCCGGCATCGGTGGCGGCCCTGGAGGCACCGACGGCGGCGCCGAGTGAGTCTGCAAGCTCCTCGATGATCGAGAAGCTCTCGGCCGAGCCGACACCGCGGCCGCCCGATACAACGATCGCGGCCTCGGTGAGTTCGGGCCGAGTGCCCTTCTCGACCACGATGCGATCGACCACCCGAGCCTGGCGAGCTGCGTCTGAAAGCTCCACCGAAACGTCGATCCGCTCGGCCGCCGCCGGCGCGTCCGCCGCCTTCGGTGAGGTGGCATTCGGTCGCATCGTGATGATCGGCACTCCCTTGGTGACCCGCGAGTGCACGATGGACGAGCCACCGAAGATCGACTGCTCGGCGACGAAGCCTTCGCCGAGGATTACCGCGTCGGTCAGAACGCCTGAGTCGATCTTCAAGGCGAGCCGGGCGGCGACTTCCTTGCCCTCCGCGGTCGAGGCGACAAGCACGGCGTCCGGCGCTGCGGTACCGACCAGCGACGCGAGCAGCTCGGCCGTAGGTGCCACCACGTAGTCGGTGATCTCGGGCGTCTCGGCGACGTAGACCTTCGCCGCGCCGTACTCGGCGAGGCGGGACGCCGCCGTATCGAAGCCGGGCCCGACGAAGACAGCCGCCGGCGCACCGAACGCACGGGCGGCGGTCAGCAGCTCCAATGTGACCTTCTTGAGCGTGCCCGCGTCGTGCTCGACCAGGACGAGGATCTCACCCATCGTGTTCGCGTACCTCTCAGTGACTCGGGTCAACAGCCCGCCGCGGGATTCCGGCCGGCATACCGCTAGATAAACTTCTGCTCGGTCAGGAAGTCGGCGAGCTTGGCACCGCCATCGCCCTCGTCCTTGATGATCGTGCCGGCAGAGCGCGGCGGGCGGTCAGCGAAGTCGTCGACCGCGGTCGACGAAGCGGCGAGGCCGACCGCGGCCGGGTCGATCCCGGCATCGGCGGCGGTCAGCGTCTCGAGCGGCTTCTTCTTCGCCGCCATGATTCCCTTGAACGAGGGATAACGCGGCTCGTTGATCTTTTCCACCACGGACAGCACAGCCGGGACGGACGCCTCCACCACCGCGTAGCCGTCCTCGGTCTGCCGCTGGATACGGACAGCCGTCCCGTCGATGTCCACCTTGCCGGCATAGGTCAGCTGAGGGAGCCCGAGCCGCTCGGCGACCATGGCCGGAACGAGCGAGGTCCGTGCATCGGTCGACTCGGAACCGAAGATCACCAAGTCGTACTCGAGTGTGCCGAGCGCCTGTGCAAGCGCGTAGGACGTTGCGCCGGCATCGGATCCGGCGAGCGCGTCGTCGAGGAGGTGAACGCCGCGGTCGGCGCCCATCTGCAAGGCCTTGAGGATGGTCTCCCTGGCCCGCTGCGGACCCATCGACAGGACGGTCACGTCGCCCGCGGTCGCCTCAGCAAGCAGCAACGACTCCTCGATGGCGTACTCGTCGAGCTCGTTGAGCACGCCGTCGACCGCGGCGCGGTCGAGGGTCTTGTCGGCCGGATCCAGCCGGCGCTCCTGCGCAGTGTCGGGTACCTGCTTCACACAGACGACGATCTTCATGGCCGGGGACCGACCTCCAACTCCGGGCGTGAACGGTGCAAAGGGCCGCTACGAAGCTTGCCAGTGAATCCGCGGCCGCAGGCAAGTCGATGTGAGTCTGGGTCATGTTACTCGCGAGTAGCGGACGCTCCGATGTGACCTCAACCACGTGGCATCGGAAGGCCAAGACCGATCTCCCACGGTCTCTCGAGCGGCCGCCAGTGCTCGTACACGACGACGCAGCCCACTTCGGTGTGCTGACTCCGAATGCCATGCGAAGCCAGGGCGGCGTCGACGTGAGCCACGTGGTCCGGCTCCTCGTCCATCGGATCTCGGATGTGTCCCGCCACGTAGACCGGGTCAGGATCCGCGTCCACGATGTGCCGACCCTCGGGGAACTTCGTCCGGCCGCCCCCTACCGGCCCGACGAGCAGCCGGTCGCCCGCATAGAACTGCAGCGGCATCCCGGTCCAGTAGTCCGAGTAGACATGCGTGACTCCATGCCCCCTCAGCCAGGCGGTCGCAGCAGTCAGGCATCCTGGCAGGTCGCGCGGCCCGTCGTCATGGTGGCGGGCCAGGAACGTGGCCGACGTGCCGGCCCAGACGACCAGGACTGCGACGGCGACGGATCTCCGGGCGATCCCGCTGCGCCGGGACGGTGCATCGGGGCTCCTCCCTGGCAGCCGCGGCACCAATGCCGCAATGCCGAGCGCGAGTGCCGGGTACGCCACGAAGAGGTAGCGAGGCTCACCCGTCCACCACGTGTATCTCGATGCCGCGTACAGCAGCGCGACGGCCGGCGGTGTGAGCAGCAGCATGTCCGTCGGCGCGGACTTCCCGCTGCGCAGCCGACGGACGACGGCGACCACATAGCCGATGCCGAGCGTGGCGAGCAGCGCATATTGCAGGACGATCGGCCAGCCAGGATGGCCGTAGCGGTAGCCCACTCCGACGAACTCCCGCAAGACCGGACTCACCAGTGAGGCCAGCCGCTCCCACGGGGTGCGTTCCGGCTGCGGGCCGCCGAGCAGTGGCAGCGTGCCGTGCGCGATCGCCCAGCCCAACGCAGGCGCATAACCGGCGACGAGCGCCGGGAGCCCGGCGATGGCGGTTTCTCGCTTCCGCCGCCACAGGGTGGGCGAGGCGTACACCAATGCGGGCAGGATCAGATAGCCGGCCGACCAGGACGCCCACATGGCCAGCCCGGTGCTCAGCCCGAGAACGGCGAACCACCGGCGCCGGGCAGGCGCGTCGGGATCTTCGGCCTCTATGGGGTGCCCCTCGCCGCCGCGTTCCACGTTCCGCAGCCGGAGCGCCGCATACATGGCGACCAGACCGAGGATCTGTCCGGTGCCGTACGCACCGTGGCTGCGCACTCCCTTCCAAATGTTGAAGAACGGCCCGGTTGCGAAGAGAGCGGCGGCGAGCGCCGCCTGCCAGCGAGTCGCGAGCATCCGGGCGCCCACGATGTAGATCAGCCAGCACACGACGCAGGCGATGGCGACCTGGGTGAGTCGCAGCGTGAAGGCGGTATCCGGAAGCAGAACCAGCATCGCCGCTTGCACGTACTGCTCGATCGCACCGTTGTAGTGCTGCCCGGCGAGGTAGGTGTAGAGGTGGCCGTCGAGGATGCGTCGGACCATCACCCCTGTCGTCGCCTCGTCGCCGTCAAGCGTTGCCTGCGGGGTGGTGAGATACCAGAGCCGGATGGCAGCGCATCCCACGATCGCGGCGGCTGCCGCCATCGACGGGGAGACCATCGCCGAGAACCGCGACGCACGTGCGCCTTGGCGGCGGGATACGGGTCCGTGCGCCTGGCGGGAAGCGATCTGGAGGGGCATCAGCGGGCCTGGCGGCGCGGCCGACGTGCGCGTGAGCCCCGCACCCGTTCAGCGGCGGCGTGGATGGGCGCTGCCGACACCGTGGGCAGCCGGCTCTTCAGCACCCGGGCCGGCGCTCCAGTGGCCACGCTGTACGGCGGGAGGTCGCGGGTGATCACACTGCCGGCACCGACGACGCAGCCCTCGCCAACGTCGACACCGCGCAGGACCGTTGCCTTGGTACCAAGCCAAACGTCGCGACCGATGCGCACCGGCGCCTTGACGATGCCCTGATCCTTGATCGGTTGATCGAGCCGCTCGTACCGATGGTCGAAGTCGCAGATGTAGGCGTCGTCCCCGATCAGACTGGTCGCGCCGATCTCCACATGAAGGTAGGAGTTCACCGTAACCCGCGCACCGAGGACGGCCTTGTCGCCGATCCGCAGCGTGCCTTCATGAGCGCGCAGCGCGGTGTGGTCCCCGATGTGCGCGAAGTTGCCGATGACCAGCCGGCCGTAACCGCGGCGTGCGTACGCGTCGACGCCCTTTCCAAGGAAGACCATTCCCTCGGTGATGACGTGCGGCTTCGTGAGCCGCAGGCGCGCGTACCGCAGGTATCGCACGAGGTGGTAGGGCGTCCACGCGCGGTGCAGGACCACCCAGCGCAGCGAAGCCCAGGTGAGCACCCGAGCCTGCTTCGGCGGCGGCATCCCGATCACGGTTCGTCACCGTACCTGCAGCTCGCCCGCCTGGGACATGCGGCTTGCTCGAGTCGGTGGTGAGGACTGCCCAGTCCGCATGAAGGGCACCTTCACCCGAACCTATGGGGTGAGGGTGCCGCTCGTTTCGCGGGATCGAGGTGCTGCGCCCTTCACTCGGCTTTGCGTCCGGTGACGGAGACGTTGTAGTAGAGCCACGGTGGCACCCATCGGGACAGCGCTCGGTCGACGGCGGAGAGCCTCAGCCAGGACCGGTACGCGAAGTTCGCCCACCCCCAGCCGAGCCGATCGGGATTGACCGCCGCTTCGAAGGTACGGACGGGCCAGCCGAACCACGCCGCGGTCAGTTCTTCGGTGATCGTATGAACACCGGCTGCGCCGGCTCGGCGCGCGGTGGCGGCAAGTGCGGCCGGATCGAAGGTATGCAGGTCGACGACCGCCTCCAAGGCCGCAACTCGAGAAGACTCGTCCAGCTCCTGCCGCGGGCGGGCCCACCGGTCCCGCAGCGCCGGCAGGTGCGTCGCTCGCGTCGCCACCCACCAGGTGGCCCTTGACAGCCGCCGGGCAATCAGGTCACCCCACTGCGTCGGCTCGCCGGCGATGACGAAGCGACCGCCAGGCTTGAGCACCCGAAGCATCTCCTTGAAGGCCAGTTCCACATCGGGAATGTGGTGGAGCACCGCATGGCCAACAACGAGGTCGAATAGCTCGTCGTCGTAGGGAATCGATTCGGCGTCCGCCACCCGGCCTTCCACGTCGAAGCCAAGAGACATCGCGTTGCGCTGTGCTTCGGCCACC
>Ga0184635_10000137_pt1 | contig 15554 bp, 18 predicted proteins | sample PLM3_30_b2_FD_133147 | JGI IMG/M metagenome (GOLD analysis project Ga0184635, IMG submission 133147) | Groundwater sediment microbial communities from an aquifer in East River, Colorado, USA - PLM3_30_b2 | ecosystem: Environmental > Terrestrial > Soil > Riparian zone | place: USA: East River...
CGCGTCTCGCTCGAGGTGGCGCTCGTCGCGATCGCTCTGGCCGTCCTCCTAGGGGTGACCTTCGGGATGATCGCCGGCTACTACCGCGGGCCGGTCGACACGCTGATCTCGCGCGTGATCGATGTGACGCTCGCGTTCCCGGTGCTCCTGCTCGCGCTCGGGATCGCGTCGGCGTGCTCGCTCGGCAACGGCTGCGTCCGGGGCCTGATCAAGCCCGGCCTCTCGACGGTCGTCGCCGCGATCGTGGTCATCAACTGGACCTACATCGGCCGGATCATCCGCGGCCAGGTCCTCTCGCTTCGCGAGAAGGAGTTCGTCGAGGCAGCGCGGGCGCAGGGCGCGAGCGACCGCACGATCCTCTTCCGCGAAATCCTCCCGAACCTCGTCGCGCCGATCGTCGTCTACACGACGCTCGTCATTCCCCAGAACATCCTGCTCGAGGCGGCGCTCTCCTATCTCGGAGTCGGAATCAACCCGCCGCAGGCGAGCTGGGGCGAGATGATCGCGGAGGCCACCCCGATCTTCAACACGGCGTGGTGGTTCTTCGCCTTCCCGGGGGCGGCGCTCCTGCTCACCGTCCTCGCCTTCAACCTCGTCGGGGACGGCGTTCGCGACGCCCTCGACCCGCGAACGGCGGTCTGATCGTGCCTCCACTCGCGGCCTTCGAAAGGAGAAACACATGAACAGCTTGCTGACATCCAGACGCCGCCTGGCGAAGGGTGTCGCGGCCGCCGGGATCGCGGCAAACATCGTCCTTGTCGCGTCCGCTTGCGGCGGCGACTCCAGCTCTACGGCCAGCGGCAGCACCGGCAGCGCGAAGAAGGGCGGCACCATCACCGTCCTCTCGGCCGGGGACGTCGACCACATCGACCCAGGCCAGGCCTACTACTCGTTCTCGTACGAGATCACCTACGCGACCCAGCGGCCGCTGCTCGCCTACAAGCCGGACAGCGTGAATGCGGTGCCGGACCTCGCGGCGAGGATGCCGACGTTCTCGAAGGACGGCAAGACGGTAGTCGTGCACATCCGAAGCGGCGTCCGCTTCAGCCCGCCGGTCAACCGGGCGGTCACCTCGAAGGACGTGAAGTACGCGATCGAGCGCGGCTTCGCGAGCAGCGTCGCGAACGGCTACGTCTCGGCCTACTTCGGCGACCTCGTCGGAGCGCCGACGAACGTGCCGACCCACGTTCCCTCGATCAGCGGTATCCAGACGCCTAACAAGACAACACTCGTCCTCAAGTTGAAGCATCCGGAAGGCGTGTTGATCGGCGCGCTCGGGTTGCCGACGACCGCGCCGGTGCCACCCGAGTACGCGCGGAAGTACGACTCGAAGACCCTGTCGGACTACGGGCTGCATCAGGTGGCGACCGGTCCGTACATGATCAAGCCCAACGCCGCCGGCAACATCAACGGCGTCGGCTATCAGCCCGGCAAGTTGATCGACCTCGTCCGGAACCCGAACTGGGATGCGAAGACGAGCTGGCGGCCGGCCTACGCCGACCAGATCCTCTTCAAGGAGGGGTTCCAGGACCCCACCGTGACGACGCGGCAGATCCTCAGCGGGTCGGCCGACGTGAACGGCGACACACCGCCGCCGCCGGCCGAGCTCCGCTCGATCACGGCGAGCTCAACCGAGAAGAAGCAGCTCTTCTTCACGCCCACAGGCGGTAGCCGCTACATCGGGTTGAACACGCGCAAGGCGCCGTTTCAACAAGGTTGACGTACGGAAGGCGGTCGCCTACGTCCTCGACCGAAACGCGATGCGTCTGACTCGCGGCGGACCAATCGACGGCCGAATCGCCACGCACTTCATCGACCCGAGCTTCAAGGACAAGGGCTTCACACAGGCCGGTGGGTACTCGTTCAACCCGTTCCCGAGCAAGGGCTTCGCCGGAGATGTCGCGATGGCGAAGTCCTACATGCGGAAGGCCGGCTACCCGAACGGCATGTACACCGGGCCGCAGCTGACCCAGGTCGCCGATAACACGCCGCCCGGCTCGAACACGGCGGAGGTCGTTGCGGCGGACCTGGCCAAGATCGGCATCAAGATCAAGACGATCTCGGTCACGCACGCGACGATGTACACGCGCTTCTGCAACGTGCCGAAGAACGAGCCGAACGTCTGCCCGAACGTCGGCTGGCTGCCCGACTTCCACGAGCCGCAGGCGATCCTCGATGTGACATTCAACGGCAAGAACATCACGGCGGTGAACAACTCGAACTGGCCGCTCCTGAACGTCCCGAGCCTGAACAAGGCAATGGACAAGGCCGAGCGAATCATCGATCCGAAGGCGCGCTTTGCGGCCTGGGGCAAGATCGACGACCAGGTCACCCGCACAGCGTCCGCTATCCCGTGGATCTGGGAGCAGTACCCGACGCTCTTCTCGAGCCGGGTCACTCCTTCCCCGGAGCTGTGGAACAGCGGCGGACCGGACGTGACCTTCATGGCGGTCAAGTAGCCGATGGCGATCGCGCCGTCGATCGAACTGGAGCGCCCGGGGCCGCCCCGGGCGCTCCGCAGCGCCCTCACGTCCTCGATGGCGCGGTACATCGTGCGCCGGCTCGCCTGGGCTGTCGTGATGCTCGTCGTCGTCAGCGCGCTGACGTTCCTGATCTTCTACACCTTCCCCTCGGCCGATCCCGCGGCGCTGCGCGCGGGAAGACAGGCGACGCCGCAGCTGATCGCGCAGATCCGTCACGCGCTCGGCCTCGACAAGCCGGTCTACGAGCAGTTCCTCATCTACATGAAGAACCTCGGACTGCATTTCGACCTCGGCTACTCGTACCAGAACAACATTCCAGTGCGGCAGGAGATCTTCTCGCGCCTCCCGGCCACGCTCTCACTGACCGCGGGCGCCGTCGTCGTCTGGATGCTGATCGGGATCCCGGTCGGCGTCCTGTCCGCGATCAGGCCCCGCTCGATCGGTGACCGCATCGCGATGGGCGGCGCGCTCGTGGGGATCTCCGCTCCGGTCTACTGGCTCGGACTCGTCGGGCTCTTCCTGTTCGCCTCGGACATCGGCAAGGTCCACCTCTTCGGCGGCGCCGGGAGCTACGTCCCGTTGACCCAGGACCCCGGCGCCTGGTTCAGATCGCTGCTCCTGCCCTGGTTCGTGCTTGCCGCCGCCTTCGCCGCGTTCTACGCGCGCATGGTCCGCGGGAACTTGATCGACGTCATGGGGGAGGACTACATCCGGACCGCACGGGCGAAGGGCCTCTCGGAGCGTCGGGTGATCTTCCGCCACGGCCTGAGAGCTGCGCTGACGCCGGTCGTGACGATCGCCGGCCTCGATATCGGGATCCTCCTGGGCGGTGCGGTCCTCACCGAGACGGTCTTCAACATCCCCGGCGTCGGGCGCTTCGCCTACGACTCGATCGTCAACTCCGACCTCCCGGCGATCCAGGGCACCGTGCTCTTCGGCGCCGTGTTCATCATCGTCGCGAACCTCATCGTCGACATCCTCTACGCGTTCCTCGACCCGCGCGTTCGCTACTGACGTGGCCGGCCTGCTCGAGATCCGTGACCTCCGCGTGTCCTTCCAGACCGGAGACGGCATCGTGCACGCCGTGGACGGGGTCTCCACCTCAGTCGAGCGCGGGAAGACGCTCGGCGTCGTCGGCGAGTCGGGATCCGGCAAGAGCGTCACGGCGTTGTCGGTCATTGGACTGACCCGCCTTCCGAACGCAGTCGTCAGCGGCCAGGTGCTCTTCGACGGAGTCGACCTGCTCCAGCTCTCGAGCGACCGGTTGCGATCGATCCGCGGCAGGCGGATCGCGATGATCTTCCAGGACCCGCTCTCCTCGCTCCACCCGCTCTACCGAGTGGGCTGGCAGATCGAGGAGGCGATCATGGCCCACGAGTGGGTGTCGCGCCGAAACGCACGGCGTCGCGCGATCGACGCCATGAGGGCGGTCGAGATGCCGAATCCCGCCGAGGTCGTCGACCGGTATCCGCACGAGCTGTCCGGCGGCATGCGACAGCGCGCGATGATCGCCATGGCGCTCGTGCTGAACCCGGACGTGCTGATCGCGGACGAGCCCACGACGGCGCTCGACGTCACCGTCCAGGCCCAGATCCTCGAGCTGATCCGCGGGCTCCAGCGCGATTTCGACACGGCCGTCGTGCTGATCACGCACGACTTCGGCGTGATCGCTGAGATCGCGGACGACGTCGCCGTCATGTACGCGGGGCGAATCGTCGAGCAGGGCCCGATCGGCACGATCCTCGAGGCGCCCGAACACCCGTACACGTGGGGCCTGCTGCAGTCGATCCCGCGGCTCGACACGCCGCGCCACGAGCGGCTGCAGCCGATCAAGGGGATGCCGCCCAGCCTCGTCCACCCACCGACGGGCTGCCACTTCCATCCTCGCTGCCCCTACGCGATGCCCATGTGCCGAACGATGGATCCCGAGCTGCTCGAATCCAACCAGGGCCACTTCGTGGCCTGCCATCTGCCTGTCGCCGAGAAGCGGCGCATCTGGCGGGAGCTCCGACCCGAGCCGGCGGAGGCGGCGTAAGCCGTGAATGAGCTCCTCGTCGTCCGCGACCTTGTGAAGCACTTTGTCGTGAACCGTGGCGTCCTCCTCGGAGGCAACTCAGCGCTCGTGCACGCCGTGGACAACGTCTCGTTCGAGGTTCGACAGGGCGAGACGCTCGGGCTCGTCGGCGAGACGGGCTGCGGGAAGACCACCACGGCGCGCCTGATCACCCGCCTGATCGAGCCGACGAGCGGCCAGATCGTTTACGACGGGGTCGACATCACCCACCGGTCACGCCGGCAGCTCCGGTCCGTTCGCCGCGAGCTGCAGATGATCTTCCAGGATCCGTACTCCTCGCTGAACCCGCGCCGGCCGGTTGGGGCGATCATCTCCGAGCCCCTGCGCATCCACCGAATCGGAACGAAGGACGAGCGGCGCCGGCGCGTGGCCGAGGTGATGGAGCGCGTCGGGCTCAACCCCGAGCACTACAACCGCTACCCGCACGAGTTCTCGGGCGGCCAGCGCCAGCGGGTCGGGATCGCGCGCGCGATCGTGACGAGCCCCAAGCTGATCGTCGCCGACGAGCCTGTGTCCGCGCTGGACGTCTCCATCCGGGCGCAGGTGCTGAATCTGCTCCAGGACCTGCGTGAGGACCTGGGCCTCACCCTCGTCTTCATCTCGCACGATCTGTCCGTCGTCCGCCACCTCTGCGATCGGGTGGCCGTCATGTACCTCGGCAAGATCGTCGAGCTCGCCGATCCGGACCGCCTCTACGGCGAGCCGAAGCACCCGTACACCGGCGCACTGCTCTCCGCGGTCCCGGTCCCGAGCATGGCGGCGAGGAACACGCACCGGCTCGTCCTGCAGGGCGACGTGCCCAGCCCGACCAACCCACCGTCGGCCTGCCGCTTCCACACGCGCTGCCCGAAGGCGCAGCAGCTCTGCAGCGAGGTCGAGCCCCCGCTCGAGCCCAAGGGCTCGGCCGAGCAGCTTGCGGCCTGCCACTTCCCGCTGACCCGCAGTGAAGCCGAGGAGCTCGCTCCCGCGAGCGCCGCTTAGAGGCATCAATTGACGGTGAACGTGCCCTTCATGCCGCTCGAGGCGTGCGGGTCGCACTGGTACGTGTAGGTCCCTTTCTGCAGCGTGACCGTGACGCTCTTGTCGCCGACGAACGGCACCTCGGTGACCTCCTCGTCGACGCCGGGGCCGATCAGGTGGAAGTTGTGCATGTCGGACTTGTCCTCGACCTCGAGCGTGTACGTGCCCGCCTTCACGGTCTCGGCGTCCTTCCCGTTCTGCGAGACCTCGATCGTGAAGCCGGGGCCCGTCTCGCCCTTGAGCACGTTCGAGGCCGACTCCGAGGTCGTCATGCCCTCCGTGGTCGTTTCCTCGGTGGTCGTCTCCTCGGTGGTCGTAGCCTCAGTCGTCGTCGTAGCCTCGGTGGTCGTCTCACCGCCGGCGGACGAGTTGTCGTCCCCGCCGCAGGCGATGCCTCCGAAGACGAGCGCGGCGCCGACGAGCACGAGTGCGATGGTGGTCCTGGGGGTCATTGCGTCTCCCTTGGTCGGATTCCTGAACTACGCCTTCCCCACAGTCTCGGTTTGACCACCCCGTCGGCGAGGACTGCCCCGAGTAGTGCACCCGCGATGACGAGTTGGGCTCCCGCAGAGATCCCGCCCGGCCGATGCCAGCCCGGGATCCGGTGGCTCGGGAAGAGCTTGCGACCGCCGGGTCGCGGTAGGCGGACGACGTGCTCGATGTCGGGAGCGACCGAAGCCACAGCCCCCACCGTCGCAGGGTCGAGCGGCCCACGGACGACGGCGAGCGCGAGGACGCCGACCACACCGCTCGCGACCTCGAACCGCCGCGAGGAGATGTCCTGGTGCGGCACGCGGTCACCGAGGAAGTGGAGCACGGGTCCCACCACGGCCGCACCCATCCGAGAGCCGGTCAGGAGCCCCCCGACCGCTCCAGAGGCAACGTGAAATGACACGATCACATCTGAGATGAAAGCGAAACTCGTCGGCATTAACCACGTTGCCCTCGAGGTCGGGAACGTGGAGGAGGCCCTCGACTTCTACGGACGCATCTTCGAGCTCACACTACGTGGGCGCGCGGGCCGCATGGCCTTCGTCGACATGGGCGACCAGTTCATCGCCCTCGCCGAGGGCCGCCGGCAGGAGCCTGACGCCCATCGTCACTTCGGGCTCGTGGTCGACGACAAGGAGCGCGCCCTCACCGCGGCGCGTGAAGCCGGCGCAGAGGTCCGTGGGAATGATTTCAGGGACCCCTGGGGCAACAACGTCCAGGTCGTCGATTACCGCCAGGTCCAGTTCACGAAGACGCCGGAGATCCTCGGCGCCATGGGCCTCGACGAGCTTCCGAAGACAGACGCGGCAAAAGCGGAGATCAGACGGAAGCTAGGCCCGGACGCAGTGAGCTGAGCCGGGTCGCGACGACCGAGTCCGCAACCTCGGCGCTGACTGCGTGTCCGGTCACCGCGGCGATGAAGTCGTCGCGTTCGAGGGCGCGCAGCTCGACGTCGTCCTGCGCACGGACCGTGGCCGTGCGCGGCACGTCCCGAAGGAGCGAGATCTCGCCGAAGTACTCGCCGGGCCCCTCGACGTTGAGCACACGGCCCTGGTTCAGAACCTCGACCTCGCCGGAATCGATGATGTAGAAGCGGTCTCCGGGCTCGCCTTCGCGGACGATCTCTCGGCCCGCCTCCACACGCACCGGGATCAGCGACCTCGCGAGGCTCTCCAGCGTGGGCGGCGGAAGCGGAGCGAAGATGTCGATCGCGCGAAGCAGCTCGAGCTCGCGCTCGGGCACCGGCACGTCGTCCAGCTGTGTCAACCGACGTCGGAGCAGGGTCGCCAGGATCGGCAGGAGTGCTCCGGTGACGATCAACGCCCCGCGAACGCCGAGCGCCGCGATCAGGAGCGGCGCAGCGATCGCCCCGATGCCGATCGTCCCCACCCAGAGCCCCTGCACCGCCCCGAACACGCGCGCGAGCACCTCGTTCGGCACGGCTCGCTGAAGCAGCGTGAAGGCGGAGACGTCCACGAGCGTGTTCCCGAGGCCGACGAGGGCCAGGAAGAGCAGCGTGGGCCCGGGCTCCGGAAAGATGCCGATCAGCGCGATCGGGAGCCCCCACAGCAAAATCCCGAGCAGGAGGTTCGAGGTCAGGCGCCGCCCGATGAGAATCGCAGAGACCATCGCGCCGACTAGGCCGCCGATTCCGACGGCCGAGTTCAGGAAGCCGACGCCCTGCTCGCCGAGATCGAGGAGCTGCAGGGCCGACACGACGATCAGGACGTTGAGCGCGCCGGCGACGAGCGTCTGGGCGACGAGGAGCAGCACGAGCACGCGCAGCCCCGGCTGAGTCGCGAGCGTGACGAACCCTGCGGCGAACTCGCGCACGGCGCTCCCACGCCGTTCGGGCGGCTCCGGCCGCTCCGTGATGTGCACGCGGCTGACCAGCAGTGCGGAGAACAAGAACGCGACGGCGGCCGCGGCGAAGACGACCTCGACGCTGCTGACGGCCAGCAGCAGACCGCCGATGGCAGGGCCGCCGAAGATCCCGAGGCTCTCGAGCGTGCTCGACGTGACGTTCGCGGCCGTCAGTTCGGCGGGGCTGGTCGCGAGTGAAGGCAGGAGGGCGGCCTGCGCCGGCCGAACCGCGGAGTACGCAATCGAAACGAGCGCGGCGAGGAGGTAGACGAGCGCGTCCGGCCCCTCCAGGGCGATCACGAAAACGCTGGCCAAAAGCAGCGCGGCCCGCGTCAGTTCCGCCGCGACGATCACCCGCTCGCGCGGGAAGCGGTCGCTGAGCATCGCGGCAAACGGCGACGCGATCGCCGAGGGGATGAAGCGAACGAGGCCGACGAGGCCGACCGCCGCCGCGCCGCCTGCCCGGTAGGCGAAGACGGCGAGGGCGATCCCGTATGCCCAGTGGGCGATGATCGAGGCGGCCCACGCGCCTTCGATCTTTCGGATGTTGGGGTTCCGGAAGACCCAGCCGAGAGAGCGCGCGGCGTCGCCGAGTCGTTGCCGCAGCGCGCTTGTCACCGCGGAAGCATCCCACGGCGAACGCGTTTTTCCAAGGATTGAGTTTTTTCGAGCCTGTGGGAAGATTCAGACGCGAACGCCCGTCTAGTGATTCGGAACAGCCGACCCCGAAAGGAGACCGTGTTGTCTAAGGATCGCGACTACACCGACTACACCGACCACGTCGAGCAGAAGGACGAGGGGGACGACGTCGAGGCGCATGCCGCGGCCGCCGCCCGCGTCGACGCCCGCGACCGGGTTGACGACCCAGAGCGGGTCGACGCCGCGGAGGAGCCGCCGGACGTCGAGGGGCACATGCACCACCCGAAGGTCGACTAGGTTTACGGCTGGACCCTGAGGCCGGGGCGAATGCTCCGGCTTCAGCGTTTCTGGACGAAGAGCTCCTCGAGCGCGCCGAGGAGCCGGAGGCCTGCCTCGCGTTCAGGGCCCTCGAGCGCGTCGAGGCTGGACGCGATCCGCGCGACGACCCCGACGTCCGCTCCCGCGTCGTCGAGCACCGCCTTCGCACGGCGGCCCTTCCTGAGCAGGTCGAGCGCGATTGCAGCCTGGTTCGCGAACAGGCCGAGCAGCCCCATTTCCTCGAGCGAGAAGCGCGCCTCTTGCGGGCGATCGAGCACGTTGAGGACCCCCACCGGCTCCTCCTCGTGGAGCAGCGGGACGGCCATCAGTCCTCGCGGAACGTAGCCCGTCTTCGCCGCGATCTCCGCGCCGCCCCATCTCGGGTCCGCCGAGACGTCCTCGAGCACGATCGGCTGACGCGTCACGAGGACCCAGCCGGCGATCCCCGTGCTGGAGGGGATCCGCTGGCCGAGGAGCGTCTCCGAGCCCTCGCCGGCAACGGCCTCGAAGACCAGCTCGTCCGTCCGCTCGTCGTAGAGGAAGACCGAAGCGGCCCGCGCCGAGAAGATCGCTCGTGCGACTTCGCACGTTGCCTGGAGGAGGTCTCGGTTCGCCTGCTCGGAGGCGAGCACGCCGGCTGCGACGGCGGCCTTCAGCGATTCCTCAGGCAACCTCTTCCTCCACGTTGGATGCGGTCAGGTAGAGCGTGCTCTTCAGCTGGAAGGGCGTCAGCTCCGGGTGCTTCCCGAGCACGAGGGCGCAGATCGCGCTGATGTGCGGCGTCGCGAAGCTGTTACCGGTCGAGCGGGCCCTGGCGCCGCCGAGCCAGGCGACCTCGACGTCAACGCCGCGGGCGAAGAACTCCACCGGCGGATTCGGGTTGTAGTAGTACGTCAGCGGATCCGGATCCTCGTGGCTGCCGACGGAGATCACCGAGGAGAACCGCCACGGATAGCTCTCGACCGGCATGTTGTGGGCGGAGGCGACGAGTACGGTGCGGCGGAAGTACGCGGCGTCGGCGACCTCGTGGAGCACGCCCGCGAAGCGGCTCTTCGTCGTCGAAAGGCTCATGTTGATCACGTCGAAGCCTTGCTCGACGGCCCAGCGGAGGCCGCCGAGGAGCGCCGTCCCGCTGCCCGTGAACCCTGCTCCGAGCACGCGGACGCTGAAGATGCTGCAGTCGGGCGCGATGGAGCGAACGATGCCCGCACACGCAGTCCCGTGGCCGGCGAGGTCTCCCTCGGCGTCCTCGACGACGCGCGTCTCTTCGCCCTCCCCCACCTCGACCGCGACGGCTCCCTCGATCTGGCCGACCATGGGGTGGTCGGCGTCGATTCCGCTGTCGAGGATGCAGACGCGGACGCCCTTGCCGGTCGAGTCACCCCACGCCCATTCGCGCGTTACGCGGCCGGGCCAGTCCGTCGGCAGACCGAGGCTCTCGACGGTGCCGGCAGGAAGGCTCCACGCCGGAAGCGGGCGCTCTGGGGCCGGGTCGGACATGCTTCGATCCTACGACTCGGGGGAAGTGAGGGCCGTGCGGGCAGCGGCGGAGGCCACCTGTGCGAGGCCCTTCGCGCGGTGCACGCGCTCGTCCTCCGGCCTCATCGTCAGGTTGACCGCGACGAGGTTGGCTGCTGCCCGGGCGCCTGACTCGGCGAGCAGGGCGGCGGCGACCGCGTCTCCGCGCCGGTCGGCCACTCCGCGGTCCGCAACGAGCACGGCGAGGGTGGCAACGTCCGCACCCGCTTCCGCGATCACGAGCGGAACCTCGGCAGCCCGTCCGACGACCTGCCCGATCGCCAGACTGCGGACCTCAGGCTCGAGCTGATCCGGAAGGTGGAGCGCCGCGAGTGCCTGCTCGTACGCCTCGGCGTCGCGCTGTGCGAGCGGCGCAGTCCGCTTCCTGAGCCGCTCCGCCTGAGCGATCACCGACGACGCCTCGGGCCAGCCGGTCGACGCTCGCGCGACCTTGGCGAGCAACGCGGCTCCCATTGCGACGGCGACTGCGGCGCCCGAGCCGCCCGCCGGCGCAGGCTCCTCCGCCGCGAGCGAGTCGAGGAAGGCGTTCACCGGCAGCTCGAGAAGATCCTCGCTTCCGTGCACGGCTGCATTGTCTGCTACTTGTCGAGCTTGCGGCGGAGCAACTCGACCGCATCCACATGCGCGACGACGTCCGCTTCCGCGAGCGCGGCTTCGGGATCGGCGACGACATAGCGCCGATACTCCTCGTCCGCCTCAGCCCGCTCGACGATCTCGTCGACGCCGGAATGCGTTCGCGGAATCTCCTGGGCTGCGCGAACCCAGGACTCCGGAGCCGGAGGCAAGGCACTCAAGAGGTCCCCCAGACGTTCTTCGTCAAACGCGGTCACACGATCACCCGATATCTGGACGGGGAGCGGGCGGCTTTTCTTCCATCTCGAGGCGAAGCTTTGCGAGGCAGCGGGAAATGCGGCTGGCGATGGTGCCCGAGGGCAGGTCGAGCGCCTCTCCGATCATCCGATAGCTCTCGTCGCGCGCGAAGAAGCGGTCGAGGATGTCCTGGCAGTTGTCGGGAAGGATGGCGAGCGCCTCGTGGACCGCAATCGCGTCGTCGAGCCTCGCGAGCGTCTCGTCGGCGCCTATCGGGTCGAGGAGATCCTCCGGCTGCTCGTGCGAGCCTGCGCGGAGGCGATCGATGCAGAGGCGCCGCGTGAGCTGTGCGAGCCACGGACGGATCGCCTCGTCGTCGCGAAGCTTGTCGATGTGCTCGTACGCGCGCGTGAACACCTCCTGGAAGACGTCCTCGGCGTCGTGCTCGGACAGCTTGAATGCCTGGACGCAGATCGCGTACACGTACCGGGAGAACCGCTCGACGAGCTCGTTCCACGCCTCCGGCTCGCCCGCCCGGCACCGAGCGACGAGCTGGCCGTCCGTCAAGTGGACGTGCAGGCCCATCGCCTCCACAGCATCCGTGTCCATCTCACTCATTGTGAACGTTTCTTACGACGCCAGCCGCGGCTCGAGGAAGAGCGCCCGCCAGGCCGTCCACCAGTCCTCCGCCCTGACGACGAGCGACTCCGGACCGGTGATCTCGACCCCCTGCCGCCCTCGGTACTTCACCACCTCGCTCGGGGTCATGAACTCGACTTCGATCTCCGCGGGGCGGCCTGGGTCGTACGGCTTCACCGCGTCGAGCTTCTCGAGCGCCGTCGCCGCTCCCTCCTCGATCAGCTGCCGCGCGCGGCGGGGCGCGACGTTGCGTGCCGCCGCTCGCTCGATCCCCGTCTTGACGGCGACCGTTGTCAGCCCGTCGCCAAGGAGGGCCGTCGCCTCACGGCAGGTGGCTTCGTCGCCGGTGACGAGCACGACCGGACAGCCCCAGGTCCCGCACAGCGCCGCGTTGATCCCCGTCTCGCCGACGAGGACGCCGTTGAAGCGCAAGCTCCGCCACTCGCGCCCGGAGACGGTGTGGCTGAGAACGCCGTCCGGCGTCCCGGCCATCGCGTGCATGCCGACAAGGAGGCACGCGTCGCAGCCCTGCTCGAGAAAAGCCGTGTACTGCGTCCAGGTCGACTGCACGACGTAGTCGCACGCGGGATCGAGCAAGTCGGGAACCAGCGAGTTGAAGCTGTACGCCTCGCCCGCCCCGTGGTGGTCCATCACAACGATCTCCGTCGCACCCGCCTTCGTCGCTCCGCGGACGGCGGCGTTGATCTCCTCCGTGTACAGCTTGCGCCCTTCCTCGTAGAGCGGCCGGCCGGCATTGGTCTGCGCGCCGTGGACGATGCCGGCGACGCCTTCCATGTCGCTGATGATGTGGATCCGCATAGGTTGCACTTATCGTGGAAACCGGCCTGCGTGGCAAGCGTGTACTCGTCACAGGAGCCTCCGGGGGGATCGGATCGGCCTGCGCGCGAGCACTTGCCGACGAGGGAGCCGAGGTCGTCGCGCACTACCACCTAGGCCGGGAGCGGGCGGAGGCGCTCGGCGGCATCCAGCTTGTTCAGGCTGACCTGGCGGACGAGCAGGAGGTCGAGCGGTTGTTCGACGAAGCGGGCGAGCTCGATGCCTGCGCGGCGGTGGCCGGCGTGTGGCCTTCAGAGGACGTGCCTGTCTGGGAGCTGCCGCTCGAGCGCTGGGAGCGAACGCTGCGCGAGAACCTGACGATGACGTTCCTCACCGCGCGCGGGTTCCTGCGGGGCGTCGCGCAACGGGGGCAGGGGAGTCTCGTGCTCGTCGGCTCGACGGCCGGGATCTTCGGGGAGGCGGGGCACGCGGATTACGCGGCCGCCAAGTCCGCGGTCGTCCAGGGGCTCCTGCTCAGCCTGAAGAACGAGGTGGTTCGCGTCGCGCCCTTCGCGCGTGTGAACGCCGTCTGCCCGGGCTGGACGGCGTCCCCGATGACCCGGCGTGAGCTCGACGACCCCACCCTGGTCGAGCGGATAACTCGCACGATGGCGCTCCGCAAGGTCGCATCGCCGGAGGACGTGGCCCGTCAGGTCGTCGTTCTCGCGTCCGACGAGGTGTCCGGCCATGTCACCGGCCAGGTCGTCGTCGTTGCAGGCGGCATGGAGGGACGGACCTTGCACGAGTAGGAATCAGGTGGGGTCGCCGCCCGACCCCACCTGATCTCTTGCCGTGGCCCCGCCGCATCGGGCCGGTCGATCGCTTATCGGCGCACTATGCGTCGGCCGAGAGACTTGATCCATCACCCATTCGGGGTTGACTGTCTTACTTCACCGGCGCAAGAACGGATTCGACGGCGCCGTCCGCCGCGGCCGTAGAGTTGCGCCCATGGCGAGCCGATTCGAGGAGCGGCTGAGCACTGGCCCGATCGTCGTCGGCGACGGGGGGATGGGCGTGCTCATCTCAGGCGCCTCGCCGCGGCTGCGCTGTCCCGAGGAGGCGAATCTCCGCGCGCCCGAGACGGTCGTTTCGCTTCACGTCAGCTTCATCAACGCCGGCGCGGATCTCATCGAGACCAACACGTTCGGCGCCAACCGGCGGAAGCTCAAGGCCCACTACCTCGAGGACGAGGTCGAGGCGATCAACAGCTCCGCGGTCAAGCTCGCGCGCGAGGCTCGGGAGATCGCCGGTCGCGATGTCTTCATCGCCGGCTCGATCGGGCCGCTGGGCGAGCTCGTCGACGTGACCCCGACGGAGCGGCACGAGATCTTCGCGGAGCAGGCCTCGGCGCTACAGGCGCGCGGCGTCGACCTCTTCATCGTCGAGACGTTCTTCGAGCTCGACGAGCTCAGGGCTGCGCTCGAGGCGGTGCGCAGCGTCTCCTCGCTCCCGATCGTCGCAATGCTCACCTTCGACGAGCAGGGCGAGACCCTCGGCGGCGTGACCGCGCGTCAGGCGACCGAGGCGCTGGGCGACCTGGGGCTCGCCGCCATTGGCGCGAATCACGGAGCGGGGATCCACGCCGCGTTGACGGCGCTCAACGAAATGCACAGGACAAACGGGGGCGTTCCGCTCGCCGCCATGCCCAACATCGGCTTGGCCAGCATGGCCGGGAGTCGGATCGTGTTCCCGCATGCGACGCCGGAGTACTTCGCCGACTTCGCGGCTCACGCACGAGATCTGGGCGCGAAGATCATCGGCGGCTGCTGCGGGACGACGCCGATCGAGATCGCGGCGATCGCACAGGCCGTCGCCGACCAGCGTGTCGCGGAGTCGCCGCTTGTCGTGCATGAGCGCGAGGTCGTGCTCTCCGTCGTCGAGACGGCCGAGGACACGGAGCTCGCGCGGATGCTCCGGGAGGAGGAGTGGGTCGTCTCCGTCCAGCTCGACCCGCCCCTTGGCGGGAACCACCGCGGAATGATCGACGTGGCGCGTGGCCTCGAACAGGGCGGCGCGACGATCGTGGACCTGAACGACAACGCGACCGCACGGGCGGGGATGAGCGCGCTGATGCTCTCGGTCGCGATCGAGCGCGCCACGCGGCTCGAGACGATCCCCCATCTCACGACCCGCGACGCCACCGTGCTCGGCCTCGAGTCGATGCTGCTCGGGGCGCACGCGGAGGGGATCCGCAACGTCCTGGCCGTGACCGGCGACCCGCCAGAGGTTGGCGACTACCCAGGCTCGCGGGGCGTCTACGAGATCGACGCGATCGGCCTCGTGCAGCTGATGGCGCACTTGAACCGCGGCGAGGACTTCAACGGCCGAGGGATCGACGCCGCGACCTCGTTCCACATCGGCGTCGCCGTCAACCCGTCGGCCGACGACCTGGAGCTCGAACTGGAGCGCTACCGCCGCAAGATCGACTCGGGCGCGCACTTCGCGATGACGCAGATCGTCTTCGACCTCGAGTACCTCGACCGCTTCCTCGACCGGCTCGGCGGCGAATCTCCGATCCCGATGCTGGTCGGCATCTTCCCGGTCTGGAGCCACGCCCTCGCCCTCCGGCTGCACAACGAGGTGCCGGGGATCATCGTCCCGGAGAGCCTGCAGGAGGCGCTGCGCGAGGCCGGGCCCGACGGCCCGCATGTTGGGATGGAGATGGCGCGGGAGCTGGTCGAGGGGTCGCGGAGCCGGGCTGCAGGCGTCTACCTCGTCGCGCCCTTCCGCCGCCCGCTCGGCGTGCTCGAGCTCTTAGCGGACGCAGTCGCCGGTTGACACAGGCCCGTCCGCGTGGGCGAGCGCGTCGTCCACGACATCCGGTGGGACTGCATAGCCGA
>Ga0184635_10000138_pt1 | contig 15466 bp, 2 predicted proteins | sample PLM3_30_b2_FD_133147 | JGI IMG/M metagenome (GOLD analysis project Ga0184635, IMG submission 133147) | Groundwater sediment microbial communities from an aquifer in East River, Colorado, USA - PLM3_30_b2 | ecosystem: Environmental > Terrestrial > Soil > Riparian zone | place: USA: East River...
CAAAGGTCCGTCGCGGGGTACCGGCACAATCGGCGGCAGCTCAGGAGCACGCCCGTCACGTATGATCGTTTCGAGTTCTTGGGCCAGTTCGGCGATAGTCGGTGCGTCGAACAGAACACGGAGCGGGACGCGTTTGTTGAAAGCTTCTTGTAATCTCGCGACAATCTGAGTCGCCAGCAGCGAGTGTCCACCCAGTTCGAAGAAGTTCTCGAAAATTCCAACATTCTCGATCTTTAGAACTTCTCGCCATGTTTGAGCGACTAGCTCCTCGATCTCGGTGCGTGGCGCAACAAATTCTTTCGTAAGAGGCGGTCTTGTGTCATCCGGCGGTGGAAGCGTGCTGCGGTCCACCTTCCCGTTTGGCATCAGAGGTAATGCCTCCAAACCCACAAAGGAGGAGGGAATCATGTACTCCGGCAATTTCTCTTTTAGATACCTACGCAGCTCAGTGACTGAGAGCACCGAATGCTCCCTGGGCACCACATAACCCACTAAGTTTTTTCCGGTCCGTGATGCATACTCACAAACAACGACTACGCAGTCTTTCACGGTCGGGTGCTTGGTCAGAACAGCTTCAATCTCTCCGAGCTCGATCCGATACCCATGGATCTTGACCTGATTATCCGCACGGCCCAGGAATTCGATATCTCCGTCTGGCCGGTAACGAGCCGTGTCTCCGGTTCGGTAAATGTGTTCGCCGCCATTCGCATTGAAAGAACTAGAGATAAATCTTTCAGCGGTTAAATCAGGCCGATTCAGGTATCCTCGAGCCACGCCGGCACCACTTATATAGAGTTCTCCGGGAACACCAATAGGCACCGGTTGAAGATTTCCGTCAAGAATGTAAACCCGGGTATTTGAGATCGGGCGCCCGATAGTTGGCGAACCTTCCGCATTTCTCAGCGTAAATGTCGAGTATGTGGTGGTCTCGGAAGGGCCATAAAGGTCGTAGACCTTTTCGACGTTTCCGCATTCATAGATTTCCTTTACTAATTCGGATCGCAACGGTTCGCCGGCGAGGTTTATCGTCCGAACCGAGTCCGGCAGATTGCCCATCGCCAGCAGCTCAGCCATCACAGACGGAACGGTGTTTATGAGCGTGACTTCATTTTTCTCCGCTATCGAATGAAAATGAAGTGCATTCTCGGCTAGTATGACTTTCCCTCCCCGACTAAGAGGTACGAACAGCTCGAAAACGGAAAGATCAAAGCAAATTGATGTAGAAGCTAGTACGCCGGTTAATTCATCGTTTGCAAAAACACTTTTCGCCCAGTGAAGTAGAGCGACAGTATTCCGATGTTCAATGGCAACTCCTTTTGGGGTGCCGGTAGAGCCAGAAGTATAGATTACGTAGGCAAGATTCTGTGCTGTCGCTCCCTTGTCGGGATTCCTTTCGCTCTGCCGTGCAATCTTTTCGCGGTCTTTGTCCAGGCAGATCATCTTTATTTGAGGATCGAGGATTGAATCGCAATCTTCTATCCTCCATCTTACATCCTCGATAATACTTTGCTGCGTCAGCAGAAAGGAACACTGCGAATCCTTCACCATGAACTCCAAGCGCTCTCTCGGATACGAAGGATCCAGAGGAACATACGCTCCACCCGCTTTCAGAATCCCCAACAGCCCAATGACCATCTCCAAAGACCGCTCCACGCAGATCCCAACCAACTTCTCAGGACCGACTCCGAGTCCTTGTAAGTAACCCGCCAGCTGATTTGCCCGTCTATTTAGTTCTCGGTAGGTCAGCTGCTTCCCTTCGAACTGCACCGCAACGGCCTCCGGCGTCCTCTCCACTTGAGCTTCAAATAGCTTGTGGATACAGGAGTCCTTGGGATAATCGGCCACCGTGTCATTCCACTCCACTAGCAACTGATGTTTTTCCTCTTCCGTGAGCAGAGGCAATGTAGAGATAGGTTGGTCCGGATCGGCGACAATCCCTTCCAGCAACGTTTGGAATTGGCCAATCATCCGCTTGATCGTGAGGCGATCGAAAAGATCTGTACTGTACTCGAAGAATCCAGTGAGCTTCTCGTCTCGTTCTCTGAGAAAAAGCGATAAATCAAACGGTGAGGTCGAACTTTCGATTTCTACGCGCTCGAAGCTGATCCCAGACACTTGAGGGAGGGATCGGGGAGCATTTTGCAGAATGAACATCACCTGGAACAACGGATTGCGGCTCAGGTCCCGCTCAGGATGCAGTTCATGAACCAATCTCTCAAAAGGCAGGTCTTGATGGCCATAAGCTCCCAGGCAAACATCGCGAACCCGGGATATAAGTTGTCTGAAAGTAGGATTGCCAGATAAATCGGTCCGCAAGACGAGTGTGTTAACAAAAAACCCGATCACTCCTTCAACTTCAGTGCGATTGCGATTTGCGATCGGCGAGCCGACGACCACGTCCTCTTGGCCCGAGTAACGGTAGAGCAATACCTGAAAAGCCGCTAGTAATATCATGAACTGAGTGACTCCGGCGTGTCTACTCAATTCATTCACGGCTACGGTTAGAGAGTCTGTCAGCGATATCGGTTGCCTTGCGCCGTGAAAACTCTGCTTCGCCGGCCTGGGATGGTCGGTGGGTAGACTGAGCACGGGAAGATTCTCAAGTTGCTTTCTCCAGTAAGAAAGCTGGTCGTTCAGCACCTCCTCTTGCAGCCGTTCTCGCTGCCAGACCGCGTAGTCCGCATACTGGACAGGCAATTCCTGCAAAGATAAAGGCTTTCCGTTCGCACGGGATTGGTACTGTGTCCAAAGTTCCCGCGTAAGAATCCCCATCGACCAAGCATCGGAAACGATGTGATGGGTCGTGAGAATCAGGATGTGCTGATTGTCGCTCATCTCGAGCAGCACAGCTCGGAGAAATAAGCCCGCCGAGAAATCAAATTGCCGCTCTCTTTCTGCTTTGATCTGACACCGAATCGCGTCATCGACCTCAGTTCCTGTCAGCGAACGAAGATCGGCAAAATGGAATTTGAATTCGAGTGGGGATACCGTGATTTGCATTGGTCGGCCTTCGATAACGCAGATCTGTGACCGCAATATCTCATGGCGACGAAGTAGCTCGGTAAGACTCGCCTTTAATGCGGCGACGCTCAGTTGGCCGGTGAGACGAGATGCGCGGCAGATATTATAAACGGCGCTCCCTGGCTCTAACTGTTCCAAGAACCACAACCGCTCTTGGGCAAACGACAACGGCACTGGGTCTTTGCTTACGCGGCGTGGGATGGGGGAAGGGCCGGAAGATGCGGAAGAAGCCTGATCGCGTAGAAACGCGAGCAGTTCGGCTTTGCGATCGGTGATCTGAGAACGCAACTCCGCGGTGAGCGTCCCTTTCGGGGCATTCACGCGCAAATGTTCGCCGTCGGCAACAAGCCGAACGTCAAGGTTGCGAAGATGCGAAATGAAATCCAACGTTTCTATATCTCGATCTCCTCGCGGTCCTCTTTAACCGATTGCACCGTCGGTTGTCCAACCGAAAGAACCGATCCGATTTGTCGCGCCAACTCCATGACTTTCGGCGATTCCAAAAACGTGCGCAATTCAAGTGCAACACCGAACGCCTCTTTAATGCGCACTGCCGCCTGAGCTGCCAGCAACGAATGGCCGCCGAGACGGAAGAAATTGTCGTTTACGCCAACTCCCTCTATTCCAAGGACTTGGGAGAAAATTTCGCATAGTTTCGCTTCGACGTCGTTGCGCGGCGCAATGAACGAGTCTGTTTGTCCCATAAGAGACCGCCCGACAGCGGGCAGCGCTTCATAATCAACCTTTCCATTGGGGCTTAGCGGTAATCGATCCAAGACAACGAAGTAGCTCGGCACCATGTAGTCTGGAAGCCGTGCGCTCAAGAAAGAGCGTAACAGGTCAATCAACGTATCTCCTTCTTCGTCCGCTACGACGTAAGCCACTAAACTCCTGGCCGATTTTGGATTCACAGAGTTCGCCGCGTCGAATTCCCGTGCAATAACGGTGGTTTCTCTGACCGTGGGATGCTGCTTGAGGACGGCTTCAACTTCTTCCAACTCGATACGGAAGGCGCGGATATTTACTCGGCGGTCGTTTCGCCCCGTCCATTCAACATTGCCATCGGGCAAATACCTTCCCAGCTCACCGGTTTTGTACATCCGGTCCTTCGCATCGCTAGCAAACGGATTCATGACAAACATCTCTTGGGTTCGTTTTTCGTCACCGATATATCCTGTAGCCAGATGCGGACTGCGTACATAAAGCTCGCCCAACTCACCAATTCCGGCTATCTGGCGGCTCTTGTTTAGCAGCAGAAGTTGAACGTCTTTGATTCCCCGGCCTAAAGGAACGGTGCGGTTCGCGTTGGTCCCGTAAACGGGAATTTCGTCCCGAATCTGAAAGTAGCCGACCGCTCGCTGCGTTTCCGTTGCGCCATAAAAGCTGCCGATCTTCGCATTCGGCGCGAGTTGACGAATTCGCGCCACTTCACGCCAAGTTAATACGTCGCCACCGAACAACACCTGGCGAATGGATGGAAGCATCTTCTCGTCTGCGATCGACAACAGCTGTCCCAAAGCCGGTGTCAGATGCAGAATCGTGATCTCGTTCTGCTTAAGCCATTCCGTCAGTTGCTCGGGAGATCTGGCGATCTGTGGTTTGGGAATGTAAAGCGTCGCGCCAAGATACAGCGCCGTGAAGATATCGCGGTGCAAGTGGTTGTATGCGAGACCCGATAGCAGAGCAAACCGATCGGTCTGCACCAACTCGAACGATTCTCTCTGCCATGGCAGAAAATGCGTGATCGGCCCGTGCCGGCTCAGAACTCCTTTCGGCTCCCCCGTCGAGCCGGATGTAAATGCGACGTAAGCAGTGTCATCGGCATCAATCGGAACCGCGGTTTCACGCTCAGGATACTGCTTCAGAAAATCAGCAATTTCTTGTTTCGTGCTCGCGAGGCTAACGGGAGAAGAAATCTCAAGACCCGCCAGGAAGTCAGCGAGCTCTTCGGTTAAATTGCCGGCCGCTTCCATTTGAATCCATCCTCTGGGTTGCACGATTCGAAGGTAGTCGATTAAGCGTGGGGACGGATAAGCTGGGTCCAGTATAACGAAGGCTGCGCCTGCCTTGAGAACGCCGAGCAAGGCTAGTACGAGAGGACAACTGCGATGGGCGTAGATCGCGACGACGTCTTCCGGCTGAATTCCGGCAACTATAAGATAGTTCGCTAACTGATTACTTCGGTTATCGAGTTCGCGGTACGTCCAAGCCTCATGGGGATCAATAACCGCCAACCGATTAGGTCCGCGCTCAGCCTGTTTAGAAAATAACTCCTGAATGGCCCCCTCCCAAGCATCGTTGAGCGGCTCAGTCGGATCCGGCAGAACAGTTTGCATGGGCGGTGTCACAAGAGTGTATTGATCGAGTCTTTTTTGCGGATTCTCCGCAACCTGCGGCATAAGGCAACCCAATTGTTCCAACATAACGGCGATGCGACCTTCACTAAACAGATCGGCGTTGTAAACCATAGCAAGCTCAATGCGGCCGTCGACTTCCGGCGCGTGAAGCACGATGTCGAATTTCGCTGAAGGATCTGCGGAAGAAAGCTTAGTGACCGTGCACCCCGGCAGCGTAAGAGTGCGTTCTGAGGTGTCGGCCATATTAAACATGACCTGGAACAACGGATTGCGGCTAAGATCACGTTGAGGATTGATTTCCTCGACCACTCTTTCAAATGGCAAATCCTGATGGGTGTAAGCGTCCAGGCAGACTTCCCGGACTCGCTTCAATAGCTCTAAAAAAGTTGGATTACCGGAAAGATCCGTGCGCAGCGCCAAGGCATTGATAAAGAATCCAATCAGCCCTTCAGTCTCGGGACGGTTGCGACCCGCGATGGTTGAGCCGACGATGATGTCCTCCTGCCCAGTATGGCGGGACAGTAGGATATTGAGGCCCGCCAGCAAAGTCATGAAGAGCGTGACGCCTTCTTTGCGGCTTAGGTCCTTGAGAGATTTGGTGACCTCTTCGGAAAGCACTTGAGTTAGCCTCGCTCCCCGAAAGGTTTGCACAGCTGGGCGTTCATAGTCCGTGGGCAGATTGAGTGTCTTCAATCCTGTACCGAGTTGCCGTTTCCAGTAGGCGAGCAGCGATTCCAAAACCTCTCCTTGAAGCCGCTCATGCTGCCAAACTGCATAGTCGACGTATTGAACGGGAAGCGCAGGCAAAGTGGAAACCTTGCCATCTAAAAAGGTATCGTAAAGCGTCCCAAGCTCCTGGTAAAAAATGACCAGTGAAGAGCCATCACATATAATGTGATGAAAGTTCAAAGTGAGAACGTGTTCTTGTTCCTTCAGCCGCAACAACTTGGCTCGCATAAGCGGAGCCTCTGCAAGAGTGTAAGGCTGGCGGGCATCGACGGCTGAAAGCCGCTGAACTTCCGCTGCAGCTTGATCCTCCGATAAGCACCCCAAGTCTATGACAGGCAGCGTCACCGTCAGCCGAGAAATGATTTGTTGCAGTGGCTGTCCATCGATCTCAACAATGCACGTCCTCAAAACCTCGTGCCGATTGATCATTTCCCTCAAGGCCTTTTCCAATGCGGAAATATTCAGATCGCCCTCGATGCGAAACGTCGCGGGAATGTTATAGGCCGTCAAGTTCGGATCTAACTTGTGCAGAAACCAGAGACGATGCTGCGAAAAGGATAGTGGTATCGGACGATCCCGAGAAACTGGCGAAATGGGCGCCACGCTGACGCCACTCTTACTGCGCGAGAGAAAATCAACATGCTCAGCCAACGCGGCGACCGTCGGTAGTTCAAACAGTTTGCGCAACGGCAGATCGATTTTGAAGTTGGTTCGTAGGCGTGCGACCACTCGCGTAGCCAAGAGCGAATGCCCACCAAGGTCAAAGAAGTTGTCCTGAACGCCGATCTTTTCGAGTTTTAGTACCTCTCTCCACACCTGTGCCACCAACTCTTGGATCTCTGATCGAGGCTCGACGAATCCTTGATCGAGCGATGGCCTCGAATCATCAGGCGGCAGCTTCGACCGGTCGACCTTGCCGTTAGGTGTTAGGGGTAACCCGTTCAAGAATACAAATGCCGAAGGAATCATGTAATCAGGAAGCTTTTGACGAAGTAGGGATCGTAGGTCACTTGAAGCCACCGAATCCTGATTCGGAATAATATAACCTACAAGCTCCTTCTCCTCCGACGATTCACGCTCACGAGCCACGACCGCGCATTCCTTCACTGCGGCATGTTGATTGAGAATAGTTTCGATCTCGCCTAACTCAATCCGATAGCCGCGAATCTTGACCTGGTTGTCAATACGGCCCAGGAATTCGATATTTCCATCCGGCAGATAACGCGCCCGATCTCCCGTGCGGTAGAGTCGCGCTCCCGGTTGGCTGCTGAAAGGATTAACAACAAATTTCTCTGCGGTCAGTTCCGGTCTGTTTAGGTAGCCTCGTGCCAGACCATCGCCGCCGATATAAAGCTCGCCGTGCACTCCCACGGGCACAGGCTGCAAGCAAGAATCCAGAATATATATTTGAGTGTTGGCAATCGGTCGCCCGATTAGAACCGGACTACCATCGCGTTCAATCTTTGCGATCGTCGACCAAATCGTCGTCTCTGTCGGACCGTACAGATTCCAAAGCGAAGCGCCACTGTCCAACAACTGATCAGCCAATTTACGGGATAAAACCTCACCACCACAGAGCATCTTGAATTTTTCACCCGCTCGCCATCCCGCGTCCAGCAAAAGCATCCAGGCAGAAGGCGTGGCTTGCATGGCAGTAGCGCCGCACTCTGTCAATCTGTCTAATAGCAGCTTGACATCTGAGGCTTCATCTCGACTGGCCAAAACAAGCTTCGCACCGGTAATCAGCGGTAGAAAAAGCTCCAATGAAGCGATATCAAAAGAGATCGTCGTAAGGGCTAAGAAAACGTCCTTCGCTGTCAATGCGACGTCGTCACCAATGGCGTATAGGCAGTTCAAAATGGATCGGTGAGAGACTTGAACGCCTTTTGGTTGTCCAGTCGAGCCCGAAGTGTAGATGACGTAGGCTAAGTCAGTTGAATAAACTTGGCTCAGCGGATTTTTATCACTCTGCTGTGCAATCTCGTCCCAGTCGCGATCGACAAAAACTACCTGAAGCCGAGGATCGAGAATCGAAGATCGAGGATCGCCATCTTCCATCCTCCATCCTCTATCCTCGACCAACTTCGCTTGGGTTAGCAGCACTGACACCTGAGCGTCTCTCACCATGAATGCTAAGCGCTCTTTCGGATACGTCGGGTCCAAAGACACGTACGCGCCACCCGCTTTCAGAATTCCTAACAACCCAATCACCATCTCCAATGCCCGGTCGATACAGATGCCTACCAACTTCTCTGGCCCAACTCCCTGCTCACGTAAGAAGTGTGCCAATTGATTTGCCCGGTCATTTAGTTCTCGGTAAGTCAGTTGCTGCCCTTCAAATTTAACCGCAACAACTTCCGGAGCTTTTTCCACTTGTGCTTCAAACAGTTCATGAATACATGAGTCTTTGGGATAATCGGCTTTCGTATCATTCCATTCCACCAGCAACTGATGTCGCTCGGCTTCGCGGAGAAGTGGCAAGGTCGAGATTGACTGATCGGGATCGGTCACAATCCCTTCGAGCAACACTTGAAAGTGGCCGATCATCCGTTCAATCGTGGGACGATCGAATAAGTCACTGTTGTATTCGAAAAACCCGGCAAACTGCCTCTCTCGCCCGGCCAACGATAGCGTCAGATCGAACTTGGACGTGCCAGCATCTATCTCCATAGATTGCGACGTGCAACCCGGAAAACTTAAACCGGAAGCCAACGTGTTTTGAAAAACAAACATCACCTGGAACAGAGGGTTGCGACCTAAGTTCCGGTCAGGATTTGACTCCTCGACCAGCTTTTCGAATGGGAGATCCTGATGGGCGTACGCACCGAGGCAAGTATTGCGACCTCTTGTAAGAAGCTCCTTGAAGCTTGGGTTCCCTGAAAGATCCGTGCGCAAAACAAGCGTATTAACAAAAAATCCTATTAACCCCTCAATCTCAGTGTGACTTCTGTTGGCAACCGGGGAACCAACAACAATATCTTCCTGGCCCGTGTATCGGTAGAGCAAAACCTTGAACGCTGCTAGCAACGTCGTGAATAGGGTCACACCCTCCTGTCGACTAAGCTGGTTGAGGCCCTCGACTAAAGCCTCCGGAAGCGCGACCGCTATCCGTGTTCCACAAAAACTCTGCGACGGAGGTCTCGGACGATCCGTAGGCAAGTTGAGAAACGGCAAACTCTTTCCAAGCTGATTCTTCCAATAAGAGACTTGTGACTCTAGAAACTCACCTTGCAAATGCTGCCGTTGCCATAAAACATAGTCCGCAAATTGGAGGGGAAGATCGGGAATCGAAACAGGCTTTCCGTTGAAGTGACTGCCGTACAGCCTCTCAAGTTCACGAAAGAACACGTTAACAGACCACCCGTCACAGACGATCTGATGTGTGGTGAAGATCAGTATGTGATCTTCTTCGCCTAGTTCCAGCAGGACAAGCCTCAACAAAGGTCCATCTGCTAAACTGAACGAATAGCCGGCCTCTTCGATGATTATACGCGACGTTTCAGCGTCCCGGCTGAAGCTGGAAAGATTCTTCAGATCCAACACCGGAATGGTTAGCGTCAAGGTCGGAGTGACTAACTGTACGGCTTCATCGTCGACAGTTGGAAAGGTTGTCCGCAGGACCTCGTGGCGTCGTACAACCTCGTTGAGGCTCAATGTTAGGACGGTTATATCCAGAGGGCCGGTTAGCCGATGTGCCCTGCAGATGTTGTAAACCGGGTTTCCAGGCTCCAATTGATCAAGAAACCAAAGCCGCTCCTGAGCAAATGACAGCGGGATATTGTTGTGAAATTCCCTGGCATATATTCTCCTAGAATCCTGGAGATCGATTCCTTTCTTCTTGAGCAGGGTCGCAACGAGTTCATGCTTTGCAGTTTGCAGATCAGGCTTATTAAGGGTTTTGGGACGAGCATCAACCATTTCACCGGGTTCCTCTTTCCTCCTCTAGCACCCTGTTAATTTCTTCAGCTGACATATCATCGATTTTCAGTAAAATATCGGCGACTTGCTCAGATTGTCCTGGAAGAGTCTCCTGTTCAATGATAAATTTGGACAAGTTTGCCACCGTGGGGGCTTCTAACAATGTGTTGAGTGGGCGCTTGAGAGGAAAAGTGTCATTCACTCTCGATACGATTTGAGCGGAAAGTAATGAGTCGACGCCACGCTCCGAGAAATCGTCATGGATACCGATGTCCTCAATTCCCATTATGTCAGCCCATAACTTCACAAGGACTTTCTCAACAGGAGTATTCGCTGCAGCGTAGGACATATCAGTTTTTTCTCTTGACTTCGCGGGAGGAGGCAGCGCTCTTCGATCAACCTTACCGCTCGGGGTTAACGGCAGGCTGTCCATTACTACAAAGAACGACGGCAACATATAAGTCGGTAGTTTCTCCTTCAGAAGCGCACGCAATTCGGCGCTCGTCGGTGCTTGCCCAGACTCCGAAACAACATAAGCTACTAAACGCTTGTCGGCACGCCGGTCGTCTCGGGCTACAACGGCAACTTGCTTGATGACGGGGATCGCAAGCAACGCCATTTCGATCTCCGGAAGCTCCACTCGATGACCTCTGATTTTCGCCTGGAAATCTTTTCGACCCAGATGTATTAGGCAACCATCGTGACGCATGTAACCTAGATCTCCCGTAAGATAAACACGCTCTTTTGCGCCTTCGGGATCGGCTACAAACTTAGCACTCGTGAGCTCCGGCTGTCGCCAATATCCCAGGGCCAGATAAGGACTTTTGACTGCAATTTCCCCGACCTGATTTACGCCTAATTTATTTCGATCTTCATCCAGCAACAGAATTTCGTTGCCCTCGAGAGGATAACCTACGGGAACTCTCTCGTCGTTGATCTCCGTTTGCTTATCGATGAAGTAATATGAAACGGCTTGGGTCTCACTTATGCTATACCTATTGACGAATATGCACTCGTCTGAGAAGTGTTTTTTGTATAATTCGACATCGGTTTTAGATAATGGCTCTCCCCCAATATGAATCAGGCGAATGTTAGGAAATCTTCTGTTGCGGTTCAGGCCTTGAACGGAGTGACGAAAAATCGTGGCGACGCAGGTGTAGACGGTAATTTCTTCTTCCAGCAACCAGTCGCCCAAATGGGCTAAGCCTTCTTCGTGGAGATCGAACGGAAAGAGAGCCGCCCCGTTCAACAAAGCAAGGAACATGTCCCTGGTCGCCCCAACATTATTTGAACGCACAAGGCTAATTCGATCCTCCGGGGAGATATGCAACTCGTTCGTCTTGCACCTTATGCCGAAAAGTTCGTTCCGATGATTCCAGACGACACCCTTGGGTTCCCCCGTGGAACCGGATGTATAGTTGATATAGGCAATTTGATCCGGTGAGATGGACAAACCTGGATTCTCGTCTGGGAGAGCGCCATCCATCTCGTCGAGATTTAGAATCTTTAAACGATCGGCGGCTAATTCATGGGCTAAAGGTAAATGGTCTTTGTCGGTGAGAATGAGGCGAGATTGAACATGCTCCAAAATGTGGGTCGTTTTGGCACGTGGCAGTGATAAGTCTATCGATACATAAGCCTTGCCTGCCTTTAACACACCCAGGCTCGCCGTAATCAGTCCTGCGCCCTGGTTGAATAGCACAGCTATTGGCTCGTTATCGTCGTAGCAGGCCAGAACAGCGTGCGCCGCACGATTGGAAATCCTGTTCAGCTCATCATATGTGAGTCTCTGGCTTTTAGTTTTGACGGCAAGTCGTTGGGGATACTTGCACACCTGATGTTCGAAACGGCCGGCGATCGACTGCTCTACATCTGCTTTTTTAAATTCCTCAAACGGATTAGTGGGACCTATTTGGTGGTAACCTAACCTACGGCTGGACTGATCTTTCCTCGAGAGATTCACTTCGAAACCCGTCGCTTCTGAACCAGTTCCGTGACCTCACATGGCTATTTTCTTGAGCACTGCCTCTGCAGAGGGCAACCAAAACGTCATCTCCATCGAACGGTAGAGATCAACAGCGGCAGATAGTTCGGCGCGAGCTCGTTCCGTAACTTGCATCGCATCGTAAGTTCTGCCGAGCCCGAGGTGGCAGTGTGCTTGCAGCGGTCGCATCCCAAGCTCAACACTCACCGTAGATGCTTGACGATAATAAGATTCAGCGTGCTGTGTTTTTGGTGGATTGTGACCGAATGCGACATCGCCAAGCAACTTTAACGCCCACCCCTCGTGCGCGCGTTCCTTATGCTCCCTAGCAATTTTTAGGGCACGTTCGGCAAGAGCATCAGCTTCCTCTAAACGACCTGAAAGCAAATAGCCTTCGCTCAGCCAAGCGGTACTTAGCGATAGGAAGGCCAATCTTCCCGCTGACACGGAGTTATCGACCCCTTGTTCCAAATATTGTATGGCCTCCGTAACCCGACCCGAGTTAGCATAGGCCGAACCCAGTCGTGATGCGACAAAGGGTACGTAAACCGGAACGTTCGCGGAATGGCAGACATTTAGAGCACGTTCGAGATACAAAATAGCCTTGTCGAAGTCTCCTTTGAGGAGGAACAAAACGCCCAGACTGCAGTTTACATGGATCAGACTAGCTGAGTGACCGACTTCTTCGGCAATACGGATACCTTCCTCTCCATACGGAACTCCCTCACCGAAATGACCAGTCGCCGCAAGACATTGTACCAAGTGGCTACGGCAAATTACGGACAGCACCAGAGCTGTACCGAAACGTTCGTGCCGTAAATTACCTTCAACGTTTTGCATACCATGCTTAAGAACTTCTATGGCTTGGCTATACTGGCCTAATTTGTTGTAAGCCGCGCCCAAGTAATAATACGTCACGACATGTAAGGCCGGCTCTTCACTCCCTGAAATGAGAGCTAGGGCGCGCTGGCCGAACTGAATCGCACGCTCGGCATCACCCGCCAGCCCGTAATAACCGTTCAGAAAATTTAAAACACGGGTCATTCTACGTCGATCTCCAAGGTTTTCCGCGAGGGCTTCGGCAGCATGCAAGTGCTCGGCCACCCGCGGTAAATCTCCTAATAAAAAAAGCACATTGCGCGAGTCAAGATGGAGATCGATCTCTTGTTCGAGCTTTTCACGAGACTGGGGAAGATGCTTGAGAGCTTGAGACGCTTGCTCGTACCACGATAACGCCTGAGTGAACGCCGAGCGTGACATGGATTTGGCACCCGTTTCCCTCGAGTAAACGACAGCTTTGTCCCAAAGTTCACCGCGCAAAGCATGATGGGCAAGCGTTTCGATATAGTCCTGCAAGTTCTCCCCTGCGATGTCCTCAAGCGCGCCCACAATTCGTGCGTGGAGAGAGGTCCTGGGTTCATGGAGCAGAGCTCCGTACACGACCTCATTGGTGAGAGCATGCTTGAAAGTGTACTCCAGCTCAGGAAAGAGATTTGACTCGTAAAGGAACTCCGCTGACTGAAGGTTGGACAGATATCGATACAATGTTTCTTCCGGAAGATCGGCTACGACGCGGAGCAGTCGCAAAGGAACTTTGACGCCAATCACGGCAGCCGTCTGCAGGAGTCGCTTTTCCTCGATGGCCAAGCGGTCGATTCGATCTGCCAGAGCAGTCTGGACGGTGCTCGGAATAGTAATCGTTTGAGTGTTCTGGAGCAGTCGGTAAGCGCCCTTCTCTCCAACTAGAGCCCCAGTTTCCACAAGAGACCGAACGCACTCCTCTAAAAAGAATGGGTTTCCTTCCGTGCGCTTGATCAATACTTCTTTGAGCGGGTCGAGATTCTTTTCATCTCCCAACAGCAATTGCAGCAGCTCATCCGCACCAGTGGCAGGCAAGGGATCAACTCGAAGCAAGGTGTAATAGGTTTTGCCCGCCCAAGTATGACTGTATCCGGGCCGGTAGTTAACCAGGAGCAGGATTCGAGCCATGGGCAGACTTTCTACCAGGCTGTCCAGGAAGGCTTGCGTTTCGCTGTCGATCCAGTGCAGATCTTCCATGAGCAAGATCAACGGTTGTTTTTGGCTCTCGCGAATCAAAACTCGCTTTAGCGCGTCGAAGGTGGCTCTTCGTCGTTGCCGGGGTTCCAGATAGTGAAATCTCTTAATGGCTTCCACGACCTGGCGGTCCTCGCCTAACTTTGGTGTATCGATGGGGCTATCTTTTTTATAATCCTGCAAGGCATCTAGTAGTGAGAGAATAGGTGGAATCGTCTCCTTGAGTCTTTCGTCCAATCTCAGCAGATGGCTTTTCACCTTGGCCCGGATCGATTCCGCAGCCTCCGCTTCTTGAATTTGGAAATAGTGTCGTATCAGCTCAATTAACGGATAGTAGGGGGTGGCTTTACCGTAAGATACGGAGGTCCCTTCTAGAACCGTCCAGTCCGGAGGCAGGTAGCTATGAATGAATTCATAGACTAGCCGTGATTTTCCCATCCCGGGCTCGCCAACCAAAGCCAAAATCTGACCGTGCCCTGCCTTCGCTTGCCCCAAAACCCGGCTCAAGACTTCAACCTCGCGGCTACGTCCGACGAATCCGGTGAGTCCGCGCGCCGCTGCAGCTTGTAAGCGTTTGCGGACGACAGTGACACCGACAAGGTCATAGGTCTCGACCGGTCTCGAAAACCCCTTGACCGCAAGGGCTCCCAGGGACTTCACCTGTACAAAGCCTTCAACTTCTCTCAGAGTGGCCGCTGTCAGCATGATAGAACCGGGATCTGCAATTTCCTCCATACGTGCTGCTAGATACGTCGAATGACCGATCGCCGAGTAGTCGAGATTCAGGTCGTTGCTGATCGAGCGAACCACCACCTCTCCAGAATTGAGTCCCACGCCGATCTTCAGTTCATGAGAACCCGCAACTTTCTCCGCATAGCGTCGCATATCCTCTTGCATAGTAAGCGCCGCGTAACACGCGCGTAAAGCGTGATCCTCGTGGGCCACCGGCGCACCAAACAAGGCCATAATCCCGTCCCCTAGCACCTGATTAACGGTTCCCTCATAGCGATGAACGGCCGCCATCATGATTTGCAACGCCGGATCCAGCAGGTTTCGAACTTCTTCGGGGTCCAGTCTCTCGACCAGACTAGTAGAACCTTTAATGTCAGCAAAGAGGACCGTCACCTGCTTGCGTTCACCTTCTATGAGATGGCGAGAGGCTAATATTTTTTCTGCCAGATGCTTCGGAAGGTGACCTTGTGAAGAGGAGGGTGTTTGTTCCGCCGCTGGAGCTGTTGCACGAGCCTGATCAAGGCGTTGACCGCATTTCTTACAAAAGTTGGCTCCGCGGCGATTCAGCTCGCCGCAGCCAGAACAAACCGTTTCAAGCGGCGACCCACATTCGTCGCAGAAAGCTGAGTTAGAAGAATTTTCGGCTTGGCACTGCGCGCAAATCATAACG
>Ga0184635_10000139_pt1 | contig 15425 bp, 14 predicted proteins | sample PLM3_30_b2_FD_133147 | JGI IMG/M metagenome (GOLD analysis project Ga0184635, IMG submission 133147) | Groundwater sediment microbial communities from an aquifer in East River, Colorado, USA - PLM3_30_b2 | ecosystem: Environmental > Terrestrial > Soil > Riparian zone | place: USA: East River...
AATTACGAATGCACTAAATCATTGCCAACAACAAGGAATAACTAAATATGATTTTGAAGGGATAATGGATGAATGTGGATTTGAATATGTTGAAAACTCACAATTTTCAAAAAAAGAGAATGATACTAATCTATTTTCTTTATGGAAAATTGAATATGAGTAAAATAATATGTAGATAAAAATGATATCGTTTCTTTCTCTTCATATCATATAATTAGGTTATTATTATATTGAGAATGATTGTTACCATTTTTTCTTTTCCATATTTCGAATATGATAATAGAGATATTGTTGTGCGTAACCCCCATATTTGCCAAAATGGTTTCTCATTATTTCTGACAAAATTGAATAGTGCTTATAGCTAAGTTTTTTATTTAGATTCATAAAAGTCACTTTTCTGTTGTCAAATAATCTTTTGTAGTACATGAATATTGCGCGACCCATCCATACATCAATTGGAAATGCTTCGGTTTTTTCTAGAGAAAATAACAATATACAATCAGCTATTTTATTTCCAATTCCATAAATACTAGTTAGTATTTTTCTAGCATCATCATATTTACAATGATATAATTCATCAATTGTTAAAGCTCTTGTGACAATTTTTTCTGCAATAGATTTAATAGTCTTTGCTCTATATCCTACGCTACAAGCACATAATTCGTTAATAGATGCATCGTACAGATTTTTGATTCGTGGGAACGTGAAGAATATTTTATTATCAATCTCTTTTTTAGTACCAAATTTCATGGATAAATTTTTTAGCATGGCACGAATCATTGATATGTTCGTGTTACTTGAACAAGCAAAAGAAATCATACATTGATGAGGATCTTGACGTATTAAGCGCAAGCCCGTATATTTTTTAAATAGTTTAGATATAATAATATCGTCAGAAAAGTTGGAAAAAATACTTTGAATATTATCATCTAATCGAAAAATGAAATGTTCCCAATTATCAAACTTTGGAGTCGAATAAAATTCAATTTTATTGTCCAAGACTGAAAATTTTAAAATATAATCTCCATAAGTGCCATACCATGAATTTTTATATTTTTCCCATAAAAACATCTGTCCACTATTGATACTAATAGCAGGATTAAATTTAGATTCTAAATTTAGCATGTATTTATGTTATTCAACAATATTTTTAGTTATCTTTAGTAATCCTTTTGTTTTTTCTAAATCCGTTTCCAAAGCTTCAATTATTTTAGGGATTTCTTTTAAAGAACAATCCAAACATATAGACTGTAAGGAAAGGGGATATGTAAAATATTTTTCCTGCAATTTAATATCTTTTTTACATGCTATGCATTTTTTCAACTTATATGGATCAGTGTTTTTTATTATCATTCAAAAATCATTACAGTACAGAGTAATTACATATATTAAAATATATTTTATTTACGTCATTTCCTTATTGGTTGCTTTGATTAGGATAATTACTCTTTAATGCGACCTCTAATTGTTTAAAATATTTATTTGTAATTATATCACCATTGTCACCAATTGAAATTAAATTAAAATTTGGAGTTTGTAGTGAAACATAATCCCATTTCCAGTACGCTAGTCCCCAAATACCAAGATCCTTAAAAATTTTAACAAACTGATTAGCCTCCTGTTGATTTATGTCACTTTCAAAAGGATTTATCTCAAAAACTGCCGTCCCTTCTTCATTGATAGTTTGCTCTCGTAGGACATTGTTCCATTCCCCCACATATATCGGAATGCCTGTGATATTTGAAGCCTGGAGAAAAGTATTCAATCTGGCTTGCTGATATGAGCCTGTTGGCAATCCGTATATGCTTATCTTAAAAACTACGTTTGTACTATTTTGTGGCGCCATTTTAGCTAGGTTTTCTGGTATCAGATTAATAGGACTCTTTAGATCAACTGGAATATTCATACTGTAAACAAGTGTTTTGTTCGTATACTTTCTTAATTCATTAACCATAAATGTATTGTACTTGCCTATTTTTTCCCATTGATCGGAGTTGTGGACCTGCGGTTCACTAAGGATTTCATAACCTAAAGTACTTTGATGACTATCGACAGTATCCATTATTTTTTTCAAGAACTCAGCTTGTAGGGTCCATCCATCAGTACCATTAGAATCTACTACTCTACGATTCCACCAATCTGTCCACCATACTTTAGCGGGTGTATATTTAGGTCCACCACCATTTCCAGCAGGATAAGAAGGATTATTTTCAAAAAGATATGAAGGAAAGCCCGTTCCTCTTTGTGGATTAAACCACGAAGAGGTATGAAATTGATGGTTATCATAAATTACATTAACATTATATTTATCTGCAGCTTGTGCTACAGATTGCAGTTCAAGCATAAAATTTGTAGGATCTTTTTCATACGCTTCCCAATAAAATACAAACCGCACATGATTCATACCGCCTTCCGAAATTAGTTTAAAGCTATCATCAAAATAGTCCGCTGGCATAACACTTCCTGTAGTCCTGCTCTGGGCCATACTTGTATAGTATCCTTTCATATTAACACCAAAAAATATTTGATTTGTGTCCAAACCATGTACATAAAGTACAAATGAATTAGATAGCAATAAGGCGAAACTTACAACCACTAAAACTAGTCTATAGCTTACATGAGGTCTTGTTATAGTAATAGTTTGCATTTAATCTAGGATAATTATTAACATTATAAAATAGTTTTCCACCTGCATTCCGTTTTATTAAATCTAGTCAGTGAGATTAGACACATTAATTGATCTTAATTAACCTCTATAATTTCTCCGTTATCTGGAGCTTTTGCATCAAATCCATACTTCTCTTTGATTTCACTGGCAAAGTTAATACACGACTCATCATCTCCATGAACTGTAAGAACTTTCGGATTGCCTTTGATTTTCTTAATTATCTCAAACAATTCAGTTCTGCTACTGTGTCCAGAAAATTCAAAATGATTTACATCTGCAAGACTTTTTCTTGCTTTTCCATTATATGATACAAGTCCTTTCTCAAGTAGAAGGCGGCCCGGAGTGCCTTTACCTTGATACGACACTAAAGCTATACCGTTATTAGGATTTTTTGCTATTTCTTGCAAATAGAAAATTGCTGTACCGCCTACAAGCATTCCTGCAGGAGAGATTATTATTCCTGGTTCTTTTACTAATTGTTTTCTTCTGTGCCATCCTTGGACCCATTCTATTTCTGATATAATTTTTTTAAATACTATAGGATCTCTTAAAAATGATGTATTTTTTAACATTATTTCATTGGCTTTTAATGCCATCCCATCCATAGCTATCTTATATTTAAAATTACAAGTCTTCAAAACATATGCAATCTCTTGTGCTCTTTCAACTGAAAAAGCTGGTATGAAAAGAGTTCCTCCTCTTTCTACAACGTCATAAGCAAATTCAACAAGATTTTTTTCTGATTCCTCCCTTGGAGTCTGTTCTGTTTGAGAATAGGTACTCTCAATAATTAAGATATCAATTTCAGGTAAATTTAGATCTGCAGATCTCAGTAGTTTTGAACCTCTAGTGTTTATATCTCCAGTATAAAAAATCCGTTTGCCTTCACTTTCTACAAGTATTGAGGAGCCACCTATTATATGCCCAGATTCATAAAGCGAAACTTGCATATTATTAATCAAATGTCTTTCCTTATACTGTAAGGTTTTTGAATGATTCATCATATTATTCAAATCTGCATATTCAAATGGCAAGTAGAAGCCAGATATTTTGATCATATCTTCAATAAGAAGATTGGTAAGATCGAAAGTCGGATTTGTTCCTAAGACTGAGATATTAGAATCGGACAAAAAAAGTGATGGAACAAAACCTGAATGATCCAGATGAGCGTGGGTAATAACAACACTATTGATATCTTTTGGTCTAACATGAATAGGAAAGAATGGTTCTTTTTTTAAAAGCACACCATAGTCTAACAAAATATTAGTATTGTCTGATGTTACCGTAAATCCTGAACGCCCAACTTCTTTACCGGAACCTAAAATAGTTATTTTCATTTTAATAATCATTTGTTTATACAGACAGGTTTTAAGTCTTTCATTTTTCTGTTAGTTATTAATAGCAAATAAAAACGACAGAATAAAATTAGAGTAATTATAATTTTAAAGGTTGTCAAGAATCGTCATTACCGGTAATCCGGGAGTAGGAAAACGTACAATCAGTAATATGTTGGCAAAAAGGCTAGGATTTAAAATAATTAATCTAAATGAATTTGTAATAAAAAATAAGGTTGTATTTACAGACAAGAAATTAGGAGTTTATGATATCTACGTAAAAAAAGCATCATTGATGCTTAGAAGGGAAATAAAAAGATATAATGATGTTATTATTACAGGACATCTTGCTCCATATCTATTAATCCCTAGTCAGGCTGATCTGGTTGTGGTTTTACGACGTTCACCTGAATATCTTTTACAAACATTTAAAGAAAGAAATTACACAATTATGAAAATTAGGGAAAATATAACAAGTGAAATTCTCGGTATATCCTTATATGATAGTATAAAAAAATTTGGGAAGCAAAAGATCGTTGAATTTGATACTACAACAACTTCTAGTAAAGAAATTATCAAGCGTTTGATCGAAGCTTTGAGTGATGATTCTAAAAGGAGAATTGGAAACATAGATTGGATGCCTACATTAAAACATCAGCAGGAATTATTGAAATTAGTATCATATTAGCTATATCGTACATTAATTTCGTTATATTAATTTCAACCGTTTTAGGTCAAAATCTAACAGGATTTAAATAATAAGCAAATGAGAAAAAATATCATGCGGTTTTGATGATGAACAGAGTAAGAATTGGTGTTGATGTTGGAGGGACATTTACTAAATCAGTAGCAATAGACATGAATAATGGTAAGATAATCGGAAAGGTTACCGTTCCAACTTCACATTTTTCAGAAGAGGGAGTATCAACTGGAATTATAGAATCACTAATGAAACTGATACACAAGGAGGGTATTAAAGAATCAAATATTGAACTAATATCTCATAGTACAACACAAGCTGTTAATGCGTTATTAGAGGGGGACACGACAAAGGTAGGAATTATTGGTATGGGAGTAGGTTTGGAAAAAAGTGATATTGTCAAAAGAACAAACATAGGTAACGTTGAACTAGCGCCAAATAAATATTTGAAAACATGTTATAGATTTTTGGATACTTCAAAATTTTTGGATGAACATGAAATTTATCAAATAATAAATGAACTGAAAGAAGAGGGAGCAAAAGTCCTCGTAGTTAGTGAAGCATATGGTGTAGATGATCCAAGTAATGAATTATATGTTATGGAAAAATCAGACCTCCCTCCAACTGCAGGACATGAATTAACGGGAATATATGGTCTCGAAATAAGAACTCTAACCGCCGCAATAAACGCAAGTATATTACTTAAGGCTATTAGCACAGCAAAGTTTGTTGAACTGGCGGTACGTCAACAAAAAATCACTGCTCCACTTACAATAATGAAGGGTGACGGAGGCGTGACTGATATGAATACATTTAAAACTAAACCAATTTTGACTGTTTTATCAGGACCTGCAGCAAGTGTCGCCGGAGCGTTGCTACATTTAAGAATACTTAATGGAATTTTCATAGAAGTTGGAGGTACTTCAACAAATATTTGTGTGATAAAAAATGGTAAACCTGAAATAAAATATGTTACAATAATGAATCATCCAACATGTATAAAATCGTTAGATGTGAGAGTACTCGGAATTGCTGGTGGTTCGCTTGTAAGGTGGTCTGGTAAAAAGATAACTGATGTGGGACCAAGCTCTGCGCATATTTCCGGTTTAAGATATTCATGTTTTGCTGAACCTCAAGAATTGGAAGGGGGACAGATAATAACATTTATGCCCAAAGAAGGAGATCCAATTGATTATATAGGATTAGAAGTTGGCGCTGGTAAAAGGTTTGCAATAACTACTACATGTGCTGCTAATGCTCTAGGGCTTATTCCTGAGAATGATTATGCAAAAGGTGATCAAAAATCTGCGCAACTAGCGTTATCAATTTTGGCACAGAGACTAGGAATGGATATGGACGATGTCGCTAAAAAAATTCTTGATATTTCAGCTCAAAAAATACAGCAGACAATCAGAAATTTAATAAAAGAATATAGATTAAAAGATGAAAAATTTGTGTTAATAGGTGGTGGAGGAGGTGCCTCCGTGCTTGTTCCGTCGATTGCAAAGAAATTGAATACTGAATATAGAATTGCTGACAATTCAGAAGTTATCTCATCTATTGGTGTTTGTACGGCGTCAATTCGAGAGGAAAGGGAAAAAATCATAAACAATCCTAATCCGAATGACATATCACTTTTCATTCAGGAAGTTGAAAAAATTGCGATTTCTAAGGGAGCACTTCCCGAATCGATTTCTACTCAATCTGAATATATAAATGAAAAATCTCTTCTGCGTGTTACTGTATATGGTAATATGAAGTTGGATGTTGGTGTTAATGATACAAAAGAAATTGATGATGAGGAAGCAGAAGTATTAGCGTGTGAGTTATTTGGTATCAATGAAGGCGTACATAGAATCTTTGATATGAAAGATTATTACATATTTGCATGTGAAATACATAAAAAGAAACTGTTTTTAAAATCAAAAAAGCAACCTGTTTTAGTGCTTGATAAGTATGGTCATGTTAGAATATCTATTGAAAATGCAGATATATACAGTGGTAATCCTCAAACGATGAAAGAAAAAATTCAATCGCTGATTAAGGACCGTGGGCTTTCTAAAAATGAACTTGCTCCGCAAATCCATATTGTTGATGGAAAAAGAATATTGGATTTTTCTAGTTTATTGTCTACAGCACATGTCTTAAAAGCAGTAACTGAAGAGCTGGATAAAACCGTCAACAATCAAGTGACAATAATTATAAAGGTATAAGGTCTTATTTAAAAACTAGTTGTTATTGATTTAAAAAATAATTCGATATTATGCTGCTTAAATCAACCTTGGCAAATTCATTGGGTATTGAATTTGTAGATATTATTTCCTTGATTCCTGCTTTAAGTAATTTTTCTTTAGCGTGATCGAGTAAAAGTGCGTGGGTGCATATAACATACACATCGCCAATGTTGTTTTTTTTCAATATTTCAGTCGCTTTTATAATACTACTACCAGTACTTATCATATCATCCACAATAAGAGCATCTCTTTTTTTTAGTGGCTGTTGTTCACTAAATGAAATTGATATATCTCCAGTGAACCTATCTCGTGTTTTAATCAACGAAAGCATATTTGCCTTGATTAGTCCTGCAAATTTTTTAGCTCTTTCTATTCCTCCTTCATCAGGAGAAACAACGATAGGATCGTTTAACTTGATATTTTTTTTTATATAATTGGCCAGAAATGGAATAGCTGTGAGATCTGTTGTTGCAAAAGAGTAATTAAGTCTGTTTGGATTATGGACATCAATAGTAATTAATTTTGTAGTTCCTAGTGATGCTAGAATTTCTCCAACTAAATTGATGGTTACTATCTCTCCGTCAACAAATACCTTATCCTGTCTTGTATATGCTAAGTATGGACTCACTACACAGATATCACTGGCACCGTCTTTTTTACATTTATAGACAATCATGAATAATTGCATCAAATGCTGATCTGTTGGAGGATATGTAGAATGTATGATTATGCAGTTCTTTTTGGCAACATTATCTAGTTTAATTTTACTTTCTCCATCGGCAAAAATACGTAATTCAGTATTCTTGTAATCTGCATGTAAATCTAATGAAATCTTTTTTGCAAGAGAAGAATTTCGGTTATCTGAAATTATAACAGTATTATTTTTTTGCAATGTAAGAATATGGAAATATTTTTCAACAACTATTTAAAAGTATTAAATTAGTTGGATAGTATGGTTATTCTGTAAATGGAATGTAAAATATTTTCATATCTTCTGCCAAGTCTACATCATTATGAATAGTTCTTGCTTCATCTAAGAGAATTGTTGGATCATTATATCTTGAACTGAAATGTGTGAGTATTAGCTTAGCAGAATTTGATTCTTTGGCCAGTAGAGCAGCTTCGGCAGATGTAGAATGAAATGTCTCGATTGCCTTCTTTTGGTAATTGTGAATGTATGTTGACTCGAAAATTAGGATATCACACAAATTGAAAAAATTCCTTAGTTTTAAAGATGGTCTCGTATCTCCAGATATACCTATTTTTCGACCTTTTCTCTTGGGTCCAACTATTTCATTTGATTTTATTAATTTACCACCAACAATTACATCTTCACCATTTTGCAGTTTACGATATAAGTTTCCCTTAGGAATGCATAGTTCTATAGCTTTTTCAATATTGAATACGCCTGGTCTTGGATGCTCTTTGATATAATAAGAATATGCAGGTACTGAATGGTCAGCTCTACAACAGCTTATTTGATAGTCATCTTCATTTGCTATAATACCTTCCTTATCAATTACATGAATAGTGATTTCAAATGACAATCCGATATTGATAATACGAAAATTTTCGTTGATAAATTCTCTCAATCTTGATTCTCCGTAAATATCAATTTTTTTTGTGCGGCCTAAAAGAGACATGGTTTGAAAAAATCCTAAAAGTCCTAAACAATGATCAATATGCAAATGAGTTATGAATACCTTCATTTTCTTATTTATCCCTAGTTTGGCTTGAAGGAAGTTTTTTTGCATTCCTTCACCCACATCAAATATTAACAATTCACCTGCTCTCTTAACAACAATTGAAGATAAACCCCTTTTTGGGGTTGGAATGGCTGCTGATGTTCCAAGAAAAACAATCTTCATGTCCGCCATAAATAATACATCAATAAGTAAGTTGGTAAATTATAAGGGTTTGTTTGGACAGTAACACCATAAAAGAAACTTTATAATTTACATACATGTATTTCATACTGCAATTTGTAATAGTGCCAATAAGCTAAGAACTTGTGAAATATGTATATTGATTTTAGTAAACTGTTAAGTATTGAAAACGATTGTTAGTCTGAGAATTTAGCTCATTGTTTTGAAAAAATCCTTCAAGAGTTGTTTTTGGTTTTGAGATAAAACATCATATGATTCGATAAATTCTCTTTCTATACATATCTGTTCTTTTATAACAGAACGAAATTTATCAATAGTTATGGGAATGATGGTATCTATTTCACCTGTGCTGTAAGCATAGATATATGCACTAATCATTTTTATTACAAAAGATGGTATTGTTTTTAATAGCAGTAAAATACTTTTTTTCATTACGTCATTACTAGATGCACTCACATTCATATTATTGAAGTAAGATTCAAGGATTTTTATTCTGCTATTTCCTAATTCTTCAATGGATGATGCAACGAGAATGCCAGTTTGTGTTAATTCGTAGAATGGAACTCCCTCTAATTGAAGTGCCTTTGGTCCCCGTCTTAATGGGAGACGTCCTCCTTCCTTCACTACTCCTGAAGGTATTAAAACTTCATCGAGATCTTTGAATATACCAGAGTAAATGTTTTGCCATATTATACCATTATTCTTTGCTATTGCATGAGCAATTGATGTTCGTGTTCTTAGTTCAGGATTTTTTTCCAAAGCCAAGTGAATTATAATACCTCTTTGTCTTTTGGCTTCACCTGTAAACTTATTTTTCTTTGTTTTAAAGGTATCAAAGATAGCAATGTGAGCCTTTTTCTGTTTCAAACATTTTCACCCATTTATTATCAACATAATTTTTACTTATTATTTTAGTCTTTAATATTCTAATTGTAATAACAAATTATTTGGTAAATTAGTAATGGATTGATTGAAACTACTAAATGAAATCAATAATTGTATGCTGATCTTTTATGCTTTGCTTAAAAAGTAGATTTAACTCTGTCTGTAATGTGTTTATCCTGCTCGTTAGATAATCATTAATTTTAAATTCTGAGCAAATATTTAATGCAGTTTGTACATATTTTTCAACCGACCCGCGTGTAACAGTTTGTAATAATTCATTATTACATTCTAGGCATCGACCGACAAGTGGTATTCTTCTGTATTTTTGTCCACATTTAGTACATCTAAAGGATTGTGAAGAATATGCCCTTAAATTTCCCATAATATCAGGTAAAATATGGGTGGTTAGAACCATGGACATTACTTCGTCTGCATCAACTGCATTAATTAGCTTGGCAGTACTTATTTGCATTTTTAGTTTTTCTTCCATTGTACTCAATGTTGAATACAGACTATGTGATTCGTCTAGCATAATATTGTCGGTTGTATGAGTGAATTTATAATCAAAGAATTGATTTGTATGTCCTAGTCTTTTTTTGACAAGATCAATGTTGTCGATTACATTGGTTGTTTTTTCCATGTTCCAAGAAGATCTATAGAAATCTAATGGGTATGTATTATCAATATCTATATTGTGGGCTTGCCTTTGGACTTCATGTGGAAATACTAAAGGTTGAATAAGTAACGGTGCATCCATTAGGCCACCAATCCTATCAGGTAGATATTCCCTTGAAAAATTCAGAAAGATATCCATCAGCAACATTACAGAATCTGCATCACCATCACAATCTCTTCGTTTTGCAGAATGCCAAATGGGTGAACCAAGACAAACTTGGGAATTCACAAATCCGATAACTCTACCAATTATACCAACGGATGTATGTGGTGCCAAACCAACGATCAAATGTCCAATCAAGTCATCTATGGAGTTAATTTTATAAAATGCATCCAGTCCATAGAATCTTGTCAGCTCTTCATCTACATACTGAGCAACTTTTAAAAGATGTTCTGCAGCATGAAGTGGTATTATTATATCTTGTAGGAATAATTCTACTAATTGTTCTGGTGATTCTAAATCCTTACCCGTATAATCTTTAAGATATCCAAGTTCTCTTAATTTTGTGATATTTGTCGTAATCCATTTGGGTTTAAAATGGGTTAATGGTTCATTTGTAGCGTCAAAACGTACAGTCCCATCCTTAAATGTATACAAGTTGTTTTTTTGCCTTAGGATTCCTTTTTCTAAAGGTTCTGCACATCGATTTTTACCCATTAGGGATTTAACCCCTTTTAGTGGCTCAATTGGTTGTATGTCAAGAAATTTCTTTGCTTTTTCAATAGCAATCTTAAGTGGATAGCTAGTTGGTGAATGTGTTTTTAAATGGTTTCCGCAGACAGGGCAAATACCGTTTGGTTCTTCACTATTAACTTCATATTTACAGGTTGAGCACATCATTTGAATTGGGGTATCAGAGTGACAGTCTTTACAGGAAATGGCTATGGATGGTAATTTACAATTGTTACAAAATCTGTTCGCAATTTCAATATAAAGTGGTTTTTGCATTGCTTTCAAAATATCTCTAGTAGGACCGCCGTTTGTTCCTATTGGGAATAAAACATGAACAGGAGGTTTCATTTTTCTATCTGCAGCTTTTTCCGGACGTCCAACACGAACTGCAATTGAAGAAGAGAATTTTTCTCTTATAGTAACTTTTAGTAATTTAGAAATAGAATCTAAAATATGTGTTTTAACATAATTTGGATCACTGTCTGAGGGAATAGTTGATTTTAAGAATATTTTATCGAGTTTGGCTTCGTATTCAATGCATTTGGTTATCAATTCGGTTAATATGTATAGATGATTAGGATCATCTATCCTTATTTTGCTGTCGTCAAGACAAAGTGAATGTATTATGCCAAGTTTTTCAAAAATCTTTTTTACATCTAGGTCATTAGTAAAATATTTTTTTTCATTTGTGTTTTTTATTATCTCTCTATTTTCTAGTAATTTGGTAATTAGAATAATAAATTCATTTAATGTTAAAACACTCCAATAAAAAACATATCCAGGATAAAGAGGTATATCAAAGGATTGACTAATTTTGAATGCTTCAATAACGGATGGTTTTTTTTCCAATGGATGTTGTATTAACTCGATTAATCTTTTAGTCTCAAAAATTTTCAAGTATGAATTAGGGTCCGTGTTAGTTAGTTTATTTTCTAGTTCTAGGGCCCATATTTCTTCAACATATGATGATGGCAGTAATTGGCTATTATTTTCAAGAAAGTCACCATAACTTATTAGAATATCTCCTAGATAGAGAATTTTTGTGATCTTACTGGCAATGGATTTTGCTTGACTTAGCGTTTCTATTTTCATAACACTTCCATCATGTAGCTTTACAATAGGTGGTTCGATGCTATCTACTAGGGCGATGGTAGAGGCTTTCCCTGGTGCATCAATTTTTATTTGCGTGCCCACAGCTATTGCATAATTTAATAATATTGGAATGGTTGGATGAATTCCAATTGTAGCAAATCCTGTGTTGCAGCTTCTTCCATACCGCAATCTAAAACCACCTATTTTTTTTTGCATCGAAAGCACAGGTCTTCCGGTAATGACTTCAGTCATCCTATGGGATATGGTATCATCCTCTGGAGTCTGAATTGCTCCTTCAAGATTTTTGAGCTAGTCCCAGCCCTCTATTTTTAGTGTCTCAACTATCTTCAGTAATTTTCTGCTTCTGCCTATCAAACCATCATTCATTACTCTTAGCGCACCACCACGAACTCTATTAGTAGAAACTCTTTGCAGATTACGGTGACCTACTACTTCTACAGGGTCCGTGTCAATACCATCGATTTCCACAGGAAGACTACTTATGCAACTAATGACATCTTTGTCCGAAACCTTAAACTGGAAATTACCTACCTCTCTTTCATAAATCCTTAATTCTTCAACATATCTACTAATTTCATCATCAAATGAATTTGCTATGTACCTATCTAATCCAATAATCTTTCTGACATGATCAGCTATTAGCATTGTTACGGCAGCTTCGGTTCCTCCTGCAGATCTTATTGGACCAGCAAAGGAAACTGACAGATATTGCGATTTGTTGGCGTTTGTTTTTATTTTAACATCATAAATTCCTTGCAATGGTGCTACGGTTACCCCTTCTGTTACGACGGAAAGTCCAACTCTTACTGCGTTGTTTAGTTTTTCCTCAATAGTTTTTCCTCCATATTTACCCAGCACAATTTCTTCCGCTATCTTTAATGCTGTTAATTCTTTCCCTAATTCTGGGAGAAGTGTTCTTAATCTACTAGAAATGTCGATTTCGTGTATCTTTGCTATCCTGTCGGGTAAGTCATAACCAATCTGTGATTCAACTTTTTCGGAAATATCAAGACCTTGTTTTTTAGCTGTTTGTGCAATAGATATGGTATCTTCAATATATTTTGAAATTTTTTGGTGATACTCAATATAATAGGAAGGAATTTGGACATCTTTGTTTTCTTTAATATGATTATTCAATTTCTTATTGCTTTCATAATATTGACGAATTCTGACTCCCAGTCTTTCTCTCTTTCAATCATAGTACCTATCACTATAATGTCAGCGCCTGCATTAGATATTTTTTTGGCAGTCTCGGCAGAATTAATTCCACCACCAACGATTAAAATTCCCTTATAGAATTTTTTTACATTGCTTATCATCTCTGGTGATATATTTTGTGATGCGCCGGATCCGGCTTCAAGATATAAAAATCGCATCCCCATGTATAGTGCAGCTAAAGCATACATTACTGCAATATTTGATTTGTTGAAAGGAATGGATTTAGCTTGACCTATGAACCATGCCGTGGATCCATCACCAATGATAAGGTAGCCAGTTGGAATAGCTTCTAGATTATATTTATTGATGATTAATGCTCCTTGTGCTTGGGCACCTGTTATATAATAAGGATTTTCAGAGTTAAGTAATGAGCTGAACAAAATTGCATCTGCACCGGGTGATATTCCTGTGATATTTCCTGGAAATAATATAATTGGAATACGAACATTGTTTTTCAACTGTGTCACAAAATTTGATAATTCAATTTGATCTGATATTGATGAGCCACCGACTAATATTGCTGAAGCACCAAAATTTTCTAATTTTTTTGCCAGATCTATAGTTTTAAATGAGTTTTCAGAGTCTATAAGAGGAAAGCATATGGTCTTTTGTTTCTTGATTTCATTCAGAATATATTTTTCGGTGTTTCGTATTTCCATCATTTCTCAAAGCAGTTACTTGTATAATAATAATCTCATCAGAGAATTTAGACAACTATTGGATACCTATTTCAATAGAATAAGTTAATTAAAATATGGTACTATACAAATTTGTATAGTAAATGGAAAATAATGATTTGAATTATACAGTATTTTTGAACCATTTTATTGTAAATTCTATATTTACACAGAAGCAAATATCAATTATTTATAATAAGATGTTAAAAGGAAAACCTAATCAAAGTATGACTTCTGGTGCATATTATCGACAATTAAGGCAATGTCGGTCCAAGATAAGGAAGGCGGTTTATACATTATTGTTATTACGACTGCTTAATGTTGTTGATACAGAAACATTTTCGACATTGGATCAATTAAATAATCAGTCGAATGTGATTTTGAAAAAACAAAGTGATGAAATTGATGTCGCTAGTTTAAATAATGTGATTTTTTTAATTGATAATGTGATTAGGAAGCTAGTTTTGATATAGAAAAAGTTTTATAAATATGTATATGTAAATCACATGATATCACATGAATATATTTGACTTTAATTTAGAATATTCATTGTTCGATGTTATAATCTCAATCACGCTTTTTGTGATATCCTTTATTGTTTTTGTTTATTTCGGCTATTTCAGAGATATGAAAGAACGGGATAAAGAGAATTATAAGATTAAGGATATGTTAATTGAGGGATATTTTCACAAGTTTGATGAATATAACAATATTATTTCGGATTTACGAGCAAAAATAGACCTCATTGAATTAAAAATTGGTCAAAAAGGCGAAAACACCCATGATCAAAGCAAAGTTGCTAGTAGTAATGATATCGTTAATAACGAATCACAGAGAAGTGCATCACATGTTATAAGTCCTGTGACAAAGAGTGTGATTATCACAGAGAAGAAGGATGATGTCAAAGTTGGTGATTTTGGCTTGCGTTTGAATACCACAGATTGGATACTTAAAATGTTAGAGGTGCCCTTGACGTCCAGAGAAATTCAGAGAAGAATAAAAAAATCACGTGAACATACATCTCGGCTGCTAAAAAAATTATATTCAGAAAATATTGTGATGAGGGATGAGAGTACCAGACCTTTCAAATATAAAATCACAAATGAAGGTCGTAAACTGTTGGAACAGACAACAAACTCGACTGGTTAAATTTCTCGTAAATTTGTTTATTATGATTTAGATTCTCTTTAACTAAGGCATACACCCACTGTTTACCATTTTTTGATCTGCTGAGTTGTTTTCTTATGTAGAATCGAGATAAATAGATAGAAATCACACTGAATTGAAGGGATTCGTAATAGAGATCTTTATAGATTCTTAATAAATCAGAAGAGGTAAATGTGTGATATCTAAAGTTCTCAG
>Ga0184635_10000140_pt1 | contig 15411 bp, 12 predicted proteins | sample PLM3_30_b2_FD_133147 | JGI IMG/M metagenome (GOLD analysis project Ga0184635, IMG submission 133147) | Groundwater sediment microbial communities from an aquifer in East River, Colorado, USA - PLM3_30_b2 | ecosystem: Environmental > Terrestrial > Soil > Riparian zone | place: USA: East River...
CGATGATGCCGGAGGCGACGAGCTTTCGGAGCGCCACCATGGGCGCCTGCCATCGCCAGTTCTCGTGAACGAAAAAAGTCGTCTTCGTGCGCCGAAAGGCATTTACCATGGCGCGTGCGTCGTTGAACGAGGCCGCCATCGGCTTCTGGCAGATGCACGGGATGCGGTGCCTGGCGCAAAGCAGCGAGAGCGTTTTGTGCCCGCCGACTTCCGTGATGTTGTCCACGAAATCAGGTTTCACTTCCTGCAACAGTTTCTCCGCGCCGTCGTACACCGCTGGAATGTCCAAAGCGCGCGCCAGAGAATCGGCCTTGGCTCGGGTGCGGTTGTAAATGGCGACGCACTCCACACCCGCCAGTTCACGCCATGCCGCGAGCTGATAGCGCGCCCAGAAGCCGGCGCCGAAGATGGCGAAGCGAAGGACTTTCACGCGCTTGTTATAAACAGCGGCTTCAAATACGCCAAACTCTGTGCGGCCCAGGCTTCCTCCTTCGCCACGGTGCGCTCGATGTCCAACTCGGGCGGCGTCCAGAGCTCCAGCACCGCCGTGGCGCATCGACCGAAAGGCTCAATGCGGCGTAGCACCGACGGCAGGTCGAGGATCCCCGCGCCGGCAGGACGCCCGGAAACCGTAAATCCCATCGCGTGGGGGACGCGCTCGATGGAAAAGTCTTTCACATGCAGGTTTACCGTGACGGGTGCGAGGGCCGCGGCGACGCGCACGATATCCTCACCAGCGCCCAGCGAGTTGGCCGTGTCGAGGCAGACGCCAATGCGGTCGCTGAATATCGCATCGATGATCGACCGTAGTGTGGCGGCCGGGAAACGATCGTGGTTTTCGATCCCCAGAGTCAGACCGTCGAGCAGCGGCTCGGCGGTCCTCAACACGCCGATGATTTCATCCGGTGCGGGGTGGTAGCCCGCCTCGTCAATCACAAAGCGAATCAACGTCGCGTCGAGCCGGCGCGCGATGGCGGCGTATTGCGCGACACGCTTCACCGTCAGACCGCGGGCGCCGACTTCGAGCTGCACGCCCTCGCGGGCGGCGCGCTCGGCAAGGCGCTTCAGCCGCGCGTCATCGAAGGAGTGAAGCGGCAGATTGTCGCCGATTTGGAGCAGTTTAAGGCCGTGTTCCAGGCACTTGTCGAGCAAGCCGTGCTCGTCAAGCGTCAGCGGTGGCTCGTGTCCGCGCACGCCAACCGCCCAGCCATACGTGTAGCTGCTCAGGCCGAGACGAATGCTTGTTGTTCGTTGTTCGTTGTTGGTTGGCATCGGCTACGACGCGTTTGGAAATCTTCCGATCGAGTTCAGGTATGCATTAAGTCGCGGCGGCAGTTCATCGATGAGCGGCTTGAGTAATTCGGTCTGCGCTTTACTGAGGAGTCTTCGCCGGAACGCTCGGCGCAAAAAGTGAATCGTCTCGTTCAACGAGCCGCGTGCTGTCCGCACGAACCGGCGGTTATCCGGATGACTACCGCGGCCCACGCCCTCCGCGATGTTTGCTCCGATGCTGTCTGCCGCTCTCACCACTTGCCCGCCGACTGTGTCCCTGGCAAAGCGATCCCAGCCAAGCACGATGTCCCAGATCCGGTCCGCGAGATTCTCTGAAAGTCTGTACACGTGGAGCTTCTCGAAATTTGGTTTGGATGGTGAATGCGGTTTCATGTCTTTGCTCGTCGTTCGTTGTTCGTTGTTGGTTGTTCGTTGTTGGTTGTTCGTTGTTGGTTCGTCGCTTCTTGTTTCGACGATATGCAATTCGCAACGAACCACGAACAACGAACAAAGAACTACTTCGTCGTAATATCCCGCACCTGCTCGCGGATGTCGGCCATTTCGAAAATCCGTTGCCAGCCTTCCTTGAACAACATCGGCTTTGCGCGTTTGCTGATTTTGTAGGCGGCATCCGAAAAGGTTCCGTTCACTTCACCAAACAGCACGGCGATCTGAATGCGCAAATGGCCGAGGACGAAGTCCCGCGCCGCGTCCGCGGGAACCCCTTTGGCCACGACGCGGTCATAGCCTTCCTTCACGATTTCCATGCACGTTTGCGACAGCGTTTCTGCGAGCGCGGGTTCGAGGATGGCCATTTGTTCGACGGTCACCCGATGGATGCGGAAGACGGGGTTGTAAATCAATCGAGTCACTTCGACGCCCAGTTCGTAATACGGCTCGTCCCCGCTCATCAGCGCGCACACCGCCGCCTGTTTTGCGGTAATGCCACCGTAGAAATCGCGAAAGGCCTGCTCGCTCGGCTCCCAATTGAACACAGACGGATGACACGGGTGGGCGATGAAGTAACCCAGGTCGTCCCGATGCGCGACTTTGCCGTCCAACGGCGCCGCGGGATCGAGAAGCACGACGAGCGCGCCGGACTTTAGTCGCGGCACGGCCTCGCGCGTGACAGCTTCCATCGCAACATCCGGGACGGCGAAAATGGCAACGTCCGCCTCGGGCAGCGCGTCCTTCGCGTCCGAGCAACTCACGCCGCGGTCGAGCAATCGCTGAACTGCAGCTGCCTGCGCTTCGACGTAATGAACACACCAGCCGCTGTTCTTGACGTTGTTCGTGATTCGGCCGCCCATTTTGCCGCCAGCACCGATGAGGGTCAGGGTTTTCATGCAATCATTCTGATAAGCCATGAATTATGAGGCGGTCGAGACATAGCTTGCTTCGAGCGCTTTGATCAATCCGATCATCGCGCGGTTGTAAGGCGTCGGAATGTTCAGCCGCGTTCCGGCCTCGATGATGGCGCCGCACATTACGTCAATCTCCGTCTGGCGGTGTGCCTCGACGTCCTGCAGCATGGAGCCTTTGGTGTTAGGCGCGAGTTTGCGCAGCAAGCCAGTGATGGCCTCCCAGCGCTCATTGAAATCGAGGGGAATATTCTGGGAGTTGGCGACGGTGACCACTTCCTGGAGCAATCCCTTCATCAGCTCGCGCATCTCGGCGGTGTCGAGGAGATGGTCGGCAGTGACTCGTACGGCGGAAGACGTCGGCAGCGTGGCGACGTTGAGCGCCAGCTTGGACCAGATTTCCTTCAACACCTGCCCGCTGGGTTCGACGGCGATGCCGGCCCCGTTGAACATCTTCACGATTTCCCGGAGGCGCGGGCTGTCCGCACCGTTCAGTTCGCCCATGAAAGTCTTCCCCTGGCCGGAGTGGAGCACGTGCCCGGGTGAGAGCACAGTCGCGCTGTGATAGCAAACGCCGAGGACGACGCGTTCATTTCCCACGATGCTGGCGACGCGCGGGCCGTTCCCCCAGCCGTTCTGAAGGGAAAGCACCGTGGTGTTCGGCCCGAGGATCGGGAGTGCGCTCTTCACGGCGGCTTCGGTATGGTAGCACTTCACGAAGACGAGTAGCAGATCCACAACACCAATGCTGGCGGGCTGATCCGTGATGGAGATGCGGACCGTCTCCTGCTCCCCAGCCTTGTTTTGGATGATAAGCCCGCGTGACTGGATCGCTTCAATCGCCGGACGCGCGACATCCATCAAGGTGACCTGATTGCCTGCCTTGTGCAGCAGAGCGCCGATGGCGCTGCCCATGGCTCCGGCTCCGAGGATGGCGATCTTCATGGCGCGGGAATGGTCGAAGCTGAGTGATGGAAGAACGGCTGGGGCATCGTATGGTCGCGATCCTCAAATCATCAATTAACTGTCTCCCATCACTCCAAAACGAGGACGGCTTTGTGGATCGCCGCCGGGTTCTCGTGCAATTTGGCGAACACCGGCACGCTTTCCCAAAGCGGCAGCTTCGTGGCCACGCGCGGATACTTCACCGCCCCGCTGGCGAGCAAGGCGATGGCCTCGGGAAAGCAGTTCACGGAATTGCGCGAGCCGAGCAGGTTGATTTCTTAGCGCGTGAAATCCAGCCCGGGCAGCGTGACGCCGATTCCGTTCTTCACCAGGCCCACGATGACCACACGGCCGCCAAACGCGACCAGGTCAATGGTCGATTCAACGACTTTCGGATTGCCCGTGGCTTCGATCACGATATCCGCTCCGTCATTTTGCGTTTGTTCCAGCACGGTCGGGAGCAGCTTGTCGTCAGCACTCAAAGTCTCGGCTCCGAGTTCACGGGCGAAGGCCAGCCGTTCCTCGTTGATGTCGGTGATGACCACGCGAGCGCCGCGGGCTTTGGCGACTTCAAGAATCGCCAGCCCAATCGGACCGGCGCCCAGTACCAGGCAATACTCGCCAGCCGCCACGCCGCCCCGGCGGCAGGCGTGAATGCCAATGGTCAGCGGCTCGGCGAAGGAGGCGGTCACCGGGTCAAGGCCCGCCGGCACCGCATGAACATTGGCCTCGGGCGCCACGCACAACTCGGCGTAACCACCGGGCCGGTGAAGTCCGATGAGGCAGAAGTTGATGCAGCAATTCGGTTTGCCGTGACGACAGGAGTAACAACGTCCGCAGCCCACGACGGGTTCGATCACAACCAGGTCGCCGCGATTGAACCGACTGACATCGCCGCCCGCTTCCACAACCTCGCCGCAGACTTCATGGCCGCAAACGAGCGGATACTTCGTGTAAGGATTGCGTCCGCCGTAATGCTGCATGTCGCCGGCGCAGATGCCGGCCGCGATAGGACGGATGAGCACGTCACTCGCGCGGCAGCGGGGTGTGGGCCACTCGCCGACCTTTAGCTGCTGCGGGGCTTCGAGGACGAGCGCCTTCATGATTGAAGTTCGAGCCAATCTCCCGGCTTCAACACTACGCTTTGGCCGATCTTTTCGCCGTGCTTCTTCGCTTCCGCATGCAAACGCTGAAACTCCTGCAGGTCAGCATTGGTGTCCGGATTGATGTAATGGCACGGCAGGATGGTTTTCAGCCCGAGCCATTGTGCGGCTAGAAGACCTTCGCGCGGGCTCATCTCGCCGGTGACCATCTCGCCGGGCATCGGGAAGCGATGGAGAATCTCCGTCGGGTTCGCAATGCCGAGGGCACCGATGGTCGGTTGATACAACTCGGCCTGAAGCTTCATATCGCTGAAAAGGGCCGTGTCGCCGTAGTGGTAAAAGCGATGTCCGCCGCCGAGATCGATTACGAAGGCCATCGGCACACCGCTTGCGAACGTGCCATCCGGAAGCTTGATCTGCGACCAGTGATGACACTCCACAGGCTGCACTTCCACATCGGCCACGCGGACCTTGATTCCCCAGGTTGTAATGCGGATTTGCGCGTTTTGCACACCCATCGCGGTCAGATACGCCCGCACCTCGCCCCCGCAGATCACAGGGCAACCGTGCTTTTTGGCGATTTTTTCTGTATCGCCCAGATGATCGAACGCAGCATGCGAGACGATCACGAGATCCACTTTGTCGAGTTGCTCGGACTTCACCGGGTTGCCGGGGCAATCGTTCAGAAATGGGTCCACGAGGATGCGCCGGCCGTTCGTGTTGATGAGCTCGTACGCGGCGACGCCGAAGAAGCGAATTCGCGGATTCATGAATTCGGCGCGGTCAGGAACTTGTATTCATCTTTCACGACAGGATTCACCAGCTTGCCGATGCCGCTGATCTCCAGTTCGCAAACGTCGCCGGGCTTCAAAAAGAACTGCGGCTTGCGAAAGAATCCGATCCCCGCCGGCGTGCCGGTCGTGACGACGTCGCCCAGCTCCAGTGTCGTGCCCATCGTCAGCCACTCCAACAAGCGTGGCAACGGGAAACACCAGTCTTCATTGGTGCGGTCCTGCATGAGTTGGCCGTTGAGTCGGAGCGAGAGCCGGAGTTTCGCCGGGTCGGGAATTTCATCGGCCGTGACCAGGCACGGACCCATCGGCGCGAAAGTGTCGAAATTCTTCCCCATGTCCTCGTTCTTGTCTTTGAACTGGACCCAACGCGCCGAGACGTCGTGGAGAATCGTGTAACCGAAGACGTGACGGAGCGCGTTGTCTTGCGTGAGCCGTCGCGCAGCGCGCCCAATGATGACCGCGAGTTCCACCTCGTAGTCCACCTGGAACTTCTCACCCGGCCAGCGAATCGCCACACCTGGACCAATGACGGCTGAGGATACCTTCACAAAGAATCGTGGGTCAGCCAGAAACGTCGCCGTTGGATTCTCTTCGACGTGGCTCCGGTAGTTCAGGCCGGAGCAAAAGATTTTGCCCGGGCGTGGAATCGGCGCGAGCACCTTGACTCCAGCCGGATCATAGGTGAACGCCTTCGCTCTCTTCGGGTTTTTCTCCGCGAACGCCAGCGCCTGTTTGGCCCGCTTGAGTGCAGCATCGCCGCCGCGAATAAGTTCGAGCATCGAATTGGCCAGCACTGCGGCTCGCTTGCCTACGCGCGCGGCGTGCGCGGCATTGAGATCAATCAACCGGCCGACCACTTCGGCTCCAATCAGTTGCTGTCGATTCTTCTTTTCGAATGTGTAGAGACGCATGAGGAACTCAAGGTGACAGAGACGAATTCAGGAAAGTGCATTGCCGATGCCAACATTGGAAACAGGTTTCTTCGAGTGAATCGACAACATTATCTTCGCAGCAATTCCCGAATCGCTCCTGTGAGTATCCCTTCGACTTCAGGCGCCACGTTGGAGGCGGAAGGGCTTGTTTCATAGCCGCCCTCTTCGTAGGCGACGGCGGTTCCAATGTACCAAGGCGCGTAATCGCCATAACTCGCAACCGCGACGAACAGGTCGGGGCGCTCCGCTTTGGCGGCGAGTTGATATTCAACAAACGCCTCACCGGGCAGATGCAGAATTCGTGCGCGACCGATCGCCAAACAGGCCACATCGAGCTGATGGCCCGCATGGCAACGTCGCAGCCACGCGAGCCGGGAAGCGCCGCCTCCGGCGACGAATGGCGCGGCACGGCCTTTGAGCTGGGCTTCCAATTGATCCACGACGAGATGTTTCGAGGGCGGTAATGCCACGGATTCGCTCCTCCAACTGACATTGGTCGCGGCGATGGTTTCGCGCTTCGTGCTTTCCCAGGCGCGGCGCATTCCGTCTGCGAGACGCTTGGCAAGGAGGAGCCGGTTCTCCGGCGAACCGTCGTTGTATTTCCCGGCGCCAATGTTGCCGCCTGCGCCATTGAAGTGAATGTGCAACGCAGCCGGAACCGCCAGTTGCCGGAGAAAGCGCGCGAGTCCCGGAAAGTCGGGATTCGGAATGCCCGTGCGGTAATAACTCTGTGGATGGGTCGCGTAGTAGCTCAATATCGCCACCGGCTTTTCGCCGTTCCAGAAGCTCACGAGCGAAATATCCGGATCAATCGTCCCTTCCGGCTCCGCACGAAGCGCCGCGTCCTTGGTGGCGGTGTAGCGCGTCGCGCGAACTTTCCCATCGGTTCCAAAGATGCGGCGGTTCGAGGCGACCTGCTCGACTCGCGCCGTGCCGAGGCCGAGATGCGTTACCGGTTGCGCGCGGGGGAGTGATTCACGCACGGCGGTCGCCAGGTTCGAAATAACCTGGCGTTGAAAACGGCCTTCGTATTGCCGGGCGTCCAGGCCGGCTTCCTTCAGAATGCGTTCCGCGGAAAAGTCACACTCCGGCGCGTCGTGCTGGTGCAACGTGTGAACGGCCACACGCCGGGGCGAAGTACCCGTGGCCTGGCCGAGAGCCGTGCGGAACGCATCCTGTCCTTCGTTGGCGATGCCGATCCAATCAAGTGCGCACAATACGATCGGTTCGCCCGCGCCGAGCAACACGATACCCCGCGCCCGCAGGCCCATTTCCCAGACATTGGTCACCGGATCGTAGGCCATCCAGGAGCCAATCGGGGGCGTTGCATCGATATCGAAAGTCGCCACGCGCAAACCTGAGGAGTTTGAATCGGTGAGAACGGGGGAATCCGTGGCGCCCGCTCTGAAACCGACGACGAGCAGGATCCAAACGGCTGTCAGCAATCGCGGGAACATGCGGGATAGCGTATCGGGATGCGCGCGATTGACCAGCCTTCGCTGCCATCGTCAGGCCGGTTCCCTCAGTCCATGTAGAGAAACTCGTTGGCGCTCAGCAATGCCTGGCAGAGATCGGTTAGGGCTTGCAGTTCCGGCGCCGGCTTCGCCACCGGTTTTGACTTCTCGTCCTTCCTCGGTTTCTCCTCTTTCGTTTCAGGCACGCTTTTCAAGTGCTCCACCTGAATGGACAAGAAGTCGAGCGCGTCGGCCAATTCCTGTTCCGTTGGATTGCGGCTGAACGCCAGCCGCCAGGCGCGGGTGACCTGGCTCGATAGGCCTTCGCCGGCTTCCGTTTTCAGGCGCGCGGCGAACCTCGCCGCCTGGTCGAGCATGAACTGGCTGTTCATCAACATCAGGGATTGCGTCGGCACCGTGGAGGACTGTCGCCGCTCGCAGTTGACCTCCATCACCGGCGCATCGAAGGCGTGGAGCATCGCCAGCGGACGACTGCGCCGCACCTGGATGTAAATGCCGCGCCGAAACTCCTCGCCCTTGAGCGACACTTCGACCGGCATCTTGTTGTCGCCCTCCGATTTGTCGATGCCAACGATAATCTGGCCGTGCACATCCGGGCGCACGGGCACGGGCGGGCCGAACATGCTTTTGTTCAACGCGCCGCTGGCCGCGAGAATGGAGTCGCGGATGACTTCGGCATCGAGGCGCTGGACCGGCTTGCGCCAATACAGGCGGTTTTCCGGATCATGCTGTTCGCCGCGCGCGTTGCGCAGTGACGATTGCCGACAGGCCGTGGAAGTCATGATCAATTTGTGCAAGCGCTTCAATCGCCAGCCGTGCTCGACAAAATCGCTCGCGAGCCAGTCGAGCAACTCGGGATGCGTCGGCCGTTCGCCCATGACGCCAAAATCCGACGGCGTGCCGACAAGTCCGCGGCCGAAGTGGTGCAGCCAGATGCGATTCACCAGGACGCGGGCGACGAGCGGATTCGTCCCGCTGGTCAGCCACCGCGCGAAGGCCAGTCGGCGGCCGCTTGTCGCAAGGTCCGAGTTCTTTGCCGGCAACTCCACGGAATGTCCCGGAGGCGCCAGCACGCTCAATCCGCCGGGTTGGACGGCTTCCTTGGGCTGCTTTGGATCGCCGCGATGAAACAGGTAAGTGACCGGGAACTTGTCCGCCGGCTCCGTCAGGATGCTGATAAAATCTTCTGTCGGCTTGCACCCGCGAACTTCTGCAATCTTCGCGTCCATCGCCTTCAAGTCGTCCGCGGCCTTCTGATTGTACTGGTAAAGCACGCCAGCGTTGATATTCACGCTGGGATTGTCCTCGAGAAGTTTCTTTTGCTCGGCGGTGCGTTTGTCGGCGGGCGTGTCGTAGGCCGCGCGAAGTTTCCCGCGCAGGTCCGCCTCGAATTTTTCGAGGTGCTTCGTCAATGCTTCGTCGATGTACTGTTTCTGCTTCGCCGACTTTTCGTCGGCCAGTTTCTTCGCTTCGGCTTCGACTTCCGCAGCCTTCGTCCGGTCCGCATCGGTGTAGAGTGAAACCAGGCGCTGGTCGGGAATGCGCCAATTCTTCGGATCATACGCGGGTTCCAGCACGGCGCGCAGACGATAGTAATCCGCCTGCGGAATGGGATCGTAGCGGTGATCGTGGCATTGCGCGCAGCCGATGGACATTCCCAGCAATGACGTCGACACGATCTTGATCGTGTCGGCCACGACCTGATTGCGCACGGCGTCATAGTCAACAACGGCGGGCGTCGCGGTGCCATCAGCGCCCATGCGGAGAAAGCCCGTGGCGATGAGCAACTCGCGCGTGTGCGGTGCAGCGAGCGCGCCTTGCGGATTGTCCCGGGTCGCGCGCGCGAGTTCATCGCCGGCGAGTTGCTCGGTGATGAATCGGTCAAACGGTTTGTCCGAGTTGAACGCGCCGATGACGTAGTCGCGGTACTTGTAAGCGTAAGCGCGCGGCGGATCGGCGTCGCTATAACCGTCCGAGTCGGCGTAGCCCGCAACGTCGAGCCAGTGGCGGCCCCAACGTTCGCCGTAGTGCGGCGAATCCAGCAAGCGATCGATCAGCTTTTCATAGGCATCGGGCGAATTATCCGCGAGGAAGCTTTCCACTTCATCCGGCGTCGGCGGCAATCCAAGGAGATCAAAGGACGCGCGGCGCAACAAGGTGACTTTCTCCGCGTCGGGCGAGAACCCGAGCCTCGGTTTTGTCATCGCGCTCAGCAGGAAGGCGTCGATCGGCGTCCGTGCCCTGTCTTTCGGCTGTGTCGGCGGGACTATCGGATGGCGAATCGGTTGAAACGACCAGAAGGCGCGTTCTTCGTCGGTGATGTTGATGCCCTTGGCTATTGCAGCCGGCTCAGCACGAATGGTCTTTGCGCCGCCGGCGATCCATTTTCGGATCAACTCGACTTGATCGCTCGTGAGTTTCTTGCCGCGCTTCGGCATTTCGCCGCTGTGAACCAAATTGAAGAGAAGACTCTTGTCCGGTTTGCCGGGGAGGATGACCGGGCCATCGTCGCCGCCCTTGAGCATCAATCGGCGCAGGCGAAGGTCGAGCCCGCCATTGAGCTTTTCGCCCTCGCCGTGACAGTCGAAGCAATGCGCTTTGAGGATTGGGCGAATGTCTTTCTCGAAGGTCGGTGGCGCGGCGGCGAAGCTCGGAATTGGAGCAAGCAAAAGGCAAACGACAAGGAACAAAAGTCCATGCGGACGAGCAGTGCTGGATGGTAGCGCAGGTTTTCCTGCCGTGTCGCGGATTTCCAATCCGCTGGCGCCACGACGCTCGAACGGTCTGCCGAGTGTAATGCGGCGATGCGGAAGATTGGAAATCTGCGCTACGCAGTTCAGCCTCATGCGTTTTTCAGGATCTCTTGCACGACGCGGCACGGCTTGGTGTCGGTGATGCGCTCCTCCTGGCCGTTGTGATGGTACAATAGCTTCGTGTGATCGAGTCCAAACAGATGCAGCAACGTCGCGTGATAATCATTTGGGCTCACTTGATTGACGACCGCCTTGTGCCCGAACTCGTCGGTCTCGCCGTAGGTCATTCCGCCTTTGAAGCCGCCGCCGGCGACCCAGGTGCTGAAGCCCTGGCCATTGTGATCGCGCCCGGCTTTCTCGGCCTTGCCGTGGTTTTCAGTGACCGGCAGCCGGCCAATTTCGCCGCCCCAATGAACAATCGTCGTGTCGAGGAGGCCGCGCGCTTTGAGATCCTTCACGAGCGCGGCGGAGGGCTGATCGGTCTTGCGGCAACAAGTGGCCAGGTTGCTCTTGATGCTCTCATGGGTGTCCCAGATTTGCCCGTTGACGAACAGTTGCACGAAGCGCACGCCGCGCTCGACGAGGCGGCGCGCGATGAGACAGCGCGTTCCATATTCGCGAGTGGCCGAATCATCGAGGCCATAAAGCTTCTTCGTCGCATCGCTCTCGCCGGAAATATCCAGGGCCTCCTTCGCGGCCGTCTGCATGCGCGCGGCCAGTTCGTAGCTGGCGATGCGCGCCTCCAGATCGTTTTCGCCGGGATGACGGGCCAGATGTTCGCGATTGAGCCGCGCCAGGAAGGCCAGGTTCTGCTCCTGCAATTCCCCCTTCAAATGAGGCGGCGGTTCGAGATTCAGAATCCGCGGCTCGGTCGAGCGCACAATCACCCCTTGAAACAGCGGCGGCATCCATCCATTCGACCAGTTGCGCACGCCATCGACCGGATGCCCGCCGGGATCGGTCAGCACAATGTAGGCGGGCAAACTCTGGCTTTCCGAACCGAGGCCGTACGTCAGCCACGAACCGAGCGCGGGCCGACCGGGCTGCGATTTGCCGGTGTTCATGAACCAGATGGACGGCTCGTGCCCATTGATGTCCGTGTGCATCGAACGAATGAGCGTCACGTCGTCCACGATGCTCGCGAAGTGTGGAAGGAGCTCGGAAACATCCATTCCAGACTCGCCGTGCTTCTGAAATTTCCAAGGGCTGCCAAAAAGCTTTTTGCTAGCGCGATCGATGAAGCTGAATTTGACCTCACCCGCGTAATCCTCCCCGCTGCGCTTCGTCAGTTCGGGCTTCGGATCGAACAGGTCCACGTGGCTGGGTCCACCGTGCATGAAGAGCGAGATCATCGCTTTGGCCTGGGGGCGGAGCGGCGGCACCTTGGGCTTCAGATCGAACGACTGCGGCTGGCGCGGCATGTTCGGAGGCGTCGCCAGCAGGTGTTCCTCCCGCAACAGCCAGGCCAGCGCGACACTGCCGACTCCCATCGCGTTGCGCGCGAGAAATTGGCGCCGGGACCAGACTCCTGTTGCAGCATCAGAGAAATGCCGAGGCGGATTCATCATGCGTAGGCTGTAAGATGGACGCGCCAGGCAACAAAGGAAATTCAAAAACGCTCAAAAGAACGGGCTGAGGCGCATCTGACGTTGTTGCAGGGCACGATTAGGGCGCGGTCTCGGTCTCACCCCTCTCCCTTAAAGGGGAGAGGGGTGAGGACGCCCTGGAACTCCCCTGCAACAAACTGAGCTGCGCCCAGGGGGCTGAGGCGCCGGTTGCTTGGACGCGGCGCGGCCCGTCGAGCCGTTTCATTTGCGGCCCGAGTCCTGGATCAACCAGACCTCAGCCACTTGGCAACCGCGGCCGTTGCCACCTGCGCCCGGCTCCAGCATCCAGTTTAAGGTGAGATTGCCTGACCGCGTGGCCGCTTGGGGCAGATCAAATTCGAGACGCTCGAACGGCCGGTTGAGGAATGAATGGATCTCGGCAGACTCGTTTGCCATCAGCCGAATTCCTGTCGCGCGTCCTTCACGTCCGTATACGACGCGGACTTTGTATCGCGCCGCCGGGTCCAGGCCAGTGTAACGCAATTGCAACGGCCGATCATAAAGCGGTTCTGCCCAATGCCACCAGGACACCGGCCAATCGGGACGCGCATTGCGGATGAAACTGACAAGGCTCGATTCCAGGAAAGCCGGATCTGCCGCAGGCCCGGCGCCGCGCACGAGGTGGGGCGACTGCCCGGGATCACCGAGGTCATCGTAGAAGCCACCCGGGCCGGGATCCTTCCAATCCACAATCTCTTTGAGGCGCGTGAGCCGTTCGGACTCGCTGCTCAAGGCTGCAATCACGGTAAACTGCTTCAGCAGCCACGCGCGGCTGTTCAGGGGCACGTCGATGGCATCGAGGTTCGCGCCGCGTTCCAGCGCGATGGCTTGATATTTGGGCACGCTCAACTGCATCCGGATGCTTTGGAAAAGCGCTTCAGCCAGTTCGAACACACGCGCGCGAAGTTCGGCGGCCACTGGCTCAGTCGTCGCGCGGTCGAGAATTCTTGCGGCGTTCGTCATTGCCGCCAATGAGCCTGCGTTCGCCGCGTCGCGGAGTCTCTCTCTTGCCTGCTCTTCCAGTTTGCTTTCGTGAGTCAACCGGCGCCGCAGAAACGCATCGTAGTAAGCGCGGTAGAGCGCCTGCTGGAAGCGCCAGTTCAGCTTTTCCTGCGGGGTGGCTTCGCGTTCGAGCGCCTGGAAATGACTTAACGTTTGTTCCACGTGCTCATTGCGCCGCAGTGGACCCGTCCAGTTTTGCTCCAACATCAATAGTCCGTCCGCGAAACCTTCTGCGTGCGCAGTGCTGATGAAGTAGCGACTGTAGTCGCGGAGAATCTCTGAAACATCCGCATCGCGGTTCCAGCCGAGGGCGCTCCAAACCATCTTGTTCACGTCGTCGTTGCAGCCTTCCGAATAGGTGATGAAGCCGGAGGTGTTCGACTGCCAGAGCCGGTAAATCGACGCCATCGCCCGCGCTCGCGGATTGATTGGCTCGCGCCCTTCTGTCATTGCGATGGCCACATCCCAGTCGGGCACCGGAAACTGGCAGTGGCGGCTGTGCGTGATGTCGGGGTAATCGCGAATCGGATAACGCGCGGGGATGTTCGAGCGCAACTGCGGCAGGCTGATTCGCACCTGCGGACCGTAAACGATTCCTGTGAGCCATGCCGGCTCACGGCGCATCCGCTCGAAAAACTCCTGCATCCAGGTTGCATTGAAACTTTGCGGCGAGACCCACATCTGTGCTTTCGGATGAAACCGACGCAGGTTGGCTGTTTGCTTCTCCAGCAGTCCGAACAATACTTTCGGTTGCGTGTGTCCCGGATCGCCGCCCGGCACAAAGACCGCATCGACACGGGGCAGCTTGCTGAAGACTTTGCCCCACTCGTGCAACGAAGTCGCCACAGTCTTCGGATCCGCATAATTCTCGTCCATCGCGGGATACCAAATCCACACGTCGAGGCCGTAGTCATTCGCCAACCGCGACATCTCGACCATCATTTCCATTTGCGGCAGCGGGAAATGCGGGCTGTCGCTCGCGTCGTCCGAGCGAGGCGGGATCAATTCGATCGCGTTGCAGCCGAACACCGCGAGGTCGCGGATGTATTGTTCCCACATCGCGACGGTCCATCCATCGTAGGAATTGCACTTCGGCCGATAGCCGAGTTGATGCCCACGCACTGCTGTTTGCGGCCAGGTGTCGGCCTGGAAGTTCGCCGGCAATGAAATCTTCAGCGCCTCGATTCGCAGCGCGCGGAGCAGGCGTCCCACGCCGAACAACACGCCGCGCGCATCGTCACCCGCAACCCACACGACAGGGCGCGGCGCGCGTTCGATCCAGATGCGGTAGCCTTCGCGTCGGATTCGCGTCGCGATTTTGGGGGCATGTGACTTCGCGAATGAATTCAGCGACGCGGAGTTGCCGACCACGATCAGAGGAGCATCGTTTGTCGGCCACGAAGTCTCGCGTCCCCAGCGCAGCCGCGTTCGCTTCGCCACTTCCTCAGCGAGCATTTGCGCTGCTTTTTGCTCCGGGCCCGGCGCATCGGAGACGCTGACGATGATTGCGTCGCTAAGATTGAGGACGGGCTCCGCTGCGTTAGCGGGAGCCGACTGCAGCGTTGATATCGAAAACGCGAACGTAGCCAACCCAACCAGGCACTGAATCATGCGCGCGGCAGGGGATTCCCGCGTTCCGTGAATTCTCGAACTCATTTCATCAATGTGATGGTAGGGCGCGTCGCGCCGCGCGCCGAAGCGACCGATTTTCAGATAAAATCTGCCTTATTCCAGTCCGCACGCCGGCGCGCGCGGAGCGACGCGCCCGACCAGTTAGGCTTCTCATGATTCACCGGGAAGAAGCGCCCGCCAATTTTCGATAGACTGTGCGCGCCGTGTCGAGTTGCGTCTTCACCTGCTCAAGGCCGACGGGAATGCGGTCGCGCTTCTTCAGGTCAGCGTCGAGACGGACGATCCAGGCGAGGAAATACTCGGCGTCGGAACGGGCGTCGAGTGGATGGCCTGGCATCTCGACATAAATCGGATTGCTGTGGGCGCCCAGCGCGACACCGCCCGAAGAGGAATTGTTCGCGCTCGTGCAGCGCACGGCGAGCCAGCCGCTGCTGTCGAGTTTCACCTCCGCATCCAGCAACAGTTCCCCTGCGTTGTTTGTGGCAGGACTCGTCGGGATGATCGCTCCGTTGACGATGAGTTCCAGGTTCTGAAC
>Ga0184635_10000142_pt1 | contig 15341 bp, 20 predicted proteins | sample PLM3_30_b2_FD_133147 | JGI IMG/M metagenome (GOLD analysis project Ga0184635, IMG submission 133147) | Groundwater sediment microbial communities from an aquifer in East River, Colorado, USA - PLM3_30_b2 | ecosystem: Environmental > Terrestrial > Soil > Riparian zone | place: USA: East River...
CAACCGAGCCTACCCCGTCTCCCTCAACGGCATCCCGTACGAGCTGGACACCAGGGACACCAAACCTCGGCACGCCTCTATCCCCGAGCTGCGCCCCGCCCAGGACATCATCACCAATGTGGGCCGGCAGACCCTGAACCCAGAAGCCTTCTGGCGCCGGGCCTTCGAGTCCTGGCACGTGGGGGCGGGCCAGACCCTCTTCGACAGGGCTGATGAGTCCAACCCCTTCCGCTTCCGGCGCTCACGTGGGGCTGACATCTGGACCAAGTATCAGCTAGGGATGCTCAAGGACACTGACGAGAAGCTTCCCAGCGCCAACAGCAATCTTTACCTTGCTACCACCAGCACCCATCTGTATATAGTGGACGGCACAGCTCTCAAGTACACCACCGACGTGACGGTGGACACCCCCTCATTCACCACAGTGACGGGGGGTTCGGCCGTAGCCTTTACCTCTATGGCCTCGGACGGATTCAACGTTCTTCTTGCTGCTGGATCGTCCGGTATCAACAAGACCACGAGGGGCGCAGCCACCAAGACTGCCCATATCACCGGCACTGTGGCTGAGGTCTATTACGGTAAGGGACGCTGGCTAGCTTCTCAGGGCGCCATCCTTTACGACATCTCCACCCTGGTGGCAGGGGGTGGCGCACTCCCGGCCGCCTTCTTCACACAGATCAACACCGACTTCGTATGGAACTGCTCGGCCGAGGGCCCCACCGCCCTATATATGGGAGGCTTCTCGGGGGATAAGTCCCTGATCTACCGCCTTTCTATGAAGGAGGACGGCACCGGATTGAACCAGCCTGTCGTCGCCGGTTTCCTGCCTGACGGTGAGATCATCAAGTCCATGCAGGGATACCTTGGCTTCGTATTGATCGGTACCAGCCGGGGAGTCAGAGTGGGTGTGGTAGGTGGCAACGGGGACCTGACCATCGGCTCGTTCATCCCCACCGACACGTCGGTCCTGTGCTTCGAGGGGCAGGACAAGTTCGTGTGGTTCGGATGGACCAACTTCGAGGCCGGGCGTTCGGGCCTGGGCCGCCTCGGCATGGAGACCTTCTCGAACATCGACAACCTGGCGCCAGCATACGCCTCGGACCTGATGGTCACCAGCTCAGCCCAGGGTGCCGTGCAGGCGGTGGTCACCTTCCAGGGGATCCGTGTCTTCACCGTGGCAGCGGCAGGGATGTGGGCCGAGCACCAGACCCGCCTCGTGGCCACGGCCGAGCTGGACACCGGAGCCTTCGACTACGGACTGATCGACTCCAAGCTGTCCCTGTTCCTAGATTCGTCCCACTCGGGAGTCCACACTACTGGGACCCACTCCTTCTCTCTGGCCGTGGACGGGGGCACGTTCACCAGCATCGGCACAGTGGGTGATGAACACCAATCTCTCGGCACAGGTGAGGCAGTGGGCACCGACTTCGAGGTAAGGGCGAGCCTAGCCCGTGATACTGGGGCGGGCACCACCGGGCCCACCCTGCGCTCGTTCGGATTACGTGCCGAACCTGTCACCCCACTGGTCGAAGTCATCGAGGCGCCTCTCCTTATCGGTCCCGTGATTCACCGCCTGGACAAGACAACTGAGGCCATCAATACACTAGATCAGGTGGACAACATTCGTGATTTGAGAGCCAGCAAGAACGTGGTCTTGTACTCGGAGGCTGGCCGAGGCTGGTCAGTGATAGTCATGGACTACGTTCTAGACGAGCATGACATCTACGTCGGGTCCGACGAGCAGATGGGTATCAACGGTACCTGCCTGGTCCGACTCAAGGTAGTTGTGTGACCCTCCTTCCCTTAGAGTGAGAGAGCTATGCCTGCTTCATCGTATGTGAATCGAGACCATGCCGGAGGGGCCGTCGATACGACGATCTCGTCCGGCATCAACGGTTCGGCCCTGTCCATAGCCATCGCCGATCCTACCGGATGGCCCAGCGGTGGAGGCAGCGGTCCCTTCCACGTCATCGTCTCATACGACCTGGCAGGTAAGGAGAAGATTGAGATCCAGTCCCGCACCGGCAACACCCTGACAGTGGCAGACACCGGCAAGCGAGGCATTGATGGCACGGCCGCAGCTACCCATTCGTCGGGGGCCAAGATCCGTCACTGCTACACGGCCATAGACGCCCAGGAGTCCAATGACCACATCACCAATGTGGGGCTGGATCACCACACTCAGTACCTCAACACAGCCCGGCACCTTGCCATTCTCCACACCGCTGCCATGCTGGGCACCGACTCGGTTATCTCGGCCAAGATCCAGGCCGGCGCTGTCACAGCCGGTAAGATCGGGGTCGGTGGGATCTCGGCCGCCAACCAGTTCGCTGCCGGTGTGGTGGACTCGGCCGCCCTCGCCAACCTGGGCGTGGCCACGGGAGACATCGCCGACCTCGGGATCACCACCGCCAAGATCGCCGACCTCAACGTCACCACCGCCAAGATCGCCGATCTCGGCGTGACCTCGGGCAAGCTGGCTGCCAACTCGGTGATCGCCGGCAAGATCAACACGGGTGGCGTGTCCGCCTCAGCGCAGCTCGCCGATGCCATCGTGACGATGGCGAAGCTGGGCTCAGAAGCGTCGATCGCTTACGACCCCAACTTCGACCTGCACAACGTCACACTCGGAACGGGTGGAGTCCAGTACGGACAGTATTTCAAGTTCGGTCGGCTCATGTTCGGGATCGCCGGATTCGCCTTGGGAACCGGGGGCTCGGTCTCGGGCCCGCTCGGATTCGAGATCCCGTTCGCCTCTGTCGACCGGTTCACCGGCCACGGCTCCGCTGGTACGACCGGCTGGTTGGCTGTCGGCCGCTGCTTCCAGAACCCGGGCGGCGCCAATGCCTCATCGGGGCTGGGCGGATTCACCGACGCAGCTCCCGGCGTAGCTCAGTCCTTCGTCACCGCCGGCACGGCCGCAGGGTGGGACAACAACACCCCGTTCACCTGGAACGCCGACGACGTCTTCCAGGGCTTCTTCGCTGCTGAGGCTGCCTCGTGACCCAGCCAATGCTGCCGGCGCTTAGCACATCTCAGTCTGATCACCAGCACTCACGGGCCATGCCTAACTCTGTGGGCGCTGATGCCTTACAGACTGATTCTGTTACCTCGGCCGCCATCGCTGCCGACGCAGTCGGATCCTCCGAAATCGCTGCCAACGCTGTGGGTTCTAGCGAAGTGGCAAACGATGCCGTAGACACAGCGGCCATTCAGGACAGCGCCGTCACCATAGCCAAGATCGCAGCCGCAGCACGTGACCTCCTGTCTCCCCCAGGCGCCATCACAGCATACGGAGCTGCTACTGCCCCAACAGGCTGGCTGCTCTGTGACGGGGCCGCCGTCTCCCGCACCACGTACGCCACCCTGTTCGGCATCATCAGCACTACCTTCGGGGTGGGGGACGGCTCGACCACATTCAACGTCCCGGACCTACGCCAGAGGTTTCCTCTGGGCAAGGCCGGGTCGGGCACAGGCGCTACACTGGGCGGAACGGGCGGGCTTATCGACCACGTCCATGCCCTAGACACCGCCTCGTCACACGCTCAGGTAACTGCTCTCGCATCTTCTCCGAGCATCCAGGTAGCTCGTAAGGGAACTGCCGGGTGGACGTCTTCCCACTCCACCGGAGCTGCGGCCGGGGGCGGATCTGCGCAGACCACCGGGGCGACCCTCGGGGGTGACAGCGACGTTGCCAACCCACCCTTCCAGACCGTTGTCTACATAATCCGAACGGGGAATACAAGCTAATGGCAGAAGGCGTAGACTATTCGTGGGGCAGGCCCGACCCGCCCTGTATGTTCCAGGCAGGCATCAGGTTTGCCGTTCGTTACCTTGGTGACGACGACACGGGAGAGAACCTGACCATCGCCGAGCGGGACAAACTCCATGCCGCCGGTATCAAGATCGGCCTGGTATGGCAGACCGGCAAGGCTTTCATGATCGAGGGCACCGAGGACGAGGGTGTCGTGGACGCCAACATTGCCAAGACTCAGGCCCGTGTACTGGGGCAGCCCACCAACCTGCCCATCTTCTTCGCCCTCGATGTCAACCCCAACACTCTGACCGCAGTCCAATGGGCCAAGTGCCAGAACTATCTGGAGGGGGTACACTCCATCATTGGCAAGGCTCGAACGGGTGTGTACGGAGGCTGGGCCGCCATGGACAGGCTGGTGCCTACATACGCCGCCTGGGGATGGCAGACATACGCCTGGTCCACCTTCGATGGAGTCCTTCGCTGGTCTCCCAAGGCTCACCTACAGCAATATAGGAACGGCCAACAGGTCTGTAACGGACTGGTGGACCTAGACCGCTCGATGATCTCAAACCTGGAGGCGTTCGCATGGTAGATGCATGGGTCGAGGGTGCCGAACGCATCCAATCCAAGGCAGGAGCCACATACCGAGAGCCCAATTCCCCGTGGCGATTCGTATTCCATACGATGGAGGCTCCATCCAACGCCACCTCGGGCCTGTGGTCTACTGTCGCCGGGCTCAAGAGCTACATCGCCACTCATGCGGCCCCGCCTCACTTCTGGTGCTGGCCTGAGAAGAACTGGCTAGGGCAGGGCATCCCGCTAACCCTGTCTGCTTACGCCCTGCTCCATCCGTCTGGCACTCCTGAGACCAATCACAAGCACGCCATCCAGGTCGAGATCCTCGGGTACGCCGCTAATAAGCCCGCCACCACCCATGCTGAGTGGTTAGGCCGTAGGATTATAGGGCCGGTGATAAAGGCCGGAGTCCCCCTCAACCTCACCCATCTGGCCCGCTCAGATGGGCCCGCCTCAGCGGGAACAGGCGGATCAGTACGCTTTACAGCGGCTCAATGGGCCGCCTTCGACGGCCTATGTGGACATCAGAATGTTCCCAACAACTCACATTGGGATCCCGGAATCGCCGACTACCAAACCATCGCCCGAGCTGCGGGCGGTACGGAGGAAGATGACATGATTGAAGCAGACCATGTTCGGATCGCTGCAACGATTCGAGCTGAGAACCAGAGGCAGGCCCAGTACCTAGCCATGGGAGTAAGCAACCAGGCTTACCCTGCCGACCCCTGGGCAACCGGCACCACCAACAACGAGCTGCTCGCCGCCACCGCCAAGGTGCTGGCCGCCGTAGCTCAGGTCGGGATCATCGACGTCGATGAGGCCGCCCTAGCTGCTGCCCTTCTGCCCGCTCTGTTGACCGCCCTCGACCCTGAGCAGGTGGCCGCCATCCTGGCCGACGCTCTTGGGCCTGATATCGGCAACATTGTTGTTGCAGCTCTGGGCGCTAAGCTGGCCGCAGTCTGACCCAGGAGAGGATCTATGGAAGTCATCATCGTGGCCGTGATTGTTTCGGTGGTAGCTCCCCTCATCTCTGGGTGGGTAGCGAACCGCCTACGGCACTCAGAGAAGTTAGAAGACTGGGCCCGGCAGGACAGGGTGGAAGGTCTGGCACGGCAGAACCTGGAACAGAACCAGCGCATAGCCGACTATGCCCCGCTGGTGGACAGCAAGCTGGATGTAATCCACACCCTGGTGGACGGTAACATCACGGCCGCTGTGCAGTCAGAACTTGATGCAACGAGGCGAGAACTCCTGTTGATGCAGGAGCTGGACCGCCCCTTGACCACTTTGAACCAGACCTCCCGCAAGGTCACGGAGCTAGAAGCCCAGCTAGCCGATAGAATGCGCAGGTCTAAGCAGGCTGACAGGATAGTGGAATCGAGGTAATGATGCCGGCTGGCGGGTTAGGGAGAATCCCGGAGTTTGACGAGGCCAGCAAAGGCTATCGGATCCGGGCCCTCCTGTCTGATGTCCCTCTGGTCAACCGAGTGTGGGACCTCGACCGCTTTCTCAATCAGTGGGAAACTCCTGAGTGTGTGGGATATGGCCTGACCCACGAGATCCTCAGCACCCCGGTAGTCCCTGTCGATCCATACCTTATCGACAGCGCCTACGCCACCATGATCTACAACAGGGCTCAGAAGGTGGACGAGTGGCCGGGAGAGGACTACGAAGGGACCTCGGTGCTAGCCGGAGCCAAGGTTCTCCTGTCCCTGGGCTGGTATTCGGAGTATCGCTGGGGCTTCGGTCTCCAGGATGCCCTCGACACCCTGTCCCAATGGGGTCCCGTGGTCATAGGCGTCAACTGGTACGACGGCATGGATGACACTGACTCCGCCGGCATGATCCACGCCACCGGATCTATCCGAGGCGGGCACGCCATCCTCGTGCGGGCCATCAACGTCGAGGCTGAGACCGTCATGGTCCACAACTCCTGGGGCGCCGACTGGGGATGGGGCGGGGTCGCCTGGATGAGCTGGTCCGACCTTGGCAAGCTGTTGGCCGAAGACGGGGAGTGCCTCGTGCCCATCATCCGGACCGTTCCCGGTGACGGGCCGACCCCTCCGCAGCCGAAGCCACTGAGCTGGTGGGACAAGTTCTTGGCCTGGCTCTACGGGTGGTTCTCGTGAGGCTCAGTCTCCGATCGAACGCCTCCAAGGTATCCATCGGGCTTGGTATCTTCGGAGTGCTAGCAGGTGTCTATGAGCTAGTCGCCATCGTTACGGGGGCCGTGCCCACCATCTCCGAGACCCTGTGGTTCCTCCCCTGGCCGGCCACGGCCGCTATCTACGGGGTGTTCGTGCTGATCGGACTAGACCACTTCGTCACTAGGAAGTGGCTATGAGCACACTGGAAGTCCCGGACTATGTGCCGGGCACATCGTTCACGGCGTACCGGTCCTTCCGGCTGCCGGTCAAGACTCCCAACAGGACAGGGAGGATGCGCTCCCTGTATCACGACATAGAGTGGCCCCCCGCAGCGTACGGCGGGCTCGTGGCCAACTGCTTCATGCGCAACCCAGCCCTCAACAGGTTGCACACCCTTCTCCGGCACGTCCATCCTCCACGCCCGTGTGCCGTATCTCCCGGGAAGGACTGCAAGTCCTCGTACCCTTGCGGAATCTATGCCTTCCGAGAACTGGCCCCTCTCTCCAGCAGGAGAGCACAGCTAGGGCCCGTCGTCGCCGAGGTTCAGCTCGGAGGTAGGGTCTTCATCCACGAGACCATGTACCGAGCCCAGTACGCCACCGTGTCAGCCCTCTACGACTACGTTCCGAGCACCATTCGGCACAGCAAGGAGCAGAGAATCGACCGGATCTACCACCTGGCCGAGGCTTACGAGGTGCCCGTGCTGCACTGGGATCCCTGATTCAGCACAGGGCAACTGAGCGCATCATCGCAGGTCAGAGGCTTGCCGTTTCTGGGGCCCTGTGTCTGGTAGCTGGGGCCCTCTGAAACGAGCAGGGCGGGCAACTGAGAGATGTTATCCCTGGTGAAAATCGCCCTAATCGGGGACCGACCACATCCACCGGCCGCCAGCCAGTTCCCGGTGCCTCTCGTACATGGCATCGTACATGTTGCGGGTCTGCAGAGTCTTTGGGATGCGCAGAGCGTAGCGCAGACCCCAGCGTCCGCACACCCAGCAGTGGTTACCTGTCCCCTTGGTGTTCCAGGTGACCAGGCAGTGCCAGCAGGCCCGGTTGGCCATCTCGTGGTTCTCCCACTCAGACTTTCCTGGGCCCTCATCGATGGGAGCCGGCAGGCTAATCGTCCTCGTCTTCTTCCTCTTCATAGTCGTCCGCTTCCAACTCTACGGTGCGGAACTTCTCGATGACGTACCCCTCAACAGCGAACCGGGCAATGGGCTCGGGGAGTCCGTTCGTGATCATGGACTGGTAGAAGACGGCGATGGCCTCGCCCAGCGCAGCAGCGTAGGCTACTGCCGCCAGGCGATCAGCCTTGGCCTCGATGGAGTCCAGAATATCGTCAGCCTGCGACACCTTGAACCTTGGTCCCTTCGATACGGTTGGAGGCTCGGACCCACCGGCCACAGTCCTGGCACTGGTACTGCTGGAACTTGGACACGGCGGTGTATGCGAAGCCTCGCCTGTTGAGATGGTAGCTGCCGCAGCTAGGGCATGTGGACACACCGATGCTGCCATCGTGGAGCCCGACGTTGGGGTGCCCTTCGATCCAGGGCAGGAGGCGATCGTACAGTGCCTCGGTGAGGCGCACATCCTGCTCGTTGTACTTCCTCATCCTGCGCTGCGCCTTCTCATCGCCGGCCATGACCTTGATCCAGGTCTCGTGGCCACCGTTGTCAGCCTTGTTACCGATGCCCAGCTCCCGGGCCACGAAGTCCAGTTTGTTGGACTGGAAGCGGAACTTCCTCTTGCACGTGGCCAGCAGATCGATCTGCTTCTGCGGTGCCGGGGGCGTCAACCCCCGTAGCAGGAACTCACGATTCAGGGTGGGGATGTCGAAGGCGTTACCGTTGTAGTGGACCACGGCGTCAGCATCGGCCAGCAGATCGTGTGCTGCGTGGACCATGTTCTCTCGGCCATCCCACGACCCGAAGAACTGTACCATCTTGTCATCGTGCCACTTGGCTGCGAAACAGAGAAGGTCGGTAGATTCGAGGATCTGGTTGATGCCGACGTTCTGCTGCCAGATGCCCCACACGTGGGCCAGGTTGGGGGTGGTCTCGATGTCCAGAGTCAGGATATTCATGGGGGTTGCTCCTTGGATTGTAAGCGGCGGGACGGTAGGTAGTACAGGGTCCTCCCGTCCCGCCGTACGATCAGTCGTTGGGTAGGACGCCCCGCTCGGACGGCTTCACCGGGGTTACCCGGCGTAGCGCAGTGATGGCAGTGGCTAGCCACGCCAGCACGATGACCGAGACCTTGAGAACGTCGTCGGCGTATCCCTCGGGGGCCACGGAGGCGATGTCGCCAGAGAACGTGGTCACGAGGACGGCGACACCGGACAGGAAGGTGACGGCCGAGGCAGCCACGACGGCAGCTCGGGCTCGGGTCTGGGCAAGGAGGTTGACAAACTTGTCGTAGAGACTCATCTCAGCTCACTTTCTGGGGTTGGGCAGGCACCGGGACGGGGGCCGGAGAAGGCTCTCGCTTGGGGGCGGGCTCCCTCCAGGGTACAGGGACCTGCACTGGTTCTTCCCTCTCACGCTTGCCTGGGTTCATCATGCCTCCGGTCCGAAGTCTACCGCCTTGACCTTCACCATGATACGGTTGCCCCTCTTCCCGAACAACGGGACAGTAGGAACACCGACCATGCCCTCGGCCAGACGGGAGTCATCGTAGTAAGAGCGGTGACCCAACTGGATCTGATAGATAGCTTCATGGACAGTGTCGGTGAACACATAGGGCACGGTCTCAAGGTTCCAGGTCTTAGCCACGTCTGCGACATCGTCTTGGCTCAGCCACCAGTCTCCAACCTTCACGTCGAATAGGGCGAAGCCTACGTTGTCTCTGTACCAGCCACCCTTCTGGATGCCGGGTCCATACCCTTCACCGAAGAGGACTGCCGGGGTGTCGCCCCACAGTTGCTCGAACACGGTGTCTGCTCCATCAGGGAAGAGCTGTTCGAGAGTGGCCGTCAGGGTCTTGGGCATCTGGGCCTTGTCGGTGCGACCCCCGAAGGTGATGTTGTAGCCATCCCAGATGATGCGGACATTGGTGCCGTCGATCTTCTCGGTCCAAACCCAATTGTTATCAGCCAGGTACTTCAGCTCGGGAGAGGACCAGGTATCGGTCAGTAGAAACGGCTTCTCTTGCTCACGCTTGAAGGGGCCGGGGATCTTGGGATAGATTTCAGCCATGGTGGTTGTACGCTCCTGCGATGCTCGCATAGTCTTCCGATGTAGGATATCCGTTGGCCTTATTGCATAGGTGGTGCTCGTTGTATGCGGTCCTTGGATCATCGAACCCGCCTCCAAGGGAGTGGCCTCCCTCATGACAGGCGATGTATCGATCCTGCACGTAGTCAGTGCCGAGCCCGACCTGATCGTCCAGAGTGACTAGGGCGAAGGTGATGTGCTTGGAGGAATCGAAGTTGATGTTGGTGAACCCGCCCCCGTTGTTACCTGTGCGCCACACCACGCAGTTGTACTTGATGCCGTCCGGGCGGGTAGGACACCGATCGGAGGTGATGGGGATGACGGATACAGCCGGGCTGGCAGACCAACGGTGAGCTGCCCAGGAAACATAGGCACGTTGGTACACGGGCATCCGCTTCACGTCGGCCACGAAGTAGACACGGGTCTCGGTGGCGGTGCTCCCGGTGCCGTACCAGCGGGGCCAGTGGTAGTTCTGGGGCCAGGTGTCAGCTCCGGCCGGGCTGGCGAAGACTCCGAAGACGAGGCCGAGGGACAGCAGGCACGAAAGAAGCAGGCGCTTCACTCGTTCCTCCATATCGCATCGAGGTTCTTGTTCGCCTCTTCTAGCTTCTCGTTGACAGCGGTCAGGTTGGCGTTGATCATGTGCAACACTTCAAGGATGTTGACCAGTAGGGATTGCTCAGTTATGCCCACGATGTCCTTTCCGAGATCCACAGATACTCGAAGTCCTTTAGGTTGAGGGTAACGGTCCACTCATCCATCGATGCCGGGCCCTGGCCGTTGTGTTGACAGATGACCGCTGGAACGTCTCCGGACTTAGCGGACGAGGCGGCCTGGCGCAGGGAGGCGGGGAAGGACACCTTGTCCCGAGCCTTGATTTCGACAGCTAGGCCGGGGCAGTCGATGATGTCGTTGCCGGACTCGCCGGCCCCTACAGCCTTGGCGTACGGGGCCATGCCGTTCTCACGCCACCTCTCGGCTATAAGCCGCTGGGCTTTATAACCACGGTGCTTACGACTCTGGGCTCGGGTCACTTCTCGTACACTCCTCCCCAGCTCGGGCTTGGAGGCCCAGCCAGGCCAGCGGTTATGTAGATCGGTCGGCTGCCGTGCGGTGGTGTCCATGGGAAGCTGAGTGAGTCTATCACCGTCTTGTAGATGTCGTGCGCATCGTGCCTTGGCACCGACAGCACGACCTCATCGTGGACCACGGCCCGGAGCATCGGGAGCAGCTCGGATGGAAGTCGTAACAGGCCCTCCATCAGGATGTCTCGTGCGGTGCCCTGCCCCATCAAGGCCGGGCCCTGTGTCCACGCTCGGTCACGGTTGACCCTCATCTTGCGGCCGAAGCCGTTGTTTAGGAAGTCGCTGTTCTCGGCACGCTCCCGCACTTCGGTGCGCCACTCCACCAGGCGGGGGAACTGCTCGGTCATGCGTAGGTCAAACTGCTCGGCCACGTGGATGGGGATGCCGAACGATCGGACCATGCCCCGAGGGGACATGCCGTAGTTCCAGCCGTGGCCTATCACCTTGGCGTCCTCACGCCGGCTGGGGTCGTTCCAGACTGCGACAGCGACCTCGGTGTGAAGGTCACGCCCCGGAGAGAACAGGTCCATGTAGGCGTGGTCCTGGGAGTGGGCTGCGATGGCCCTGGCGTCAACCTGATCCAGGTCCACGCTGATGATGACCTCGTCGGCCTCTGGCAGGAAGATTTCCCTCTCGTGGTAGCGGCCGCCTCGCTTGCCCATGACGGTGAGCCCGGGCTTCGAGACCGACCATCTGCCGGACACCTGGCGCATGGCGATGTCTGGGTGGACTCTGCCGTAGTGGAGGTTGTCGGCCACTGTCTGGTAGACGGTGCGCACCCCGTTCAAGGACTTGACCAGATCGGCCAGCATGAGAACCTCGGGGTTCTCCCCGTACCTCTCGACTACCTCGTCCATCACGTCCTGCCCGAGGGCGGGGGCGCCGGCCTGGGTGCGGGGCAAGGTCACCTTCAAGGCTCGGAACGCCATGTCGATAGCGTGCTTGCCAGCCTCGGTGGCCTGGGGCGAGGTAACCGGCTTACCGTCCTTCTTGGTGGTCGGCAGCCCGTAGACATCAGTCAGCTTTCTGATGCCCTCGGACTTGGTGTTAGCTCCTTCGGCCAGACGCCTCTCCAACAAGGCCTGGTCCACCAGGAACCCGTTCATACTGATCTGAGCAGCGATAGCTGCGACCCGATGCTCACGCCACACGTAGGGGCTGAGGGTAAGCGTGCCATACAGCTTGCGTGCCGCTCGAACATCTCCCTTGAGGTAGGCCACGAACTCGGGGTCGTTGATGGGGATAGAACCGAAGCCTCCCCACTGCTTGGCCAGTTGCTTGAGATCGCCTGCCTTGGCGCCGGTCAGACTCTGGAGTGAGTATGCCTTCTCGACCTGTCCCGTCTTCATACGCTCCGAGGGAGGGTCGTTGAGGAAGGCTGTCAGCTTGGTGTCCACGAGGCGATGGTCACGCACTAGGCTGTGCATGTCGAGACCTAGATCCAAGGCCAGCACCGGGATGTCGTAGCTCAGGATGTTGTGCCCGATGGACACGTCGGCCAACTCTATGACACGGCTCATGGTCTCGGGCGTGACCAGCTCGGGATCGTTGTCGTTGAATGCGTAGGCGCAGAGCCTGATGAAGTCGGACCTGCGGTCCCACCTTTCGGCTGCGCTGTGGGTCTCTAGATCGAACGTGATGTCGAATCCCATCATTGCTCCTGCGCTCGTTGCTTGCGAATGCGAAGGGCCGGGGCCCAGGTCTCACTGCCTGCTATCACATCAGGCAGAGCTGCCCTAGCCTTGTCCCGGCCGATGTCGTCGGGCAGTCCCGCTGCGTCCATCTTCTGTACGAGGACCAGTACCTTCTCGGGCGTCTTGTACTCGACCATGTCGAACCGGAGGGGTTCGAGAGTCCTCTTGAATGAAGTGATGCGCCGGCCGCCGGTGTACCCAGCCCTGTCCTTCTCGATGGTCAGATCCACTCCCTCGCCAGACATGCTGATCTTCCAGATGAGAGCCACGTCGTCACCCTTGGCCGAGGAGCCACGCTGGCCTCGGTCCTTGGCCTTTCCGGCGTGGTCCACCCTGATCCACGTGACACCGAGTGCGTTCAAGGGCTTGGCTGTGAAGCGGGAGAAGTTGCCGATGGTGTTCGAGGCATTCTCATCTCCCTCTACTGCCCTGATGGTGGTGTCGATCACGACCACCAGCTCTCGTCCAGGCCCCATCAGATTCTTGACGTGCTCCTCCAGGACGGAGCCTCCCTCCATCGTGTCTAGGGGAGGTAGGTCGGGGATGAGCCAGTAGTGCAGCCGATCGTTGATCTCTTCAGTCTCGGGACTGTCGGGAGTGAAGCCCATAGACTCCAGCCGGTCCCGCAGCAGGTTACGGTTCATCTCGTAGTCGAGATACAGCACGTGTACGTCGTTGCGTGAACGGATCATGTCAACGCACGCCCACAGCGTGAACAGAGACTTCTGGTTGGCGTAGGGTGCGTACACCACATGACCAAATCCTTGGGCAAAGATGCCGTCGAACAACCAGGGATCGTCGGGCGGTGTCTCCTTGAGAAGAGCCTTGATGTCAATGTACGGCAGCTCGGGCTCGCCGTTGCGAGGCATCGACTGGGCGTCCATGATCCAGTCCCCAAGCTGCCACGTTCGCCATGCATCGTTGAGGCGGGCCAGCAGATCATCGAGACCCTCGGATCCCTCACCACCGGTCTCCATGCGGCGCACCGATAGGGCGCCCCTCTCGTAACACTCACGAGCCAGCTTCTCACCGGCTGCGTGCACGTCGCTGTTGGTGTTGAAGTCAGCATCGAAGGAGAGGACTACGTGCTTGCCCTCTACGATGTCGAGATCGGGGATGACTTGGCTCTCGCCATCTACCCGGCGCTTCCATCCCCAGGCCCCGTTCATCCCTACCACCATGTAGCCGGGAGGGGTCCAACTGGCGGCTGCGAGGGCCTGCTTAGTACCCTCTATCAGGAGGAGGCGGTCCCCCTCGTTGCCGATCCAATCGGGGCCGGGGATGATGACATTGAGGCCCGGGTACTCGCCCGAGGGGCTACGGTACTTGGGCCCATCGCCGGGATCATCCGGCCGGAACACGTTGACCGTGCGCCCGCTCGGATTACGGTAGGGGAACACCAGTCCGCCCTCGACTGACTCGACCCCGTGTGACTCGGCGACTCCGGGGTCGATGGCGTTGGCCATCAAGTACTCGGCGTGTGCGTCAGTTAGCATCGGCGAATGCGTCCCGACATTCTCGGCAGATGACTACGAAGTCTGTGTCCTGATCATCACCACTAACCTCGGATAGCTGGATTTCCCGGGCGTCGCCCAACTCTTCGGTGCAGATGGGACAGAGATCCCGGTCGTCGGTGACAGGCATGGAGTGCGTCCTTTCCTCGTGGGTGCGAGTGTAGCGGGAACCGGCGCCGTCTCCCCAGACGCTCGACCCACTTTGTAGTTGGGTTGGTGATCCTTTCGGTCACGCCGGCTCCCACTACGCTCGTACCCTCGGTGCTTGTTTGCCTTCGGGCCGGGTAGGAGGCCGCCGAATCCCGGCCCGAAAGCGATCTATCAGACCTCGTCCAGGTCTGAGCCCGTGGCAGCGGTCGGCTCGAACTCAGCCTCGAACTGCTGCGGAGCGTTGTACCCCTTCTGTGAGGGCACGCCGTCCTCGACCCGACTGACGGTCAGGGTCCCGCCCTGCGAGAGGCGGCCGCCGCTGGCCTTGACGGCATCGAAGATGGCACGCTGTGCCGGGGGCTTGGTGTAGAGGGTCTGCTTCTCACCCTTCACGACCCAGTTGACGACGAGCTGCTCCTTGGGGGAGCCGTCGTCCCAGGTGTCGATCTCGGTGGAGCCGTACTTGCGCTTCGGCTGGATCCAGGCATCGAGGACATCCCCGACGAGAGTGACGCCGGCCTTGGCGAACTTGCTAGCGGGGAAGTATTGGTGGCTTCCCTCGATGACCTCATCAATGTTGCTCATTGATCTGCTTTCTTGTTGGTACCCGCCGCCTTGGTGCGACGAGACTTTGCTGACCCTGGCTCGGGCGGTGGTGTCGCCGGGTCAAGGTCGAAGAACGGTGCTTCGTGCTCGGCCTCTGCTTCATCGAGGGCCTTCGCAACGGAGTCTATCTGCTCGTGTGAGAGAACGTCGGCCTTCATCGGAATGTCACGTGGCCAGAGGCGGGCGGCTAAGTCTCGGGCCTCGGATGGGAGTGATCGAACACGTGTTCGCACCCACATCCTGCGGGACTGGAGTAGCCCGTTCTCCTGGGGCATGGGCGGGGCCTGGCCCTTCAGAGGGGCCCCTATGGCACGTTGCCCGTATGCGGCCATGTAGTCTGATCCCTCCCAGGCTGCCACCATGGCGCCGGCCGACTCCCGGGCCAGCTCAAGGTCCACCGGGTAGGCGGCGTAGCTGCCGTCGTCCATCAGACTGGTAATCATGAGGGAGTCAGTCTCAGGCATGGGCAACAGCTTACCGGGGAAGGCGCCGACCACCAGATGCTTACCCATCGAGTAAGTGCCCACCTGTGCCACTTCCTCGGGGTAAGCACTATGCCTCTTGGTCCGTGACTTCCAGTCGCCGAGCACCACCTTGTTAG
>Ga0184635_10000143_pt1 | contig 15216 bp, 15 predicted proteins | sample PLM3_30_b2_FD_133147 | JGI IMG/M metagenome (GOLD analysis project Ga0184635, IMG submission 133147) | Groundwater sediment microbial communities from an aquifer in East River, Colorado, USA - PLM3_30_b2 | ecosystem: Environmental > Terrestrial > Soil > Riparian zone | place: USA: East River...
ATAAGGCACCTACCTGCTTTATAAACTTTACATACTTATTTATTCTTTTTCTTATGACGATTCTTTCTTAGTCTCTTTTTACGCTTATGCGTCGCCATTTTATGGCGTTTTCTTTTTTTACCAGAAGGCATACTTCAGAATTTTTTTTAATTAATTTATTAATAAGGTTATTTCTTTAACTCGTTAATACGTTTTTCCAGGGCAGATCTCATAGCTGGGTTTGGAGCTAGTGGCAATGCTTTTGAATACCATTTAATAGCATTGGCCTTATCTTCTTTCCTTTCAAAAACCTCGGCCATCAGTAAGATAGCTTCAAGATTCACGGGTTGCAGGGTCAGAACTTTTTCAAAACGGTCAATCGCTCTATCGTATTGTCCGGACATCAGTGATCCATGACCAAGTACCATTTGAGCATATATGTTAGTGCTGTCTTTTTCAACGACTTGCCTCACTTTTAATATCCCTTCCATCGGGTTCTCGGCAATATTTCCGAAAATATAACAGGCACCCAACCCAACAATTGTTGAGTCGTTTTTATCATTAATCCTCAAAGATCTTTCAAATAGGTCTTTTGCCTGTAAAGCTTTCCATCTTTTTAGCTGATCACTTTCTTCATTCCTCAGGTTCTCTAAAATCAAATGGGCAGCAAAGGTGAGTGATTTTTCTGAATTTTCCAATCTTGCTGCTTCTGCTTCATACCAGGCATAAGGTTCAAAGATCCTTGCCGAATCTTTCCAGAAATGTGCTAATTGATGAAATACATCAAGTTTTTGTTTTTTTACATCACCCCTGATCACAGATTGTTCAAGGTCGTTCATCCATTGTATCTGGGTGGGGTTCAATATTTCTTTCGCATGAAATAAAATGGAATCTGTGGTTAACTCACTTTGCGGAGATGATTGAAAATTTTTTGCTATTCCACTTTTATAAGGACCTGTTCTGCCAAACAGGAATAATGCCGCAACTATTATTACACCAATACCAATAGTGATCCACTGTGCTTTATTCACTAATAAAATTTAGGGCTGCAAGTTAACCGAACAGGACGAGATTGTCGCTGATAAAAAAGAAATTAGGCAAGATCAACTATCTGCATCTTCACCAGGACCTTCATCTGGTTTTACAGTTACCAATTTTTTAACTTCTGCTACGAATTCTTTAGCAGGTTTAAAAGCGGGGATATAATGTTCAGGAATATGTACAGCAATGTTCTTCTTGATGTTCCTTCCAATTTTCGCAGCTCTTTTTTTAGTTATAAAACTGCCGAAGCCACGAACATAAATATTTTCACCTGCGGCCAGCGTATCTTTCACCTCCTTGAACATAGTTTCAAGAGTAACAAGTACATCCACTTTGGGAATACCTGTTTTTTCAGATATCTTGTTTACGAGGTCAGCTTTTCTCATTTATTAAGATTTTAGCAGTTAATTTGCTCTAATGTAGGACAAAATATGGTGATTGTCAAAGGGATAGGCAATTTTTTTTTAACCAATGACTTTTAATAAAGAACTTCTATTGAAATTTCCGGTCTTGCTGATGCAATGGAACAGGCAACAGAATACCCGGAAAATGCCATGGAAAGGTGAAAAAGATCCGTATAAAATATGGTTAAGCGAGATCATACTTCAACAAACAAGAGTAGAACAAGGATGGAAATACTATGAAAAATTTATTGCTGAATTTCCTGATATAAATAAACTGGCAGCTGCAAAAGACAAAAAGGTTTACAAGCTGTGGGAAGGGTTGGGCTACTATTCACGCTGCAAAAATTTGATTGAAACAGCAAGCTTCATTTCAAAAAAATTAAATGGGAAATTCCCTGATAAGTTTGAAGACATTCTTTCTTTGAAAGGAGTCGGGAACTACACCGCATCTGCCATTGCATCTTTTGCCTACAATTTTCCTTATGCGGTTGTTGATGGTAATGTCTTCCGTGTGCTTTCAAGAGTTTTCGGCATTAAAAAACCGATCGACAGTACGGAGGGAAAAAAGTTTTTTTCTCAATTGGCGTTTAAATTATTGGATAAAAAGCAACCAGGTATTTACAACCAGGCATTGATGGATTTTGGCGCTGTTATTTGCAAACCACAAAATCCAGGTTGCAATAATTGTGTTTTAAGAAATCATTGTTCTGCTTTCAAAAATGATCTTGTAAATAAACTTCCCGTAAAAGAGAAAAAAATTAAGATAACAACTCGTTGGTTCAATTACCTCGTTATTGAATCTCGCGGAAAAGTCTATATACACAAGAGAACAGCCAATGATATTTGGAAGAACCTGCATGAGTTTGTTTTAATAGAAACCAGGAGCAACGCCTCTGTAAATAAGATCTTAGTAAAGGCCGAAAAAGACGACATCCTAAAAAAGGATTCATATCAACTTTTGTCTGTTTCTCCACTTTCCTTCCAACAATTATCACATCAAAAAATTCAGGGAAGGTTTATTAAAATAACTCTCAAGAAAGACTTTGTTCTACCCGGGTTTAAACCTGTCTCTTCAAAACAACTGTTAAACCACGCTTTTCCCAGGTTTATCAATGCATATTTTGGAAGAGAGGGCTCCTGATCGCCCTATAAAAAATTTCATATTTACCGATAAAAAAAATTAATTTTAAAGAGCATTGAACTCTAGAGAAGAATTTTAATAACGAAAAATTATCACTATGAGAGGCGTAAACAGGGTCATGCTTATTGGCAATCTTGGAAAAGATCCCGACGTACAGGTATTGGAAGGCAATATCGCTGTAGCAAAATTCCCACTCGCAACAACAGAAACTTTTAAAGACCGTGGAGGTAAACTAGTATCGCAAACCGAATGGCATACTATTGTACTATGGCGCGGACTTGCAGAACTGGCGCAAAAATATCTTCATAAAGGAAGCCTTGTTTATATAGAAGGGCGCCTGCGTACCCGCAACTGGGACGATAAAGAAGGACATCGCAAGTTCGCAACCGAAGTGGTTGGCGATAATCTTATAATGCTCGATAAAAGAACAGATGGCGGCTCACACACCGATCCAGGTCATGGAGAAAATTTGGGTAGCCACGAAGTTCCTCCAGCTGATCGCGAAGCATCGCAGGATTTACCATATTAATTAATCTACCTGAAAACTTTACTTTTGTAGCAATATCCGCAGGCAGGTAAATATCTGCCTGCGTGGCTATGATTAATCACCAAAAACACTTGCTTTGGATTATCATTCGGTTATTACATCTTTTACTGATAATCTTCTTTTTACACTTCTTGCTGTTAAAGCCGATGGAACTATTATTCTCGGAGCTTTATTATTTGCATTAATGACACTCTCATTTTTTATTGCAGCTGGCGAAGTAGCATTATTCTCTTTGCATAGCAAAGACATTAATATGCTGAAAACAAAACAGCAATCTTCTGCACGGCGTATTGTTGATCTTCTTGATGAACCTAAAGAAGTTTATACCTCATTACTAATAGCAGGTACTTTTTTTAATATCTGCATTATCGTGCTATCTAACTTTCTTATTAATGAATTGTTGCATTTAGGAACTGCATTGGTTAGGCTGGGCACATTTGCTTATATAGCAGAATTAGTGATCAAGGTTTTTATGATCGCTTTTATCCTTGTATTTTTTTGCCGCATATTGCCAAAGGTTTGGGCTACACAAAATAACCTGCGGGTTGCTTATGATTGTTCTTATGTTATTGAAGGGATTCATCTTTTACTGGTACGCATAAGCCGCAGGATGGTAGCAATTGCAGATGTGATCGGCAGAAGACTTGGTGCCACAAAAAGCCGTACTGCCAGTTTACAGGAATTAGATGAAGCAATTGATATTACCACTGATGAAGAAACTTCTCTTGAAGAAAAGAACATATTAAAAGGTATTGTCAAATTCGGGAACATTTCTGTTAAACAAGTCATGCGTACCCGGCTCGATGTAAGTGGTATTGAATACAATCTTCCATTACATGATCTTTTTAGAAAGGTGGAAGAGCTTCATTACTCACGATTACCGGTTTATAAAACAAGTCTTGATGAAGTGGTTGGCGTTCTCAATACAAAAGACCTGCAGGCACATTTGCAACAGCCGGAAGATTTTGACTGGCATGTTTTACTGCGACAACCTTTTTTTGTTCCCGAAACTAAATTGATAGAAGACCTGCTCAAAGATTTTCAAAGTAAACGAATCCATTTTGCTGTTGTTGTTGATGAATTTGGAGGTACTAGCGGTATCGTAACAATGGAGGATATACTTGAAGAGATCATAGGGGAAATAAAAGATGAATTTGATGAAGAAGAAGGCAACATCAGGAAGTTGGATGAGAGTAATTTCATATTTGAAGGTAAAACAACTATAAATGATGCGTGTAAAGCAATGAAGATAGGACAGGATACGTTTGACCAGGTGAAAGGAGATAGTGAATCAATGGCTGGTCTTGTGCTCGAATTGTCGGGAGAATTTCCCGCGACCAACACAGTTGTTTCTACCGGCGATTTCGAATTTACAGTAGTGGAAGCATATAAAAACAGGATCATGGAAATCAAAGTCACCATTAAACGCAATCTCGATTAATGAAAACAGCTTCTTATTTTTTTCTCGCAACAATATCCTTTGTTTCAATTTTATCCTGTAACACCAACTATACAGTTGATAAAAAAAGAGGATATTATAAAATTGATTTTCCCGAAAAACAATATAAACTGTTCGATCAGCCTGGTTATCCTTATTCATTTGAATATCCTGTTTATGCCAATGTGATAAAGGATACGACTTTTTTTGATGACAAACCGGAGAATGACTGGTGGCTGAATATCGATTTCCCTCAATTTCATGGAAGAGTTTTTGTAAGCTATAAGGAGATCGGGAAAAACAAATTCGATTCGCTGATCAACGATGCTTTTACAATGAGCTATAAACAACATGTTCAAAAAGCATCTTCAATAGAACCCAGGCCATTTCGTACTCCCAATAATGTTGATGGAATTTATTTTACACTGGAAGGGGAAACAGCAACAGCCAACCAGTTTTTTCTCACCGATTCAGTAAAACATTTTTTGCGTGGCGCATTATACTTTGATGCTACACCAAATGAAGATTCTCTTTCCATAGTTAATGATTTTTTAAGGAAAGATCTCCAATATCTTATCAATACGCTGAAGTGGAAGTAAATATTTGCTTTATCTTGTTCTGAGTTACTTCTCAACTCTCTTGTTAACCAAACTGACTATTATGAGAATTCAGAAAGCAACGCTTTTGCTCATCAGTATTATTTTATCAGCCACCAAAATTTTTTCCCAGCAAGCGGCAGCGCTTGACTCCATGAAATCGGCTTTGGCAAAAGCAAAAACCCCGGAAGAAAAAGTTTATTGGCTTGATGTTATTTCGCGTACAGCAATGAATGTGAAACTTGAACTGGCCGAAGAATACGGTAAGCAATTAATAACTTTTGCTGAGGAAACAAGAGACAGGAAATTGATGGTTAAAGCATATATGTCAAATGGAGAACGTTGCGGATATTTTGCTGCACAAAAAGTCTTCCTGAACAGATCGATCGAATATTATAATAAAGCGTTGGATATTGCAAGACAGAATAAAATGGAAGAGAAGGTCGGAGAGATCCGGTTGCGACTTACGGGAATTTATCTTACAGTTCCTGATAAAGAAAAGGCATTGCAGAATATCAACCAGGCTTTTTCTCTTATTTCGACATTAAAAAATGACAGCCTGCTGGCTGAATCGCATAATATATCCGGGCTGGTTTATCAGGCAAGAAATGAAAAAACACTTGCTCTGAGACATTTCCTGAATGCTTTGCGTATTGCTGAGAAGCTAGATAATACTACTGTTTTGCGCAATTGCTATGTTCATCTTTCAAATTTTTACACAAGGATCGATGACCATGATAAGGCGATCGATTATTACATGAAAGCACATAAAATGCTCGACAGAATGAAGGAAAAAAATGTTCCTTACCAGCGATGTATTGATATTAACACGTTGGGCAATTTATATGCAAATAAAAAAAACTATGACATTGCCATCAGTTATTTCGAACGGTCAATTCATATGGCTGATTCGTTGAAATATACAACCTTGAAAATTCCCGGCTCCCTTAGCCTCATCAATCAATTTCTACGAAGTGACCAGCCGCAAAAAGCTCTCGATTATTTCAATTCTTCTGCCGGCGATAATATGAAACAATTTATGACAGGATTTGGTTTGAGTCCGGTTATCGATCAATCATACGGTTATATATATACTGAGCTCGGCCGGTTTGATTCGGCCAAATATCATTTCAGCAAAGCCTTGCCATATTTTGAGAACAATACAAATGAACCAAATAAAATAAGTTTTTATCTCCAGCTGGCAAATATGTATAAAAAGGTCGGTGAGAAGGCGAAAGCAATTGAGTACTATCAAAAAGTAAAAGGGTTGAGTGAAAAGAATGGATCGTTGGAAGGTATTCGTTCGGCTGCAAAGCATCTTGATTCATTATACCTGTCGACGGGTGACTATCGGCAAGCAAGTATGTATAATTCTATTTATTACAAGTATAAAGACAGTATAGAAAAGTTAAACAAAGAGAATGAACTGGCGCAAATTGAAGCGTTGGATGAGCAGCAACGGCAGGAGAAAATATTGGCTGAGAAGGAAGAAGCAAAAGAAAAAAGAAATCGTATTCAATACATGGGGATTGTAATAGCCATAGGATTATTATTTATTGCATTGGTTATGATGGGGTGGTTCAAAGTCTCTGCAAATACGATAAGGGCAATCGGTTTCATTTCATTCCTGATATTTTTTGAATTCCTGTTCCTTATTTTCAAGAAAAATATTTATGGCCTAACGCATGGAGAGCCTTTATATGATCTTGCTTTGATGATTGGGCTTGCAGCGATACTTGTTCCCCTGCATCATAAGCTGGAACATAGAGTCATTCACTTTCTCACTTCACACCACATGCTAAAATTGCGTGGAATTTTTTCCAGGAAGCAGGAAGAGAATTCTTAAATACATTTGCAGAAAATAGAGAAGTGATAATAATTGACAATAAGCAGGTAAGTGATGATGTGGTGGAAACCCAATTCGTTTGTGATCTGTCCAAATGTAAAGGTGGTTGCTGTGAGGACGGTGATGCCGGTGCGCCGCTTGATGATGAGGAATTAGAGATCGTTAAAGAGATGTATGAGAAGATCAAACCTTATCTTACAGAAGCCTCTATAAAAGAAATTGAACAAAAAGGAAAATATGTTTACGACCGGGAGTTTGGCTGGGTAACACCAACACTTGCAAGCGACAACGAAATATGTGTCTATGCAATCAGAGAGAAAAACGGGATGATAAAATGTGCTTTTGAACAAGCGTATTATGATGGAGTGATCCCATGGAAAAAGCCGATCAGCTGCCACCTGTATCCGATCACTGTAAAAAAAGGTAAGTATGGCAATTATGAACGAGTGAATTATGAACCAAGGGAAAAACTATGCAGCCCGGGTTGTGCACTCGGAGAAAAATTAAAAATCCGCACCTACGAATTTTTAAAAGAGCCATTGATAAGAAAGTACGGACAGGAATTTTATGACGCCCTGGAAAAAGCAGCCAAAGAACATTATCATGCAAGCACGAAATGATAGCTTATAAAGAGGTCAAATCAATTCTCAATAAACATAAGAAAAGGGATAGCTGGTTCCTTGATGATTATTCTATCAATCCCTACGAGGGCTGCGGGTTTAACTGTACTTACTGTTATGTACATGGCAGCAAATACGGAGAAAATCTTGCGGAGAAAATTGTAATAAAAAAAGCGGCTGCTGCAATTCTTGATAAACAACTTGCAAACCGTGTTAAGAAAAATGAATTCGGTTTTATTGCTGTTGGATCAGCTACTGACGCCTATATGCAGGTGGAAGAAGAGTTTGGTTTGACAAGAGAATTATTGCGGGTGATCCTCAAACATCGCTTTCCTGTTTTTATTTCTACAAAATCTGAATTGATAAAAAGAGATCTTGACCTGTTAAAACAAATAGACGCAAACGCAATTTTGCCCGAAGACCTAAAACTAAATCCGGGTCGCGGAGTTATCATTTCATTTTCTTTTTCGACTCTTGATGAACAACTGGCAAAACAAATTGAACCAGGTGCGCCGGCTCCGCAAAAGAGATTAGAGATTTTGAAGCTTTTCAGTGACAATGGATTTTTATGTGGTGTTAATGCAATGCCATTATTACCTTATATCTCTGATACCGAAGTGGAGTTAGAAAAGATCGTGGCAGCTGCAAAACAATATGGCGCAAATTATATTTTGATAGCGGGGCTGACCCTTTTTGGAAATGACGTCCCGATAGCTATCGGGAGTGATAGCAAGCAACTGGTTTTTAGGTTTCTCAGAAATAATTACCCTGATCTGGTAGAAAAGTATGAGAAGATGTACGGGTCAGTTTATTACTCGTCATGGCAGTATCAGCAAGAATTGAAGAAAAGAAGCGATGCACTTTGTGAAAAGTATAAGATCAAAAACAGTATTCGCTGATGTCAGATCTATTAATACAGGTTCAAAAAGAGTTAAAAGAGCATGCAACTCCCGAAGCAAAAGCAGCGGCGCTAAAATTTGTGCCAAACGCTGAAAAAATTTACGGTATCCGGACACCGGTGTTAAATGTATTGGCAAAAAAATATAAAGAAGGTGGTTTCGATTTGGTAAAAGAGTTATGGGATTCAGGAGCATTTGAAGAAAGGTTACTTGCTGCAAAACTGCTTACTATAATTTGTAAAAAGGATCCGTTGCTTTCATTAAAATTGGTTGCTGATTTTTCAAAAGATATTTCCAATTGGGCTGTATGTGATGTGGTGGGAATGCAAAGCCTGAAACCTGTTGCCAAAAAAATTCAGAAAGAGATCTTTGATCTGTCTGCAAAGCTGGTAAAATCAAAAAATCTGTGGGAAAGACGATTATCCTTAGTTATGATAGAAGTATTTACAAAAGACAGATCACTACATACTGAAATAAAGAGAAGAGTAAAGATGCTGGAGAATGATGAAGAGTATTATGTAAAAAAGGCGGTCGTATGGATAAAAAGGAATTTTGAAAAAGGAAGATAAACTCAGATTATATTTGTAAACATGTCTGAACACTCACAATCATTTATTGACAAAAGCGCTGAGAAAACTGCGGACAGGGAGCATCGTCGCAAGATCAATTTTAACATTGGCCGGTATAATGCCGTTGTGCCAAAAGGAAAAGAACAATTCAGCAATGTGAACCTGGCAAGAGAGAAAGCAAAAAATATAAAATGGAAAGCGATTGAGAACCTTGATAAGATGCTCGAAAGTTTTGAAGCAAAAATTACAAAGCGTGGAGCACAGGTAATTTGGGCAGAAGATGCCAAACAAGCCCTGGAAGAAATTGGAAAAATTTGTGCGGCGAAAAATTGCAAAACATTGGTGAAGAGTAAGAGCATGGTGACGGAAGAAATTCATCTTAATAAATTTTTGCAGGAACAAGGAATCGAAAGTATAGAAACAGACCTGGGCGAATATATTCAGCAGTTGGATGGTGAACCACCTTATCATATCGTTACACCTGCCATGCATAAGAGCAAAGAGGATGTGGCAAAACTTTTTGCAGATAAATTAGGAACTGATCCCAAACTGACACCAGCGCAACTTACATTAGTTGCGAGGGAAGTGTTGCGAAAAAAATATGTTGAAGCAGAAGTAGGAATAACCGGCGCCAATTTTATTATTGCTGATATCGGGGGGATTGCGATCACAGAAAATGAGGGCAATGCGAGATTGAGTTGTTCGATGCCGAAAACACATATCGTAGTGGCAGGAATAGAAAAGGTTATTCCATCAATGAATGATCTTGCATTGTTTTGGCCATTGCTTGCAACTTATGGAACAGGCCAAAAAATAACTGTTTACAGTACAATAGTAACTGGCCCGAGACAAGAAAAGGAAATCGACGGTCCTGATGAAATGTATGTGATACTGCTTGACAATGGAAGAACAAATATTCTTGCAAACGAAAAATCAAGAGAGAGCCTGTATTGTATACGTTGTGGCGCCTGTTTGAATGCATGTCCTGTTTATAAAAATATTGGTGGTCATAGTTATGAAGCCACTTATAGCGGACCAATTGGTTCTGTGATCACGCCGCATTTGAATGGAATGAAAGAATGGAAACACCTGAGTTATGCATCTTCGCTTTGCGGCAATTGTACGGAAGTATGCGCTGTGAAAATTAATTTGCACGAATTGCTGCTGGAAAACAGGCATGAAGCAGTTGATGAAGGCGATACCAGTTTTGCAGAACGTACCGGTTGGAAATTATGGAAACAGGCAATGCTCAAACGCAGCCTGATGAACATGGGAAACAGAACAATAAAAAATTGGGTGGTGAATACTTTATTGAAAGGATGGAAGGAACATCGCAGCGAAATGGAGTTTCCGAAAAAATCTTTCAATCAAATGTGGAAAGAAAAATACGGAAACAGATAATTATCTTCATTGCGTGATTATTTACGCAAATAGGATTACTCCCCGCCTTCAATATGTAGCTGATTTTATCGGCAAAGAAATTACAGGACAACCCTTTCAACTTACTACGGATGAGTTTTATTTCCATGATCATAATGGCCCGAAGATCAATTACGGTTATGAACCCGTTTCGGGTGATGAATTATTGATCGTTAATTATCCACTGTTATTTGAAGATTCGATCAAAAAACAAAATATCTCTTGTTTTAAACTAAACGACTTTCCGGCATTTTTTAGATCTGAAGGAGATTATCCCTTTGACATCTTCTCTGCTGTTTTTTATTTACTCAGCCGCTATGAAGAATACCTTCCTCATAAAAAAGATATGTATGGAAGGTATGCTCATGAAAATTCGCTTGCTTTCAAAGAAGGGTTTTTAAATATCCCTTTAGTAAATACCTGGATCGAAGATTTCAAAAAGGTATTAAAGAAGAAATTTCCAACTCTAAACCTTCAACCTTCAACCTTCAACTTTCAACCGACCTACGATATTGACGAGGCATTCGCATTTAAGAATAAAGAATTATCGAAGTTAGTAGGTGGCTTTGCAAGATCCTTCGTGAATGGTGAATGGTCGATCGTGAATGAAAGGTTCAAGGTATTGCGTGGGAAAGCAAATGATCCTTATGATGCGTATGAATGGATGGATCAACTGCATGAGAAAAATAATTTAAAGCCTTTGTATTTTTTCCATGTAGCAACTGAAAAAGGAAAGTATGATAAGAATATTTCTCCGTCTCATCCGGCTATGCAGCAATTAATAAAGCAGCATGCTGAAAAATATTCTACCGGCATTCACCCGTCATGGGCAAGTGGTAATGATGAAAGTTTATTAGAAAAGGAGATCAAATCACTTGAATCTACAATTGGTAAAAAGGTAACTACTTCGCGGCAACATTATATCCGATTTACATTGCCACAAACGTTTCGAAGATTGATCGCAGCCGGCATTACTGATGATCATTCGATGGGGTATGGCAGTATTAACGGTTTCCGTGCCTCCGTAGCATCTTCATTTTATTGGTATGACCTGGAAAAAGAGCAACAAACAGATCTTTTGCTTCATCCCTTTTGTTTTATGGAAGCAAACTCATTCTTTGAACAAAAATATTTACCCCAAAGAGCTTATGAAGAGATGATGTATTATTATAATGTTGTCAAAGCTGTTAATGGCACTCTTATTACTATCTGGCATAATAACTTTTTAGGGACATATCCAATGTTCCGGGGATGGAGAGATGTGTATGAGGAATTTGTTTGGACCGTGAGACGTCAGACGTGAATCGTGAGAATAGACCTCACTCACGACTGACGATTCACGAAAAAAATTGAATAGAATTACCGAACGTGCGAGAGTGCGACGAAACAGAAGTTCAATAGTAGCAATGTAGCTGACCTCATCACTAGATCTTTTATTTCAACATTAGAATAATTCCAAGCAAACAATAAATGATTAAATCTAAGTCTCTCCGCCGCGGCGGAGGACAGGGGGTTAAACTCCCTCAGCTTCGGGTTGTTCTGCACTTGTGATCTTATATGCTCTATTTACGAGGTAAACGCCAAGTAGCGTAACTAATCCTCCAATGGCGAGATAAACAGTAAGCTTTTCATCAAATATGATAGAGCCGAGGACAACAGCAACGATAGGGTTGATGTATGCATAAATTGAAGCTTGCTCGGTAGGTAAATTTTGCAACGCATACAAATAACAAACAAAAGCGATCAATGAACCGAAAATGACAAGATAGGCAATGGCTGCCCAGGATTGCCATGGGATGGATGTAAGTGCAACGGCCTTGCCAGTTGCTGCAGAAAAACTATACAACACAATTCCGCTAATGACCATTTGAAGACCTAAACCGAAATACGGATTGAACTTAACAGCCTGGCGTTTGGTATAAAGTGTTGCAATAGCCCATGTCCATGTAGCAATGACAGAAAGTAAAATGCCCCATCGGAATTGCGGATCCAGGAATTCATTCAGGTGATCATAAAAGATGACACATACACCACCAAAGCCAAGCAGTAATCCAATAATTGCCATCACCGGCATTTTCTCTTTCGATACAAAAAGCCCAATGATTACGATCCATAATGGAAAGATAGCGCCGATGATCGCACCGAGTCCTGCTGATATTTTGTATTGTAATGCCAACGTGCTAAGCCCATTGCTGATCATAAAATTTAAAAAGCTTAACACGATGATAGGGATCCATTCTTTTCCCTTTGGCAATGGAATTCTTTTATAAAGAAAGAAACCAACATAACAAATGCCGCCGAGGAATTGCCTGATGCCGGCCATTTGAATTGCATCAGGGATATACATTACACCTTGTTTGCTTGCCAGCCAGGTAGTGCCCCACAGTATGCAAACCAATGAAAGTGCAAAGATGGCCTTGGCTCTCGTTCCTTTTTTGTGAATGGTCAAAGGATTCAGCGCCGATAAACTTTTTAAAGCATCAGTGGATTGTGATAAGGTTTTATTGAAGTCGAATAATGGCATTGAACAGATGATAGATGATAGTGAACAGATGACAAGTTGGTTTAATTTCAACTATCATCTATCAACTATCAGTTAGTGTTTAAAGTGTCTCATTCCTGTCATCACCATCGCTAATTTATTTTCTACACAATAATCAATTGAATCTTTATCACGAATAGAGCCGCCGGGTTGAATGAATGCTTCTATTCCTTCTGCATGGCTCATTTTTACACAATCATTAAATGGAAAGAACGCATCACTTGCTAATACAGCGCCATGCAGATCAAAATTAAATTGCTTTGCTTTTTCAATTGACTGTCGCAATGAATCGATGCGACTTGTTTGTCCGCAACCTTTACCGATCAGTTGTTTATTTTTTACCAGTGCAATTGCATTTGATTTAAGGTGCTTGCACACAAGGTTGGCAAATTTCAGGTCTTCTTTTTCGGCTGTTGTTGTTTCTCTGCCGCCAGCTTCTTTCCATTCGGTATAATTGCCTTCATCGGTTCCCTGTATCAATACTCCATTTAATAATGAACGGAACATTTCGGCCTTGTACCTTGTACCTTGCTCCTTGTGTCTTAATAAGATCCTGTTCTTTTTGGATTTCAAAACTGCCAGCGCATCTTCATTGAATGAAGGAGCTATCAGCACTTCAAAGAAAATTTCATTGATCGCATCCGCAGTTGCTTTATCAATAGTGCCATTACAAACCAATACACCCCCAAAAGCAGATTCAGGATCACCTGCCAATGCAGCATCCCAACTTTCTTTTACAGTTGGTCTTTGAGCTACTCCGCAAACATTGGTGTGTTTGATGATAGCAAAAGTGGTATCAGTAAACTCTTTTATGATCTGAACAGCAGCATCAACATCAACAAGATTATTATAAGAAAGCTCTTTTCCATTCAACTGGTCAAACAATTCATTAAGGTTGCCGAAGAATGCAGCTTTCTGGTGTGGATTTTCTCCATACCGCATTGTCTTTTCTTCTTTGTTGAACGGAGTTAAAACTGAAAGTCCATGAAAATAATTTGAGATAGCAGTATCATAGGCGGTGCATACATCAAATGCTTTTATCGCAAACATCCTGCGTTGCTCTAATGTTGTCTCAGCTTTTTGCTCATTCAAAATATTTTCCAGCAAAGCATAATCTGTTTTGTTGGCAACTACAACAACGTCTTTGTGGTTTTTTGCCGCGCCACGGATCATGGAAGGCCCGCCAATATCAATTTTTTCAATGATCGCCTTTTCATCAGTGGTTGAAGCAACAGTTTCTTCAAAAGGGTAGAGGTCAACGATCACAAGGTCAATCTCGGGAATATCATACTGCTTCATTTCTGCCACATGTGTTTCATCATCCCTTTTTCCGAGTATACCGCCAAATACAGATGGGTGTAAAGTCTTTACTCTGCCACCGAGAATGGATGGATAAGTAGTCAGATCTTCAACAGGCACAACTTTTATTCCCAGCTTTTCAATAAATGTTTGTGTGCCGCCGGTAGAATAAATAGTAATCCCGAGTTCGGACAATAGTTTTACAATAGGTTCAAGACCATCTTTGTAAAAAACAGAGATGAGGGCAGACTGAATTTTTTTGTTCATAATTTTTTAAAAATTAGAGGCGGGTCCCGCCTATGGCGGGATAGAGAAGTCGCAAAAGTAAGCTACCGGGGGCTCATCACAAAAGCCCCTTTTTCACTTACGTCATGAATGGGAATTTTTAAGGAATCGCAATCTTTTTTCCAGTAATTAATTTTCCACGCAGGGCAGGAGCCATCAAAAACAACTTGTTTTACTGAAAAAGTTTCTGCCAGTTTATTAAAATATAATTTTGGATTGCCTGATACCAGCAATAGATCAACCGGGATTTTTTCTTTGAGGGGGGAAAAATATTTTGTTTCATTTATTGTCAATATTTTTTTGCCATTATAGCTAATTAAATTTTCCTGCCGTCGATAATTTTCAAAACCTATTGCAGGTTCAATGCGGTGTAGAACTCTGGATGGTTTTATATGAAAGTTTCTTACAAAATCATCGGCCAGAAGATCAGGATCACCGATGAATAAATATTTTCTTCCATCAATAAGCTCGATCGCTGTTTTTTGCGGTACATTATAAACGATCAATTGCTGCCGGTTATTCGCCTCGATAAATGAAGCTGTCCGCAATACTACGAAGCCAAACAATGCAGCAAGCGCATATTTAAACCCG
>Ga0184635_10000144_pt1 | contig 15184 bp, 17 predicted proteins | sample PLM3_30_b2_FD_133147 | JGI IMG/M metagenome (GOLD analysis project Ga0184635, IMG submission 133147) | Groundwater sediment microbial communities from an aquifer in East River, Colorado, USA - PLM3_30_b2 | ecosystem: Environmental > Terrestrial > Soil > Riparian zone | place: USA: East River...
CCGCGAGAACGTTCCGGTGTTCGGACAGGGACAGGACGGAAGCCTGCCCCACTTGTCGACGACAAGGGCCCCGTCGACGAACACGCGTATCCCGTCGTCGTGCTGGTACGAGAACGCGTACGTGCCGGCTTGAAAGTCGAACGAGCCTGTGTAGCGGGCCGAGAAATTGTCGGCGCTTACCCCGACGGGAGCTCCTTCTCCCCAATGCCGATTCAGCGGGGCGTTCTCACAACGCGTCAGCGCCGTGGGCGCCAGTAGTGTGAGGTTGTTGAAGTAAGACGCCTCGTACTGCCCGAGCGCACACCCGGCCGGAGGCGGCGGAGGCGGTGGAGGCGGCTCAGCGCACGCGCCTGTTGAACCGGAGATCCATGCCGTGCGCGAGCGGTTGCCGGCGGCGTCGTAGGCGGCGACCCCGATCGTGTAGGTCTTGCTGCAATTGAGCGACTCGATCGTGTACGTCGTTGCCCTCGTCTGCATCGTGGGCCGACCTGCGAGATACACGTCGTAGCCGGCGACTCCCACGTTGTCGCGCGACCGTGTCCAAGAGATCGTCACGCTCGTGGGCGTAGCGTCGACGACCCGAAGGCGCTTGGGCATCGTCGGAGCCGAGCCGGCGGCCCCGGCGCCGCCCGCGGCATATGTCACTGCACCGACGATGATCGCCGGCACGACGATGAGAAGACTAAGGCGAGAACGGCGAGAGTTCGGATGCTTCGGGCGCTGCGTGACGTTCAGCCTCGGCATGGCGGCTCCTTTCGGGTGGCGGCCCACCCGTTGGTGTCGAGGGCAGAGTTCTCAGACCCAAACGAGTCATCAGTTTCTCCGCGTCACCGATCGCGCCCCACCGCAGCGGCTCGTTCGCTCGGAGGTGGGAGGACTCAATTCCGACGACAATTCCCTGGCCGCGTCGGATGACGTCATGCGTGGCTACTGGGGTCGGCCGGACCGTAACGAAACCGGCGGACGGATGCCAAGACAACCGTCGCGGACCGACGAGGGCCCTAGCTCAAAAACGCTACCGGCTCGTTGACGAGCCGAGGACCGCAGCGAGCGAGGCGACCTCGAGGAAGACGTCCTTCAACTCGTCCACGCTCTGCTCTTTCCGCAGATAGCCGTTGGCGCCGGCAGCAGACGCGCGCTCCGACCCGATCGGCTCATCGGTCCCGGTGAGGATCAGGATCTGCATGTCCAGGCCTGCTTCTCGGATTCGCCGCGTCGCTTCGAATCCGTCGAGCACCGGCATCTTGAGATCCATCAGGATCACGTCGGGCCGGAGCTCGGCGGCCAGGTCGACGGCTTCCTTGCCGTCTTCGGCGATTCCTACGACGTCCACGCGTTCATCCTGGCTGAGCACGGCCATCAGCGATTCGGCGAAGAGGCGATGGTCATCCGCAATCAGAACGCGGACGGCCCTCGTCGCATTGGGCGGCACCGAGGGCATGACGAGAGGGTACGTGCCGCGCGGAGCCCTGTGTAGTCCAGAGTTGGAGAGGTGCCTAACCGTAAGTTCGGCCGTTCAGCGCGTATTCGAAGGGGTTCAAAAAGCTCCGATTGTGCGATATACCACCCTAGATGCGGGCTGCGGCAACCGAATGACTGCTTCATCGACGCCATTGCACGCGGTCCTGCTTGACCCCCATCCGATCTGGCTCGATGCCATCGAGCTGGTGCTCGACCGAGTCGGCGTGACGGTGGTCGGCAAGACGAGCTCGGGGAGCGAGGCAGTCCGAATGGTCGACGAGCGAAGACCCGACCTTTTGACCGTCGAGCTCGACCCACTGCCCGGTGAGCCGAACGGCTTGGACGTCCTGCGTGAGGTTCGCTCGGCTGCGCCGGAGCTCCGAGCGATCGTGCTCTCGACCCACCACGGCTCCGGCCACATTGATCGTGCATTGGCCGCAGGCGCCTCCGCCTACATCGTCAAGACGGCGCACCCCGACGATGTCGCCTCGGCCGTGCGGCAAGCCTTCGACAACTCGGTCTTCATGCTCGGCGCGGGACCAGTAGCTACCTCGACCGCACCAGATGCTCCGATTCGGCTCGAACGACCGGGTGGCCTCACCCGCCGCGAAATCGAGATCCTGAAGCTGGTCGCGGAGGGGCACTCCAATGCCCAGCTCGCGCGCATGCTCTGGGTGACCGAGCAGACCGTGAAGTTCCATCTCTCGAACATCTATCGGAAGCTCGACGTCGCCAACCGAACGGAGGCGAGCCGCTGGGCCCAGCGGAACGGCCTCCTCGGTGACGAGCTAACCATCGCCTAAAGCGTCTCGACGCCGCTACCATGGAGCCTGCCCGGCCGCGCTAGGTGGGGAGCTAGCGGTTCCCTGAACCCGCGATCCGCTCAAGCGGGGCTGAATCCCCTCCCGAGGGGGTAGTGCTCGAGAGACGGGCTCCGGGCGCAAGTGTTGACGGCCAGGTCCCGCGCACTGGGAGCCTGCGAACCGCGTCAGATCCGGGAGGAAGCAGCGCTAAGTAGTCCCTCCCAGGTGCCGTGGGTCGGCCTGGCCCGAGCGAGCGCCCCCAGAAAACCGGCTCGGTGCACCACTCACGACGGGGGGTGCGCGGTCGGGTATCTGATTGAATCGGAACCCCGCCGCGTGACCGCCCTTTACCGGAAATATCGGCCGCAAGACTTCGACGAGGTGGTCGGCCAGGAGGCGGTCGTCCAGACCCTCCGGAACGCGATCGAGACCGACCAGGTTCGGCAGGCGTACCTCTTCGCCGGCCCGCGCGGAACAGGGAAGACCTCGCTCGCGCGGATCCTCGCCAAGGCGCTCAACTGCGCTCAGGGGCCGACCGCGACGCCCGACAAGACGTGCCACTCGTGTGTCGCAATCGCGAACGGGACCTCGCTCGACGTCATCGAGATGGACGCCGCGTCGCAGCGCGGTATCGACGACATCCGCGAGATCCGCGAGCGGGTCGTGCTCCAGCCGGTCGAGGGCCGGTACAAGGTCTACATCCTCGACGAGGCGCACCAGCTCACGGATGCCGCCTTCAACGCGCTCCTGAAGCTGATCGAGGAACCTCCGCCCCACCTCGTCTTCGTCTTCTGCACGACCGACCTGTCGAAGATGCTCCCGACCGTCAGGTCGCGCTGCCAGACCTTCGTCTTCTCCCGCCCGCGGCTCCCCGAGCTGATTGGCAAGCTGCGCCGGATCGCCGACGGCGAGGGAATCGACGTGCCCGACGCGGCGCTCGCGCTGATCGCCCGCGGCGCGCGTGGCGCCTACCGCGACGCGGAATCGACGCTCGACCAGCTGGCGGCGGCGACGGAAGGGACGATCACCGTCCAATCGGTGTTGCAGCTCCTGGGCGCGGTCGAGGAGGAGGCGCTCTTTCGCCTTTGCGACCTCGTCGTCGACCGCGACACGGCGGGCGCGCTCCAGTTCGTGGAGGAGCTCGCCGAGCAGGGACAAGATCTCGGGCGGCTCGTCACGGACCTCCTAGAGCATCTGCGCCACCTCCTTCTCGTCCAGCACGTGGGCGAGGTGCCCGACTCGCTCCCGGTGACCGAGGAGACCCGCGAGCGCCTCCGCGCCCAGGCGAACCAGCTTCCGGAGGCGACAGTCATCCGGCTCTGCGACCTTCTGGCCGTCGCCGTCGACGACATGCGCCAGGGCGGCGATCCGCGACTCCCGCTCGAGCTTGCGCTCATAAAGGTGACGAGGCCGGGAGCCGACCTCGAGCGCGAGTCGCTCGCCTTTCGGATCGAGCAGCTCGAGCGCCGTGGGCCCCCGGACGAAGCCCAGCCGGAAGCGGCTGACGAGCCCCCGCAGCCGCCGGCCGCCGCGCCCACGGTGGAACTGGAGCAGCTCCAGGACGTCTGGCAGCGCGCGGTGATCCCGGCCGTCGAGCAGCGCTCGATCCCGACCGCCTCAGTCCTCAGGGAGGCGCACCCGTCGGGCCTGGCCGGCGACACCCTGACGCTCGAGTTCCCGGCTACCGCGGGCTTCCATCGCAACCTCGCCGAGGATCCGAAGAATGCGAATCTCCTGGCCGACGCGCTCTACGAGGTGACCGGCCGCCGCTTCGCGATCGCGTTCGAAGTCGGTGAGAACGGGGAGACCGAACCAGTGGAGCAGCGGCAACTGAGCGAGGAAGAGCTGGTGGAAGAGCTCAAGCAGACCTTCGACGCCCGGGAGGTGACCCCGGAATGAGCGGTCCCGGTGGCATGGACATCAACAAAATGATGAAGCAGGTTCAGCAGATGCAGGCGGACATGGCCTGCGTGCAGGAGGAGCTCGCGAACGAGACGGTCGAGGCCTCGGCCGGTGGCGGCGTAGTGACCGTCACCGCGACGGGCTCTGGCGAGATCAAGGCGATCAAGATCGCTCCTGAGGCGATCGATCCCGACGACCCGGAGCTCCTCGCCGACATGATCCTCGGCGCCGTCAACGAAGCCCTGCGCTCGGCGAACGACCTCGCCCAGTCGCGGCTGGGCGGAATGGCCGGTGGACTAGGACTGCCAGGTCTCTAGCAACTCAGCTGGCCCAGCGCTTCCTCGAGGCAGGCACACTGGGTGTAGCGGACCATCCCCGCGTCGCCTGGGGAGGCATAGCGATCCCTGTCGAGCGTGACGATCCAACCGCCGCCGTCGCACCTGCACTCCTGGCCCGCGGAGCTGCGGACACGATCGAGCGCCGGCAACAGCGCCTGGATGGCTTCAGCTTGGAACGTCTGCGGACTAGTCATGACGCAAACGGCCTTTCCGACTCCCGAGCCTAAGACGAAGATCGACGCGGAGCCAGGCTAGAACCACCAGACTCCGCAAAGGACGAGGAACTGGACGAACGGAGGGTCTAAAGCCTCTATGCGCTTGCGGCCGCCTGCTCGAGCTCTCCCTCGATCGCGGGCTTCGCGTTCAGCGCAATCTGCTGGAGGAGCATGAACGTGCGCGCATCGGGGTGCGGCGCTTCCCACTCGCGCCGAAGCGCCTCGATGTCGACGAGTTCGTCATCGGTCCCTTCGCCCGCCCAGCGGGCGGCGAGGTCGCGGCTGTGCTCGTTCCAGAACACGACGTCGAAGTGCGACCTCGTGCAGCGCTGCATCAGCTCCGGCGGGAGCGCGTCGTCGAACAGTTCACGCATCGCCACGGAGCGGCCGTGGTTGCGAGCATCCGGCGGCACGGCCGCCAACGCAGACGCAAAGGCCGCGTCGGCGAATGGGTGTCGCACATCGACGAGAAGATCCGACGCGATTCGCCGGAGGCCCTCGATGCCGAGCCGGACGTAGCGGAGGCGGCGCCACCATGCAAAGCGATCGGCGAAACGCAACGGCTCCGACGCCGTGTCGGCGACCCAGCGCGCCCATACCTCGCCCTGGGCTTCCGGCCGCAGCCACGGAAGGAGGACAGGCTCTCGCGTCGAGTGCGCCGATCTTCGGACAGCGAACGGTGAGGCAGTCAATCCGACAGCCATCACCTCTCTGGGACGGACATGCGCCCGGCGGGAGAGAACCGCGGCGGCCCGGGCCCAGCGGGGTCTGCCGAGTGCTTCGTCTCCGCCGATCCCGGTCAGCAGTGAGCCGCCAAACGCCTCCTGGAGCAGCGGGGCGTAGAAGTGTGCGTTGAAGGGCCAGAGCAAGCCATGACGGCGCAGGACTCGACCGGCGACTGGCCCGACCGAATCGAGCTCGCTCGTCGAGTCGGTGCGGATCCACTCCGTCAGACCAAGTTGAACGACAACGCGTTCCTGCCACTCGACGTCGTCGCTCTGCCCGACCACCGGAAAGCGATTGGTGGCTGGAATCGGAAGCTCGAGGCCCTGGCGCCGGGCCAGCCGGACGGCGACGGCGAGAATCGTCGAGGAGTCGCGTCCTCCCGAGAAGCTCACAAGGCACGGCGGCCGCTTGAGTGCCGGCAGGATGGCCCGCTCGAGCGCCTCCAGCGGCGTTCCGGCTTCCTTCGCCGTTGGCAGCCGTTCCGAGGGCCCGAGGCCAAAGACGAGACCAGAGGCAATCTCGAGGGGAGTGAGGCTCAATCGGACTGCGTCTCGGTCAAGTGCGCCTGTGCGAGCCGTTCGGCCAGCGCCTCGCGCAACGTTCCCTCGGCAAGCTCGAGCCATTCGAAGGCACGCGCTCCTTCCGTGCTCTCGGACGGCAGCGGCGCTGCGGCGCGTGAACGGCCGGGCAGCGCCTTCCCTGCTGCGCTTGCATCCGATCCCGGCGAGCCGCCCCGGCTCATCATCATCCGCCGCACTCCGACGAGCGTACGACGCACATAGACACGCGAACAGGCCAGAGTCACAAGACTCGTCTCGCGACGTGGGACTAGCCGGACGGAGGGGGCCCCGCGCGGAGCACCACAGCGAGGTTCCGGAGGGGCCGGGCGAAGCGCCGAATCCGGCGCTCCACCCGCCCCGCGTCGCGAGCCGCGGCCTGCCCGCGTCGTGGTGGTCACGTTACCCCGTGGGCAGCCTCAATCCCAGGCGACGAAAGTCGAGTCGGCGGCCAGACTTCGCGCGGTCGAGTCCTCGGCGTCCACAGCTGGGCGATGTGAGCTGGACCCGGGTGCGCGGATATGCACAGGGTTTTCCACAGAACCGGGGCGAAAGCGGCCGGCCTGCGGCCTCGAAACACGCCACCGACCCCTACTTCCGTCAAAAACTATACGAATCGCCAGGCGAAAACCCTTCTAAACCTCACAAAAATGCGATATCAATCCCGACGGAAGTATCCCCACTACCCTCGAAAGGCGGCCCTTTCGGTGAGCGGCACTACTCAGCAGTCTGGAGTCATCTGTGACTCCCACCCGATGTGGCTCGACGCCGTGGAGCAAGTCTTGCGGCGAACCGGAGTCCACGTCATCGGCAAGACCACTTCAACCTCGGAGGCACTCTCCCTGGTCGAGGAGCACCGTCCTGATCTCCTCATGACCGAGCTCGACGGAAACGCCGGCGATCTCAACGGTCTCGTCCTGATCGAGCGGGCGCGTGCAGCGGTTCCCTCCCTACGCCCGATCGTTCTTTCGATGCACCAGGACACGCAAGTGATCGAGGCAGCGCTAGGCGCCGGCGCGTCGGCGTACGTCGTCAAGACCGCCCATCCAGACGATCTCGCTTCAGTCGTCCGGCAGGCGTTCTCGCACTCGGTTTACATGGCGGGACGGCCCACCGTCAGGCCCGTGTTGGGTCAGGAGCATGCTGCCGTCGACCGCACGCCGGGTCTGACTCGACGTGAGCTCGAGATCCTGCGACTTGTCGCCGAAGGACACTCCAACGCGCAGCTCGCACGGATGCTGTGGGTGACGGAACAGACGGTGAAGTTCCACCTGTCGAACATCTACCGGAAGCTCGATGTGGCCAACCGGACCGAGGCGAGCCGCTGGGCGCAAGTCCACGGCCTGCTCGATGTGAGGCCGGAGCTGACACCCGTCCTCGCGGCGTCTTAGTCGGTCAGCACGACAAAGGTCGTTCCGCACGCGGGACACTCGTACGAAGGCGGCTCGGGATCTTCCCGGGCCGCCCGTGCGACTGACACCGCCTTGCGGCAGGCGGGGCAGGGAAGGTAGAGCCGCCCAAACTGGACGTCGGCGCTCGACGCCTCGACTTCGTGTTCGTCCTGCTCGCCCATCGGAGGTGGCGCCGCAGACTCAAGCGTATCGCGCTCTCGTCAGGCCGCGCGGAGAGAGCTGGTCCGATGCAGACAGGCACAATGGCCGCGTGTTCAGCCCGTCGATCGAGAATCTCGTCGCCCAGCTGACGCGTCTGCCCGGTGTGGGCACCCGCACCGCTCACCGGCTCGCGTTCCATCTCCTCCGCGCGCCCAAGGACGAGGCGCTCGAGCTCGCCGGCGCCCTCCGTGACGCGAAGGAGCGAGTCCGGTTCTGCAGCGAGTGCGGCAACTGGACGGAGGAGGAGACATGCGAGATCTGCCGCGATGCCAGACGTGACCGCTCCCTGATCTGCGTCGTGGAGCAGCCGGCCGACGTGCTCTCGCTGGAGCGGACACACGAGTACCGCGGTCTCTACCACGTTCTCGGCGGCGCCCTCTCGCCGCTGGACGGGGTCGATCCCGAGGATCTGAGGATCGACGAGCTCCTGCACCGGGTCGAGGGCGACAGCGTCGTCGAGGTCGTGCTTGCGACGAATCCGAACACGACCGGCGAGGCGACGGCGTCGTTCATCGCCGACCGGCTCCGGGGCCGGGTGCGAGTCACCCGCCTGGCGAGCGGCCTGCCGGTCGGCGGCGACCTCGAGTACGCGGACGAGGTGACCCTCGGGCGCGCCCTCTCCGGCCGGCGCGAGCTCTGACGGTGTCTACGTCCACGCAGTACGAAGGCCTGCCCGCCGTGGCCGGCGCGGGCCCGGCGAAGGCCGGGACGGTGGTCATGAAGTTTGGGGGCACGTCCGTTGCCGACACGGAGCGGATCAAGGCCGTCGCACGTCGGCTGGTCGCGGCACGTGAAGCCGGACATCGCGTCGTCGCGGTTCTCTCCGCGATGGGCGACACGACGGACGAGCTCGTCCGTCTCGCCTACGAGATCTCGGATCGGCCGGCTCCGCGAGAGCTCGACATGATGATCTCCGTCGGCGAGCGCGTCTCCTGCGCGTTGGCTGCGATGGCAATCCACGACCTCGGGCACCAGGCGATCTCGCTGACCGGCTCGCAGGCCGGCATCGTCACCGACACTGCCCACGGCAAGGCGAAGATCGTCGACGTGCGCGCCCGGCGGATCCACGAGGCGCTCGACGAGGACCGGATCGTCCTCGTCGCCGGATTCCAGGGCGTCTCGACCACGTTCGACGTGACCACGCTGGGCCGCGGCGGGTCGAACCTGACGGCGGTCGTCTTGGCGGCGGCACTCGGTGCGGAGGCATGCGAGATGTACACGGACGTCGAGGGCGTCTTCACCGCCGACCCGCGGGTCGTGCCGGGCGCGCGCAAGCTGCACGCGGTCAGCTACGAGGAGATGCTGGAGATGGCGGCGAGCGGCGCGAAGGTGCTCCAGCTACGCTCGGTCGAGTTCGCGCGCAACCACGGCGTCAGGCTCCACGTCCGCTCCAGCTTCTCCGACGCGAACGGAACCTGGATCGGCGAGGAGGACGAACGAATGCTCGAGAAGGCGATCATCTCAGGGGTCACGCACACGCTCGAGGAGGCGATCTACCGCGTCGACGGCGTCCGAGCAGCCGAGCTCTTCGAGGCGCTGGCCGAGGCGGGCGCAAGCGTCGACACGATCATCCAGACCGGCCCGGAGATCGTTTTCTCCGCGCCGATCTCGGACCGCGACGAGGTCGCAAAGACGCTCGACGGGCTCGGCGTCACCTGGTCGACGCGCGAGGATCTCGGGAAGGTCAGTCTCGTCGGGGCGGGTATGAGGACCCATCCCGGCGTGGCGGCGAGGACGTTCTCGACGCTCGCAGAAATCGGCGTCGAGCCGCTGATCGTGAACACCTCACCGATCAAGATCGCCTGCTTCGTCCCGCTCGCCGACGTCGAGCGCGCGGTCGAGGCGCTGCACGAGGCGTTCGAGCTCGACACCGAGGAGGCGCTGCGCGCGCATGACTAGGCTCGGCGTCGTCGGCGCCACGGGCGCGGTCGGGACTGTGACGCTGGAGCTGTTGGCCCGGCGCGGCCATACCGACGTGCGCGCCTTCGCGTCGTCACGCTCGGCGGGCAGCGAGGTGGCCTTCGGCGACCGGACGCTCGTCGTGGAGGAGGCTTGCCCGGGAAGCCTGGCCGCCGCCGGCCTCGACCTTTGCTTCTTCTCGGTCGGGACGGGGCCGAGCTCGGAGCTCGTCCCGCCCACGGCGGAATCGGGCACGACCTGCATCGACAAGTCGGACGCGTTCCGTCTCACGGACGGCATCCCGCTGGTAGTCGCCGGGGTCAACGACGACGCCCTCGACGGCGGTCCGATCGTCGCGAACCCGAACTGCTCGGCGATCCAGCTGGCTTGCGTCTTGAAGCCTTTGCACGACGCCGCGGGGCTGCGGCGGGTTCGGCTCGCGACCTACCAGTCCATGTCCGGCGCGGGCGACGCGGGAATCGAACGGCTCCGCGCGGTCGCGCCGATGGAGGCCGACCTGGCCATGGACTGGGAGCTCGACGGCGTGGAGTTCAGCGAGGAAGCGAAGCTGCGGGCCGAGACACAGAAGATCCTGGGCCTCCCCGATCTCGCGTTGCAGGCGACCTGCGTCCGCGTGCCTGTGCTGGTTGGCCACGCCCAGGCGATCTGGGTCGAGACCGTCGAGCCGCTGTCGCCCGATCAGGCTCGAACGCTCCTCGACGCGGCGCCTCATGTCGCCCTCGCGGACTTCCCGACGCCGGGCGACGCGGCCGGACAAGACGAGGTCCTGGTCGGCCGAGTCCGTACGGACCCCACCGGCGAAAACGGCCTCGCTCTCTGGACCGTGAACGACAACCTGCGCAAGGGCGCAGCCCTGAACGCGGTTCAGATCGCCGAACTGCTCCTTTCGCGCCAGCCCGTTTCGGCCTAGCGCCTCCGAAACCGTCCTGCAGGGCCGTGTCCTCGTGCCAGGCACCGGTACAGCGGCTCGAAGGGACTAGGGCCGGCGAGGGATCGGCGAGAGCTCCGGCTCCAGCAGCTCCTTGACCTGCCGGACAAGCTTCTCGCGCCGCGGCTCCGCGACGGGCTGGAGGCCCCCAAGCTCCAGGCGGCCGAGCTCGACTCTCCCTGCCCGTCGGACGGTCCTGAACCCGAAGTCGGCGAGGAAGTCAGCCGGGAACACGGTCCGGTGGACGAGGAACCGCTCCTCGGCCGACTCGCCCTCGGGATACCGGTAGGCGAAGGCCTCGAGCGCCTTCCCTCCGCGCTCCTTGACATCGGCAATCGCCGAGAGGAAGAGCGACTGCATCACCCACTGCGCCGAGCCCTCGACGAGATACGCGCAAGTGACGAGCACCGAGTCCTCGGAAGGCGGCCCCGCCGGCAGGTCGTCGGCGCGCGGAAAGAGGTCGCTCGGCCCATACTGCATCGACCCGAGCACGCGGCCGTCGTCGTCGACATAGAGCGTCCCCCAGGCACCCCAGTCGTCCTCGGTGCGCTCGATCCAGCGGCGCTTGGAGACCTTCCGCTGGCCGCGCGACTGCCACCAGATGCACTCGTGGCAGACCGTCGGCGCACTGGGAAGCGTCGCACCGGTCAGACCGCGAACCCGAGTCGTCATGAGTCCGAGTGTAGGGCGAGCTCGTAGGCGGCGGGCCGCGCGAAGAAGCGGAACGGCACGAACGTCGTCCCCAGCCCCGCCGAGAGGTGCAAGATGCCGCCCGGCCGCTCGTACAACCCTTCGACGTACGTCCAGCGCACATGCGCGAGGCGAAGCTTCCCGCCCGGGTACGGGATGCAGATCTGTCCCGCGTGGAGATGCCCGGCAAGGACGAGATCGAACGCCCCCGGCTCCAGCCGGTCGATCACCTGCGGGTAGTGGCAGAGGAGGATTCGCAGGTCTGCCTCCGGATCGGCCAGGCGCTCCGGCTTCGCGCGGCCGCGACGATAGGAGCGCGGGTCGACGCCGGCGATCTGGACCTTGCGTCCGCGCAGCTCGATCGTCTCAGCCTCGTCGAGGAGAAGCCGGGCCGGCGCGAGCTCTTCGAGCTTGACGGCGCGCGAGAACGGATCCCGGGAGATCGCGAGGTCGTGGTTGCCGAGCACGGCGTAGCAGCGAGGCAGCCGCTCGAGGAGACCCCGCAGCTTTCCCTCACCCCGGGGGCGCGAGAGCAAATCCCCGCTGATGAGCGTCAGGTCCGGCCGGCGCTCCTCGACCCAGGCGACGGCGCGGTCCACCGCGCGCGTCCCGCGCGACGGAACGCCGAGGTGAAAGTCGGAGAGATGCGCGATGCGGAGCCCGTCGAGCTCCGGAGGCAGGCGACGAAGCGGAACGTCCTCGACCTCGAGCCGAACCCAGCCGGCCTCGAACCAGGCATATCCGGCGAGGCCCGCGCTGAGCCCCGCGAGTGCCCCAAGCGACCGGATCCTCTAGACCTCGAGCTTCTCCGTCACCGGCGTGACCGGGACGACATGCCGCTTGAACCTGAGCTCCGACTCCTCCAGCCCCGCCGCGACCCCGATCAGCTGCGACAGGTGCAGGATCGGCATCTGGAAAGGACGGCCGGTCGTCGCCTCGAGCTTCTGCTGCCACGCATCGAGCGAGAGATGGCAGAGCGGGCATGGCGTGACCATGGCGTCTGCTCCAGCCTCGACGGCCTGCTCGATCGGCTGAAGCAGCTCGCCGAGGGCCGTATCCTCGCGCGCCTGGATGATCGGGAAACCGCAGCACTTGATCTTCGCCGGATAGTCGACCGGCTCGCCGCCGCACGCCTCGATGATCGCCTCGAGCGACCAGGGGCGATCGGGATCCTCGAAACCGAGCAGCTTGGAGGGCCGGAGGATCTGGCAGCCGTAGAACGGCGCGATCCGCAGCCCCTTCAATCCCTTGTGGGCAGCCATCTTCAGCTGCTCGTAGCCCTCTCCCTCGGCAATCAGCCAGAGGAGGTGCTTGACCTCGATCCCGCCGCTGTACGAGGGGACGCCCACGGTCTCGAGGTTGACGTTCACGCGCTCCCGCAGCTCGTCGTCGCGCTGGAGCTGGAGATTGGCCTGCCGCAGGTTCAGCGTGCAGACGTTGCAGACGGTCATGAGGGTGTCGGCGCCGGTCTCCTCGCCGTAGGCCAGGATCCGGGCGTTCAGGTGCAGGTAGTAGTCGGGCTCGGCCTCGTGGATGTCGCCCGCGCCACAGCAGGTGACCGACTCGAGCTCCTCGAGCTCGAGCCCCAGCCTCGGCGCCAGCGCCTTGGTCGAGATGTCGAGCTCCTTCGCCGACAGCGCCGCCAAGCAGCCCTTGTAGTACGCGACCTTCATGTCTCGTCCCCCGGCCTCGAGCCGGCCCACTCGGTCAGCTCGATCCGCCCGAGCGCATGTTCGCCCTGGACGATCCCCAGCGCGCCGTCACGTCCTTGCTGCCGCACGAGATCGTGCAGCGCGCGCGCCTCGCGGACGTTCTCCGCCACATGCGGCGGGATCGGCACCGGCACCTTCCCGTGCCGGAAGAGCTTGAGGGCGAACTTGACCTCTTTGATCGCGGAGATCACACCCTGCGTCTTCGGGACGAGCTCGGTCTCGCGCAGCCAGCCGGTCGTCTCCGCTGACTTCACGAACCACTTCGCGTGCTTCGCGCCCATGTCGTGGTCGATTCCCTGCTTGATCGACTCGGCGCCGAGCTTCGCGATCGCGTCGCGCGGGTCGACGCCCTTGGGGCAGCGCTCATTGCAGAAGTAGCAGCGTGTGCAGTCCCAGATCCCGTGCTCCTCGTTGAGCGTGTTCAGCCGCTCGACGTCTGCGTGATCGCGGACGTCCCCGACGAACCGGAACCCCTTCGCGAGCGCCGCCGGGCCGAGGAAGTCGGGGTCGGACTCCATCGAGTTGCACTCGGAGACGCAGCAGCCGCACATGATGCAGAGCGCTTCCTTGTGGATCACGTTCATCTTCTGCTGCGAGACGATCCGCTCCTTCTCCGGCACCTCGTCGTAGCCCGAGTCGAGCCAGGGCTTGACCGCGCGGACCTTGTTCCAGAACGGCCCCATCTCGACGACGAGGTCCTTGAGGATCGGCAGGTTGCCCATGGCCGAGATCACCGGGACATGCCCGCGCTCGACGATCGGCTTCATGCGCTCCTTGCAGGCGAGGACGGCGCGCCCGTCCATCCGCATCCCGCAGGACCCGCAGATCATCATGCGGCAGCTCTTTCGATAGGCCAGCGACCCGTCGACCTTGTCCTTGATCAGATCGAGCACGTCGAGCAGGCAGGCCCATTCGGGCGCCTCGACCTCGTAGTCGCGGAGCTCCCGCTCACCGGTCTGACTGTCGAAGCGCCAGATCTTCAGCGCGACGGTCATCGTCGGTGCGTCGGTCGGCGGTGGAACGTACGTCGTCTCGGTCACTCGCTCTCCTTGTTGCCCGGCTGGCCGGGCTCCTCCGGGGTGACCACTTCGCCTTCGCCCGCGCGGAGGCTATAGGGGCCCTTGCTGTCGGCCGTCAGCTTCTCGAACTGCTCCTGGGAGATGACGTTGTCGGACGGTTGCTCGACCTCGACGTCGACGCCGTAGTCGAATAGGTCGAAGCGGGTGGAGAACGTCGAGTCGTCCTGCTTCTGCTCCATCGTGATGCGCCGGAGGCGGTTCTCGCCGTCGACCCAGACGTCGACCGGGACGAATTGTGGGCGCGACCGGACGGAAGCATCGTTGGGTCGTTCACTGGGCGGAAGTTGTTCGACGAGCTTCTCCAAGTCGACGCGCGCGCGGAAATGCGTGGTTTCGGTTCCACGCACCTCCTCATTCGCGACCTCGGCGTTCTCGACGCTTGCACGGACGACACGAGCGAGCACGTCCGTCGGCTGCGTCGGGGTGCCCGGCAGGGGAATCAGCAGTTCGGACGGGTCGCCGATCTGGTCGTCGACGTCGTCCTTCACCCAGTACTCCTTGCCCTTGATCGTCCACCGCGCATAGCCGACGTTCCCCAGCAGGCGAAACTCCTTGAACTCGACGTCCTCTGCAAGCCCGGCGAGGGTCGCGAGGTCTCCCTGAACGCTCATGACGCCGCGTTCCTTCGGAAAGTCGAAGAGACCATTCGCGGTCATCGTGAAGCTCTTTTTCATCGGGATGACCGTCAGCACGTAATCCATCTCGAAGCGCGACGTGTCGGCCTCCGTGGCTTCCGCGGCCTCCTCGAGGCTGGACTTTTCCGCGCTGCCGCAACCCGCGGCCAAGGCGGCGAAGGCAAGCAGGACGGCGGCGCGCACTAGTACGTCCTCTCCTGCGGCTGCCACTTCGTGATGGTTACCGGTTTCCAGTCGAGCCGAACGCGCCCGCTTGGGCTGAGCGAGGTGATCGTATGCCTGAGGTAGTTCACGTCGTCGCGATCGGGATAGTCGTATGGCCGCGCGTGTGCGCCGCGGCTCTCCTTCCGCGCGAGGCCGGCGACGACCATGCACTCGGCCAGGTCGAGCAGGAAGCCGAGCTCGAGGGCCTGCGTCAGGTCGTTGTTGAAGATGTCGCCCTTGTCCTCAACGACGACGCGCTCGTAGCGCTCCTTGAGGCGCTCGATGATCCGTCCCTGCTCCTGCATCTGGTCTTCACGGCGGAAGACGCCGAAGTTCTCGTGCATCGTCTGCGCCATCTCATCGCGGATCGCGTGTGGCCGCTCGCCCTGCGTGCGGTCGAG
>Ga0184635_10000146_pt1 | contig 15110 bp, 10 predicted proteins | sample PLM3_30_b2_FD_133147 | JGI IMG/M metagenome (GOLD analysis project Ga0184635, IMG submission 133147) | Groundwater sediment microbial communities from an aquifer in East River, Colorado, USA - PLM3_30_b2 | ecosystem: Environmental > Terrestrial > Soil > Riparian zone | place: USA: East River...
AGACCTGCCTCGCTTGGGACCCCACTCCCGGTAACCCTTTCCTAGGCACCTGCCACGAAGAGAAATCCCTCAACACGACCACCGACTCGAGGTTCAAATGTCGATACTACAGCCCCCTTCCCTCCTAAACATGGGCGCCCCTGGCTCCGGCAAGACGACGTCCCTCGCCTCCTTTCTCAAGAACAAGGTGGAGACATTTGTCATTTCAACGGAACCCGGCGGCATAGAGTCTCTGATCGACGAAGTCGATCGAAAGGGCTACGACATCGGTCTCCTGCACTGGAGCTACATCCCACCTTCTTCTCCCGGCTGGAAAGCTCTCCGCGAAGCTGGAACACTGGCGAATGTCATGTCTTATAAGGATCTCTCCGACCTCAAAATGGGTGTGGCGAAGAGCGAAATGAAACAGCTGTCGAAGTTCTTCGACGCTTGTGAAAATTTTCATGACGACCGAACAGGTAAGGATTTCGGTCCGATTGAGAAGTTGGGACCAGAGCGGGCAATTAGTTTGGACTCCCTCTCTGGTCTCAACCACATTTGCCTCCAGAACACTGTCGGCTTCAAACCCGGCCCTCACCAAGGCGAATGGGGCATCGCAATGGGACTGGAGGAAAATATCCTCCTCAAATGGAGCGCCGACCTCATGTCTTACTTTGTCTGTAACTGCCATCTGGACAGAGTCCCAGACGAAATAACGGGCACTTCGCGCATTGTTCCTGCCGCGCTCGGATCGAAGCTCGGTCCCCGCATTCCGCGGTTCTTTGGCGAAGCCGTCCTCTCCATCCGCGGAAAGGACCGCTTCACCTGGCGGACCATGGACACCGGCGCCGACTTGAAAAATCGCATCCTTCCGGTTGGTCAAGAGCTCGAGCCGGACTTCACCCCTCTCGTCGTCGCCTACCGCAAGCGAGTTGAACTGGCGCGCAGCAGCGCCGCATAATGGAGACAATGATGCGCACACAGCTTATTGCTCCACTCACATCAGGGCATCCCATGCGCAACCAAATCGAAGGCGCGAAGACCGAAAAGAACACGATCACGACCGCCATTCACGGGTTCGATGCGGTTCTCGAACGTGTCACCAATCTCTTACGACAGCTTCATACGCTCTCCGACCGTATCGACGGCGGCGGACACAAAGAAGTCGCACCCAGCAAAACTCCAAGCGACACAGCTGCGCAATCTCTTCTCGGCGCCATCCACAGTCGCCGCAGTTTCCTCTCCGAAACCATCGACGATATGGAAAGGATAGTACACCAGCTCGAACAGAGCATATGATTTGGCCAATCGGCCAAAACAGGGCGAACGCCCTGGTCTCCAAGGAGTATCCATCATGGATATGTCTGCACTGCTGAATACGCCTGCCACCGGCCCCCTCTCCACCGCCGTCAAGGTGTGCAAGGAGGGCGACTACAAGGCCGTCATCGACGACGGAGAGAAATGGCTCCAGTTCAAGGAGTTCACGAAGGATGGGCGTACATCCTACCAAGCCCAGATTCTCTTCTCCATCCTCGACGATGGAATTCGGAAGGATCTCGGTCGGGACAAAGTCCTCGTCCCCTACACCATGTGGCTCGACATGGACAGTGGCAAACTGGACACAAGCGATGGCAAGAACGTCTCTCTCGGCCGTCTCTTGGAAATCGTCGACCTCAACAAAGAAGCCGCCGCGAATTATGGTGAAAAGGTCATGAAGCTCCGCGGCAAGGGGCCGTTCGTCGTCAAGGTCTCGCAGCGAAGTGACCAGAACGACCCGACGATCAAGTATGCGGAGATCAAACGCGTTTCGAAACTAACCTAGCCCAGACTACCGAGTGGGAAAGGCACAGACACTACCCAGTCCCGCTCGGCAAACTTGGGGGAGGCCCTCATGGTCTCCCTCCTTTTTCCTTGGAGCTTTCCATGCCCAAACAAACTATCTTCGAAATCAACGGCCGTATCCAAGACTCGACGGAGAAAGCCGTTCGCTTCTCCGACGACGACGAGACTTGGGTCTGGCTCCCTCTTTCGCAAATCGAGATCGAAGAGCAGGCGGACGGCACCTTTAATGTAATCGGGCCAGAGTGGCTTTTCAAAGAAAAGGGTTTGATATGATTATACTATGGCGAGAGTCCGCAAAATGAAGATCATTCCCCGTGAACTCTTGACAATCGACTCCACCCGGCAGCGCCGCGCTATGGACGCCCGCGCTTTGATCGAACTCAAGGATGACATCTACGCTCGCGGACTCTACCACCCCCCTGTCGTTATGCAAAGGGGAGATAGCTACCTCTTGGTAGCTGGCGGGCGACGTATCCGCGTCATCGACCAGATCGCGAGCGAAGGTAACTTCTTCTATTGCGACAAATTGACGATAACGCCCGGCGAAGTTCCTGTCCTCGAGATCGCCGAAGACCTCTCCCTCGTCGAAACACAAACGGTAGAGTTACATGAAAATACGCTCCGCGAAGAACTCTCCTGGCAAGACCGCACCGAAGCTCTTGCTCACATCCACCGCCTCCGACTGGAGGGCGGCGCCACGTCAACCCATGCCGTCGCCAAGGATCTCGCCGCGCGTGGCGGAATTGCTTACGCGACTGGTCAGGGACGGACAGTCGACCCGCACCACATCCAAGCCAGGCTCCGGGAAGCGAGTATCGTGGCAAAGCACCTCCACGACCCCTCCATTGCAAAAGCCCGCAACGCAACCGAAGCCCTCCACCTCGTCTACAAGAAAGAGGAAAAAGCATTCGAAGCTGAACTCCTCCGCCGCCAAGGACCAACGCAATCGGTCGCCGACTGTTCTGTCCGGCATGGTTCTCTCCTCGAGCTTCTACCAACCATGGAGTCTAGTTTCGTTGACGCTCTGGTTGCCGACCCACCATACGGAATTGGAGCGGATTCTGGCGGGTTTCGCTCTCGCTCGGTGCAACATCACAATTACGTCGACACGCCAGACAACGCAAAAATCCTCCTCCAGTGCATAGTGTCGGAAGGGTTTCGTATCTGTCGTCAAAGAGCAAACCTCTTTATCTTCTGCGACATAGACCTTTTTGGATGGCTGAAGGAAACGGCGATGCGCGCCGGTTGGGACGTCTTCCGAACACCCCTGACCTGGGTCAAGTCGGACTCCGAAGGCTTGGCCCCGTGGGGCCGTTCCGGCTTCCGCCGCACCTGCGAATGGATTCTTTATGCCACGAAGGGCAAGAAAGGCCTCTATCATGCGCCAGTCGATATTCTTCGTCATAATCGCGTTGCTCGTCATGAGCGCGATTATGGACCTGAGAAGCCAGTTCCTCTACTCGAGGAACTTATATCTTGCTCTACGCTTGAGGGAGACCTCATTCTGGACCCTTGTTGTGGTAGCGGGTCTACTCTTGTTGCTGCTCGCCGCTTGAAACGTCGGAGTCTGGGAATCGAAGTCGATCAATACGCCTTCAACCTTGCCCTTGTCAACTCCCAAAAGGACCTCTCCAATGAGTCCCCGTCCATTAGTCCTGACACCCCAGATGGAACATCTAATCCTGGAAAAGTGGAGCCACTCGTGGAGCGTCCACCGGATAATGCGCCATCTGCGGAAGATCTATAGCGGGGGCAGCGCCGACAGCGTCAACCGCTTCATGATCTACAATCTAGTGACAAAGGCGCGGAAGCGTGGAGACCTGCGCGCCACCCGCCGCCGTCCCCATGCAACCCTGGTCAACGCAAGTGACTGAAACCGACCTCTTCTTCGGAACGAGTGGACCGCGAGACGCCCCCATTGTCCTCGTCGGAGAGTCATGGGGTTTCGAGGAATTTCAACAGCAAAAACCCTTTGTCGGCTCGAGCGGCCAAGAACTAGACCGAATGTTGCTCGAAGCCGGGATCAACCCGGCGTCAATCCTGAAAGCGAACGTCTTCAACGCCCAACCAGAAGGAAACGAAGCATGGCGATTCTTCCACTCGAACTCGAAGACTGCCCCCCTCTATCGTGGCTTGCATCCATCGAATTTCGCCCTGTCCGAGCTACAACGCCTTCACTCTCTAATTCGAACGGTGAAGCCGCGTCTTGTAATTGCCGCTGGCAACTATGCCCTATGGGCGACGGCCGAATGCTGCTCAACATCCTCACTGTCGATTGGAAACGGTGCGACAGTCCGTGTACCTGGCGGCATAACCTCGTGGCGTGGCTCAATGCTGGAGAGCAATACAGTCGAGGGAAAACGCGCGGTGCGCGTACTTCCGATAATCCACCCCGCGTCGATCCTTCGAGCGTGGTATCAGCGTGCGGTGACGGTCCATGACCTCCGCATCCGTGTGCCCTCCGCGCTGCAAGATATGTGGCGACCAACGACTCCTCCTGTCGTACTTGCGCCCCCCGACTTCGCCGATGCGGTTGCAACACTCTCAAGGTGGCTTCAGCATTTGCAGAGCAATAACCTTCGCCTCTCCCATGACATCGAAACGGCGCGGGGCCTCATCACTTGCATGTCTTTTGCGGATGGTCCACACTGTGGCCCCGCGACGGCGCTAGTCATCCCATTCGTGCGACCAGCGGCAGGCCGATGGGAAAGCTATTGGACTCTAGAAGAGGAGATGGAACTTGCAACTCTCATTCGGAAAATTCTTCTCCATCCACATGTCCTTGTGGAGGGGCAAAACTACCTCTACGACACGCAATACATTCAGACCTTTTTGGGATGCACCCCACGTCTCGATTTCGATACCATGCTTGCTCATCATTTGCTCTTTCCTGGGACGCCGAAAGGACTGGATTATCTGTCTTCCCTCTATTGCAAATATCACTGGTATTGGAAAGAAGACCTGAAAGAGTGGGATACGCATATCGACTTCGAGCAAAACCTCCGCTATAACGCGGAGGATGCGTTGCGGACCTTTGAGTGTGCAACCGCGCTTCGCGCACTTATCCATGATAATGGAATGGAGGAGTTGTGGGAATGGGAAAAGAAGAAGGCGAAGTTGGCACTAACCATGATGAACCGCGGCATAGCGATCGACCGTCAACACCGGATGCTGCTCGCGTTCGAATTGAGTGCAGCATTGGAGGAACGAAATACGTGGCTACGATCAATTATTCCGCAAGCCTGGCTGGCCGGTCGTCTAAAGACATCAAAAAGTTACTGGTACAGCTCGCCGATACAACAGCGGATATTGTTCTACGACATTCTAGGACTAAAAGGGCAAACAAGTCGGACGACAGGAAACCCGACAGTGAACTTTGAAGCTTTGATGGAGTTGCGACGCCGCAACCCGGAGCTTTCCCGCCTCTTCGACTGCTTGATCGACTGCCGTTCGATCCACGTCTACCACGACACCTTCATCCAGGCCCCGCTCGAACCAGACGGGAGGATGAAGTGTTCCTTCAATCCTGCTGGGACAAAGACCTTCCGCTGGTCGAGTAGCGAAAATGCCTTTCGCAGAGGGACCAATTTGCAAAACCTTCCCATCGGAGAAGAGGAATGACCTTCGACATTTTCTATCTCAAGCCGGACGCGAAGCCTCCAGTGCGGCTCCTTCTACAAAGCATAGGATATGACGTCCATGCCTACCTCAAGACAGAAACGAGTCGAGCATCTTCTAAACTCATTCCACCACAGGGAACAGTGTCCATTCCGACGGGACTGGTTATACGCCCTCCTGACGGTTTTGTGTGCCTTGTTTGTTCTCGGTCTGGTTTGGCTACCAATTCTATCTTTGTTGCGAACGCCCCCGGCGTGATAGACCCAGACTATACAGGAGAGCTGCAAATCCTCCTGTATAATGGTGGCTGGGAACCGCACTGGACAAAGCACGAAGATCGCATCGCGCAAATCCTCCTTATCCCTCAACCTGGAGTCTTCGATGTACGCCAGATCACAGAACTTCCTGCAACCGAAAGAGGTGAACGCGGTTTTGGCTCAACGGGTCGTTGACCCAGAACTCGCATGGCTCCCTGGACATTGGGCCGTCACCCACTGGAATCGACGTCCATTCTCTAGAGGAAAAGAAGCCTTAGCCTTTATCGCACTCTACTCCAATCTGGGAAAGAGTGTATCTATCATTCGTCTCTCTAACGAGTTGAATTGTTCGCGTAAGAACGTCCAACCTTATATCTCTCGTCTCCGTCGCCACATCCTCGAATGTCGAGCCCCATTCGTTATCGGATTCTATCTCGACAACGGCTACATCATGTGGAGGCGATAGTGTTTCGTCTTCCCAATGTCCGCAAAATCTTCATCCCCGACCGCGGCTATATCATTTTCGAAGCTGACCTAAGCGGCGCCGACGCCCAAGTCGTCGCTTGGGAGGCCGATGACGTTGACCTCAAAACCGCCTTCCGCAACGGCCTCGACGTTCATTCGAAGAATGCAGAGGAGATGTGGGGCGACGCCTTTTCGTTGAAGGAGGGCGTTGCGCGGAAAGTTCTCCGTCAACAGAACAAGATTGCCGTCCATGCCACGAACTACTTAACCTCACCGCGAACTATGTCCGCTGCCCTCGGTTGGTCTCTTTCCGCTTGCGAAAGCTTTCAACGTCGCTGGTTCGAACGCCATCCAAAGATAAAGGCGTGGCACAGAAGGGTCGAGCGTGGCCTTTCTACGAACAGGCAAACCCGGAACCAGTTCGGTTACCGCATTATCTTCTACGACAGGATCGACAACTGTTTGACGGAGGCTGTCGCCTGGACGCCGCAATCAACCGTCGCCGAGGTGTGCTTCCGCGGCGCCCTCCAGTTACAAGACAAATGTCCTTGGGTGGAGCTCTTACTTCAGGTCCACGACTCTCTCGTCTTCCAGGTTCCCTCACACCGCTCCGACTGCATTCCCCAAATCCGCGCGGCGCTTCCCGTTCCGGTCCCGTACTCTGATCCACTCGTAATCCCGTGGGGATTAAAGTCCAGTGAAAAGTCTTGGGGAGACTGTAAAGATGTCCAGATCTAAAGCGCCGCGGAGGGGGGAATGGCCCGCCACTTTGCTCACTGGCTCAAAGCCTATGCAGACTTTGCTCGCGATAGCGAAGCTCCGATTAAGTTTCATTTCTGGACTGGCGTTGCTACTCTTGCTGGTGCCTTGCGGCGGCGCGTTTGGCTCGACATGCACAAGTTCCAATGGACACCCAACTTCTACATCGTGCTTGTCGCTCCGGCCGGTGTGGTGCAAAAATCAACCACTATCAATGTTGGTCTACGCCTTTTGGAAAAAGTGCCTGGAATCCACTTCGGCCCCGAATCAATGACCTGGCAGGCTTTGGGTCTCTCTATGTCGAAAGCAACGGAGTTCATGGACTATGTCGACATCGACGGGAAACCTCAGCGTACGCCAATGTCGTGTGTTACTATCGGAGTTGGAGAACTTGGGACATTCCTTCGAACAGACGATGACCAACTCTTATCTTTTCTTATCCGTATGTGGGACGGGCAAACCGACATCTTCCGTCACGAAACAAAGTCTAGCGGAAATATTGAAGTCCAACATCCATGGCTTAATCTCATCGCTGCAACAACTCCTGCGTGGCTTAGAGCAAACTTTCCCGAACACATGATAGGGGGCGGCTTGACATCCCGCATCGTTTTCGTCTACGGTGAACATAAGCGTCAACTGATCCCCTATCCAGATGAGGTAATCCACTATGCAGAATATCGAGAAATCGAGCGAAAGCTCATCGAAGATCTTACGATCATCTCTCAACTCGCGGGTCCCTACATCCTATCTCCTAACGCTAGAGATTGGGGAAGAAGATGGTACACTAAACATAACTCTGAAGCCGGACGCCCTGTACACCTTGCATCAGACCGTTATGGAGGGTATCTATCTCGGAAGCAAACCCACCTCCACAAGTTTGCCATCATTCTTGCTGCAAGCAAACGAGACAAACTCATCATTGAACCTGAAGATCTCACCGAAGCAGAAATCATCATCTCCGCTACCGAGCCCGACATGCTCCGAGTCTTTGACTCAATCGGAGTGGTTCCAGAAGCTCGACATGTTAATGAGATCGTGTCCTTCATCCGACATGGAGGTGGTCATACGTCTGAAGAACTTTGGGCCCGCTCCATGAATGTTATGTCTCTATTTGAATTCCAATCAGCTGTAAAAGCGGCCCTCCACGGAAAGCTCCTGGTGCGGACGGAGAAAAACGGCAAAGACTACATCATCCTTGCGCCGACGTCGAGTTCGGGAACTGTGCAGTGAAAGGCGCCTTTCGGCGCCCGCCTAATGTCTCCCTTTTCGGGTGGCGACCAGCCCGGTATCACTAGCGGGCCACTCTCACCTCGGCGGATGAGCAGCTTATAAATCGCCACCCGAAGCCTCGGGCGCCGGTTACCTAACCCTCCTTACACCGACTAAATCCTCCGGCGCCCCCTCCGGATACAACCTATCAATCTCGCGATAAATGCCAATATCCCTCTTCGAGGAGGGAAGACCCTTTTCCTGCAAGACCTGCGTCTTAGTCCTCGCCACCAGACTCTGTCGAATCTGGTCGCCAGTAATCCTCTTTTCCTTGAATTCATCTGGAATCTGCTCATTATACTGGCGGACCGCCTGCCGCATACTTTCCAGCTTCTCCGGATCTCGATCCTTGATCGCACTCATGAATTGCTTCATCAGGATCTCGCGTCTGTATGCAAAGTATTGAATGGCTTCCGCCTTTTGCATGATATTCTCATATCGTTGCGAGAGTCGCGTCGGCTGGAACCCCCCGACACCCTTTGCTAGAATCTCTGCCATGTGGACCGTGTCATGAGGGTCGAAGCGGATGACGGGATTCCCCAACTTGTTCTTCTCCATTTCCTCTCTATACCACCGAAACGCCTGCGATGCGTTCCGCAGCGCGCTCGGCATGATCTGCTCCCACTTCTTCGCATCCGGGGACGTGAATGGATCACTGGTTGCGAAATTGTAAAGGTTGAAGCCGAGACCGAAGATCGCGCCGCTCGCCCGCTGAATCTCCCGCATCGCCGGACCCGCTGTGTCCTTCCGCGGCGTTATCAACTTCCCGACATCCATCGGCAAGAGCTGCCCCATTCCAATCGCGCTCGACATGTCGACGCTCGGAACCGGCAGCTTTACTCCAGTCAAACTTCCCATCATTTCCGCTACCTGCGGCACTCCAAATCCAGATCGAGAGGCGCCGTGGAGGAGCAAATCGGGCGAAATCTTCCCCTCCGCATGATCGACGACGAATTTCCGCACTTCCGAATCCAGATCGAAATCCTTTCCGAAGAGCCGCGCCGAAAGCCCCTTTACCAGACTGTTGATATCTTCGGCAAATGGAATGCCGGAGAGGCCCGCTGTCCCCGCTAGAATGGCGATAGTCCTCGCTGCGGCGCTCGGATTATTCCACAAATTGAAGAGCGAATTCATCGTAAAGCTCTTGAAGACCAATACTGCGCCGAGCTTTCCTTGCATCATCTTCGGTCGCGCATACGGAGAGTAAATGAATTGCGTCGTCTCGACAGAGTCCCGCGCCGCGACGAATGCCCCCGCATCCTGCTTCGACCAGCCCTTTTCCAGCAACTCATTATACTTGACACCATGCTTTTGGATAGCTTCCTTGATATATGGACTCTCTGGATGCGCCAGTGCCAGCTCCCACGCCGCCTTGAACGTCACGACGCGGTTCCAGTGCTCCGCACCCTGAAACATCACGGCGCCCCACTCATTGAAGCTCTGCCAAGCCTTCTCTGAAGACGATCCAAAGCCCTTTAACAGATTCCTCCCTTCGCCCACCGCGGCGAGCATCGAACCTTGGCTTTCCGCTAAGATCGCGTCGTTGATCGCTTCGCGAATTCCGCGCAATTCGCGTGAGTTCGTCCCCTCGAGCGTCGCCTTCCTCCAATAGGTGTTATACGAAGTCATGGCACGAACGAGGGCCGCTGCGCTCCGTGCATCTCCGATACCGGCGCCGCCAAACTTCGAGGCCAGGTGTGGCCACGAGATGACAGGAACCTGCGTCGTGTTCAACGCCGCCGCCCTCACCACATATCCGAGATACCACGGAAAGGCAATCGAGCGCAGCGCGGCCCAATCACTCTTCGGATCGAATTCCATCCGAATCCATTCCGAGAGATAATTGCTGATCTTGATGACTTTTGTCGGATCTTCCCGCGTGTGCCTTTCGTCGCGGACGGCCCGAATCAGCTCCCTCAACTGATCCACATGCTGCATCCTCGCGAAATAGTTTCCCTCGTGGAAGGAATAGTTCGCAAACGCCCGTTGCCAATCCTGTGAATAGCCCGGCGTCAATTCCTTCTTCTGAAAGCGGTGGACGAAGCTTTGATCCGGCGCCGTTTCCAATTTGAGGTCAACAAGATGCGCCTGCTGCGTCGGCGAGAGAGACATCTTTTCCGCAATCTTATCCAGGAACGCTCTCGGCATTCCCGCCATCGGCATGGCATCCTTCGCCAGGTAGCCCGGACTCCACTCAACGTCCGGATAGAGGCGCTTCAACTCCGCCAACGCCAACTTCCTCCGCCGCAGACTTTCATATCGCTCAAAGTGGACCTTATCGCCCGCGGCGTTCTTCCCCTCGACCGTGTATTGTCCCCATCGCATCGCAGGCATATAAGGTTGCGTCGCCCTCCGATCATACTCCTCGTTGACCCTTTTAATCGCATTCGCCTGCTCGATCGGGTCGAGAATCCGCTGCGTATCACGGAGCGCCGCACCACGAAACCGCTCATTGGAAAGGCGGAAGTATTCTTGAATCTTCTGGAATTGGGCAAACCCACGCTCTGTCAACTTGTGTTTTGCGGCGAGCGCTTTCGCCTCCTCCGGCGTCGGCAAACGCCGCCCTTTTGCCCACTCTTTCGCCGACATGAATCGACCATTCATATAATCGTCGATGAAGCCGCCCAACGCGTGACTTTCCGTTGCACTCAAGTGCTTCCACGTCCGTCCCACCTCCATTCCCATGTCCCAGATATTGTTCTTCACCGTGTTCATAATTCGAGCAACTTCATTGAACAGTTGGAGCGGCTTTATGTGAAGGTTTCGCGCTGCAATCTGTGGAAGGCCGAGCGCAATCCCATAGAACTTATTGAAGCGGTCGGCGTGTGCCTTCCATGCTCTTCCCGCATCTCCTGCTCCAGCATTGTTCAAGATCGTCCCGCCGCTAATCGTCGACGGCGTCGCCGGCTCCGCCGCCACATGCGGAGAACCTTCCCGATCCAGCGCAGCTCTGTTTGCCCTCAAGGTGTCGATCTGCATTTGCGCGAACTTGTCTGCACCGAACTGCAAATCAACCGTATTGAGGGTCGAGTCCAACCACTTCGCAACTTCCGCTTCCGCCGAGAAGGATCGTCCGAACTTTTTCACAACGATGTCGACAATCTCACGAATCTTCCGTCCGAGTGAGGAGAAAAACTTGTCCACAATCGAAAGGGGCTTCTGACTCGTCGTTGCCCAGCGAGCAGTCTGCTCTGCAAACCATTCGTGGAAGTTCATCCAATAGCGTTGCATTTCCGGACTCTGCGCCAGAAACGGTTCCTCCTTCCACGGCGCCGTTATCTGTGTTTCACTCCAGACGCGAATAGCATTATCCCTCCTGTCCAACACCTCTCGTGTTGTCTTTCCCGTGAGAGATCCAATTCTAGCCCTCCACACCGAAAATTCGTTGTGGAGCCTTTGTGTCGTGTCATGCGGCGCCGTCCGCTCTGCCCAGAACAAAACAACGTGACCAAACTCATGCGCGAGGTTTCGATAAACGTCCTCCGCAGTTTTGAAATACCCTCGATTCGACATAATCTCATAGCGACCACCATTACTCGCGTTCCTCGCTTGCCCCTGTAACCGTCCTAGACCTCCGGATCCGGTCAGATTCGGGTCATTTATCAACCGAATATCCAGTGGAAGGTCAATCCCCATCCTCTTGTGCATCTGCTCGAAAACCTTCGCCGCCTGCTGATGAGCGGCGAAGAGTGGATCATTGCTACCCGCAGTCCCGATCACTCGCGTCTTCGGCAACTCCAGCGGCGTCGTGTCGAGACGTGGAAGTCCTACTCTTGTCACCGTTCCGTCGCTTAAAACTTGTCTAATTGGCCCTTCTCGAGGTGTCTCGACCGCTATGGCCTCTTCTACCGACCCGAATGTCCGCTGCCTCTTTGCTGATGTTACCGTTGCACTACCATCCTCTGTAACTGCAATTTTTGTCGCCCCATCAAGCGTTGATAGTCCCCCATCTGGCTCCTCTTTCCACGTCGAATTACGTCGAGCTTCCGCCTCCGCTACCACATTCGTGAATTGCTTGACATCCTGATCGCGCCAACCTCCGAGCACATCCGCTGACAGCTCTTTTTCGCCACGCGCGAGCGCCTCCATCGTTGGCTCGATCTGCTGCTGTCGATTGGCAATTTCCATCGCTTCGCGTCTGTCCACGAACCTTCCAGTAGAGGTCAAAAAGCCGCTCTCTCCAACCCCAGCGTCTTTTCCAAGAGCTGCTTTTGCCGCCTCGTGCGCATCCGGGTGCAGGATTCCAGTGAAAAGTCTATCACCATACCTTGCTCCCGCCGCAACAATCCTCTCACTCGGATCGGGCACAGGCGGCCCCATATCAAATGGTGTGAGTGGCTTCGTTGGCGGAATGATTTCTCCCTCCAGCGGCGGAATCGCCTCCGACGCCGGTCTCTCGAATGCCTTTCCCACCACCTCCGGTCGAGCAGCCGGTCGCATCCTTCCACTACCCGCCGCTGCGACCTGGACGCCGACAAACGGCGCCATCGTCATCGTTCCAATTGCCGCACTCTCTACCACCTCCATCGGCGAGACATCTTGCTCTTTCGCCGCCCCGGTCGCAATGACGCCCGCGGCTCCAATCGTCGGCTGAATGAGGCCGAGCTGAAGCAACGCTTCCCGGATCGGATGCTTCAACGCTTCGCTCACCACTCCATTCGAGCGCGCGGAAAGCGTCGTGCCCAACATCGGCGTCATTCCGGCCGCACCCATTATTGCGACCGTTCCACCTGATACAGCAGCAACTGTCGCCGCCTCGGTTATCGCATCTTCGTCTGAAAGCCCGCGCGCTTTCGCCTCGCGGAACGCAGGCAACACCCGCATCGCTGTTTCAGTCGTCCCACCCGCAATTCCTGCCCCAGCCGGACCCCCGAGCACCCCACCTCCGACCATCGCGGCGGTTTGCGGAATACTTTTTGCCGCCCCGTAAACGCCCTGCGCTATCCACCACTTCGGATTAGTCCACCCCTCCGACATCCGAGTCTGCAAGAGCGGGTCGACCTCGGTCGGAATTTCCTCAATCCTTGGTCCTTCCGTGAAGAAAGGGCGACCTTGCACTTTCGCCGCTGCCGCGCTGAAGAAATCCCCAACCTCTTTCACCCCTTCGTGGAAGCCCTTGCTAGCAGCACCCGACACAACCGTTCCATAGTCCGGACTGGCGGAAGAGTCGCTGACAGCAGGACTTTTTGACGATTCTTTCGGAATAAGAGCAAGATACGGATTATCCGCCGGTTGCAAATCCATGTATGGATTCGGCGCCTCTCCTCCGCTCTGCAATATCTCCTCATATGGATTCGCCATCACCCACTTACTCCAGTAACCGTGCTATGTCCCAATGCCACCGCATATCCCAACAATCCATTGACTCGAACGCTTCCAATGCAATTCGTAACAACACCCGGATTAAGATGCGCCAGTTGGATATTCGCTTGGAAATCCGGAAAGAGCACATCACCAACACACGTCACGTTCAACACATGCGTATTCTCTCCCGTCGAGTTAACCACCCTTGGATAGATTTCCTCTCCCGCACCATCCGGATACGTATACGTCCCACCATCAATTGTAATATTCGGATTGAGGTCATTGATGTTGATCCCTGTGAGGAAATTCCCTGTGTCTGGGTTGATCGCGCCCTCGACCGTGAATCCACAATTTATAATCTCTCCTCCTAAAACCATCGAAGCATCTGGAGGCTGGATATTCGAATTGATGTTGTAGATCGGATTCAGATGGCTGAAGCTGTCCACTGAAAATTGCGATCCTTCCTGAATCGTTATGAAACAATCCTCTAGATGGAAACCTCCAGACGAATTGGAGCTGAATGTCGCATTGATTCCGACGCAACCAGTGAATATCGCGCCGCTACTCCGAAAAGCCTCAAACCCTGGAATCAGCCAAGCACTCTCCACTCTGCAATTCTCCGTTGTGCAGTCAACGCTATCCGAGCATCCATAAAACCACGGTGCATAGTAGACCAAATGTGGTTCGTTGAGAACGGTTATGCAATCTCTGACGATGCAATCAGTGCCGAAGCCGAACCATCCACCCTTCATCGAGATATCGACACACTTGACCCTTTCGATGATGCCGTCCTCGACAATGAACATCAAAATGCCTTGTGGAACACCACCTTCATCATTCGTCTCCGGCCCCTTAAACCCGAAGCCGTTTCGTCGCCAATTTCCACGAAGTGTGAAGTCGCTGAGCGTACAACGACTCGCCTCAAACGTCGTGAAGGAGGCACAATCCGTCCCCTTCGGGGACATGAATACGGTCTCGTCTATCCCGGCGCCCTGGATCGTCCATCCAGGTTGAAAGTTATGAAAGATAACGGTCCGAATTGCAAACTCTCCAGCCGGAAACGTCAACGTATATGGCTCGGCATGAGTCTCCGCTAGCTTCCCATTGATAATATCCGTACAGTCGAAATAAACTCGCGCATTACTCGTCGTCACACTCGCCACTTCATCGAGTCGAAGTCGACTCCCATTAACATTTATCAACTCCGTAACTGTCGCCTTCAACGAAAGGGGAGAAATCTGTGCCCGATAATATTGAGAGGCGTCCGTGATCGGCGAAGAACCACCAACTCCCACCGTTCCAATCAAGCCCTGTCCAGCTTCGCCTCCAATCTCCACAATCACCTTTTCTCCAACAACAAATTGTGACGTTGTCGTCAACTGGAGGATGTTCGATCCAGCCTCCATCGCTCCTGTGCGAATCTCTTCACGAAGGCCAAAACTCAAAATAGGAAAAATCTCTCCTTCCGTATCTCCCCCTCCTATGACAGTCACTACATCCAAAACGCCCCCAATTCCTGCTTTGATTCCAAGCACGATTTTCCTCCACAACTTTTTGGCCGCGTCGATGATTCTCTCACTGAGGGTCATAAATCCGCGGGATTCCCGCCTCTCTGTC
>Ga0184635_10000147_pt1 | contig 15006 bp, 21 predicted proteins | sample PLM3_30_b2_FD_133147 | JGI IMG/M metagenome (GOLD analysis project Ga0184635, IMG submission 133147) | Groundwater sediment microbial communities from an aquifer in East River, Colorado, USA - PLM3_30_b2 | ecosystem: Environmental > Terrestrial > Soil > Riparian zone | place: USA: East River...
ATTTGCCCCAGGACCGCGCGCGCCTTCGGGAGGCTCCGTACCGCCGGAACCACCGCCGCAACGCCCCACGCGCTAACCCAGCCGCTAAAAACGAGCGCTCAGGAGTTGTAGTGATCCACTGCCTTGATCAAGTCTTCCGCGTCCATGTCCACTGCGTCGTCCGTGCAAATCGACAATTCATCGATGTCCAGGCCGATATGCTTCTCTACCAGCCGCACTGCGTCCCAGTATGCTTCCTTTGCCGTTCTGGCATTGTCGAGAAGCCCCTGCAATATCTCTTTGTCCATTGTGTTGTGATCCCTTTCAATTTGCGATAGAATCGCGCCTACGCCTACCACCCGGATAAGCGTAATGCGAGCCCACCACTCCTAGGCGGCCGCGCCAATCTGTATCAGCGCCGCTCTCACCTTCTTAGCCCCACTCCCATGCGCTTCGAACGTGATACAGCGCTTCGCTTCAAGCAACCACTCATCCCGCCAGCACAGCTTGCAATCCACGCACTGCACATCTTTCTTCGTCTGAGCCGGACAAGGCACCATCACGATATCGCCCACCTTGTACGCACGTCCATCTTCCGGGTGCTTGTCCACCACAAGAGCCGCTGCATACCCCGCACTCATCGCCGAAACCACATGCGCCGGCCAAACTTCCCCATGAACCGCTCTGCCGCCTTCGAGACGATCGATGCCGCGCCAGCCGTGCGACAATCGCCCACCACATGCAACCGCAGATCGTTCTGACCCGTCAGGCTATCCACCGCTTTCGCCTCGTCACGCGCGATCTGACGCGCATCAATCAACGCCGTCTTCCCTCCCACCTGCGCGTTCAACCGGTTCGTCCAAATCCCAGCCATCCCAGATTCCGCATAACAACCTTCGTTGAAAAATGCGCACTCTTTGGGGCAAGAAGCCTGACTCACGTACGTAGTCGATACCGCTCCCGTCTTCTCGTTCCCACTCACCTCAACCGCTCGCGTGAAATTAAACAATGCCATTTGTGTGTGATCCCTTAAACTCTTGATTAGCGTGATCTTCAAAACACGGGCCGCTATTCCGTGCGACGCCCAAAGGCGTTTCACTATCTGCTCGACGACGTGATCCTGTTCTGCTCCAGCCATGCTGCATCGTCCGCTGCGATCTTCGCGTTCCCTATCACCAGCGCCAATACAAAAATCATCACCATTCCCAGTACGAACTTCTCTGTCTTCATTACAATCCCTCTCCGCTCGTCCACGTGCTCAAGTCCTGCTCCTCTTCCACTCCACACTCCCAACACGCCCCGTCCACTTCAATCTCCCCTCGGCATACCGCACACTCAAAACCACCCGTCGCTTCCTGCTCCCGCACCCGCGCTAACACCCGCACCATCAACCGATACCCCGCATAATCCAACCGTCCGCTTCCCATCAGATGCCTGATCACTTCAATCGCTGTGTATGTTCTATCCATATTCAGATATTAACTCGCATCTCTACCTAGAACAATAGTCCTTAGGTACTGTTTTAGGATTATCTACAAGTTGCTACGATCGTTTCAATTCGTAGCACACTTTGACTGCCCTAACCCTGCGATCGGGCTCAAACGAGCCGGGGATTTTGACCTGGACTGCGTCAAATGGCAGCTCATTGCCAGTGGAATACCGCCATCGCCGGGGAAGATGCGCCAATGCCATGCGTGAAGCGCATGCCTTTGGTGCCATCGATGCTCGTATGCCGTAGCCGTTGAGTACTCTGCTCTGCAGAGTGCACTGTGATGCAGCAGACCCGGGCTTGCCGATTACACTGCTCTCTCCCACAGAGTGCTCTGCATCAAAGGGGCCGGGGCACCCCCAGGCCGGGGGGGCGCCCGCTTTCAGTTAGTGGCAAGTCCGAGTGCGCGAGAATTTTCAGGGTTCGGAGATGGGGAACAGGAGGCTTACGGTTACCAAGTTGTTGCGGATGAAGGAGATAGGCTGTTGAAAAGGGGGAGGAAGTGGGATAAAGTGGGGGAGAATGCGGTCTAAGAAGACGGTGTGCATGGGATGCAGGGGGGAGCACGCGGGAAAATTCTGTCCGGCGGTGAGGTATCGAGGGCAACCGGTAGTACAGTTACTCGAGGAGGCTGATCCGTTGGACGAGATCTATGCGGCGGCAGAGAGACGAGGGTTCATGGACGATCGAGGGATGGCCGCCTTGATCGAGTGGGGGAAGGCAGATTTGGAGCGCCGTAGAAAGGCCACGGCGTGAGAGCGCGAAAATCGGTTAAAGAAGACCCGCGCGCGTCTCCTATAAGACGCCCGGGCGAAAATGTCCGGTCACATGACGCAAAATGTCCGGTCACGTTGCCTGAATTGGGAGCCGGAACAGAGAGCCGGCTGCCGCTGGCGGTACACCTGGATGGGACGCTGTCGAAGTCGGCGTTCTTCCTGCTGAGTTGGCTGTCGCTGACCACGTATCCGAAGGGATCGGCAAAGGTGAAAATCGCCAGCCTGTCCCAAGTGACGCGAAACGGGGAGCGGGAAACGCGGCGGCAGGTGAAGGAACTGGTGGGGCTTGAGTACATCACGGTCGAGCGGCTGGACTCGACTACCTACGTATACAAACTGACCGGGAAGGCTCTGCGGCGGGTACCAAAGCGGCCCGAGGTAGCCAAGCACGCCATTGGGGATTGCGTGGTATGCCCGAGGAAGGGCGTGAAGGTGGCGGCGGACGGGATGTGCTTCGTGTGTATCAAGATCGAAGGCAAGAAACGGGCGTATGCCGAGGTAAAGGGGCTGCACCCGGAGTGGACGAAGGACCAGGTGCTGGCTGAGTTGATGCTGCAGTCGAAGCGCCGGAGCTACGCGCGGCCGCTCAAGGAGTTGGAGCACGAGGAGAGGCTAGAGCAGCGGTTCGCCGACCCGGACGACTATGAAGTGGCTGGATAACGCCTACTGCCATGACAACGATTACTTCACGAGCGGAATCTACGGCTCCTTCGAAGACGCGCGGAAGCTCCTGAGCTATCCTGCCTATTACGGCGGGGACGAGCTGGGGAAGTTTGAGCGGGTAGCCGATGCCAAGGAAGCGGTGGAGTGGGCGCACGCCGAGCGGTATGGGCTGGTGGCTCCGCGGGCGAAGCGGGTAGAACGGGAGCCGACCCCGTTTGACGGGGGTACGCGGGTGGACTGTTCGTGATAGACTCGCCTTGGTTGAGTCGGTATTGGGTATTAGCCATACAAGGCAGAGGCGCCCGCTGCCCGCAAGGGCTCTCGCGAAAGCGAGGGATCAGACAGCGGGCGTTTCTGCGTCTGTGGCATAATATTTCTCAGACCAACTCATTGTTAGTGTGATTCGTTTTCATGAGGGCCTCGCCGCAGATCCCACTCGGCGGGGTCTTCGTGCGTTATGACCACCCACCTCAAATGCCCGATGTGCAGCTCGGCCGCCGTGACGCTGCAGGAGACCGGAGAATGGGTGTGCTGCCACTGCGGGTGCTGCGGGATCGCCGGCGTCGCGACCGGGAAGGTGTTCTCGATCAGGCAGAAAAAAGGCTGGGTGAAATTGATTCCGGTTCCTCGCAAACCACCGGTCAGAGTTGAGGTTACGGGTATAGAATAGGGAAGGCCCGCCGCCGTTCTCAGCGGTGGCAGGCCAAGCAGCAACAGGTCTAGGAGGACCCGATGCCACCAAATCAAATTGTACGCCACAGAGAAAAAGACGGGCGCCTGCTTCCGACCCACGGCTTGCGGCGTTCTCCCACGTACAAGTCATGGGTCTCCATGAAAACCCGGTGCCTGAAGCCCACCTGCGGCCACTACAAAGACTACGGCGGCCGAGGCATCACCATCTGCCCGGAGTGGGTAGCTAGCTTCGCCTCATTCTTCGCTGACATGGGACTGCGTCCCGAAGGAACCACCCTCGACCGCATCGACAACAACGGAAACTACGAGCCGAGCAATTGCCGGTGGGCTACTCCGAGAGAACAGTCCAGCCATCGGAGGAGCAACGTTCTCATCGACATTGGCGGCGAGAAGATCAGCCTCACCGAGGCCGGTCGCCGCGCGGGCGTATCTCTCCCAGCGATCAGGAGACGCATCAAAAACGGCTGGCCTGCCGAGGAATTACTGTCTCCCAGGAACCAGTTCTTGCGGCGCATATCGTACTGGCGGCCGGGAATGAAGGAGCAGCGGAGCGTGCGCATGGTGGCGCAGGTCCAAAGGAAGCCCGCGGCGGCCGCTGAAACGATTCCCAGCTCATCAGCATCATCGTAAGCAAGAGGCGCAGCAGCTCTCGCAAACCGAGCAAAGGGTTGATTGATTTGTTGTCCATGCGGAATCCCGCTGCGCCTCGCCTCGTATCGGTGTAGGCAAAACGAAACGGCTTGGCAGTCTAATTGATTCGGTTGCGTTCATTCTAGTTAAGCGCTACCATCTAGGTAGACATGGACACACCGAACGGGGATGAATCTCCCTCCAAGAAATCTCCGCTCCACATCACCTCCCGGATCGACTGGGATGCCTCGAACGGCACCTTGACCTTCGACTGGAAAGATGGGGAACGCACAGTTCTAAATCTGGCCGAGCTTCCTGTCGAGCAGCAGACCGCCCTGATGTATTGGGGCTGTATCGCCAGGCTCCAGCAAGGGTACGTCAGTTGTAAAGGCTCGCCCGTCGTCGCGAGAGCAAAGGTGGCCAAGCTATGGCAGCAGCTTAAAGCAGGCGAGGGTCTGCGCCGTGCGGATAAATCCGTTCACAGCATCACGGTACAGGCCATCGCCCTTCTCCTGAAGATCCCCGCCTTTGAAGCGCAGGCGCGTTGGAATTCCCTCGATCCTCAAAAAAAGAAGGAAGTGGCGAGCCGCGGCGATGTGCTCTCGAAGGTCGCTGCCATGAAGGCCGCCGCCCAAGAGTCCAAAGTATCGCTTGACGCCATTTTGAAATAGTCACCCCAGGAGAAAATCATGCCAGAAGAAACCGCCCCGGCCGAAGAGACCGCCGCCACCATCCCGCCGGAGAAGATCCTCGTGAGGGCCTTTCGTGGTTACCTTTATAGCCCCATCTCGAAGAAGCTCTACAGCGCCGTGACGCGCGAGGAGAATGGCCCCTCCACCTTCGAGCGGCCCTGGAGCTTCGCGCCCGGCTATGGGTTCGACGTTCCCTTGCAGCCTCTTTCGCCCCTCGATTATCCATGTGCGGACACGGCCCAGTGGGTCTTGGACTGGGCGCGGACCAACTGGCCCACGCTCACCTGGGACATCGTCGTCCCCGAACCCACCGGCGCGATCGTCACCGAGAGCCAATATCTTTTGATTGCCTGGAATGGCCAGGATTTGTACGAGGCGTACTCGGCCGGTCAGTGGGCTTTCCTCTACGATCGCGACGGCCAGGACGCAGCCTATGCCGCCCGCACCGCGGAGCTGAAATCCGCGGGCTTTGCGGTGTAGCAGTAGCAATACGAACCGCTTGTTTGTAGAATTGAATCTCCCAACGAAGTGAGCATGAGGGAGCCGCCATACTCGGAGGAGGTGGCGGTGAGCGTCCGTATACTAAGAACAGATTCCACTTCTTGATCAGTAAGGCTTGCCGCTCGCCGGTGAGCCTTTTTTTTGCCATGAGTACCGGATGGCCTTATACTCAGCCTTAAGCTCATGAGCGGAAAGAGGCCACCGATGCCGACACCCCCTGATCCCGATCCTGACTTCGAACTCGAACCCGATCCTCCCTATCCCCCCATCGAGAACGAATCCGATATCCCCGACCTGCCCGAAGACGACGACGAGATGGAAGTGAAGGAGATCTGACATGGCCCAGATACGCTTAGGACCCAACGGCTTGCCAGTGAATGAAGGCTTCTTCGGCAACCAGGGACTCGGCGGCGCCCTGGCCTCGCTCCCCGGCACTGGCGCTGGCGAACCTGACTGGAGCACATGGCAACCCGGCCAGACTCCTCCCGGCGGCTACCCCGCCCGCCCTCCACAGCAGGCGCCGCCGAGCGGGAATAATACCGGACAGCAAGCGCCCCCCGGCTATGGTGCGGGCGACCCCGGCTACGAGCAGCCCGGCGCCCAAGGCCCACTCGCAGGCGGCACTCCCGCACCGAGCGGCCGCAACACCGGCGAACCCGGCGGCTCCCGCACCTCGACGCCGCAGGTGAACCCCGGACTCCCGCCCCCCCCCTCCACCGCCGGCACCGGCGGCTTCTTCGGCGAACAGAATCCTTGGGCGCAGAACGTGGGTGCTTCGATCAACGATCAACCGGTGAGCTTCGCTTCCCCCGGTAATCCTAACCCCAACTACATAACTCCGGAGGCGGCTGGCAAGATCGGGCAAGCCTTCGGGGCCAACGTGGTGGAACAGAACCGTACCAATATGTCGAGCCCGGGCAGCAGCGCGCCGAGTGCGCCTATATATGGCTTAGACTACGGCGTTGGTGATATCCAGGGGGCCGATGTTGCGGCGACTGGTTTGGCGCGGGGAGACCGCCCTGAAGACATCGCTGCCAGATATGCCGCCGGTTTGAAGAACACAGGTTGGGGCGGCCCCGCTCCCACCGTCTCTCGCGCTGACGAGAATGGGATGTGGAATTATTCGTCTCCAATCTCCACCTACGATCCTTCGCAGTCCAATGCCCAACAGGCGCAGCTCATCCAGTGGCTCAGAGGGCAGCTCGGCCAAGGTTGATGTACACTGACAGGCATTGAGACCGCGCTCTCTTGGCGGCCTCCGACAGTCGTTCGCAGTAAGGGCTAAATCTGAATTCGGGCAGCAACTTTCAGTGTGATCCGGCTGCCTGTAAAGCGGGGTTCGGACGTGCTGACTAGACGCCCGGACCCCTCTCTTTTAGGGCAGGTGAGACCAGTGTCTGCGGGTCACAATGTAGCTGATGCGGCTCAGTGACACGGCAAACTTCGCGGCGAGTTCACGTTGAAGCCAGCCGCTTTCATATAGCTTCCGGATCTCGATGACATCAGCATTCTTCAGTTTGGCGTGACCTCTCACTTCTCCGCGCGGTATAAGCTCCGGGTGCTTTCGATAGGGATGGTTGTCCCCCGTGAGTACGCGCCCCTTTCGAGAGGCATCCTGCATGTTGGAGGCATCGGTGCCGAGCCATAAATGCGCCGGGTTTACGCACGAGGGTTGATCACAGGTGTGGCACACGTGGAAACTGCCGGGATCCACCCCGTGTTCTATGAAGTACGAGACTCGATGCGCATAATAAGTTTCGTCCTTGCCGCTTCGGCAAAGACCAAAATGCCCGTATCCGGCGGGAGTCTTGCCAGCCGTCCACAACCAGCACTCCGAAGCGGAGCAGCGGGCCACCTTTTTCCAGAATCTGGCAATGTCTCTCGCGGTCAACGCAGGCAGTGTTCTAAACTTTGATTTAGCCATTCGGCCTCCCAGAAAGGTCGTCTCGGTCAGGGCCGTACGGTGCTTCAACACCATGCGGCTCGCATCTAGTTTACTCTCAAATCTTTGAAAAACCTCGCTAAAGATGTACACTCAACCCATTGGCCGAACTGAAACACTTATCGCATCGACACATTGCTTTATTGCACTGGGCCGCCGCAAATCCGCATAGGCAAATTCGCGAAGCGGCGATCGAACTCAACTTTGGAAGACAGTACGTTCATGTGGTGATGGCCTCGGACGTTTGGCAGGCTGCGTATCGCGAGCTTTGTGCCGAGAACGGGAAGGAAGCCGTCTTTGCCGGTGCGGCCATAACTGACAAATTAAACTCTTTGGCCCATCGCTCGCTGGATGAAATCGATCGTCGGCTCGAAGAGAACGAGCTCGAGTCGCGCGAGCTGCTCACCGCCGCCAAGCTGTCCCTCACCGCTCTCGGCTACATCAACCCCAAGGGTTACTCGACCGACATGCACGTCCACTCGCATCTCCAGGTCGACGTCAACATTATTAATGAGGCGCGCGAGCGGGCGCTGCAGCGCCGTGCCCCCCTCGTCATCGAAACCACCCTCGAAGAACAGGAGTCCTGATGCAAACCACCACGATGGAAGAACTCGCCGAGCGCCTCTACACGGCCAAGGCCCAGATGTCGGACTGGCTGACAGCGGAGACGCTCGCCCCCATCCCCACCTGGTCCGAGACCCAGCGCACCGTCAAGAACGCCTGGTACGTCGTCGCCCAGCAGTCGATCGACGCCGGGGAGGAAACCCCGCCGCCACCGCCGCCGATCCTCTTTGAAGCGTCCGCCGGCGAGTCGACCGACCCCAAGGCCATCGAAGTCCTCGGCCCGCGCCCGCAATGGGCGGCGCTTGAGCCGGACGTCCAGACCGACTGGTCTGTGGTTGGCGCAGTCGCCACCGATGTCCAAGAGGATCTGAGGCGCGACGTGAAGCCGCTGCCCTTGAAGAAGAAGCAGCACGCTACCGACGAGCCGGTCGACCTGCCCGAGTCGGTCACCGTTCCGGTCTCAGCCTCCTCAGCCCAACTCCTGGCACTGGTGGCCACGCCCATCACGCTCGTTCCCGCGCCCGCTGCCGGCATCGCGCTCCAGTTCGTCTCCGCGGCGCTCTCCTATACGTTCGGCACGCTCGCCTACGTAGCCGGCGCCAACCTCCTCGTCGTCAAGGCAGCGGGCACCGCAGTCTCGAATACTCTCCCCGCCGCCGGACTCCTCGATACCCCGGCCTCATCGACCGGAGCGATGACCGGCTTGCCCTACCCGCAGAACGTGGCGGCTGAGGCGACGGCGCTCATGCTTCACATCGAACCAGCGGACGTGACCGGAGGCGACGGCACGCTCACCGTCGACGTGACCTACCGCGAGATCTCCACGGCTCCTGCCGCGGATGAGGCTTCAGCTCCGCTTATGTCCCGCAAGACTGCGATCGGCGGAGCAGCAATGGCCGTTAAGCCGCCACTGGCGGGAGGCAGCATCGCCAAGGGCAAAGGAAAGTAAGTCCTCGCGAGGGATTCTGACTCGATACCTCGTTTGATTCGATCCAAGGAGAATTGAAACAGATGACAGAAAAAGATACGGCTTACTCGAAGCCGGAACCCACCCCACTCCCGGCACCGGGGCCGGAACATACCCCAGAAGGGCTGGCCGAGAAACTCTACGAAGCCCACTGCGGCTACTGGCGGCCGGCAGACAAGTGCCCGCCCTGGAAGGATACCGCTCTCTCCGCCAAACTCCGGTGGCGCGCCGTCGCCAATCTCGCCATCTCCCGCGGCCCCTTCGACGATCCCGATGAACATCGCCGCCAAGCCGAGGACGACCGCGCCGCCTTCCAGCACGTCCGCGATATGGCCTTCGCCGACACCAATCCCCGGCCCAAGTCGACCGATGACAAGAACGACAAGGACACCAAGGAAAAGGACAAGCACGACAAGGATGACAAGGACCAAAAGCATCCCAAGGAACCGCCAGTCGGCCCGCCGTTCCCGCACCAGCACAAATAACCGATGAAGCAGAAAGCTCCCCCGTCCGTCGACCTCAACGAATTAGTATCGCTGTGCGCCACCGACGGGGAGCTTTTCTGCCGCACCTTCTTCCCCTCCGCCTTCCGGCAGTCGAGCCCGGAATTCCACCGCGAGATCTGGAAGGATTGGACGAATCCAGACGTATCTCTGAGTGCCATCGCCGTCTTCCGCGGCGGCGCCAAGACCACCCTGCTCCGCGCCTACGTGGCGTGGAGCGTAGCGTATAGGGCATCCAGGACGATCGCCTACCTCGGGGCGTCATCGGACAAAGCACACGAGTCCGGTGACTGGCTGCGGCGCCTCATCGAGGGCAACTCGAGTGACGGTCTCTCCTTCGCGCAGGTATTCGGCCTGCGCCCCGGCAATATCTGGAACTCGGACAGGTTGGACGTGCTCTGCCGCCTCTCGCCCGATAAACCGGAATCGACCATCTCGCTGGTCTGTCTCGGCATCACGTCGAGCGTGCGCGGTTTGAATATCAACTCATTCCGCCCCGACCTGGTCTGCCTCGATGACGTGCAGACCGAAGAGAACGTCGGCTCGGAGGTCCAGCGAAGTAAGCTGAACGAACTCATCTACTCTTCCATCATCAACACGATGGCTCCGCGCAGTGAAGCGGCGAACTCGAAGATGGTCCTGCTGCAAACTCCGATGCGCCCGCAGGATCTCATCGCCAAGGCCGAGCACAATCCGGATTACACCTTCCGCAAGTTCGGCATCCGCGACGAAGCGGGACGCAGCCGGTGGGAGGAGCGCTTCCCCACCAAGGAGATTGACCGGGAGGAAGAAGCGGCGCGCCGCGAAAACACTTGGGCCTACTTCGCTCGGGAGAAGATGTGCTGGCTGGTGCCCGATGAAGGGCAGTTCTTCCGGATGGCCGATCTCCGTTACTACGAGACGCCTCCGACCAACATGATTGTGGCGATGGCCATCGACCCTACACCACCGCCGAGCGCCGCGCAGATCGCCGGCGGCATGGCCAGCAAGGACTTCGAGGCGCATGTGGTGGTCGGCATGACCGCTCATCGTGATGTTTTTTTGCTCGACTACGCGCTCTCGCGCAACCATCACCCGGACTGGAGTGCGAATACCTTCTTCACGCTGGCCGGGAAGTGGAAACCGATCCGCGTGCGCGTCGAAGGCATCAACTACCAGGCCACGTTGAGTTGGTATCTTACCGAGGAAATGAAGAAGCGCGGCCGCTTCCATGTGATCGAGATCTACAAAGATCAAAGAGCCAAGCCGATCCGGATTCGCCAGTCCCTCGCCGGTCTGGCCTCGAACGGAAAGCTGTATGTACGGCGCGATCAGCGGGAATTCCTGGAGCAGTTCGAGACGTTTCCCGGCTGCGCCCACGACGATTGCATCGATGCCATGGCGATGGCCACTTCCCTCGTTTTGGAACTCAGCGACAGCGTTGGGGACTTTCAGGATTTCCAGCCTTCCGACGCCCCTCGGGAATTGGAAGCAGCGTGGAGGACGTGCCCATGAAGGAGAACAAATGGATCAGTTAATTCAGTTGATCATTTACATCATCGTGTTCGCCGTCGTCGGGTACGGGCTTTGGTGGGTCTGCGTGAAGTTCGCCCTGCCGCAACCGATCGTCTGGATTGTCGGGGCGATTTTGCTGATCATCCTGCTCCTGTTCGTCAGCCATCAACTCGGGGTCGGCACCGGCGGGAGATTATTCCCCGCGCGATAACTATGCAGAAACGTAGCCCATTTCCGCGAGTGCATAGTACGATGGAGACTCTCTATCATGGGACGTTCACCGCTTCGCTTCGAGAATCTGAAGGGCCTCGAACCCGCTTGGGCGAGAGCCTGGACGTTGCCGGAAATCCTGATCGCCCTCGTCGTCCTCTTCGGCATCGGGTATCTGATTTACGAATTGAAGCAATGACCGAGATGACGTTTTACGCGCTGCTCGTCCTCGCCGTGATTGGCTGCTTGTTCGCCATAAGGTGGCTTACCAAATGAGATCACTTCACATGCGCCCACAGCTTCCGGTTCACGATCAGGCACACATAGCCAGCTCTCAAGCCAAACTTCGCGCCGATCTCGCGCTGCAACCAGTCTCCGGTAGCGTAGAGTCTCCGGATCTCGATGACGTCAGCCTCGGTCAGTTTGGCTGCTCCATTCCGTCGTCCATGCCTAAGTTCAGGGTATCTCCGCAGGTAGTGATCATCCCCGTGCGCCATGCGCCCCTTGGCCACAGCATCACGCGAATTTTGAACCGCCGTCCCGAGCCACAAGTGTTTCGGATTACAGCACAACCTTTGGTCACATGTGTGACAAACGAGGAAAGGCGCGGGATCTATTCCGTGCCCCAGCAGGAAGGCGATGCGATGCGCTCTCATGGTGCGCCCGCAAGCAATGTGCTGCCCATATCCGTTGTGGTACCTATTGCCCTGCCAGAGCCAGCACTCCGAATCGGAGCGGCGGTCGATCTTCGACCAGAATTTTCCTTCTTCCTTAGGGGGAAACTGGGGAAGCGGGATACCATATCCATTAGCCATAAAGCCTCCATGAAAGGTTTTATCGGTCAGGACCGGGAGACGCTGCAACACGTCACTCGGTCCGTTCTATTGTCCCAGGAGGGCGCGTAATGGGCAAGCTAAAAGTCCCCTTCGACAGCGAACAACATGAGGAGATCTTGTCCAAAATCCTCCACATGTTCCAGTCGAGCCGGGATCGTATGTCTTCAAGGCATGAACGCTGGCGGAAAGCGGAAGATCTTTACCGCGCTTATCTCCCAGAGACGGAGATGTCCTCCAAAAAACAGAGAGCACGGGAGCAGGGATCTGCCAGCCAGTTCTCAGAGGTCATTCTTCCGTATTCTTACGCGTTAGCTCTGACTTCGCATACATATGCCACCTCTGTTTTCCTGGGAAGAGATCCAGTGTGGCAGTTCAAAGGACGCCATGGAGAGACGGAACAAAGTACGCAATGTCTTGAAGCCTTAATGGGTTACAACCAAGACATCGGGGACATGGCGAGTGCTGAGTTTATCTGGTTATTGGACGCAATTAAATTCGGAATTGGTGTTGTAGCTAGCGATTACGTAAAAAAGACCGAGATATTCTCGGAGTACCAGCCCATCGCCCCCACCCTCGGTGGCATCGATCTCGGTGCCGATCCGAAATGGGAACTCGTCGAAGAACGAGTGGAAGGCTACTGCGGCAATGTACTCCAAAATGTCCGGCCATTCGATTACTATCCTGACCCCGGTGTACCGCTGGTCAACTTCCAAGACGGAGAATTCTGCGGCCACACCCTGCTCATGAGTATTGACCGCCTCCAGTCGATGAAGAACGAGTGGGACTTATTCAACCTCGACAAACTCGAAAGCGGCGGCATGGGCGTCGGCGGAAATGCCATGGCTCCCTCGACCTCGGGTAGCCGCGATAACATGCTGGCGGCGGATAAAGTATGGGATCCGAAAGATCTGAAGGGCGGTAAGGTTGGGCTGTTCCGCGTCGTCGTTAATCTCTTCCCCGAATCGTGGAAACTCCCCGGCAAAAATTATCAAAAGTGGGAGTTCATCGTAGCCAACAACAGCGTTCTGATCAAAGCCGCTCCGCTCGGACTCCGTCACTGCAAGTTCCCGTATGACGTGATCGCGTGGGAATGCGACGGCTATGACTCGTCGACGCGCGGCATGATGGAAGTCACCAAGCCGCTCAACGACGTGATCAACTGGCTCTACAACACGCACATGTTCTCGGTGCGGCGCTCGTTGAACGGGAACCTGATCATCGATCCGGATCGCATCAATGTGAAAGACTTGATCGACGGCGGACCCGGACGGATCGTCCGCATGCGCCCGGGCACAGGCTATGGCACCGACGTGCGGTCTGCCGTCGCGGAACTGATGAACGTCGATCCGACGCGCGGCCATCTCTCCGACACGCAGTTCACCGAAGGGCTGATGCAGCAGATCACTGGGAGTAACGACTCCCTCATGGGTTCGCTCGGGCGTGGGCGAAAAACGGCGACGGAAGTACGCACCGCCGCCGCGCAGGGGGCGAACCGCATGAAGACATTCTGCGACTTCGCCTCGGCGCTGGGATGGTCGCGTTTAAGCCGCAAAATGGTGGCGAACTTACAACAGTTCTACGACCAGGAGAAGATGTTCCGCATCGCCGGTGACTTGATGCAGGGCACCAAGTTTGTCCAGGTCGATAAGTCGATGATCACGGGCGAATTCGACTACGTGCCCGTCGACGGCACGCTCCCCGTAGACCGCTTCGCGCAGGCCACGCTGTGGAAAGAGATCTTCTCGGTGATCGGCAAGAACCCGCAGATTGCCCAGCAGTACGACATCTCGCGCATCTTCGGGCACATGGCGTCACTGGCGGGTTTGAAGAACATCACGCAGTTCCGCATCACGCCGGACGAGGCGGCGATGCAGCAGATGCAGGCCGGCAACATGGTCCCCGCGGGGCAGGCAATGGGAGGCGAAGGCGGTGGCGGATACCCCGGAACAAGTCCGACAGCAGCGATTGCAAGCATGGTCAACGGAGCTGGCGGAGCACCGCAATGATCTCACGCACCTTGAAGCTCTTGAGCAGCACCCAGGCTGGCGTATATTGCGCCGTGAGCTCGGAGCCATTCTTCGTTATAAACGCGATGAGCTTGCGACTAAGCCCCTGGTGGGAGAGCAGCTCCAGCAGTCCGCAATCCTCCAGGGATATTGCGAAGGGCTTGACATGGCCCGGCAGGCCCCCGAGCGCCTCGCCGAAAACTGGCGCAATGCCATCGAAGTACTGAAGCGAGAGATTGAAAATGTGGAAGAAGAGTAGTTTTGATGAAATGAATATAGGGCTTCTCTCGGCCGAGGCCGAGGGGGGAGGGGCGGATCTTGGCGGCGGCGGTACCTCCGCTCCGCCGTCATCAGACAGTTCCGCCTCTTCATCTCCTTCAAGCGCACCTGGCAAAGAAACCGCGGCCCGCCAGGAATCGGTGCTCGCCGACATCATGGGCCACGCCCGCGGCCCGGCCGAAGCCAAGCCTCCGCAGCCGGTGGTGCCCTCGATCGGGAAGGGGCCTAACGGCGCGCCGCCCGCTCCCGGGCTAGCCGGACAGCAGCAGCGACCACCGCAGCCGCAGTATCAGCAGGCGCAGCCGCAATATCAGCAGCAAGCTCCGCAGCCATACCAGCAGCAAGCGCCGCCCATGACGCAGCAGCAGCAGGCCGCGCAGCATGCCCAGGTCCGCGACACGGTGCGCCAGCAGATTGCTTCTTCGTATCAACTCACCCCCGACCGGGCGCTGATGATGGCGACCGAACCCGAGCGCGTGCTCCCCGATATGGCTGCCGACATTACGCTCAACGCCTACGAGGCGACCGTCGCCACGCTCCAGCAGCAGATGCCGCAGATCATCGCCGAGCATCCCCAGATCCGCCAGCAGATGGCGCAGGTGGTTCATTCGACCATCCAGCAGATGTTTGCCGTGCATCAGGCCGAGAACGACTTCTTCACCGTCAACCAGGACTTGCGGCAAGTGCCCAAGCACGAGATCGACAGAATTTCGGCCCTCTACATACAGGCCAACCGCGGTAATCCGGGACTCACCCGGGACATCGCCACCCGGGAGATCGGC
>Ga0184635_10000149_pt1 | contig 14884 bp, 17 predicted proteins | sample PLM3_30_b2_FD_133147 | JGI IMG/M metagenome (GOLD analysis project Ga0184635, IMG submission 133147) | Groundwater sediment microbial communities from an aquifer in East River, Colorado, USA - PLM3_30_b2 | ecosystem: Environmental > Terrestrial > Soil > Riparian zone | place: USA: East River...
AATAATAAACGAATAAAATTATTAGCAACTTGCTTTATTGTATTAATAGAATTTACTATCTGCAATAATCATAGAAATTCTAATTATGTTCCGCTACAATATTCAATCATATCCCTCCGGGCCCGTGCTTACAATCTCAATTCGATGAAAAACTAGCCTATCAAATTAGGCATAAACAATGAAAATGCAATTTACATGCATCACTTTTTCAATTGCCATTTCGTTACATTTCACTCGAATAATTAATTTGAAAAATTGAAGAAAGAATATGCAACTCACGTTTATAAGAGGCTTAAAATCTAAAATTTTCAAGTATGCTTGATGATAATCTGTTAAAAAATATGTTGAAAAATGCACGAGATGGGATTACAAAACGCAATTTCTCTCAATCTGCTGAATTAATGCTCATACTAAAGGACATTGATGTTAAAAAGGGATTTAGCATAAATGAAGTTGTAAATCTTCCTAACAAGATAACGAAGACCTCAAGTGTATGTGTATTTGCATCAGGCGATATGGGAATGAGGGCTAGAAAGGCGCAGGTTGATAGAGTTATTGAACCTGAAGAGTTAGATAGACTTGGAACCAATAAGAAAGATGCAAGAAAAATTGTTAAAGCTTATGATTTCTTTTTAGCCGATACTGCACTAATGTCCAGTGTAGGTCGCTCGTTGGGACAATTCATGGGACCTAAGGGTAAAATGCCTTCTCCGCTTCCCTATGGAGCACCCATAGAGAATATTACAGAGAGATTCAGAGCATCTGTTAGAGCAAGGGCAAAAAATCAACTTAATGTTTCTGCCAAAATCGGTGACGAAAAAATGGAAGACGATCATCTTGTAAATAATGCCCTCGCGGTAATATCAGCAATCGAAAAGAAGTTGCCACAAGGTGACAAAAATATCCATAATGCAATAATTAAATTTACAATGAGCAAGCCATCTAAGGCATCAACGGTTGGAGAAAAACAAAAGTAGGGAGATATCTGATGACTTTATCTGAAAAGCATAATAGAACGAATTACCCAAAACGAAAGCAAGAATTATATCAACAAATGCTTGAACTTCCAAAATCGTACAATGTGGTTGCCCTATCAAAAGTGAATAAAGTTCGAGCCACTCAATTAATGATGATTAGGAAAAAATTCCACAAAGATATAATCATTATAGTAATAAAAAATAGGGTAACACAAAGGGCGTTTGAAAAGATAGCAGATGTACCGGGAATTGATAAATTGAGTTCCCAATTAGAGGGACAATGTGCACTCATGTTTACTAATATTAGTCCTTTTAAGCTCAACCTGATTTTCGATCAAAATAAAGTATTTCTACCTGCAAAAGGTGGAGATGTAACAAAAATTGAAATAATAATTCCAGCTGGAGATACAGGAATAACTCCTGGACCAGTATTATCAGAGTTCAAAGAGGCAATTGTTCCTACAAAGATAGATCAAGGTACCATATGGGTAAGCAAAGACACAGTGGTCGCAAGACCAGGTGATGTAATATCCACAAAACTGGCGTCTCTACTTTCAAAATTAAACATAAAACCGATAGAAGCTGGAATTGTAGTAAATTATGCTATTGCAGACAAGCTAGTGTTTGCAGAAAATGATTTAAGAATTGATCTTAATGAATTTAAAAATGAACTGAGCAGATCACATAATGAATCTATCTCACTTGCAGTTGAATCAAGTTACTTCACACAAGAATCGATGGGTTTCTTGTTGTCAAAGGCATTCAAACATGCACAATCACTAGCAATCCAATCAAATTATCTGTCAAAAGAGACGGCAGGATCAATAATTTCAATGTCAGCGATGAAGGCTAATAATATAGCTGCTCAGCTCAAAAATAAAGGATATTCAATTAGTTAAATGAAATAAGAATTCACATATATTATTTACATTTTGGAAAAAATCGTATTATCTTTTTTATTGTTTTAACTATCGATAATAATCATAACTCATTTATGGGATCTTTATAGTCAATATAGCCCAAAATCTCGATAGGTAGTCTTATGTTTTGATATTTGGAGCTACTTTGAAATAATTATTTCAGTTAAGATGACTCAAAAAAAAAGATTCTGATATAACTGAGGAATTAAAAGAAAAAAAGTAACTACTTAACCAAATAATGAAGATAATCCTTCTAGAGCTTCTTCTTCTTTCTTTTCATCCTTTTTCTCTTCTTTCTTCTCTTCCTTTGATTGTGTTGCTCCGCTTTCAGCATCAGATGCTGTAGAAGGTACGGCCATAGCCATAGGAGTTGCTTTTAATGATTCATCTATATTTACTTCGCTCAAGGCTGCTACTAGCGCCTTTATCTTTACATCATCAGGATTTACACCAGTCGCCTTTATGACATTCTTTACATTATCCTCAGTTATATCCTTCTTTAATTTGTGTAATAGTAATGCGGCATATACGTATTCCATTTTAAGAATGCTCTATCCATGACCATAATATAAAACTTTCAAATTATAATATTTTGGTACTTCTTGCCACGGCATACATATGATCCTTCAGATCTCTTTCATAAATAGAATTCATTTTTTCTAGCAAGATAGCTCGTGCTTGCATCCTATCTTCGTGAGACGTAGCTCTCAATACATTAGCAAAAATTTCAGGAAGATTTTCTTTTATCCATCCATCAAGTATGTGAAATCTTTCTTCATTAATCCACTTAATTTTTGATGAATTTCTATCGATTTCTTCATCAAAATTACCAGTTTCAACATTATCGATTAACATAAAGATGCAATTATCTGGGTCTGGACTTTCGAGAACCTCTTTTGGTCTTCCCTCACCACGTCCAGAAGAGACCTTTTCCATCAATCCTATTGGAATAACATACGAACCAGTTATCCTTGCTACCGAATCAGTCAAACTGGTGATCCTTCCAATAACAAGTCTTATTTTTTCAGAATATTTTTGAGATACAAAGACATAATCTCCACCTTTGATTCTATTCTTCCCAAATTGCATACTCAAAAGATTTTTAGTAAATTATTTATTATTTGCTATAATGAGAATATTGCTGAACACCAAGATCTACGTATTTGCAAATCGCCTTCTAAATTCAGGTTAGTTCAGATTTTAATATCAGTTGATTCGATAATTGGTTGCCGTGTCAAGGGTATTTATCGCTGCAGATATTTATAAAAAAAATGAGATTCAAAAGATACAACATGATTTGATTTCTTATTTGAATTTGGAAAGAAAAAATGTAAAATTGGTACGACAAGAAAATTTTCATTTTACGCTAGTCTTTTTTGGCGAAATCAACAATTCAATACTTGACAAGATAGTTACTAAAATCTCAGGGATTGAATTTCAATCTTTTGAAATTAAGTATAGCATGATAGGAGCATTTCCAAATAGCAAATGTGCCAAAGTGATATGGATTGGATTGAACGAAGAAACGAAGAGTCCTTTTAACCAAATGTCGTATAAAGTACTATCAAAATTAACAGATTTAGACCTAAAGATAGAAAAAGAGATAATACCGCACATAACACTATTTAGAACTAAGGGCGTGGCACTAGATTTGAATTTACATAGTAATAGCATTATGTCCAATTTTACGCTTATTGACAAAATAGATACAATTTCTGTAAAAAAGAGCATCACTACACCAGAAGGTCCCATATATGAGAACATAATAACTGTGAAGGGAAAATGAATACTATAGATAACATTACACTGGAGATATCAGATTCTTCCTATCCATCAAAATCAAAACAAAACAAATTAGAAAAAATATCAAAAGAAATAGAGAATGAAATTATGAACTTTAAAGACACTAGAATCTTAGAAGTGATAGTTGGCGGATCCTTTGCTAAAGGAACATGGCTTGAAAGTGATACAGACATAGACTTTTTTGTAATGATAGAATCAACAGTAGAACGAAAAGAATTTGAAGAAATAGGAAAATCGGTTGGGTTTTATGCTTTAAGAAAATACAAACCATATTTACGCTATTCAGAACATCCCTATGTTGAAGGAAAAGTTGATGTTAAAGGAAAAGTTGATGGAATCAGGATAAACATTGTGCCGTGTTACAAGGTTGAAAAAAATAAATGGAAAAGTGCGGCGGACAGATCTCCATTTCATACGATTTTCATGCGAAGCAGGTTAAATGATTTTTTAAAGAGCCAAGTAAGGATCCTAAAAAAATTTTTAAAATCATTTGGAATATATGGTTCTCAAATATCTGTTTCAGGTTTTAGTGGATATGTCACAGAGGTACTTGTCCTGAAATATGGCTCATTTAAAAATGTTCTCCAAACATTCGCTGACTTGAAGCCAAATTACATTATTTCTCTTGAATCTTTAAACGAAAAAGCAATCGGAAGATTTGACAGCCCCATAATAATAATTGATCCGATTGATTCAAATCGGAATCTAGGAGCAGCAATATCATCAGAGTGTCTTGCAAAATTTGTATTAGCTTCTAGGCTTTTTCTGAAAGAACCGTCGATTGAATTTTTTAAAAGACCCCGTAAATATAGTACAAATATTATCAACAGTATCAAATCAAATCTATTAATAATCGAATTCAAAATACATAAGAGAAGTCCCGATATCTTGTGGGGCCAGCTTAAGAGAAAACTATCTAGTATTTCAAAGCAGTTAGAAATTGCAAGATTCAAAATAATTAAGAAAATTTCTTTTACCGATGAAAAAGAACATGCTGTATTTATTTTTATGATAGAATTTACGAGTCTGTCAAAATTAAATCTAAATTTAGGACCTGAAATATTTCGAAAAGATGAAACTAATTCATTTATCAAGAAAAGAGGAAAGAGCTCCATTATGTTATGGACTGATGATATGAGAATAGTAAGTATTGAAGAAAGTAAAAAGACCTCAATAAAAGAACATGCAAGTCAAATAATACAAAAAGATATTGAATCAGGCAGCCATACTGGAACTACACTAGATCTTAGCAATGGTTATTCTATATATTTGGGAAATGAAAGGAAACTGAGCGGTTTTATTTCCACTGCCATTGATTTTATGGTTCGTGATGGAGAATTTATTAAACAGTGAAAATAAGGAAAGCCTAAAATTTTTACTGACTTACCCCTTATTTGACCAAAATACATTTGACAACAGGATGGAGGAATTATTATCCTTGGGTATTAATTCTGTATTCTCATTTGGTAAAGTGCAATTGCACAAAATATGCATACTTGGTAAGGGTTCAGTTGGCTTGGTAACATTAGTTAAATATAGAAATAAATATTTTGTTCTAAAAATGAGGAGAACAGATGCAAATAGAGTGAATATGTTTGACGAAGTACTATTTCAATCACTCGCAAACACTATTGGGATTGGTCCTTTCCTTGTAGATTTTTCTGAAAATTTTATATTGATGGAATTTGTCAAAGGTTTCAATATCGTAGATTGGTATAATTCAAAAAATACTACATATGAAAGAATTCTAAAATGTACTTCTTCCATTCTTCAACAATGTTTTCTTTTAGATTCCATAAAACTTGATCACGGTCAGCTAAATAGACTTGATCGCCACATAATAATTTCCAAGGATGGCAAACCGACAATTTTGGATTTTGAAACTTCTAGTACTAAGAGGAGAGCAAGTAATGTAACTAGCGTTTCTCAGTCCTTTTTTCTACATGGCCCAATTTATGACAGACTCAGAGATTCGATCAATAACGATAGAAAACAGGTGATAAAAAGAATTAAGGACTACAAGAAATACTTGAATCATGAAAAATTTGAAAGAATATTAGAGTTACTCAAATTCTAGAAATACATCATCGAATAGTATACAATTAATTTAATAATTGTCATTGAGCTTCCCAATCCGTGCATTAAGATTCTTAAAGCAGTATCTTCAAATTTAATCATTGTCAAATTCTCAGAACTTTGGCATTAAAACTCTAAAGAAAATGAATCTCAAAGGTGGAACAGTGATTGATGGTTTTGCTACAACCGGGATTACTAATACTATTGCTTCTGAATGTATTTTACACTCAATTAATACTCAATTAATAGCAACTATAGAATCACCATTCTTTTCTCAGTTGTCAATAGTTAGGAATTCTGTACCATATTTTCCAGTAAGGATATATGCCAATGAAGAATTGAAAACATCCATTTTTATCTCTGAAGTGAGCATAGACCCATCACTTTATTTCCTCATTGGTAATACTATGCTAAACTGGGCAAAGGATAATAAATGTGATCTTATTATTAGTTCAAGTAATATAGTTAACCCTCAACAAAAGTCTGTTGACTCAAAAGAATATTCAATAATGGGTATAGGTAATACCGCACAAGCAAGAAACAAATTAAAAGATTCCAAAATTGCATTACTAAAAAATGGCACTATAGGTGGGATTCCAGCAGTTCTTTTAAATCAAAGCCCCCAGTTAGATATTAATGTAATCGTATTATTGGTAAAAATTATTGAAGGAATTCCTGATTTTAGGGCAGCCGCAGAGTTATCTACGACAATAAGTAATCTTGTTCCAGGTGTATCGTGTAACGTTCCATTATTGCTTCAGGAAGCAGAAAAAATTGAAAAAGAGTTAACAAAGATTAAGACTCAAGATACAGAAACTGAAGTGAATGCATATGGCTAAAAGTCATTCATTTAGTAGTTAGTTTTTTTGTTTGAATCCATATTATAATCATTCGAGTTTGCATAAAGTGGTAATAAACTATTTTGCATTTGTCGTAATGATTTTTACCAAACTCTTTACAGTCGTTAAATTTAGGTCCAGCTGTTCTGCAATCATCTCTTCAGATATTCCAGAATCATACAAATTTCTAACGCTTTCTTTTTTTTCTTGACTAATATTTTTGATATCTAGTTCTAGGTCCAACTCGGTTTCTACATCCTTTATGAAGGATTGTACCTTTTCAAAGACAGTATCAATATTGATATTCTTTTCTGTTGAAAAAACTACGATATGATTTTTTATTGGAATGCTAAACATTACTACCTTATCATAAATGTAAATAACTGATTTAAGGTGCCCTAATTCATTTTCAAATATTTTTCTTAACTCAACAATATATGCCGATTGAGTATAACTTATTTCTGGATTTCTGCCCTTAAGATGCTCATTAATTCCCTGTCGAATTACATTTGCACACAAGTGGCCTGATTTTTCGACCAATCCCGAAAACCTTAAAGACGGATCTATTGTCAGCAGACTGTTCAAGAAATCAACTTCATTCATGGAATAAGATCTAAAAAGCCAGAAATATATCTGTATTTAGATCGGACTATCATTCTATGGGAAACTAAAGTAGGGTGGAAAAACAATCACTATGGTATTTGCTACGAAAACAAGATATTGCTCTTCTTAAAATGATTATTTGAATTAGGATGGCAGAAGATATGTCTTCAACAGCTTCAAATACTATACCCTTTCCTACGTTGACAATAGTATATCTGGTAAATAAAGCTGAAGGCTTGATTGAGGAAATAAGTCAAAAGTACAATAATATAACAGTCGAAGACTGTAACGGTTTTTTTAATGATGGAGTTAAGAGAGACTACAAGAAAATAACAATTTGGAGTCAGGGAATTGATAGCCTTTGGTTTAATGCTTTGATAGCTAGGATAAAAGAAGTAGCAAGTGTAGATGCAGTTCCAATAGTATCTGGCGGGATAATGTACACCGTGTAATCTTCAAATTGTAACGTAATCACATTCCTACAACTAGAACAACTTTATTTATCCAAAATGAGACAAGATGATGCCAAAGTATAAAAAATGCCTCAGCTAGTGGTGCGGAACTTTCTATTTAGTATCGGGTTTTATATCAATCAGGATCTTATTTCCCACAAGTGGGCTTCCTATTTTTTCGTACTTTTTTCTAGGCATATTTATCTGTATTAATGTCTTTGGATATGTTTTGATCACTGTTTGTGGTTGGGATCTTAGAATAGCTTCAAGGATCGGTCTTATCTGCTGCTTAACCTCTTCATCAGATATTGATCTATCAATCGCTTCTAACATTAATTGTTGTTGTGACACTGATTCTAATTCGATATCTTCGATTAGAGACAAAGTTATGTTAATACCATTATCTGACAGTTGTGTTATCTTGTATCTGATTTGAGTGTCTTCCAATCCTAAAAATTAAGTAATTATATTTGCTTATTACTTTTTACATACGTTTTATGGGACAGATGTGTAGTAATTATCAGATAAAAGGAGACGAGTTGTCTTTTTGATACTTAATTGTATCAAGTTAAGTGCAACTACTGACATCCACAAGACATATTAAAATTGATTTTGTATTTATTAAAGTAATAAAAATGAAATATAGAAGTAGGACGTATATTTTTGCGTCCATTTTACAATCTGTAAATAGCAACAAAGGGGTTGGAATAACAACAATCATGTACAAATCCTTTCTCTCTCATTATCAGCTCAAGAAATATTTGTCTATAATGCTTGAAAATGAATTAATAAAACTGGAAGAGGAAGAACACTTGTATAGGATTACTGAAAAAGGTTTAAGATTTTTGCAACTTTTCTCAAATATCAATGAACTTATTGATACTACAAAAGAATATAATATCTGAAAAGTTATTTCCTTTTTTTAGAATAAGGTTAGTTCATCAATCATACACTTTTTGGTCGTGGTAATAGATGAGTTTATAGTATCATAATTTTGGGTTTGATATCATCTAAAAATAGCACAACGAAAAATCAGTATATTCAAAATTAATCAGACAAACGTTTTATCAATAATTCGATTATGAATATTGTAGAATATATTCTTGTTTGTATTTAGTGCTGCTTCATGTTACAATTTTATGGCATTAGAGAAATTTTCTTAGAATTAAAATAGCCCGGCCCAGATTCGAACTGGGGTCAAAGGCTCCAAAGGCCTCTATGCTTGGCCACTACATTCAGCGAATTTTAAATTCTCTACCGGGCTGCCGGACATTTTTTTATAGAATATCTGTTTTATAAAGCTACGAACCTATTAACAATTTTCATTAATGTATTTGTTGGATCTTCCATACTATTCAAAATTCGTAGTGCACGATTTTTTTGTTTGAAACTAAATGTGTTATCATTTAGTATATGACGTAATAATTTCACAATTTGAGGCGAATTTGCAGCTTTATGTATCAAACCCATTCTAACTAGATAGTCATCAACATAGAATTTTATCGGCGAAATTGAAATAGTTGGTTTTCCCATTAGTGCGGATTCGGCAGTCATGGTGCCACCTCCACCAACAAATATATCGGCAATAGATATCAGCTCAAATCCGTCAACAACATTCTCTAAAACATTAATTTTATTGCCATATTTTTCATTGAACTGTCTTATTTGATCCTGATATCTGCATAAGACCAAGATATTTGTAGTTCTATGAAAGATTTCAACTATTGATTCCAATATACTATTCACGTTGGTATCTTTGTCTAGCAAGTATGATGCCTTACTTTCTTCAGGTCTAATAACAATCGTATTTTTCTTTGCAAGATGATATTTTTTCTTTAATTGGCTGTCACGCAAGTCTCTTGTTTCTCTTCTTATCCACGCAACCGGATCAAGTGCACGATAACGAATTATTTGATTCTTTGATATACCTAAATTATTCCATGCAGAGTAAGGAATAATCCAAGGACATAGAAGATAATTAACAAAGGGAATTGTTAGCCTTTGAACTGCAAAAGCATGAGGTGAATCACTGAATGTAATGTGGGGAATTCCTAAACCAAATGTAACTCTTGCTGCTTCTGGTGAGGAAAAGCTAACACAAAGATCAGGTTGGAATTTATCTATTTCTTTTGCTAAATCAAAAATTCTGCTGGAACTAGCTCTAAGTTTGTCATATTTTGATGATCCCCCATATTTTCCAACTATTTTTAGCTCAAATTTCTTTAATTTAGATAACTTTACACATTCTCGATAGTTCCTTCCTGTACAAAGCAGTTCATGATCTTTTTCTTTTAGAACGTCTACTGCGTGTTTGAAAAACATCACTTGTTTTGGGGTTAAAACATCAAACCAGACTCTCAAGCATCATGTATAAGTAGTCTCATGGCAAAAACTTTTCTTTAACCGATATTAATTTTGGTTCAGGAACAAAAATATGCTATTTATGGTTGGTATTACTATTGAGTGTTGATTCATTGAAGGTAGCTGTTTATGGGCTAAGTACTGAGGGATACAAGATTGCATCTCATATTTCTACTAAAGGTATACCAGTTTCAATTATCGATGACTCATCAGGAATGGCAATTACCCTTAAACCAGATATTGCAAAGGCATATTCTACTGTAACCTCTTTTATTCAAGACGAGACACTCTTAGATTTTGAACCTTTTGATGTTGCCATCAATAATGCATCTTATATTTTTTTTACTCCAAGAATAAGAAAATCATGGCCTGATGCAAAAAATCACATTGGATCTAAATTTCAAGACGTGATAAATCATGTAAGCAAGGATAGTTCTATAATATACACGGTCCCTACAGGCTTTGGTGCAAACAATGAAAACATAACATTAATTGAACATCGAACTGGTCTGAAAGTTGGAAAAAACATTTTCTACCATTATATGCCAGTAAGCTCCATACCCTCAGCTTTATTTGATGCTATTATTGGAACAAAATCCGAGTTAGATTCCAACCTAACAAGTTTATTGAGCGGACTTGACTCCAGCAATAGAATCAAGGTAGTAGATATTGAATCTGCAGAGTATTTGTATTGCATTAGAATTTTAAGACACTATGGTTTAATGTCACCTATTTTTGAAATTTGTAAATTTGCTGACAATTCTTATCAATCTAAAATAATGGAAAATGAGTCCTATGATGAAATGTATATTGACGATCTTGTGGGCGGCTTATTTGACTTGAACACTATTTTATCTTCTTTAACTGGAATTTCTCCATTGACACTCTTAATAAAAGGCAATATCGCCACTGTAGAAAATTATTTAAAGCATTTGACAGAACAAATCAAGATTATTCTAAAGAAATATGAATTGAAAGCAAGTAAAACAAAGGCCATAATTTCATGGACATTTGATCCTAACGAGATGAGAGGAGACAGATTAGACATAATATCTAGATTGGAATCAAGATTGAAAGATTATGTTGGAGATGTGGAAAGACATGACTCTTTGTTTGACTTTTATTCAAGTGAAAAAAAGATCATAGTAGTTTCGTGTTCAAAAGATGATTTTGATAGGCTCAATAAGAATAATCTTAATTCAGAGATCATAATTATCAAGGCAACGCCTATACTAGGGCAGTCTAACATTCAAGTATAAACCATTAATATATAATAATAAGAAAATATGATTTAGAATTGTCTTGCTTGATGCAAAGTGTCCAAAGTGCAATAATAAGGCACAGGTCAATGATGATCTCACGACAGTCGAGTGCAAAAACTGTGGCTATTCAGATGATTATGAAAATTATATCAACATGATGAAATCTAAAGCCGAGAATATGGCAGACAATTTTCAATTCAAGGGAAATGGATGAAATTAGTTTTTGTGGTTCGGTTTCGAATTTTATAATCACTTAATTTTACCAAAACGAGCCCTTATCGGAACAGGTAAATTCTGATCCACAATTTTCACATCTTAGATGACAGCTTTGAATATTAATCATTGTAAAACCGCATCGTAGACACTTTCTTTCAGTTACCTGCTCCTTTTCTTTCTCTCTATTCACTAAAGCCATTTTTCGTATCAACATTTATAAAAGTATTTGAAACAGACCAAGTCGCAAAGATTAATTAAAGCTCTTACACTGGTTGAGTTCATATTGACACAGTTTAAAATAATAGTTTCTGATAAAAAAGGGAAAAGTATTAGCAAAGAGCTAAAAGATAAAGAAGCTCAACCCCTAGTTGGTCTCAGGGTAGGAGAAACTGTTGATGCTTCGATAATTGGTATTTCTTCAGGCAAGATTGAATTAAGAGGTGGCAGCGATAAATCTGGAACTCCAATTCGGAAGGATGTTCATGGCGGTGTGAAAAAATATGTATTGTTATCAAAAGGTGCAGGAATGAGAGATGATCGAGAGGGAATTAGAAAGAGAAAATTGGTTAGAGGTAATATGATTACAGAAGAGATATATCAGATAAATTGTTTACTCTTGGAAGGAAACTTACCTCTTACTGCAGAGACGACAGACTCGAAAAAAACTGAAGAATAGCATACCTGTAGATTTTTTGACACTATTGTCATTATAATGATTAATATGATTATAATTAAATTAATATCTCTGTGAAATTTCACTATACATATTGCATTGGAAAGAAACTTTACCCGACTGGTACGTTAAACAATATGGTTTTCAACCTTGTGTTAATATAGGAACATCTGGTCATGTCGACCATGGAAAAACTACTCTAGTAGAATCTATAACTGGCGTCTGGACTAGTGGCCACAGTGAAGAATTAAGAAGAGGAATTACCATAAAGGTTGGATATGCTGATGCCGCTTTTTATAAATGTAAAAACTGTCCCCCACCAACGTGTTATTCAACCCAACCGGAATGTAAAAACTGTGGACAAGCATCTGAATTTGAACGTGTTGTTAGCTTTGTAGATTCCCCTGGGCATGAAAGTTTAATGGCAAATATGCTCTCAGGAGCTGCTTTGATGGATGGAGCAATATTGGTAGCTGCAGCAAATGAAAAAGTACCTCAACCACAAACTAGAGAACATTTACTGGCCTTACAAACACTTGGCATTAAGCAAATTGTGTTAGTTCAAAATAAAGTTGATTTGGTATCATATGAGGAAACAATAGAGAATTATAAACAAATAAAGAATTTTATCAAAGGGAGCGTAGCTGACACCGCACCAATTATTCCTGTTTCTGCACAACACAAACTAAATGTTGATGCACTTATAGAAGCCATTCAATTAAATATCAAAACACCTGAAAGATCTAAAAATTCTGAACCTTTGATGCATGTGCTGAGATCATTTGATATTAACAAGCCTGGTATTCCTATAAATGAAGTAAAAGGAGGAGTGATTGGAGGTTCGTTAATGCAGGGAGATTTTAAGACTGGTGATGAAATTGAAATACGACCAGGGCTTTATGATGAAAAGAAGGGAAAATACGAACCCATAATGTCAAGGATCTCATCTCTGGGTACTGGTGCAGGAATTGTTCAAGTTGTAAAACCAGGAGGCCTGGTTGCTCTTGGAACAACTTTAGATCCATATTTAGTAAAGAGTGATTCCTTAATAGGTTCATTAGTAGGACTCCCAAGCTCACTTCCTCCAGACGTTTATGATGTAACTATAGAACTAAATCTTTTTGAAACTGCGGTTGGAACACAAGAGCTGGTTAAAGTTGATCCGATTAAGATAAAAGAATCCTTGCGACTAAATATTGGAACGGCTGCGACACTTGGTACCGTTACTTATATAAAAGATCATGTTGTAGAAATTAAATTAAAGAAACCTGTATGTATGGTTAGCCAGAACAGGGTTGCAATAAGTAGAAGAATTGCCGACAGATGGCGCCTGATTGGTTCAGGAATAGCATCATAGATATATCGTTGAGAAATAGACAGATTCAAATTTTAAAAGATGAAAAAATTTTTTTGTACAATTAATCGGTCAGCCTATACTTTCTTCCCATTATAGTTATAAATACTACCCCTGTTCCTTTAGTGACAAACCCTATTTCATAATACCTTAGTTTGTTTCTATCCAATATTTCCATTATTTTGTCCACTCGTGTCTTTGAAACGACAATACAAAAACCAATACCCATGTTAAATGTAGAATACATTTCTTTATGTGATATTTTCCCCTCCTGTTGGATGAGTTTAAAAATCCCTCTTTGTTGAGGGAGTTTATTTAGATTGAAATTTACTCTACTGCTTAGCCTTGATAATTTACTGAATGACCCACCTGTGATATGAGCAAGTCCGTGAATCGATTCTCTTTCGGCGTCAAGTATATCGTGTATAGGTTTAACGTATATCCTTGTGGGTTTCAAAAGCTCTTCGCCTATAGAGCTTTTTAAAAAAATATGAGAGTTTTTTAACTTGTATTTTGGGAGTAAGACCTTCCGTGCAAGTGAATAACCGTTTGAATGCAATCCGCTACTTTCTAATCCGATTATTATATCCCCCTCAGTTATTTTATGCCCCAGCACCAATGCTTTTTTATCTGTTACTCCAAAAACAGTTCCAACTAGATCAAATGAATTTATTTCTATTTGACTAAGGAGATCGGGAAGAATTGCAGTTTCACCTCCCACTATCGCCATTTTAGATTCCTTTGCCCCTTTTATTAATCCTTTCAATAGTTCTCTTACAAGGTAATGGTCAGGTTTTTTCAATGCAATATAATCCAAGAAGCCAACTGGGACAGCACCAATGCAAATAATATCATTAACATTCATGGCCACACAATCTATTCCCAAAGTATCAAATCTATTCATCAGTTGAGCAACAATTATTTTAGTTCCAATCCCATCAGTGTGTAACGCAATAATTTTTGAATCAATTTCAATCAATCCTGCATAATGTCCAAAGCCAGACAAAACCTTCCAATTTTTATTTTCAAAACTAAAATGAGTTTTTGAGATGATTTTGCCAATGTTGCCTTGTATTTTCCGAATTTTCTTTATGTCAACACCAGCTTTAGAATAATTCCACATATAGATCTTAGAGGTCATAATACATATTATAAATAAAAGCATGATTAATTATTGCAATCTAAACGTTAACTTGAAAATTAACTTATAAACATGAATACAATTGTAATTAGATATGGAAGAATCTGGATCTATTTTTGAAGATTCTGAAAAGACATTCATAGAATTATCTAACTCCCAAAGGCTTCAGATAATTAATGCGTTAGAAAATACTAGTATGAATTTGAC
>Ga0184635_10000150_pt1 | contig 14778 bp, 18 predicted proteins | sample PLM3_30_b2_FD_133147 | JGI IMG/M metagenome (GOLD analysis project Ga0184635, IMG submission 133147) | Groundwater sediment microbial communities from an aquifer in East River, Colorado, USA - PLM3_30_b2 | ecosystem: Environmental > Terrestrial > Soil > Riparian zone | place: USA: East River...
ACCTGAGAGAATCTGACCTTGACCACGGGTGGCCGCTTCCCAGCACTTGCCATTATTTCACCCAAGCATGGGCCGCTCCTCACGGGGACCATGTCTGGCGGTGCGACGCGGCGGTGGGTCGCTTGTCTCGGTAGCCTCGCGCCGCTTCGCCCAAGGCCGCTTGAATCATCATGTATTCACCAAGGTTCTCCGTCGTGAGAATGCCAACCAGTTCGCTGTTTTGTGTCACGGGTAACACCCTACAGTCATTCTCATGCAATCTGGCGAGCACGCTCTCGACCATTTCGCCAGCCTCGGTCGGGCAGACATTGCGCTGCATCACGTCAGCGACCCGCGCGAGTTGGCCTTGCTTTGCGAGTCCGGTGAGCAAATCGCCGCGCGTCAACACGCCCACGACGCGCCCGCCGTCCACCACCGGGAAGTCCTGTTGGCAGCCGGAGAGGATGTGCTCCACAGCGCGCGCCAGCGTGTCATCCGGCGCGAGCGTGCGAAAGTCGGTCATCATCACACGGCTCACCGGCAGGCCCGCGAGCGCGGACTTCATCTGTGCCTGCCCCGCCTCCTGCGCCGCGCCCATCCAGACGAACAGCGCGATGAACAACAGGAACGGGTTCGTAAACAGCCCGATAGAGGCGAAGACCCATGCCATGCCCTTCCCTATAGACGCCGCGATGTTCGTCGCCCGCACGTAATCCATCCGCATTGCCAGCACTGCGCGCAGCGCCCGCCCGCCGTCCATCGGGAAGGCGGGCAGCAGGTTGAACACGGCAAGGCTCACGTTGATCCACATGAGCTTCGCAAGGAAGTGGCCGCCGACCAACTTGAACTCCTTCGCCGCTGACAGCTCTGCCCCCACGATCAATACGCCGAACAACCCCGCCGCCAGGACGACGTTCACGGCCGGGCCGGCCAGCGCCACGAGGAGTTCCTGCTTCGGCTTCTCCGGAATGCGTTCGAGACGCGCCACGCCGCCAATCGGAAGCAGCGTGATGTCTCGCGTGCGAATGCCGTAGCGCCGCGCCGTCAAGGCGTGACCCAATTCGTGCAGGACAACAATGGTGAACAGTGAGAGCGTGAACGCCAACCCTCCCAACGCGTCCTGTCAGTTCTGCCGCTGGAAATAATGCGAGAGGGCGACCCAGCCGAGCAGGATGAGAAACGTGAAATGCAGGTGAATGTCGATGCCCGCGATCCGCCCGATTTTCCAGGACGATTTCATAGCATCACAACCCGGTCGGAAACGTTTCCTCCACTTCGCCCACTTCCCATTGTGTGCTGCGTTCCAATGGCTCGACGGCGCGGTGTGGTCGAAGTGCAGCACGGCGTCGAACTGGTCGAGTAGCCGCGCGGTGAAATAGTGGCCGGCCAGCTCCGTCTCCGGTCGATAGATGACGCCGATGGCGGGTGCGAGAGATGCGGCCGAACGTGGACGAGTTGATCATCGTGGGAGTCCTTTCACCCAGATTGCCTCAGAGAAAGTCACCTCGGTTTCAAAGGTCACGGAGCCGACCGCGATGCGCACACTGCGTGCAGCCGACTTGCTCGCCAGCCTGTTCTTTTGCGTGTTCGTGTTCATGTTAGCTCTTAAGGGGCAAAGCTAGAGCGCATTTAGCGCGCACGAGTTAACACCATCTCTTCCAAACCGCTGTAAGCGAACGGGCGATGGCGATGGCTCCGGCAAGCTTCCAGGCAAAACCGAATGATCCTTGCTTCCGCGCTTGCCACAACGAGAGCAACGGCGCCAGTGCGGTCCATCCGGTCCGCGCCTTGCGGGCCACGGCGATGCCCAAGTCCGCCCACTCGGCAACCGGACGAAGTTTGTGTGCTTCCTGCGCAAGCACCGAGCGGTGAGTTGCGCTCTGCTGGAGCAACGCGGCCTTGTGCTGCTGGCGACGCGTCAGTTGTCCGTTCCCAAACATGCGCGGTCTTTCTTGAGTTCCTCGATGGTACCGGTGAAGGCACTCCTGGCTTGCAGACGCGATTGCAGGGCGCGCCAGGCCAGCGCAGTGCCGACGAGAAGCAGCACGCTGAGGCCAGCGAGTGCGGGCAGGCGCCCGTTCTCCCAGAACAGGATGACGATGGTGAAGGTCACGAGCGTGAGCTTCATCATGCCGAAGGCGGCGACGGCAGCGGCGCAGAGCATGGCCTCCACGACCCGGCACTTCTCTTCCTGCATTTCTACGGCGAACAGCTCAACGCGGTTTTGCGCCGTCGCCAGCAGCGTGTCGAGGATGCGCTTCAGGGATGCCCAGATGCCTGGTTTTGTATCAGTCGCTTCGCTCATGCCCGCTCACTTTCTAGTCACGAGCACGCCGATGAGCAGGCCGAAGCCGAACGCGACGCCGATGGATTGATAGGGATGCTCGCGGATGGTCCTGTCGGCGGCCCTCGCGCTGTCGAGAGTCTTCTCTTCCAGGCGGAGGCATGTGCGTTTGGCAGCGTCGAGCGCGTCAGTGAGGCGTTGGCGCACTTCTTTTGCCTTGTCGCCCACGGCATCTTTGGTCGCGTGCAGCAACTCTTCAGAGTCACGTACGATGCGTTTGAGGTCGGTGACAAGTTTGTCGGTGTTCAGTTCGGTGGCAATCATATCAGTCCTTTCGTGTTGGGTTCAGTTTTGGCGCGACCCGAATCGACGGCGTCGCTTCGTGGATCTACATTCCAACGCCTCCATGCATCTGGCTGCGCGGGGATTGGCAATGGCTAGTCAGAATTTAGAAGTGAGCCGTCGAGCGAGCGCAGGCACAAGTCAGCCCATATAAGCCTTTACCACGTACTGTTGCACCATGCGCTGGGTATTGAAGAACGAACCGTTGAGCCAAATGGAATGGTGCGGTCGTTCATGACATCAGCCAGTTGGCCTGCTTTCCTCCAGCTCCGCTGCTGACGCGATGAATCAACAGCCCGATAAAGCCCGCGCTCGCGATGGCGAGGAACGCGGGGAACAACCAGCAAAACTTCGGATAGCGCGTGAGCGCTCTGCGAGCATCGACAACTGGTATGAACTGCTCCATGCCGAGGCGCGCGACCGTCTGCTCGATGCTGTGGAGACAATTCTCCAGCTCGGCCTTCAACCGCAGACTCGTCAGCAATCCAATGACCGAGAAGCATCCGAGGAAGTCGAGCAGGGAAATCTCCAGCACGAATTCGCCGCGAATGGAGTGCAGCAGCGAGAGAATGCCGGCGGACACAATGGCGTAGATGTTCGTGAATGACAGCCGCTCGTTCTTGATGTGACGTGCGTTTTCCCAGTGTTGCTGGAACACCGTGAGCAGGGCGCGATTCTTGGACGGTGTGGCCGGTGTGTTCATATCTCGAATCCCTCCCCCTCTTTCCGCCTGCCCGTCGCGTGATGCACGAGGTCGAGTTGTTTGTTAAACTCGGTTCCGTAGATGTCCAGCAGCGTGCGGAACAGCGCGGCGATGGCGGGGCCAACCAGGAAGCCCATTACGCCGAACACGCCGATGCCGCCGAGCATGGAGAAGAACACGAGCAGTTCGTGCATCCCGGAATCGCGTCCGACGAGGATGGGCTGAAGCACATTGTCGATGCTGCCGATGACGAATGCCGCGATGAGGAACATGCCGAGGCCGGCCCAGACGTGGCCGCCCAGCAGGAGGATGGCGGCGGCAGGATACATCACCAACCACGCACCGACGACCGGCAGCACGGAGAGGAACACCATGACCACGCCCCAGAGCACTGGCGCTTGCAGGCCAAACGCCCAGAAGGTCAGTCCCCCGAGTGTGCCCTTAATCATGGCGACGAGGAGCGTGCCTTTGAGCGTCGCGCGGGAAACGGAGAGAAAGCGACGGATCAACTCGTCCTCGTAACGGTCGGCGAGCGGGCTGAAGTATTTCAAGTGTTGCACCAGTACCGGGCCGTCGCGGAAGAAATAGAACATGGTAAAGAAAGTGAGGAAGAAGTTGGCAACCAGCTCGAAGGTTTCCCGCGAAGCACGATTGACGGCTGTGGCGAGCAGGTCGGCGGCTTTCTTCATCGCCGGTTCGACGGTGGCGTGCAGCGGGAGCGTTTCGAGGCGGAGCGATTGTAGGATTGGATGACGTTGCACGAAGGATTGGAAGTCCGCGTCCAACGTACGCAGCCCTTTGCCTTCGGCGGCCTGATAGAGGCGAACGGCTTCGCGGGCGACGAGGTTGGCGATGCCGTAGACGGGCAGCAGCACGCCCAGTGAAAGGGCCAGGCAGCAAACGAACGCGCTGATTGACCTGCGCCCCCGTGCAAGCTTCAGCAGCCATTCGTAGAACGGATGAAACAACCCTGCGAATACTGCCGCGAGAATTACGGGCACGAAAAAGACCTTCACCATGTTGAAGAACACAACCCCGGTGAGCACCACGATAAAAAGCAACGAATAGCGCGCGAACTTTTCCGCGCGCAGGCGCTGTAGCGTGAAGGTCCGGGACGCAGCGGAGGGCGGGTTCTTGGCGGGCGCGGATGCCTCTGTTGCGATGGTGCGACTCATGCCTATTGACTTTGCTTTCCGGCATCGAGCCCGGCTTCACAACGGTTGCCCAAGCATGGCCGTTCTTTGCAGGTCCTTGAACAGCCTGGGCAGGCCGCCCGGCCAAGAAACGGCCAGTCTTACCCAAAGCGTGCGTAGTCATCGGGGCGTTGCAGAGGCACGGTGGGGTGCAACGAAAGACGCTACGAATATGAAAGCCACCAAGACCAACAAAGTCGCTACGAGGGCAACCGCAAAGACACCGTTGCCGCTCCGCATCAAATCCATCCTCGTGCCGTTCGACTTCTCGCCACCCTCGAAGAAGGCACTCGAATACGCCGTGACGTTCGCGCGGCAGTTCAAGGCCAGGCTTACCTTGCTCCACGTCGTCGAGCCGGTCGCCACGCCGGACTTTGCCGCGTCGTTCCCATTGGCGATGGAGAATGACAAGTTGATGGCCGCGGCGAAGAACGAACTGGAAGGCGCGGTGAAGTCGGCCCGGATTCCCCGAGGAATCGTGGAAAAGATTCTTGTGCGCTTCGGGCGCTCCTTCCACGAAATCGCCGATGCCGCGCGCACGCGCAAGGTGGACCTCATCATCATTTCCACGCACGGCTACACCGGCTTAAAACATGCGCTGTTGGGCAGCACGACCGAACGCGTCGTACGCCATGCGCCCTGTCCGGTGCTCGTGGTGCGACAACGCTGAAGGTGACTCATCCCAATGAACCAAACACTCCACTCAAAGGACCACCATGAAAGCCCGACGCACCGGCAACCACGGTGAAGTGACGCTCGAACTCAACCGCCGCGACGAGCCTCTCATGGACGCCGCCACGCGCACGGCGGTCAAATCGCCGTTCACCTTGAAACGGATACTTGTGCCCATCGACTTCTCGGACTGCTCGAAAAAGGCGCTGCAATACGCGTTGCCTCTAGCGAAGGAGCATCAAGCCGAGATCACGCTGCTCTACGTTGTTCCGCCGGCCTACGGCTCGGGCGAATACACCGGCATCGACTACGCACAACTGGAAGCCAGTCTGAAAGTGGGCGGGCAAAAGGAACTGGCGAAGCTGGCCCGGAACGAAGTGAGACGCGACATCTTTGTTGATACGCTTGTCCGCGTTGGTTCGCCCACGCGCGAAATTATCGAAACTGCCAGGAACCTGCCCGCCGACCTCATCGTCATTTCGACCCACGGGCGGACGGGGTTGAAACACGTCTTACTTGGCAGTGTGGCCGAACACGTCGTGCAACGCGCGCCCTGCCCGGTGTTCGTAGTGCGCGAACGCGAGCATGAAATCCTTGCTTCATGAACGACCGATGCGCGCAGGCGTTCGCATGAAGCCTACATCTGAAACGAAGGCCGGGGCGAAGAGCGCGGCCAGTCCGGCCCTGCCCTGCGGCACGGCCTTCGGCTGCCCGCGCGACTTTCTCGATAACCGGTTCGTTTACACCGTCATTTCGCCGCGCGCCCGCGGTCTGTCTGTGGGCGTGAACATGAACCCTAACAAACACTGCAACTTCGACTGCGTGTATTGCGAAGTGGACCGCATCGTGCCGTCCCGCGAGTCGCGTCTGGACATACCGGCAATGGTCGCTGAGCTGGAGCGCACGATGGAAATGGTGAGGTCCGGCGGACTGCGCGAACAGCCGTGTTATCGGAGCGCGCCGGCAGAGCTGATGGAGCTGCGCCACGTCACCTTGAGCGGCGACGGCGAGCCGACGCTGTGTCCGAACTTCGTTGAGGCAGTCGAGGCGGTCGTCCACCTCCGTGCGCGCGGACGCTTCCCGTTTTTCAAGCTCGTATTGATCACCAACGCCAGCGGCCTAGACCGGCCGGAAGTCACTGAAGGATTGAGTCTCTTCACGCCGCGCGACGAAGTCTGGGCCAAGCTCGAAGCCGGCACGCAGGAATACATGAATCGCGTTAACCGTCCCGACTGCCCGCTCGAAAAGATTCTTGCGAACATCCTGCTCCTCGCCCGCCGGCGGCCCGTCGTCATTCAAAGCCTGTTCCCATCCGTCAGCGGCGCAACTTTGTCGGCCAGCGAGATCGAAGCTTACGTCCAACGGCTCCGGGAACTAAAGGACGCAGGCGCGCAAATCCCCCTGGTGCAGATTTACTCTGCGACCCGTCCCGCAGTGCAATCTGAGTGCAGCCACTTGCCGCTGCGTACGCTATCTGCCATCGCCCAGCGCGTGCGCGAGGTGAGCGGGCTGAAAGCGGAGGTCTTTTGAACCAAGCAAAACAGACCCACCAACAAAAGGAAATCATATGGCTCGTTACGTTACTTTCATTCGTTTCACCGACCAGGGCGCTCACGCGCTCAAGAAAAGCGCCGCCCGCGCATTGGGCTTCCGCAAGGCGGCAGCGAAGGCCGGCATTTCTGTCGAGGCGCAGCTTTGGACCGCCGGCTCGTGCGACGGCGTGCTGATCATGAACGGCGATGAGAAGAAAATCCTCCGTTCACTTGCTCAACTCGTTGCCTTGGGCAATGTCCGCACGGAATCCTTGCAGGCGTTCGACGCAAAGGGGTTCAACGACATCGTCGGTTAGCCATTCTTCTGCGCGCGCCAATGCGCGGCGGCGGCATGACTTTTGTGGGCGATTTTGACAGCTTCGTCTTTCCAGCGGCCTGCCTTGGAACTCGGGGCCCGTCCCGCGCTTTTCAATTCGGAGGCGGAGGCTCGAATTGATCCGCCACCTCGCACAAGGCACAGTAATAGTCCTCCTTCGAGAGACCCAGGGCATTGGCGCCGAACGTCTCGGCATCGTCCGCCGAGGCGAAGTCGCCGTAGTTCACCAGGACGAGCTGGTAAAGGACGAGCGGCGGCACCCGCTCCAGTTGCAGCAGGAGGAGTGGATGCACAAACATCGTGAAGCCCGTATCGGGCTGTTCGCCTTTGGCAACCGGATGAGCGAATTCGCCCTGCTGCAGTCCCGCAGCATCGAAGAGAATTTCGCACGGGTAGCGCACGCAGCTCCGGTCCTGGAGAATGCGCTGGAGTTCCGTCCAGCCGATGCGCGGGCCGTACTTCTCACGAATCTCCAGCCCCTTGGCCGCGACGTGCGCGTTCAACGACTGGCGGGCTTCCTCAGCGGAGAGCTGCTTCGACATAGCGCAGAATCAAGTTGGGGCGTTCGCGGCGGCGGTGACCTGAGAGAGTCGGCCTTGCAACACGGGCACAGCCATCCGCAGGAAAATCGTGTAGCAGAGCAGCCCGAAAGCCCAGATCCCGCAACAAATCAGCGTCTCGTTCAGCGTCGGCGAATATTCCACGATTTCACCCAGCGGGCTGGGAACAAAGCCCGGCACCACAAGGCCCATGCCCTTCTCGATCCAAATGCCGACGATGGCCAGCACGCACGCGACGTCCAGCCACTTGAGGCTGCGACTCAGGGGCAGGACCAGCAGCGTCATTGCGACGAGATTGCAGGCGATGGCCGTCCAAATCCACGGCACCAGGGCGTGATGCCCATGCAGGCCGAAGTAGAGATATTGGGAGGAAGCCACGTGCAGATTGCCGGTGTAGAACTCTTTGAACACTTCGTTCAGGAGCAGGAAGACGTTGATGAGCATCGCGACCTGCACGATGCTGCGCAACGTCAGCAGGCCGCGATCCGCGATCATCAGCCGTTCCGTCATCCGGGAATGGATGATGCGGTTTATCTGCGGGTTTTTCATCAGTTCCCGCAGCGAGTCGGCCGGCAGGCGCAGCACCCGCGTCGGTTCCTCGGCGATGGCCGTGGCCGTGCGCGGCGTCCCGTGCAGGGCGGAATTCTCGCCAAATTGTTCGCCTGCACCCACGGTCCGGATGGTCCGCAAACGCCCACTTTCCTCGCGCTTGACCACCACCCGCCCTTCAAGAATGAAGTAGGCATGGATGTCTCTTGCTCCTTGGCTCAAGACCGTTTCGCCCGCCGCGATGTCGACGACCTGCGCGCCAGCCAGGCACCGCTGACGAGCTTCCGTCGGAACAGAAGCAAGTTCAGGCAGGTGACGGGCCAATACGTTCAAGTCTTCGAGCGTGGCGGGACGGGAGGTCGCCGGGTTGTCCGCGTTGCCAGGTTCAGTTTCATGTTCGGGCGTGCGGCCGGTGACGCGGCGGACTATTTGCAACGCTAGAATGATCAGCGCGGGACCCGCCGTAAAAGCCGAGGCGATAAACCGTGGACCGACTATCGACGAGTTCCAAAACGGCCGTCCGCCCAGGCCCACATAGAGGAATGCCGTCACCGTGTGGATCGAAATCGCCCAGACGATGCCGATGAAGATGACAGGCAGGTAAAGCCACTTTGACGGCGCCTTCCTCCGATAGCGGCAGTAGAGGAGATAGGCGCAAAGATAGACATTCAGCACCAGATACCCGTTGAGCACGATGACGTCCCAACTGAGCAGGGACCCCGGGAAGTTCAGCTTGCCGATGCCTGGAATCAGGTGCCAGAAGCGATCCGGCCGGCCCAGGTCCACTGTCACAAAGGCCAGGCACATCAGGATTGCGGCGATGGCGAGCAGTTCGCCAAAGATGACGAGGTCGTGCAGACTCTCGTCTTTGTAAATGTAAACGGGAATTACGAGCATGACTGCTGCGGCGGCGACGCCGACGAGAAACGTGAAATTGGCGATATAGACCCCCCATGAGACTTGATCCGTCATGCCCGTGACGACAAGTCCGTGGACGAGTTGTTTGGCGTAGGCGTTCAGACCCAACAGACACACGGCGAACAGCGAACCAGTCCAAAGATAATAGCGCCAATCGCCGTCGCACGCCTGCCGGGCGCAACGCCAGAGAAAGTTGCAGAAGTTTTTGACCGCGGCTCTCATACGTCGAAGTAGTAGAAGAAGCGGGGCAGCGTGCCGACTTCCTCCTTGAGCACGAACACCCGCTTGTTTTTCAGAATGTAGGAAACCTCGCTGGCCGGATCGAGGATGTTGCCGAATTTGCGCGCGCCGGTTGGGCAAACTTCCAGGCAGGCGGGATACTTCCCTTCGCGTGTGCGCTGGATGCAGAAGTGGCATTTTTCCATCACTCCCTTGTGCCGCGGACGGTTGCCGAGGTAGGCCATGTTCGGGTTGAGTTGCTCCTTTGGCAGCGAAGGTGTGGCGAAGTTGAACCGGCGCGCGAAGTAGGGACAAGCGGCTTCGCAGTAACGGCACCCGATGCACCAGTCGTAATCAATCACGGTGATGCCGTCGGACTCCTGCCACGTCGCGTCGACAGGACAGACCTTCACGCATGGTGGATTTTTGCATTGGTGACATTGGACCGGCATGTAGAAGAACCCCTTCTCGGGCACCATTTCGGACGCGTAAGTGTGATCGCCCTTCTCCATGTCGAACGTGCCGTTTGGCATCTTCAGCACGCGGATGTATTGGATCTCCGGGTTCCGCGTCTGGTTGTTCTCGGCGACGCACGCGTGCACGCACTTGCGACAGCCGATGCAACGGGTGAGGTTGAGGCAGTACACGAACTCCACGCCGTCCATCGGCTTGAGGTCGCGCAGGTGCGGGCGGATGCCGTATTGCTTTTCCACCTCCTTGCGGATGCGCTCCAGCGCCTTCTCCATCTCGGCGGACGTGAGTTCCTTGTAGTGCTTTTGCAGGAACTCTTCCACCGAACCGAAATCCGTCAGTTCGCGCAAGGGCGCAAGGCTGGCGGCGATGGCAGCGAGACCCGAAGCCAGCACGGTGGACTTTCGGAGGAAGCTGCGACGATCCAACTTTCCGTTCGGCCCATCCGCTTCGGATGCGGCGTGTCCACCGGGTTGGCAGCAGTTTGGCGGGTTCATATCAGCGGGCTCCTTCATCAACGCGGCGAGTGGTGGGTACCTCGTGCAACGCGCGCGGGCCCGGTCCGGGTTTCATTGAAGGAAACGCGGGAGAGTGAGGATCATGGCACGAAGTGCAGTCCTGGCGGACATAAGCGCCATTCTTGCGATCCCAATATCCGCTGATCCGCCCGTGGATTCCGACTTCCCAGTCGCGATACGTCGGGCCGTGGCAACTGCCGCAGAGGCGGCTGCTTTCGGTCAGCTTGAATGCCTGGCCTTCGCGCGGCCGGAGTAATTCAAGATTCTTCGAATCGTGACAATTGAAACAATGATCGTTGCGATTGTTGCGTCCGTGCCGCAGCACCAGATCGCGATGCGCCTCGGGAAGGATGATAGTCCCGTTGGTGTCCAGATGCACGACGACAGGCTTCTTTTCGTCGTGGCACGAGTAGCAGGCCATCCCCGAAGTGTCTCCGCCGGTGCGAAACAGTTCTGCGGCGGACATTCGAACGGTTGCGGTATTGGTGAAGTCAGGAGGTGTGGGCGGTATCGGCGCGAGCGCGGCCGGCCGTCCCCACAAATTGAAGTAGAACGCGGCTGCCAGGCTGACCAGACCAATCGTCAGGCCCGTCTGTACGAACGTCTTTTTTGCGGCTGCGCTCATCTATTTGCGAGTGAACTTGAGGCTTCATCTCGCATGAGACCAACCGCCTATTGCTCGAAGCTCAACCTTTCTTTGCCAGCGGCTTGACAGCCAATGGAGAGCCGGCCTGCCGCCGAAAGCAGTAACCGGTGATCCACCTTTTGCCACCTCGACCTGAACATGCTCGTATTCAGGACAAGGAACCTGGGCAAGCCGGGGTTCTGGCGTGCGAAGGAGTGGGCGCTACTTCTTAAACGATCTCACTTGGGCGATGAGCGCCTTCATCTCGTCATCACTCAATTTGTCTTTGAAGGGCTTCATCTTTTCCTTCTCCCCATCCTTCAGGCCTTCCTTGATGGAAGTAAACATTTTTTCATCCTTCAGGCCGGCTTGGTATTGCGCGTCAGTCTGGTCCTTGACGCCCGCCATGCGGCCGGCTTTGGTCTGGCCTTTGCCGTCTTTGCCGTGGCAGGAAGCGCAATGCTTGGCCCAATTCTCCGCGACTTCGGCCCCGAAGCCGGTGGCGACCAGGAGTGGGAGACTTATCGCGATAAGGAGCGGAGGCAGGAGGCGGTAGCGGTGAGTCGGACTTCTATCAAGTGTTGAGTTCATGGTCGTTTACGGCATTGAGTTTAGGATGACACGGCGGCCTTGTGAAAGTGGAGAATTCAAAACAGGAGTTGCATGCTCGAATAGACGAGGTGGGCCTGGTAGTCGTTGTTGCCGCCAGAGGTCTGGTCGTGGCCGGTAAAGTAGCCGTACTGGATTTTCCAGAGCAGATTTTTGCGTAGTCGGTTGAGGAGCGCCACAGTCACCCCGTGCTGTTCGACCCCGGCCCCGTAGGGCACGCTGTAGCCTGAGTTATCGACGTAATTGTCCGCTCGATAGTACAAGTATTGGGCCTGCAAGTCCGTCGCAGGGCAGAGGGCGTAACCCGTCAGTACATTCGCGGTGAAGTAATCATTCTCGGCGTTCTGCACGAGGTTCGCTGCCGCGCCCGTGAGATCCGATACCGGCGATTCGGTGCGCTGGAAGGCATAGCTGACGCTGCCTTGCAGATACCACCTCGGCAACGGGCTCCATGACGCGCTCTGGCTGAAGATATGGGCGGTCGCCTCGGCGCTCTCGATTTCGTTCAAGGCAATGCCAGCGTTGTTAATGCCGCCTTTTGTTTGGTAGGTCGTCAACTGGTAGTCGTAACGGCTCACCAGCGTCAGGCCGGCCAGCGGACGGAATGTCATCCTGACATTCACGTCGTGGGTGTTGAACTCGTGCCGTTCGATGAACGCCGGGTACAGGTTGTTCGTGGCTGGAGGGTTATAGATGGTCGAGTCGACGTTGTGATCGTAATCGTTCCGACGGCTTCGATAGAAATACTGGCTGGAAAGGTTGACTTTCCGGTGCGGATACCAGTTGGCGCCTACGGTGTATTTCTGCACGAACCGTTCCGAGTCCGTGTCCCGTTGGAGTTGCACCGGCCCGACACCCTGGTCTTCCACGTCGAACTCGCTTTCCTTGAGCCGGCCTTGGCCTTCGAGCCATTCACCTCGCGCGTAAAACGTCCAGTTCGTGATGCCCTTGTAACGCGCTTCGAGGCTTTCGGTGACGTCCGTAAAGTCTCGTTCCCGCCGGTTCACCACGTCTGTCAGTGACACAGGGTTGGCCGCGTTCGTCACGCGCGTTTCAGTGAACATGGCGACCCCCACCTGCTCCTGGTGCTCAATGCGCAACGACGGCACGATGGTGAAATTGGTCCAGGGGGTTAGCATGAAGTTGACGTTGGCCACGTACTGGTCCACGCGCGAGCCGCCGCTCAGGTCCAGGAACCCTTCGTCATTGGCCTGACGATTAGCGTAAAGCGGATTGAACGGCGAATTGTAGTCCGGGCCGTAAATCCGGCTTCCGGCGACATCCGTATCAAGCCGCGTGAAAGAGAAACCAACCGCCAGCATCGCTTTTGGGCTGAAGCGCGTCTCGGAGAAGCCGCGCGCGTTCAGGATATCCGCGTCCGTGTTGTCCACTTGGGTCACGGTGCGTTCACGCACGGGGTCTCCAGGCCGCCGCGCGATGTTGCGCGAATCGTCGATGTCGTCGTTCTCATAGCGAACGCCGGCGCCGAACGTAGTCTTCCCAATAATGTGATTAATGTCCGCATGGACAGTGTGGCGTTGTTCATCCAGGTCCAGGAATGTGGGCACGATGTTGCGCAGGTTCGAATTATTCCCACTGAGGCTGTAATCCCCCCAGCTTGTGGAATCCTTCTTGCCATCGCGCTTGTCGTACGAGTAGCCCACGCCAATCACTGGCCAGCCTGGCAGGGTCAGTCCGCCTTCCACCCACGCCTTGCTCCGGTCCACGTGAAGTTCCTCGTTGTACAGGCTCACCCATGCGTTCGAGGTGGGAGAAAAGCCACCGCTGCCATCATACCAGGTGCGGAACTGCGTGTAGCCTCCGCGCAGAAAGCCAACGTCCGGGTCGCGAATGCCCACCGCAATCGAATAATCCTCATTTTCGAAAATGCCGCGGGCGTCCAGTTCAAACAGGCCTTTCTTCCCCACCGCCTCCTCGAAGTGCAACTCCTCCAGGCCGCCAAAGGTCCCTGAGGGATACTGTACGCGGCGCATGAACGCCGCATTGTCGCCGCTGGTGAAAAAGTGTCCGACGCCGACCGTCACCGAGTTGTTGTATTCCCCCGGCTCAGGCGTATTGGGTTTTGCGGCCGCCTCCTTCGCGGGCGCAGGGGGTGCTGCAGGTTTTTCCTGGGCGTTCTGGGCGCTCAGGCGAGGGCCGCCCGCTTCCAACATGAGCATGGCCAGCACTCCCATCGCGGCGCGCGCGGGCCGCCCCCACATCTGGTTGTTCTGGGTTGCCTTCATCAGCGTCTCCTGATTCAAGCTGGATTGCGGTTAGAACCGAAGTGACGAACCGATGTGCGAGCCGTGCACGGCTTCGTGACAGCCCGCCGACCAGCAGGTGCCCCGGTTCAGCCGCCCCGAATGGTCCTGCCCACCGATGTAAATGCGGCCGCCCACTCGCTGTTCCTGGAAGTGGCACTTCAGGCACAATATCGCGTTGCGTTCCACGAGCATCCGGGCGTTGACCGAGCCGTGCGGCTGATGGCACGTCGTGCAACCTTCGCGCACGGCTTCATGCTCGAAGACAAACGGCCCCCGTTGCGCCACATGGCATTTGCCGCAGGTGTCTTGCTCCGTCGAGAGGGCCGTGCCACCGCCGGGAATTGCCTGGCCTTTGTGGGGATTGTGGCAATCGCCACAACTGATCTTGCCTTCCAGCACCGGATGATGGCTGGCGAGTTGGAAACGGCTGGCGATTTCCAGATGGCACTGGAAGCAGGTTTCCGGCGATTTGCGCGGATTGATGATCGTGTTTCGCGCGCCTCCGGATTGATTGTGCAGGCTGGCCGGCCCGTGACATGACTCGCAGCCGACATTGGCGGCATTGTGGCCAGGCGCCTTGAGCCGCGCGTGCGTGGCCGTGTGAAAACCGCCTGCAATCTCGGAGTGACACTGGGCGCAACTCTCCGACCCTGCGAATTCGGCGCCGGGTATGGAAGGTGGCGCCATCACGGTGCGGTTCACAGTCGCGCAGGAGATCATCACCACTGCGGAGACGATAATTGCGAGTGCTATGAACAGGGTTCGGCGGCTGAACTTACTTCGAGGCACGTCCCCGTTTTCAGTGGGTGGGCAGTGGAGTGGGGGAGTCATGATTTCACCTGGCCTGGCTCGGCGGTCGAACCTGGCCGGAGGTTCATTAGGGGAACCCTAGGCGCGCAGTGTGGGAGCACGCTCGTCCGCGGTTGGCATTCGCTGGACATTTCTGTTGCTGGTTCGCGAAGGGGGTAATTGAGCGGGAGTGCGCCGTCAAGGAATAGGC
>Ga0184635_10000151_pt1 | contig 14690 bp, 17 predicted proteins | sample PLM3_30_b2_FD_133147 | JGI IMG/M metagenome (GOLD analysis project Ga0184635, IMG submission 133147) | Groundwater sediment microbial communities from an aquifer in East River, Colorado, USA - PLM3_30_b2 | ecosystem: Environmental > Terrestrial > Soil > Riparian zone | place: USA: East River...
AGCAATACATGCCGGCTTCTGGCCCGCGATCACGCGGCGCCAGAGCCCACCCTCCTCCTCACCAAGGTCTTCAGACCTTGGCTCGTCGGAGTGCGAACTCTGGCTTGGTGCTCGCGACCCAGAGACTCGGCGGCATTACTGGACGGGGCACTAGCCATGGCACTTCTCGAGGTGAGGGACCTCCACACCTTCTTCAAGACCCGCGTCGGCGAAGTGCGCGCCGTCGACGGCGTCTCGTTCGACGTCGAGGCCGGGAAGATGCTCGGAATCGTCGGCGAGTCTGGCTGCGGCAAGTCGGTCACGATGCTCTCGCTCATGGGGCTCGTCCAGCCGCCGGGCCGCGTTGTCGAGGGCACGGCCCACTTCGACGGTCGCGACCTTCTGAAGCTGGGCAACAGGCAGCTCGAGGACGTTCGAGGCCACCTGATCGGGATGATCTTCCAGGACCCGATGACCTCGCTGAACCCGACGCTGACGATCGGGACGCAGATCACGGAGACGCTCCGCCGGCATCTCGGAATGAACCGTAAGGACGCGAACAAGCGTGCGGTCGAGCTGCTCGAGGAGGTGCACATCCCGAATGCGGCCCGACGGCTCGACGACTATCCGCACCGGTACTCGGGCGGCATGCGCCAGCGGGTGATGATCGCGATCGCGATCTCCTGCAACCCAAAGCTCTTGATCGCCGACGAGCCGACGACGGCGCTCGACGTCACCGTGCAGGCGGGCGTGCTCGACCTGCTGCACGAGCTGCGCAGCCTCCACGACATGGGCGTGATCATCATCACGCACGACATGGGCGTCGTCGCCGAGACTGCGAACGACATCATCGTCATGTACGCGGGACAGATCGTCGAGCAAGCGCCGGCGCTCGATCTCTTCGACAATCCGGAGCACCCCTACACGGAGGCTCTGCTGGCTGCGCTTCCGCAGGTCGAGGACGAGAACGTTCGTGACGGCCGACTCCTGTCCATCCCCGGCCGCCCGCCGGATCTGATCGCTCCGCCTCCGGCATGCCGCTTCGCACCTCGGTGCATGTACGCGGGGCACGACGATTGCGCGACGGTTGCTCCCGAGCTCCGCGAGGTCCGGCCTGGCCACTGGGTGCGTTCCGCGCATCCGGCCTCCGAACGCGCGGCTGAACCAGTAGGTGCACGATGATCGAGCCCCGGCGAGGAGCGGACATCGGAGGCGCGCGGGGCGAGCTCCTGCTCTCGGTGAAGAACCTGAAGAAGTACTTCCCGATCAAAGAGGGCGTCCTGATCGACAGGACCGTGGACTACGTGAAGGCGGTGGACGACGTCTCGTTCGACATTCGCACAGGAGAGACGCTCGGTCTCGTCGGTGAGTCGGGGTCCGGCAAGTCAACAACCGGGTTCTGTGTGCTCCAGCTCCTGAAGCCGACCTCTGGCTCGGTCCTGTTCGACGGCAAGGAGCTGACGACGATGAGCAAGAGGGAAATGCGTGCGATCCGCCGCGAGATCCAGATCGTCTTCCAGGACCCGTACGCGTCGCTGAACCCGCGCATGACCGTTGGGGACATCGTCTCCGAGCCGCTCCTCATCCACAGCGTCGGCAGCCGCCGGTCCCGCCGGCGCAGCGCCGAGCAGCTGCTCGAGGTCGTCGGGTTCAACCCCGATTTCATCAACCGCTACCCGCACGAGTTCTCCGGCGGTCAGAGGCAGCGCATCGGGATCGCCCGCGCGCTCGCGCTCAACCCGCGGCTGATCGTCTGCGACGAGCCGGTCTCGGCGCTGGACGTCTCGATCCAGGCGCAGATCCTCAACCTGCTCAAGGACCTCCAGATCGAGTTCGGCCTCACCTACCTGTTCATCGCCCACGACCTCGCCGTGGTCAGAGCGATGAGCGATCAGATCGCCGTCATGAACCGTGGGAAGATCGTCGAGTACGGCCCCGCGGAGAAGGTGTACACGGATCCGCAGGACAAGTACTCGCAGGCCTTGCTCGCCGCCGTTCCGGTTCCTGACCCGCGCAGGATGCGCGAGCGCCGGGCCGAGCGGCAGAAGCACAAGGATGTCCTCGCAGAGCCTGTCTGAGGCGCTCCGCAGACATCGACTGAAACTCGGTGCGGCGCTCCTCCTGTCCGCCCTGATCGCTGGCTGCGGAGGCGGCGGGGACGAAACCACATCGCCGGAGTGGTCGTTCGGCCCGCAGATGCCGCACCGGCGCAGCTACCCCGCCTCTGCCCAGCTCGGCGGGAAGATCTACGTCGCGACGGGCATGGTCGGCGAGACCGGCAAGCCGCTCGACTTCGTCGAGCGCTTCGATCCGAAGCGCAACGAGTGGTCGTCCCTCCCCGCCACGCCCAAGGCGTTCAGCGCTGCCGCCGGTGCGACTTTCGACGGGCGCTTCTGGGTCATCGGTGGCAATTCACCCGAAGCGAGCGGCAAACAGGTCTACTCGTACGGCGTCCAGCAAGGCCGGTGGCGGTCCGAGGCGCCCCTCCCGGTTCCCCGCACGAATCTCGCTGCCGTCACCTTCCGCGGGAAGCTGTACGCAATCGGCGGCCTCGATCCGCTCAATCCCACGAGGACCGTCTTCGTCTACGACTCGGCGCAGCGCCGCTGGACGAAGGGCACGCCGCTGCCTGTGGCCCTCCAGGCGCACTCGGCGGTCGTCTTCCGCGACGAGATCTGGGTGATCGGAGGTCGCGTCCGCTCGCTTGCACGACAGCGCCGCGTCTGGATCTACAGCCCGAAGTCCGATCGCTGGCGTGCGGGGCCGCCGTTGCCGAAGCCGATGGACACGCTTGCGACCTCGGCGACCGGCAACGAGATCCACGCGATCGTCGACGACATCAACGTGATCTATGACGGCGACACCGGTCGCTGGCGGCAAGGGCCGAGGCTGGAGATGCCGCGCCACGCGCTCGCGGTCTACACGATCGGCGACACCCTCTACGCCGTCGGCGGGTGCCTCTACCCGCAGCTCCGCGACAGCTCAGTGGTGGAGAAGATTCCGGTTCGCTGAAAGCCCCGCGAACCGGCCGAACGCTGGAGAGCGCCCCGAAGGGCGCTCTCCACTGGCTCGATCCTGTCCGGCCCTAGGCCGGGCAGGGGTTCGCGCTCAAGACGTTTCGGAAGTTGTTTGCCCTGAGTCGGATGGCGGGATTCGGGTTCGGGTAGAAGCTGAAGAGCAGCGGCCCGTACTCCGCCGCCGAGTTCCCGCCGAACGTGTTGGTCGTGCCTTTGATGAACGGGCCGCCGAACTGCCAGACGCAGTGCCCGCGCGAGCTCGGGTTCAGCGTCGAGGTGCCGGTCGAGTAGATCGGATAGAAGTTCGCTCCCGGCGGCGGGTTGACGCAGTTCGCGCCCGTGAACCGATTGCAGATGCCGCCGAAGTCAGCCGCCTCGATCCGGGGCAGATCAGCCTCGAACGCGACCCGGTCGTAGTTCTGAGATCCGTTGAAGACCGGGCTCGTCAGCGTGATCGGGGTCGGATGGTACTTCCTGTCCTGCCCGCGGTTTGGATTCGTTCCGGGCCAGACCGGTTGGTACGAGGTGCCGTCGAAGTCATTGTCAGTTGCGATACAGCCCCCGATCTGGACGAAGAGCGAGAAGGCCGCGCTGAAGCAGCCCGTGTCGTCGCCATCGAGCTCGTCCTCGCCGTTGCTGAGGCAGTCGCCGCCCTCCTCGGCCACCGTGTCGCAGTATTCGAAGTGCCCGATCTCGTCGGACGCAGCCACGTTGTAGCTGTGCGCCGCCCACGGCACGCGCGTGTGCTCGCTCGACGTCGCGTACATCGGGCGGAACGTGTAGGGCTCCTGGTGGCAGGTGGACGGATTCGGCTCGAACAGGACATGGGCGAACCCGTTGGCGGCGCTGGCCGTCATCGAGCCGGTTCCGCCGGTGGTGAGGTCGTGGACGATCACCGTCAGTCCCGCCGCTCCGTCGTGAATGTCGAGGGTGAGCCGGTCGCCCGAGTTCATGAACAGGTCGGTCGCGGGATTCGGCGTGAACGAGTCGTTGGTCAGGTCGAGCGGCCCCGGCGGAGCATGCGGTACGCCGCTCTTCGTGAGGAAAGCGAAGTTCGCCGGCTCGACTCCGACTGTGTTGAGACAGTCATCGTTGTTCAGCACGCCCGTGTTCTGATTCTGATTCAGGCTGAAGATCGCCATTGCTGCGCACCACTTGCTGGCGTCGCAGCTGACGCCGGGTGGCCACGGGGCCCAGCCCGGCGGGTAGAACTGCACCTCCAGAAAGGCGGTGCCGGGGTGCCGGCCGATGTAGTCGGGCGCCGTCTCGTCCGTGCCGTCGAAGATGTTGCTGTCGCTGTCGGGCACGCACGGAGCATGAGTGAACTCCGGCCCAGACTCGTTGTCGCACAGCGCCATACCGAACCAGTACGCAGGGTGCAGCTGGAAGTTCCAGGTGCCCGCCGTGCCGGCCTGGTTCGGCAGCACCTTCGGATCGGTCGGCAACTGCACGTGGTACAAGCTCGAGTTGCCGGAGCCCGGCGTGTCCGAATAGAACAGCAACGAGGGCTCGTCGTGACCCGTGTACCCGCCCTCGTACCCGATCGAATCAACGGGTTCGGTACACAGGGCCGTCGGCTCGTCACAGTCCGGCACCGCAGCGCGCGCAGAGCCGGTAAGAACGCCAAGCGCGAGCGCGGCGGCCAGAATGAAGGAGCCTCCTAGAAGTCGTTTCATCCTCCGCTCCTGACTGACCCCTCTTTGGCTCCCTCCGTCGGTTCGGTGCTAGATATTCCTTCGTACGCTTTGTTTCAAACCGGTTTGGACGGGCTGCCCGTGGTGAAGAAACTCAACGTGCTGACGCCGCTGAAGCGCCCGGCCCTGGTCGGCCGCACCTTCGCCGCGGCGTGCGGCGCAGTGGTTGTTGCGACCGGTGCGGCGGCCACTCCGCAACCGTTCCTGCGTTCCGTGGGAGCGTCCCGCGGCCATGTTGTCGCGGTGTTCACGCGCGACGATCTCGCTCCGGGGAAGATCGTCGTCGCCGTTCGGCCGGGAACCGGCCGCGACGAGTCGTTCCTGCGTCAGAACGTCCGCTTGAAGGAGCCGATTGCGCGCGAGACGCCACTCCGCGGCGGCTACCGCGTTCGGACTCGCCACACGCTCCGGCCCGGGCGCTACTACGTGCAGGTTTCGGGCGCGGTGATCGGCCTCGACTGCACGCCCGTCAAACCGTGCCCCGTGCGCTGGTCGAACATCCGTCGGGTCGCCGTCCGACGCGGTGCGTTAGGCCGTTAGCGCGTCCGCGCCGGCCACGACTTCCAGGATCTCCTGGGTGATCTCGGCCTGGCGGGCCCGGTTCATCGCGAGTGTGAGGCTGTCGGTCAGCTCGGCGGCGTTCTTGGAGGCGTTGCGCATCGCCGTCATGCGGGCGCCCTGCTCGGAGGCCGCTGACTCGAGCAGCGCCCGGAAGAGCTCGGTCTCGACGTAGACGGGCAGAAGGCGCGCGAGGATCTCCTCGGCCTCGGGCTCGTAGATGAAGTCGCCGGTGAGCGCCGCATCGCGGTCGTCGTCGGCCTCGAAGAGGCTCTCGGGGATCGGAAGGATCTCCTGCTCCACGACCCGCTGGACGAGCGGCGAGACGAAGTGGTTGTAGACGAGGATGACGCTGTCGACCTCACCTTCCGAGTAGAGCTCGCAGACCTTGTGCGCGATTGCCGCCGCGTCCGTGTAGGCGGGGCGGTCGCTGAAACCGATCCACGCCTGGTCCACGTCGTACCGCCGGAAGCGCAGGCTCGACGCGCCTTTGCGGCCGGAGACGAGCCAGCGGCCCTGGACGCCCTCTGACCGCAGCCGCCGTTCGATCGTGAAGACCTGCCGCAGGATCTGCGAGTTGAAGGCGCCCGCGAGGCCACGGTCCCCGGTCAGGGACAGCACGGCCGCGGTTCGGACCTCCCGCCGCTGGAGGAGCGGCAACCCGCGAACGGACGTGCTCGCGCGCGCCGTCTCGACCATCAGCTCCATCATCCGGTCGGCGTAGGGCCGCATCGCCTCGATCCTGGCCTGCGCCCGGCGCAAGCGGGCGGCGGCGACGAGCTCGAACGCCTTGGTGATCTTCCGCGTGTTCTGGACCGAGCGGATCCGGCGCTTGATGTCCTGAACGGCGGCCATTAGTGCCCCTTCCAGTAATGCCGCCGGAATTCTGGGTCGCGAGTACCAAGCCAGAGTTCGCACTCCGACGAGCCAAGGTCTGTAGACCTTGGTGAGGAGGAGGGTGGGCTCTGGCGCCGCGTAATCGCGGGCCAGAAGCCGGCATGCATTGCTGGATGGGGCACAGGTTAAACCGGCGATTCCTCCGTCACGACGAAGCTCTTCTCGAACTTCTCGATCTCGGCCTTCAGTCTCTCCTCGAGCTCATCCGGAAGGTCGCCCGACTCCCGAATCTTCTTGTAGATCGTCCCCTCCGTGCGCAGGTACTCCCGCAGCTCCTCCTGGAAGCGCGGGACCTGGGGAGCGGGGATCTCGTCGAGATAGCCGTGGATACCGACCCAGATCGCGACGACCTGCTCTTCCATCGGCCACGGCTGGTACTGCGGCTGGTTGAGCGTCGCAACCATGCGCTCGCCGCGGGCGAGGGTGCGCTGGGTCGCCGGGTCGAGCTCGGAGCCGAATTGCGAGAAGGCCTCGAGCTCGCGGTACTGCGAGAGCTCGAGCCGCAGGCGGCCGGCGACCTTCTTCATCGCCTTCGTCTGTGCGCTCGCACCGACGCGCGAGACGGAGATGCCGACGTTGACCGCCGGCCGTACGCCCGAGAAGAAGAGGTCCGACTCGAGGAAGATCTGGCCGTCGGTGATCGAGATCACGTTCGTCGGGATGTACGCCGAGATGTCGCCGGCCTGGGTCTCGATCACAGGCAGCGCGGTCAGCGAGCCGCCCCCGAGCTCGTCCGAGAGCTTGCAGGCCCGCTCGAGCAGCCGCGAGTGCAGGTAGAAGACATCGCCGGGGAATGCCTCGCGCCCGGGCGGGCGACGGAGGAGCAGGGACAGCTGCCGGTACGCGTCCGCGTGCTTCGAGAGGTCGTCGTACATGCAGAGCGCGTGCCCGCCGTTGAACATGATGTGCTCGCCCATGGCCGCGCCCGCGAACGGCGCCATCCACTTGATCGGGGCCGCCTCGTTGGCGGCCGCGTTGACGATGATCGTGTAGTCCATCGCCCCGCGGTCACGCAGGAGCTCGTAGACCTGCGCCACGGTCGAGGCCTTCTGGCCGATCGCCACGTAGATGCAGACCACGTCGGTGTCCTTCTGGTTCAGGATCGTGTCGATCAGGATCGCCGTCTTTCCCGTCGAACGGTCGCCAATGATGAGCTCGCGCTGGCCGCGGCCGACGTTCGTCATCGCGTCGATCGCCTTGATGCCGGTCATGAGCGGCTCCTTGACCGGCTGCCGCTCGACCACGCCGGGGGCCTTGAACTCGAGTGGCCGCTGCGCTTCGGCTTCGATCGGGGGCCCACCGTCGAGCGGGTTGCCGAGGGGATCCACGATGCGCCCGATCAGCGCGTCGCCGACGGGGACACTCGCGACGAGGCCGGTGCGCTTGACGGGCTGGCCCTCCTTGATGTGCTCCCACTCGCCGAAGAGGGCGGCGCCGACGTTGTCCTCCTCGAGGTTGAACGCGATCCCGGTCACCCCGTGTTCGAACTCGAGCATCTCCGTCGAGACGGCATTCTCGAGCCCGTAGACCCGGGCGATCCCGTCGCCGACCTGGAGCACGCCGCCGACCTCCGCGAGGTCGGTCTCGACGTCGTACTGCTCGATCCGCTCCTTGAGGATCGACGTGATCTCTTCCGGCCTGAGCTTCACTTGGGTCTAACTCCTTCCGCTGCCTGTCAGCTGTCGTCGTAGTCGATCGAGGCGGCCGCGCACGCTGGCGTCGGCGCGGTACGAGCCGGCCTGGAGCACGAAACCGCCGAGCAACGCGGGCTCGACTCGGCGGGAGGCGCGAAGCCTCCGCCCGGAGACCTGCTCGATCTGCCGGAGAATCTTGTTCGTCTCGTCGTCCGAGAGCTCGACCGCGGTCGTCAGCTCGACGTCGAGGATGCCTTCCTCGGCGGCGACGAGCGCATCGAACTCCGCGAGCATCTCGTCGAGCTCGTGGATCCGCCCTTTCTCGACCACGAGGAGCAGGAAGTTCCGGACGAGCTCATCTGCGTCGGCGAGGATCGCGCGCAGCGCGTCCGTCTTCTCGCGTGTATCGACCTCCGGATTCTCGAGGAGGGCGCGCAACTCGGGGACCTGCTCGACCGCTTCGGCGAAGGTATGCAGGTCGTCGGTGACCGGTCGGAGCCTGTCCTGCTCCTTCGCAGCTTCGAAGAGCGCGTTCGCGTAGATGCGCTGCGCGACGGGCATCTAGGAGCGGCCGTCGCCTCGTTCGAGCACGGAGAAATCGAGCTCGCCGACGGCTTCTTCGATCAGACGCCGGTGGTCCTCGTCCGTCAGCACCTTGCCCGTCACCTTCCCTGTCGCCACGAGCGCGAGGTCGGCGACCTCCGCTCGGATCTGCTCGAGTGCGCGGCGGGTCTCAGCCTGGATTTGCTTGCTCGTCTCCTCCAGGCGCCGCTGCCGATCCGCCTCCAGCTCGTCGCGAAGGCGCTCTCGCTGCGCATCCGCGATGCGCCGGGCCTCGACCAGGATGTCCTCGGCTTCGCCACGCGCCTGTTGCATCATCGCGCGGTGCTCCTCGAGCAGGCTGCGGGCCTCGGCCCGAGCGTTGTCCGCCTCCTCGAGCGCCTGCCGGATCCGCTGCCGCCGCTCGTCGATGATCCGCTGCACAGGCCCGAACGCGTACTTCCTGAGCACGAAGAACGTGATCGCGAAGCAGACGAGCGTCCAGACCATGAGGCCCCAGCGGACCTCGATCAGCGGGTTGGCGGCGACAACGGCGAGCGTGGCAGGCATCGTGGCTAGACGAGGACGTAGGCCAGGAGGCTGCCGAGCAGGCCGTAGAAGACGACGGCCTCGGTCAACGCGAAGCCGAGCCACTGGATGCCCGTGAGCTCACCGCGGAGCTCAGGCTGCCGGGCGACCGACTGGATCATCGCACTGAAGATGCTCCCGATGCCGATGCCGGCGCCGAGGGAGCCCAGCCCGACTCCGAGCGCGAGTGCAACGGCCTTTCCGGCGTCGGCGCCGTCCTCGGCGGCGGCGAAGAGCGTTGCAACGACGTTCATGACGGTGTGCCTCCTTAGTGTTGCGGCTCGATGGCCGAGCCGATGTAGATGGCGGACAGGGCGGCGAAGATATACGCCTGGATCGAGACGACGATGACGACCTCGAAGAGGTAGAAGAGCGTCCCCACCAGCACGGAGATCGGCGCGAGGGCGATGTTGCCGATCACGAAGATCAGGCCGATGAAGGTGAGGATCAGGATGTGGCCGGCGAGCATGTTGGCGAAGAGTCGGACGGAGAGCGAGATCAGTCGCATGAACTGCCCGAGCACCTCGAGCACCGCGATGAAGGGCACCATCGCCTTCGGCACGTCGGGGACCCAGCTCTTGAAGTAGTTGATGACCCCGTTGGCCCGGATTCCCTCGATGTGCGTGAAGACGAACGTCATCAGCGCCAACGCGAGCGTGACGGAGATCGACGAGGTGGCGGCGTAGATCCCGAGCGTCGGCACCTCGAGGCCGAAGATCGTCACCGTCTCGTCGGAGAGCGGCAAGGGGATGAAGCCAAGGATGTTCAACGTCCAGATGAAGAGGAAGAGCGAGGCCACATATGGGAACCACCGGCCGATCGCCTTGGTCGGCAGGCCCTGCTCGGCGATCTGCGTCTGGGCGATGTCGTAGACCAGCTCGCCGACGGTCTGGCGCCTGTCGGGCTCGACCTCTAGGCGCCAGCGCATCAAGCCCAGCCCGAGCAGGATCGTCAGCAGGGTGCCGAGAAACAGGTACGCGACTGCCTTCGTGATCGAGAGGTCGAGCGGGCCGAGGTGGATCGGGATCCAGGCGTGCTGCTCGAACTCGACCGCCGGATCGAAGTCTCCCTTGGCGGCGAACGCCTGACTCGGAAAGAGCAGCAGGAGCGTGGCCAGGCCGAAGAAGAGCCGCTTCATCAGGCCGGCTCGCTCGAGAAGTAGGTGGTCAGCGAGAGGGCGAGCTCGAGCGTATACGCGATCGCGTAGAGGACGCCGGCGGCCACGCCGACCTCGACGTTCGATGCAGCGACGACGATCACGATCACCATGACGGCGACCGATCGAAACATCATTCCGACTCCCCTCACGCCGGCTGCAGCGAGATTATCCGTGCCGAGGCTCAAGCGTGAGAGCAGGAGCGCGATGGCCTCGGCGCCGACCCACAGGACGGCCGCAAGCACCCAGCCCCGTAGCGGAAGCTCGGCGGCGAGGAAGACGGGCAGCGCAAGCGCGATGACAGCGGCCCCCGCGATCCTCGGCAGCCGGGCGGCCGGCATCGGCCGCGGGGTTGCCCAGACCTCTCTCATGAAAAGACCCCTCGGTAACGGCGATAGACGGCGAAGATCCCGGCGGGGATCCCGACCAGGGCCCCGACCAGGGCCCCGACGGGCCAGGAACCCACGGCCCAGCCGAGAAGCGCGCCGATTCCGACACCTCCGACGGTCGTTCCGACCAGTACCGCGCCCGCACCGGCCGGGTCGAGCGACTGGCGAGAACTGGGCTCCATCCAGCGCGAGCATACCAGACTTTGTGACAGCGGAAACCCGCATGGTTTGGCGAAAAGTGCCCGAGCTTGTAGCCCTCTAGAGCCGAGGGCGCCGCGCCGATCCGCACGGGGTCTGACCCGGTCGCTAGGCGCTGCGGCGCTCGGCGCCTTCGCGCCTCGCCTGCTCTTCGCGCCGGCGAATGCGCGGGTTCGCGAGCTTCACGATCTCGAGCAGGTAGGCGATGTAGATCGACGCCATCAGAGCGGCCAGTCCGATCGCCGCGGCGATCAGCGTGTTCGAGACGTCCCAGTCACCTCGCGGCCGAGGCGGCAGGAACCGCGTCGCCAGCGCAGCGGCCGCCAGCAGCCCGCACCAGAGGTACATGTAGACGACGGCACGCGGCTGTGAGAAGCCGATGTTCATGAACCGGTGGTGGAGGTGCTTCCGGTCCGCTTCGTAGAGCGGCTGCCCGTACTTCATCCGCTTGGCGACGACGAACGAGGTGTCGATGATCGGGATCGCCAGTACGAGGAGCGGCAATACGAGCGTTGCCAAGGCCGCGGTCTTCACGAGCCCCTGGACGGAGACCGTCGCGAGCAGGAACCCGAGCAGTAGCGCTCCCGAGTCGCCCATGAAGATCCGCGCCGGATAGAAGTTGTGGTGGAGGAAACCGAAGCAGGCGCCAGCGACGATTGCCGAGAGCAGCGCAGCGTCAGGCTCGCCGAGCGAGAGGCCGATGAGGGCGAACGTCGAGCCGGCGATGGCGCAGATGCCCGCTGCCAGCCCGTCCATCCCGTCGAGGAAGTTGACCATGTTCATGATCGCGACGATCCAGAGGAGGGTCGCGGGGCCTCCCACCCACTCCGGCAGCTCCTGGCTCCCGAAGCCGGGGAACGTGAACCGGTCGACGGTGACGCCGAAGCCGATTGCGACACCGGCCGCGGCGAGCTGGCCGCCGAGCTTCCCCCACCAGGGCAGCCCGCGGAAATCGTCGATCGCCCCGACCGTGGTCGCCACGGCCGCTCCGAGCAGGATGCCCCGATACGGGCCGTCGAGCGGGAGAAACGCCAAGGCCGGAACGAAGATCCCGAGCAGCAACGCGATCCCGCCCAGCCGCGGCACAGGTCGCACGTGGACACGGCGCGTCTCCCCTGGTTCGTCGACGACGCCGAGGATCCGCGCAAAACGCCCCACGCCCGGCGTCAGCAGCAACACGACGACGAGCGCGAGTAGAAAGCCCCACAGAACCTCTGGGTTGTCGCGAAGGGTGTCTACCACTGCCGGCGCAGGCTACTTCGTCCCGTACAGGCGATCGCCTGCGTCGCCCAGGCCAGGGACGATGAAGCCGCGCTCGTCGAGGCCGCGGTCGATCGAGGCGGTCACGATCCGGACATCGGGATGCTCGGCTTGGACGCGCTCGATTCCCTGCGGAGCCGAGACGAGACAGACCAGCGTGACCGAGCGCGCGCCGGCTTCCTTGACCTTGTCGATCGCCGCCACGCTCGAGTTGCCGGTGGCGAGCATCGGATCGAGCACGATCGCGTCGCGTTCGGTCAAGTCGGCCGGAAGCTTCACGTAGTACTCGACCGGCTCGAGCGTCTCCTCGTCGCGGTAGAGGCCGATGAACCCGACTCGAGCGCCCGAGACGAGCGACAGCACGCCGTCGAGCATCCCCATGCCGGCGCGGAGCACCGGACACACGGCCACCTTCTTGCCCTGGATCCGCCGTACGGTCGTGGTTTCGAGCGGCGTCTCGATCTCCACTTCCTCCGTCGGGAAATCCTTCGTCGCCTCATAGGTGAGAAGCAACGTGACCTCGTTCGCGATCTTGCGGAAATGCACCGTCGGCGTGTCCTTGTCGCGGAGGTAGGAGAGCTTGTGCTGCACGAGTGGGTGCAGGACCTCGATCACGACACCGGCCTCCACCGCGGCGCTCATGCGACGTATGTGGTGAAGCCGCGAAAGCCCGGGTAGAGCGGCCGCTTCGCGCAGAGCTCGGCTGTCCGCGCGCTCAGCGCATTCAGGTCCGGACGTGCGCCGAGCGCGTCCACGATGACCCTTCCGACCTCGCGGAAGTCCTCCTCGTCGAAGCCGCGCATCGTTGCGGCCGGCGTCCCGATCCGCACGCCTGAGGCGACCGTCGGCGGCCGCTCGTCGAAGGGGACGGTGTTGCGATTCACGGTCAGCCCGACCTCGGCCAGCTGCTCCTCGGCGTCCTTTCCGGTCCAGTCCGTCCGGCGCAGGTCGAGCTGGAGCAAGTGCGTGTCCGTCCCGCCGGTGAGGACGTCGAGCCCGCCCTCGATCAGCGTCTCGGACAGAGCGTCGGCGTTCGCGCGAATCTGACCCTGGTAGTCGCGGAACGCCTCGGTGCCGGCGATCCGAAAGCAGGTCGCCTTGGCCGCGATCGTGTGCTCGAGCGGCCCGCCCTGGATGCCTGGGAAAACGGCACGGTCAACGGCCTGGGCCTGTTCTTCGCGGCACAAGATGAAGCCCGCCCGGGGCCCCGCCAGCGTCTTGTGCGTCGTCGAGGTGACGAAGTCGCAGTGGGGGACCGGGTTCGGATGCAGCCCAGCGGCGACGAGCCCAGCGAAGTGCGCCATGTCGCAGAGGAGCAGCGCGCCCACTTCGTCTGCGATCTCGCGGAAGCGGTCGGCCTCCACAGTGCGCGGGTATGCAGAGCCGCCGCAGATGATCAGCTTCGGCCGGTGCTCCTTGGCCAGCGCGAGCACCTCGTCGTAGTCGACCATGTCCGTCTCGCGGCTGACCCCGTAGTGGACGATCGTGTACAGGCGGCCCGAGAAGTTCACCTTCAGGCCGTGCGTCAAATGGCCGCCGTGCGACAGCTCGAGCGAGAGGATCGTCTCGCCCGGGCTGAGGGCGGCCATGTACACGGCCATGTTCGTCTGGGCGCCGGCGTGCGGCTGGACGTTCGCGTGCTCGGCGCCGAACAGCTCCTTCGCCCGGTCGATCGCGGTCTGCTCGATCTCGTCCACGACCTCGCAGCCGCCGTAGTACCGCTTGCCCGGGTAGCCCTCGGCGTACTTGTTCGTCGGAGTGCTCCCCACCGCCTCGAAGATGCTCGGCCAGGTGAAGTTCTCCGAGGCGATCAGCTCGATCTGCCCGCGCTGCCGCTCGAGCTCGCGCTCGAGCAGCGCGGCGATCTCAGGATCGATCTCGGCGAGGCCCGCGGTGCGGAGCCGTTCGAGGGTCTCCTGTGCGACGGCCATGGGGCCATCGTAACCCTCCGGCCCGGTCGTTCAGATCTGGCTCAGGCGCTCGAGCGCTTCGGCGGCGGGCACGGCGCCCTCTCGCACGACGACGGGCTCCGGCCCGGTGAGGTCGAGAACGGTCGAGGGTGTGCCCGGAAGTTCACCCGCGTCCAGCACCGCCGAGCATCCGGCTCGAAGCTCATCGGGCACGTCGTCGACTCGGCGCGGATCGGGCCCACCCGGCAGGTTGGCGCTCGTCGCGGCGACTGTTCCGACGCGCCCGAGCACGGCCGCCGTCTCCTCCGGCGGAATCGGGACACGGACGCCGATCGTGGCCGGAAGGCTGCCCGTCAGCCACCGGAACCGCCGCGCCGGATTCGGGAGGATCAGCGTGTACGGGCCCGGGAGAAGCGCACGCGCGATCACGCCCGCCCGGCCGCGCAGCTCAGGGACGGCGTCCAGGAGCACGTCCACGTCGGCCGCGACCAGCGCGGTCGGCTGCAGCTCCTCGCGTCCTTTCAGCCGGTAGAGCCTGCGGACCGGCGCCTCGCGGTACGCGTCGGCGCAGAGCCCGTAGACGGTGTCCGTCGGGAGGACAACCGGCCGGCCCTCCTTGATCGCCGCGACGACCTGGTCGGTCACGGGGCTTTTCCCTCGACGACCCGCTCGCGGCCGGCGAGGTCAGATGTCGTGCGAATCTCCTCATAGCCGAGCGCTTCGAGCGCCGCAGTGACCTCCGGCGCCTGTCCGTCGCCCACCTCCAGCACGACGATTCCGCCCGGCGGAAGCACGGCGCGAGCTGCTTCGGCCACCTCGGCCTGCCGGCCGGAGCCGACGAGGGCCCCGAACGGCTCGTGGAGGACCTCC
>Ga0184635_10000153_pt1 | contig 14646 bp, 11 predicted proteins | sample PLM3_30_b2_FD_133147 | JGI IMG/M metagenome (GOLD analysis project Ga0184635, IMG submission 133147) | Groundwater sediment microbial communities from an aquifer in East River, Colorado, USA - PLM3_30_b2 | ecosystem: Environmental > Terrestrial > Soil > Riparian zone | place: USA: East River...
GTGAAACGTGAAACGTAGAAAGCGACGGAAACCTCGAAGGGGTCCAAAATCATCTGCCGCCCCTTGTGTTATGCGTTTCACGTTTTGCGTCCCGTTTCCATCTGCCCGTTTCTGGCTTGCCGAGCGCGGCCTTGCGCTGGGTTGCGGTTGGCTCGCACAATCCGCCCATGTCCAAAAAGAAACGTCGCGGGGAGTCTGCCGGCCTGAAGGCGGCGGTGGAACCCGCGGTGGGCCTTGCCACTGCACCGACTGCGAAGGCAGCGCCTCCGGCGGCCCCAATGTCGCGGCGCAAGAAATGGCTGATGCGCGCGGTGGCGTTGGTGTTGGTGCCTGTGGTGTTGCTGGGCGGAGCGGAGTTGTTACTTCGCATCGTGGGGTACGGAAAGTCCACGCGGTACTTGGTGCCGTCCAAGACAGGCAAGGGATTCACCGTGAATCCCTGGTTCACCAAGCGATTCTTCCCTCAATGGAATCCGGGAAATTCCCACCCGTTCATCCTCGCTGAGCCAAAGGGCTCGAACACGGTCCGTATTTTCATCCTTGGCGAGTCGGCGGCGCTCGGGACACCGTCACCTGCGTTCAGTTTCGGGCGGATGATCGAAGTGATGTTACGGCGGCAGTATCCGGAGAAGCGCTTTGAAGTGTGCAACGCGGCGATGCGCGGAATCAATTCGCACATCATGCGCGTCATCGCGGCGGATTGCGCGCGGTACGAGCCGGACTTGTTCATCGTCTACGCGGGCAACAATGAATTGGTGGGCTTGCACGGGGCGGATCCGGAATCGTCGCTGGTGGATCGGCATCTCTGGTTGAGCCGCGCCGTGCATGGGCTGCAAGGGACGCGGCTCGGCCAATGGCTGGGCTCGATGAAAAAGCGAGATGCGTCGGAGACGCAGGACATGGACTATTTCCGCAGGCATCGCGTGGCGGAGGAGGATCCGGCGCGCGCGCGAGTCTATGAACACTTCACGAAAAACCTGGAGGCGACGTGCCGGGCCATCGAGCGTTCTGGGGCCAAGGGTTTGTTGGTGACGCTCGGAGCGAATTTGCAGCATTTTCCGCCACTGGCGTCGCTGCACAAAGGCGGGCTGAGCGAGGCGCAGCTTCTGTCATGGACGAATGCCTTCACGGCGGGCGCAACGGCGGAGGCGGCTGGGCAATGGGAGGAAGCTGTTGGCCATTTCGAGCGGGCCGTGGCGGTGGACGGCGAACACGCGGAGCTGAATTACCGGCTGGGCCGGTGCCATCTTGCGGCAGGAAGGCTGCCGCTGGCGTCGAATCACTTGGCGCGCGCGCGGGATCTGGACGCGCTGCCGTTCCGCGCGGCGTCGAAGATCAACTGGGTTATTCGTGCGGCGGGGAAGGCTGGAAGGTTCTCGGGGATTCAACTGGTGGACGTAGAGGCTGGACTTGGAGGGAACTGGGTGCTGGGTAACGAAGTGTTTCTGGACCACGTTCATTTTCGATTCGCCGGTGACTACAAAGTGGCGCGCTTCATCCTGCCTGTCGTAATGGAGGCGCTGGCGGACCGTATTGGTGCGCCGCGGACCAACGGCGTGGTGACGCTGGAGGACTGCGCCGCGGCGCTCGGTTACAACGCGTGGGAGGAATGGCAGATTGCCTCGGCAATCGCGAGGCAGTCGTCGCGGCCGCCGTTCGTGGAACAATTGGATCACGCGCGGCGCCAGGCGGCGACCGAAAAGACGCTGACGGAACAGGCAGCGCAGTTTACGACCAATGACCTGGCCAAGGCCATAGGCGTGGCGCGGTCGGCGATTGAGGCGAATCCCGAGGACTGGCAGCTGAAGTACAGTATGGGAATGATGGCGCATCTGACGGGAGATCAGTCAACTGCGGCCGCACAGTTCCAATCGGCCGTGGAGAAGTTCCCGGAGTGGCCTCCCGCGCGGCTGCTGCTCGGGCAGGCACTGGCGCGGGCGGGGCGGCGGTGGGAAGCGGAGGAGCAATATCGGCAGTGCCTGCGTCTGGCGACGGATTTTTTGCCTGCGCAACGTGCACTCGAGGCCTTGGAAGGGAGGCCGGCAAGGTGAACGGAGCGCGCCCTCGTAGGATTGGCCGCCTTCGTTGCTGCTGCCCCTTGAAACGGCGTTGGCGCTTTGGCAATACTCCGCGCGTGCGCGGCGAGATTTGTTCAGGCATGAAGCGGCAGCGGAAGGTTTTGACGAGGCCGGGCGTGTCTCGTTGGTCACGGCGCGGGCGCCGCTTGAATTGAATTTTCGATTTATGGGAAACTCGCTCGACCAGATTTTCGTGACTGCCAAGCAAGTTGCGGTGGGCTGGTTTCCGGGCGCATTGCAACCGTGGGCGTCGATTCTTTTGAGCATCGGGCCGATCATCGGGGTCTTCGCGCTGCTATTCGGCATCGTGACCGTGATCGAGCGCAAGGCGCTTGCGCGAATCCAGAATCGCATTGGGCCAAACCGCGTCGGCGTTCCGCTGACGAACATTCGGCTGTTCGGCTTCGGGCAATGGGTGGCCGATGGCCTCAAGATGCTGACCAAGGAGGACATCGTGCCGCGGGCCGCCGATCGGGTCGTGCATTTCCTGGCGCCGCTGGCGCTGGTCATCCCGGTGATGCTGGCGTTCGCCGTGTTGCCCTTCGGCAGGAATATGGTCGCGCTCGATTTGCCGGAGACTGGGCTGCTGTTCGTTTTCGCCGTGGGCGCGGCCACGGAATTGAGCGTGTTCATGGCGGGCTGGTCGAGCCGCAACAAGTATTCGCTCCTGGGCGCGATGCGGGCCATCGCTCAAATGATCGCTTACGAAGTGCCACTGATTCTATCCTCGCTCACGGTGGTGATGCTCGCCGGGTCGCTCTCGCTGGTGAGCATCGTTGCCCGGCAGGAACAGGTGTTGTGGGGGTTCCTGCACCAATGGCACGTCTTCACGCCCTGGGGACTGGTGGGCTTTCTTCTGTTCCTGGTCGCAGCCGCCGCGGAGTCCAATCGCACGCCCTTCGACCTGCCCGAGGCGGAGTCCGAACTCATCGCAGGCTACTTCACGGAATATAGCGGGTTCAAATTCGCGCTTTTCTTCCTCGGGGAGTATCTGGGCCTGTTCGCGATTTGCGGCCTGGGTATCACGCTTTTTCTGGGCGGCTGGACGGCGCCGGTCACGTTTCTGGACTTCATCCCGTCGTGGCTTTGGTTCTTCGGCAAGCTCTTCGCGCTGCTGGCGCTTTTCATTTGGGCGCGCGGGACGATTCCGCGCTTGCGAACAGACCAACTGATGAACTTCGCCTGGAAGTTCCTGTTGCCCATGGCGCTCGCGAACGTGCTCGTCGCAGGCATCTGGCATTTTACATTTCGGGAGGGCTGGACGTTCAGCGCCCGCTGGGTAGTGTGCGCCGCGCTCCTGATCGCGCCGTATTGGCTGCTCGGACGTGGTTTCCAAACGCGCGTGGGCAGGAGGGAGTATCGATATGCGGACTGAGGAATCGTTAAATCGTTCAAGCGTTGAATCGTTGAAGCGGGACGAGTCGAACCCGTTTCCCTCGCTTCAACGCTACAACGATTAAATCCATGACCTGGCCCTTCGCCCTCCTCGCCGGCCTTACGGCCGGCAGCGCCATCGCTGCCATGACCTTGCGCAACCTCGTGCATTGCGCGCTTTGTCTGGCGCTCACGTTCGCCGGGCTGGCCGGATTATTCCTCCAACTCAACGCCGAATTCGTCGGTTTGGTGCAAATCCTTGTCTACATCGGCGCGGTCGCCATTCTAATCGTATTCGCCATCCTGCTCACGCGAGGAGCGGAGCCGCCGTCGCCCGCGCCCATTGCCACTGCGACGCCGTGGGGCGTGGGCATCGCAATCGCCGCGTTCGTCACGATGGCCGGCGCGGTGATCAAGTCCCTGGAGATCGGACGGAGCCTGGTCGGCACGACCGCGCAGGCCGATGCGCTTCCCGCCTTCGCACCGCCGTCGCCTGCCGCACCGACCGTCTCCGTCAAAGCGTTAGGCGAGCGGTTAATGGGCGACTACGTCCTGCCGCTCGAGGTCCTCGGCCTGCTCCTGACAGTGGCCATGATCGGCGCGGTGATCATCGCCATGCAGGAAAAGAAATCGTCCCAATGAGCATTCTTCACACCAGGAAAGGGAGCAGGGGAGAAAGGGAGAAAGGGAGAATTCCCTTCGGCGCTTCGTTTCCCCCTTTCCCCCTTTCTCCCTTTCCCCCTTTCTCGGCCGTATGACATCGCTGCATGCCTACCTTATTTTGAGCGCCCTTCTCTTCAGCATCGGCCTGGCTGGGGCGCTTACGCGGCGCAACGCGATCCTCGTGCTCGTCGGCGTCGAACTGATGCTCAACGCGGCGAACCTGAATTTCATCGCCTTCTGGCGATTCGGCCCGAACCCCGAAGCATTGCGCGGGGTGTTGTTCGTGGTGTTCTCCATTGGCATCGCTGCCGCCGAGGCGGCCGTTGGCCTGGCCCTCATCATCGCCATTTACCGGCATTACAAGACGGCGAACCTGGACCAGGTGGACTCAATGAAAGGTTAGAGCGCGTGAAAGTGAAGCCGGCGAAGTCCAAAAACGTAACGGCCCACGCCGCGCTCAGCAAACATTTCGGTCGATTGCGTCTCGAGCAGTTGGTGACCGCCAGCCGCACGTTTCCGGTCACGGCGCGGGTGGACTTGCAGCGGTCCCTCGACAGCCTGCTCGCGGAACGTTTTCCTGCCCGGCTTATCGGCGTTCACCCCCAGCACGGCCACGAAACCTTGACGGTGGCCCATCTGACTCGCGAAGCGAATTACCCCGTGTTGGTTGGGCCGCTGCAACACGAGGAAACCGACGTGGGCGAAACCTTGCCGGCGCGCTGCCTGAAGCACGGGCTTTGGCTGGGTTCATCCAGCGAAGTATTGTTCGCCCTCTTGCTGACGCCGGCCGAGCGCTTCGGGCGCACTGAAGGGGTGCACCTGGAGATCGCCGTGCCACCGGGGGAAGCCGGCCTGAAGTTGTCTCGCACAGTTCTCGATGGCGTCGAGCGGTCGGTCAGCCAGGCCGGTTCGTATCGCGGCAAGGTCATTTCGCTCGAGGTGTCGCACATCTACTCCGGTAAGGCCGGCAGCGTCAAAGTCCACCGACTTCACGCCGTGCGCCGCGAGGAAGTCATCCTGCCCGACAAAACGCTCCGATTGCTGGAGCGGAACGTCGCCGAATTCATCGAACAACGTGAGCGGCTTCGCGGATTGGGCATGGCCATCAAGAAGGGTTTGTTGTTCTACGGTCCTCCCGGCACGGGCAAGACCCACACCATCCGCTACCTGGCCAGCCAATTGCCGCAGCACACCACGCTGCTCATCACGGCGGAACAAGTTGGATTGCTGGACGATTACTTTCAGCTCGCCCGTTTTCTACAGCCGGCAATGCTCGTGGTCGAAGACGTGGACCTGATCGCGCGGTCCCGCGAGAATATGCGCAGCGCCTGTGAGGAGAGCACGTTGAACAAACTCCTGAACGAGATGGATGGCTTGCGCGAAGACGCCGCCGTGCTCTTCGTGCTCACGACGAACCACCCCGAACTGCTGGAGGCGGCCCTCGCGTCGCGGCCCGGCAGGATTGACCAGGCCATCGAGTTTCCTTTGCCCGACGAGGAGGGGCGCAGCCGGCTCGTGAGGCTTTACTCCCGTGGATTGAGCGTGCCCGACCAACTGCTGGAAACCATCGTGCGGAAGACGAAGAAGGCCAGCCCGGCCTTCATTAAGGAGCTGATGCGCCGCGCGGCCCAGTACCAACTTCAGGCGGGGCGGGAAGGCGCGCTGGCCATCCCGGACGTGGAGGCAGCGCTGGATGAAATGTTGTTCAGCGGCGGCAGTCTGAATGTGAAATTGCTGGGAGGCGCGGCCGATCAGTGAATCCACAGCCGCTTTCAAGTGTTCGGCTTCGCCAGGACCTCAACACGCAAGCTTACCCGCCAAGCGTCGCCGGGTCGGTCACGTCGCCTTTGTTGAAGTCCACATAGTCCTCGGTCAGATCAGCGGCGTACATCACAGCGCCGGCTTTGCCCAGGTTCAACCGGATGTGCAGCTCGAACTCGCCCGGTGATGCAGCGGCGCAGAGTTGCTTGAAACTCGCGGCGGTTGGCTGGCCGCGACGAAGGCTCCAGAGAACCTTCCGGCTGCCGGGCGCGCTGTAGCCGATGTCCACCCGCTCTTCAACAATCGTCGCCGCGCTGTAGCCGAGTGCCCCCATGATGCGGCCCCAGTTGGGGTCGCCGCCGTGCCAGCTTGTTTTCACCAGCGCGCTGTTGGCGACGGCGCGCGCGGCGGCCTCGGCGTCGGCAGGAGAACGGGCGCCTTCGACGCGCACGGTGACCACGCGATGCACGCCTTCGCCGTCGCGGACGATTTGCCTGGCCAGTTCGAGGCAGACGTGGCTCAACGCCACCTGGAACAAGGTGAAGTCCTTCGAGCGAACCGAGGTGATGGGCCGGTTGGCGGCCAGGCCGTTGGCCAGGACGAGCACGGTGTCGTTGGTGCTCATGTCGCCGTCCACCGTGATTCGGTTGAAACTCTGGGCAACGGCTTCCTGAAGCGCAGCCTGAAGCGGCCTCGCATCGATTGCAACGTCGCTTGTGAGGAAGCAGAGCATCGTCGCGTGGAGACCGCGCGGCATGGCGGGCGGGCGGGCGCCGGTCGCGCTCATGCCGGGTTGAATCATTCCCGCGCCCTTGCAGATTCCGCCGATGCGGACCGGCTTGCCGGCGAGCTTGAATTCGACCGCAATTTGCTTCGGACGCGTGTCGCTCGTCATGATGGCTTCTGCGGCGTGCGCCGCCGCCTCGCCGGCGTCATCCAGAAGCGGGATGGCGTCGAGGATCCCGGCGCGGACATTGGCCATCGGCAGTTTCACACCGATACGGCCGGTGCTGGCGACGAGGACATAGGCTTCCGGCGCATGAAGCGCGCGGGCAGTGAGGCGGCCCATTTCGAGCGCGTCCTCCATTCCCTGCCGGCCCGTGCAGGCGTTGGCGTTGCCCGAATTGGCGACAATCGCCTGGGCGACGCCGGACTTGACGCGTTGCGCGCAGACCTTGACCGGCGCGGCGCAGACCTGGTTCGTCGTGAACATTCCGGCGACGGCCGCGGGCGCCTCGGAAAGGATCAGCGCCAGGTCGCGCTTTTTGCCCTTGGAGGACCCCTTTCCTGTACCCAGCCGTTTGATGTCGCAGAAAACGCCGCTGGCCAGAAAGCCTTGGGGGGCGACGATGGCGCCGGGCACGGACTTCAGTTTGAATTGCACGCGCGGTCTTAAAACGGATCTGGGCTGTCGCACGCAAGTGGAATGTCAGGCGGGCGGCGCAAATCATTCGGCAGCGGCGGCGGCAAACAGATGCGCAAACTCACGGAATTCGACCTTCGAAGCCCATAGGCTGGAGCCGCTGACAAGCTGGAATTCGACAAGCAAGCAACTTCCAACCGTGGATCGACTCGATCAGAAATCCCCAATTCGCTTGCCCCTATTCGTCTGCATTTTTGCAAGTGCCTTTCGATGCATCCGCGACGCGCGGTGGAACTGGGGCAAACGAATTTGGGCAAACGAATGGGAGGTAAATCGCGGCTGAGACTGGAGGCGAACTGGCCCCTCGGCGCCAGCAGCAACGTAATGGCTCGAACCGCGTCTAGGTGGGTTCGCGCGGACAAGGCTGTCCGCGCTCCTTCCTTCACGGCTGCGGGGGCGTCCCGGCCAACGCGGCCTGGGCAGCTTGATGCGCCTTGGCCATCTGTTCCGGGGTTAACTTCTTCTCGAGGGCCTGCTTGAGATTCGCCGCGTTGGTATTGCCGTGCGCGGCGGCGAGCGTGATCCATTTGCAGGCTTCCACCAGGTCTTGGCCGACGCCGTCGCCCTCCGCAAGACACATGCCCAGCGCGTATTCGGCCTGGGGCTCCTTTTGCGCGGCGGCTTTGCGATACCAGTTCACCGCTTCGGCCACGTTCTTCGGCACGCCCTGGCCTGCGTCGTACAAGTTGGCGAGGTTCAACTGCGCCAACGAGTGCCCGCGGTCGGCGGCGAGGCGATACCATTTGGCGGCCTGGGCGAAGTCCTGTTGCACGCCGCGCCCGGTGTCGTGGAGCACGCCGAGATTGTATTGGGCGTGCGGGTCGCCCTTTTCCGCCGCCTTGGCAAACCATTTCAGCGCTTCCTCGTAATTGGGCGGGTTGCCCAGCGAGTGGGCCAGCCCGAGTCGGTACATCGCCCGCGGTTCGCCTTGCTGGGCCGCCTTTTGATACCACTCGCGCGATACGGCCGCGTCCTTCGGCACGCCCTGGCCATTTTCGTAAAAGATGCCCAGATTCAACTGGGCCGTCGTGTCGCCCTGCTCGGCGGCTTTGCGGAACCACTTCGCCGCCTCCGCCAAATCACGCGGCACGCCCCGACCCTGTGCGGCCAGCATCCCGAGCCTCACCTGCGCGTCGCTCATCCCCTGGTCGGCGGCCTTGCGATACCACGCCATGGCCGCGGGGAGGTCGGCCTTTACGCCGAGGCCCGACTCGTGGAGGACGCCCAGATTGAACTGCGCCTGCGCGTCACCTTTGTCCGCCGCAGTCGCGAACCACTTCTGCGCCTGGGCGAGATCCTTCGGCACCCCGTTGCCCGCCGTGTAGGCGAAGCCCAGGCTGGCCTGCGCGCGCGAGTCGCCGGCGTCCGCGGCCTTGCGAAACCACCGGGTGGCTTCCGCGGGATCTTTCGCGACTCCTCGGCCGTCGGCCAGACAATAGCCGAGGCGGACTTGCGCCTCGGTGTTGCCGCGTTCCGCGGCAGCGCGGTAAAGTTTCGCGGCTTCGGCGAGGTTTGATTTGACGCCGAGGCCGCGCTCGTACAACAGGCCCATGCCCGCCAGACCCGCCAGGTCTTCCTGGTCGGCCGCCTTGCTATACCACTGGGCCGCCTCGATGAAATTCGTCGGGCCACCCCGCCCGCCGACGAGCATCGAGCCGAGCAGCGTCTGCGCTGCGGCCACGCCCTGGCTGGCGGATTTGCGGAGCCACTTCAACGCTTCGGTATCGTTGCGCGCCACGCCGCGTCCCTCCGCGTACGCCGCCCCGAGCTGATGCTGCGCCTTGATGTGGCCCTGCTCGGCGGCCGCGCGGAACCACTGGACGGCCGCCGCGGGATTTGCGGGCACGCCTTGCCCTTCGGCGAAGCATGTCCCCAGCTTCATCTGTGCTTCAGGATGACCGTTGGTCGCGGCGCGCGTGAACCAGGTCACGGCTTCGAGCGGGTTGGCTTTCACGCCATGGCCCTTCGCAAGCGCGAGGCCGACGTTGAATTGGTCCTCCTTGTCGCCTCGCGTGGCATTACGCTTGCGCGCCTCGAACAATTGCTCGGCCGTCATCTTCGAGATCAACTCCTCGCGCTGGCTTTCAGCCACGGTGTTCTCCTGTCGCACGGCCTTGCTGAGCCAGACGTAGGCCTCGGGCAAATCAGCCGCCACGCCTTGCCCCGTCGCCAGCATCAGCGCCAGGCTCATCTGCGACGACACATCACCCTGTTCGGCCGCCAGCCGGAACAGTTTCGCCGCCTCGGCTGGATCGGCGTTGACGCCCGCGCCGTTCAAGTAAAGAACGCCGAGGTTGTATTGCGCGGCCTTGTCGCCCGCAGCGGCGGCCTTGCGGAACCACTTGGCGGCCTCGGCGAAATCCTGGGTCGCGCCGATGCCTTGTGAGAGGAAGACCGCGAGATTGAACTGCGCCGCAATGTTTCCCTGATCGGCTGCCTTGCGGAGCCAGACTACAGCGTTGGTTGGATCCTGCGCGGTTTCCTTGCCGGCGGCGAACAACATCCCAAGCCGGAACTGCGCGGCGGCATTGCCGCTCTCGGCCTCCTTTCTAGTCGAGTCGAAAAGCGGTGTCCCTCGCGGCGCGGGCGGTTTGGGTGTTGGCGCGTTCGTGACAGCGGGTGTGGCGGAAGCAGCGTTCGTTGCGAGCGCGGGTGGTGCCTTCGTGGTCGCAGGGTTGGCGGCTTGAGGCGCCGGGGCAGGCGGCGCGCTCGGAGCGGGCTGATTCTGCGAACGGGCCGGCGCGAGCAACAGAAACATCGCCACCAGCGCGAACGCGATGCCGAACCACGTTGACCAGAATCGTCTGTTTACTGTTCCAACCATTGTCTCTTGATAATCTGCCGCGCGTGGCCTGGAGTTCAAGCTTTGCATACGATCATGCCTGGTTGCGACCGCGAGGTCGCCGGCGACGACATTGGACGCTGAGCGTCGGGATCGACTTCGCTCGCATTGAAGAATTTAGCCCGCGTCCTCACGGTCGCGACGCGAAACAGAGCAACCCGCGGCTTGAGGCCCAAGTGGCCCCGAGCTAATCCACCCCTTCCTTCTTCGGCTCCTGCAGGAGGAAACTGAGTGCCAACCCGATGACGAACATGCTCGTCCCCACGATGGCGGCGGCGACGGCGACTTGTTCCGGACCTTTGCCGGGGAGCATCGGGGCGACGAGATTCGTCGTTACGAAGGCCATCGACGTGCCGATCATCCGTCCGCCCAGGTTCGTCGCGAAGCTGCCGCCAGTTCCGCGCAAGTGAAGCGGAAAGACCTTGGGCAGGTACTCGCCGAAGTAACTGAATTGCGCCACGGTCAGAAATCCCACGGCCGCCACGCCCCAGTGAAACCACGCCGGCTGTTCGCGGAACAACCATAAGTACGTCAACGGCAGCACAACGAGGCCCGGCGCCTGAAACAGCCGCAGCAACGTTCCCTTGCTGATCGCCGCCGCTAAGAGGATGGCCAGCGCGATGCGCCCGAGCAATCCGCCCCACTCCTGCCAGAGTTGCACGTCCTTGCCCCGCGTTTTCACGATGGTATCGGGGCCTTCCTGCCTGGCGCGGTTGGCGCCCAACTGCGCAAGAATCTTTTCGCGTTCCAGCAGTGCCTCCCGTGCATAAGCTTTGCCTAGTGTCAGCATCGTCAAGTCCTTCTCGAGCGTGGCAAATTGATTTGTCAACGCAACGAGCCTCGCTTGGGCCGCGGACCTCGCGGCGTCGGTTGCATTCGTGTCGGCGGCGGCTTTGGCCGTGGCACGCATCGCGAGTCGAACCTTCGCTCGCATGCCGGAAAGCGGGAGTAATCCAGGAACGTAGGCGCAGGCCTTGGCGAATGCAGGTCCGTTGGTTTTGCTGAGCGCTTCATTCAGTACCATCGCCTCCACTTGCAAAGGTCTGAGGAGCTTTTGCTGCTCCGCGAGATCAGCGATGCCCGGCACGATCCGCGTGGGAGTCAGTTGCAACGCGCCGAACGCGATGCCGTAGGCGCACGCCGAAAGCGCCGCCGTGACGAGCGTGGCGCGGCGCAGTTCGGGAGAAAACAGTTCTCCGAAACTTGGCCGCCGCAGCGTGCCGGCCTTGCGCCTTTCCAGCCAGATTCTCGACTCCGGGACGAATGGGAGCATCAGGGCGATGGGAATCGCCGGCAGCAGCCCGGTGAGGAGCGTGTATCGCCAGTCCGCGTGTCCGTTGAACGGCTCGGGCAGGGGTAGCGCCGGCAGTTCCGCGGCGTGCTGGAGCATCCACCCGTTCACGAGCGTGACGAAAAGGCCGCCCACCGACGCGAAGGCCTGCGTCCAGCCGAGCACCTTTTCCTTGCGGCCTTTGTCCGGGAAGAGCTCCGCCAGCCACGTAATCGCCGCCACAAACTCGACGCACACGCCCACGAACGTGGTGCATCGGAAGAAGACAAACGCTCCCAGGCTGGTGCTGAACGCCGCCGCCACCGGCGACAGCGAGTAAACGGCGATGCTCAAGCCCAGCACTGTTTTGCGCCCCAGCCGATCGACCAGCCAGCCGCCGAGCAACCCGAACACGCCGCCGCTGAGCGCTGCCAGCCACAGGAGCCGTCCGACCCAGACGGTGACCGCCGGGTTATTGGCAGGCAATTGAAGGATCTCCGCGATGGCCGGCGCGGCGATGAGCGGCAACAACAGCAGCTCGTACGTATCGAACAGAAACCCGATCGCGGCGACGATGAGAACGAGCCACTCGATGCGGGTAAACGGAGCGCGTGGGGCGCCGTCAGGATTCATGGCCCGGATGTATCGCATCGGGCCGAAGCAAAGGACAAGCTCATTGTCCAATCGGACGGAGGGCGGGCGCTGGGTTTGGATTGCGGAGGCAAGTGCAGCGCGACTCCGCATAGACTGCCGCGGCCATATCGGCCCGTCTTCAATAAACGGAGATCGCCCATCGCAAATTGCGGCGTCTGTCCGTGCTTGCCCTCCGGCCCGCGCTGGCGCAACCTTGGCCTGCGTTCGAATCACCCGATTATGTCACTCGACCACGCCTTGATGGATTATCCAAAGGACATGGAGCTCAAGAGCGGCTTCAAGTGCGTCCTTCGTCCGCTCGAAAGCACGGACGAAATGGCCTTCCACGAATTCTTCCTCGCAGTGCCCACGCAGGAGCGGATGTTCATCAAGCACCGCGTCACCGATCCCGGTGTCATCCACGAGTGGTGCCAGAACATCGACCTGGGCCGCAACCTGCCGCTGCTGGCGCTGCTGGATGGCCAGATCATCGCCGATGCCACGCTCCACCAGCAGTTTGGCGGGTGGAAGCGTCACGTCGGGCGCATCAGCGTGCTGGTGCATCCGAAGTTCCGTGGGCGCGGCCTGGCGCGGGCGCTCGTGACCGAGATCGTCGTGCTGGCCCGACACCAGGGCCTCGAGAAGATCGAAGCCGAGTTCATTGGCGAGCAGACCGCCGCGATGAAACTCTTCGGCCTGCTCGGCTTCCTCCCGCTCTGCCGGCTTTCCGACTACGTCAAGGACATGGAAGGCCAGACCCACGATTATTTCCTGCTCGGAATGGACCTCAAGACGGACGAGGAGTACGCAGGCATGGGGTGAGCGAATTTACGATTTTCGATTTACAATATACGAATTACGAGTTCAGCCCGACCACTCGGGCCCTGCGACTCGTAAACCGTAAATCGTAAATCGTAAGTCCTGAATGACCCGGCCTCCCGAAGTCTGCCCTGAATGTGGCGCCATGGTGCCGTCCAACGCCCGCGCCTGTCCGGAGTGCGGGTCGGACGAGCAGACCGGTTGGTCGGAGCGCAGCCAGGCCCAGCGCCTGGGCCTGCCAGATGACGAATTCGACTACGACGAGTTCGTGAAGGAGGAGTTCGGCGAAAAACGCATAAGCCGCGTCAGGCCGCACGGCATCCGCTGGCTGTGGTGGCTCCTGGCCGTTGGGCTGTTGGCCATGATCGCCTGGGGTTTTCTCCGAGGCTTTCGCTGAACGCTTCCTTTCCTTCAGATGAGATTGTTCAGCTCTCGCCAATAAGCAGCGAAGACGAGTATCGGCGGGTGAGAAGTTTTATGTAAGAATTCCGAGTTTTCGCGGTGGTAACCAGTGGAATGAGCCGACGCGCTCTCTCTCGGCAATGCCTAGCTTCGTCGTCAGTCGGCCTCGGATGCCTGTCGACGGTCGAAACAGCAAGATGAAAATATATAATGCTATGAAAGCGTTATTCGTAATGCGCGGAAAAGAGAGGACGATCCATTGGGCGCTCATCGCACTGCTCTGCGGGGGGTTCGCCGAACATTGTTCTAACGCCCAGCAGGTTTATTGGGCCGATCAAAACCTGTCCGAGCTCAAGCGGTCAGGACTTGCCCGGCCGCTGCTCACCAACGCCCCCTGCAGCTATGTGGCCTTCGACCAACTCAGGCAGCAGCTCTATGTCACAGTGTCCGACGCCCATCCGCGACTCTTACGCTGTCAACCCGACGGCAGTGAGCTGGAACTTCTGCTGGCGTTCGACATCCGCCACTACCCGCGAGGCCTGGCCATCGATCCGGTGGGCGGAAAACTTTACTGGTCGTCTTCGCACGGGACCCAGGCCAGCGATGGGAAAATACGCAGGGCCAATCTCGATGGGAGCGGCCTCGAAGACCTGGTGACGGGTATGATCTATCCATTCGGAATGGCCTTGGATCTGGCCAGCGGTAAAATGTTCTGGATACGGCAGGAGGACCAGAAGATCTGGCGCGCCAATCTCGACGGCACACAGGCCGAGAGCTTCATTGCGCTGGGCGACATGTCCTATGCCTTTGCGGTGGCGGTAAGCCCGAAAACCTCCCATCTTTTTTGGACAGATTCGGGCAATAGCCTCATCGGCCGCGCCAACCTGGACGGTTCCGATGTGCGGGCCATCGCCGCGCTGGACTTTTTCAGTCTGGACGCCGGCATCACGGTCGATCCGGTTTCGGCAACGGTTTTGTGGGGAGACACAATAAATGATGTGATTTACGCCGCTGGACTGAACGGCGAAATGCCGCACGTGATCCTCAGCGAGGGCGTGGACTATCCCTCTGGTCTTGCCGTGGCCGAGGGACCAGCCGTGCCACCACCGGTCCTTGGCCCAATCGAGCGCGATGTCAATTCCATCCGCTTCCGTCTCACCGGTCCGCAACTGTACGACTACACTGTGGAGTTTACCGACTCGCTGTCTCCTCCGCAGTGGTCGGATTTGGCGCACTACCGCGCCAAGCTTGGGCCGATCAACGTTGTCGTGACGAACTCATTAAGCAACGCCCAAACGCGCTTCTTCAGGGTGCGCCAGGAGTTTTGTTACTGCCGGGGCGAATGAGTCAGTCGAAAACGCCATGGGAATCAGGTCCTAAC
>Ga0184635_10000154_pt1 | contig 14604 bp, 22 predicted proteins | sample PLM3_30_b2_FD_133147 | JGI IMG/M metagenome (GOLD analysis project Ga0184635, IMG submission 133147) | Groundwater sediment microbial communities from an aquifer in East River, Colorado, USA - PLM3_30_b2 | ecosystem: Environmental > Terrestrial > Soil > Riparian zone | place: USA: East River...
GGAGCCGGGGGTCCTAAGACCCCGCCAGTCGTTACATCGAACCTTGCGCCATGGAAGGGACAGGTGACTTCTTTGCCATCAAGGGACCCTTCCGAAAGCGGCCCACCGCGATGGGTACAAGTATCATCGATAGCATGGAAAGAACCCTCCACATTAAAGAGGGCGATCTTCTTGCCACCAACCTCGGTCATCTTCCCCTGACCAGGAACAATCTCATCCGTCTTCGCTACCTTCACAAAATCTGCCATGATTCACCTCCTATTAAATTTTTGCTTGAACGCCTAAACCTTCAATCTCTCCGCCTAACGTCTTCTTTGCCTGGCACACATGACAGGAGCACAGAGACCGCAAAAACGTAAAACTATAGTCGCTGCTGTGATGTCCGTTGGCCCAAGCAATCCTCAAAGCGGTGTCGCCGACAGCGCTGATCATGGGCGTGAGGAAATCTTTTCTTTCAAAGCGACTATGATCGCCTCGCCCACCACAGACTGAACAAGCACAATAGCTCCTCAAATAGGCCAAGGGATAGTCGCTCAGATGACCGTCATCCCAGACGATGCGCAGAAATTCGAATTCCTAGAGATGAGTGATCTCAACCGGGCAGCACTTATCTCCTTGTCTCTCTGTGTCCACTGCTAAAACCGCCTTACCCTCGCCTATTTTTCGACTTGGAACGCTCGGCTAGCTTCATTTCCTTCTGGCGCAGTAATCCCTGACGAACATAGCTTGGGTTAAATCCCAGGACCTCACAGATATTCTCGAAGGAAAAGATCCACTCACTGTTCTTCTCCAAGATCCAATCCTCCGTCTCGTGGAATATGGCTTTTCCTTTGCTATCGCGGGCAAAGATATACTTCTGGAACGAGGCAACGGCATATTCCAAAATCGCCAACATGAAACTCTTTTCGGGCTCTAAGTGAGCCTTCCCGCGAAAGGTCTCGAAATACTGGGTAGGAACGAGTGTATCTGGCTGAAACAGAGAACCCATTTTCTCTTCCGCCCCAAGCGACGCATCATAAGCCATAAAAATCTCCCCCCTTTAGCTCCTTAGCGTGTCAGCAGCTTCTCTAATCCGTCTTGCAGCCCTTTAAGCAATAGAATCGTTTTTTCTATCTCTCGATAAAGGGACATCGAATTATGCCTCACGCAATTTCAGGCTTTGCCAGAGAGGCTCTGAGCCCAAGCCCCTCACGGGACCTTTTCAAAAAATCCACCGGTACTAAAATTCTTTTAATCTTCTCCATGAAAAACCTCCTCAACGGTGAAAGATGGACCTTTTAGGTCCACAGTGACACCAAAAAAATTTAGCCGCGAAGGCAAAAGAGCTGTTGCATTAGGGCTCCGAAAAGGCAACTTTGAGCAGAGGAGCAAGTTCACCCCGCTCGTGCATCTCGTGGACGATATCGCAGCCGCCGATAAATTTGCCGTTTATGAAAATCTGCGGAATAGTGGGCCAGTTCGAATATTGCTTGATTCCCTCTCTGATGGCCTGATCTTCCAGCACATCCACGGTCTCAAACGGATAGCCATAAGACTGCAATATCTCCACTGTGTGACCCGAGAATCCACATTGAGGGAAATTCTTCTTTCCCTTCATGTAAACAATTACCTTGTTTCCCTTCACCTGCTCATCGATGTTGACCGACACATTATCTGCCATGTTTGAATCTCCTTCCTGGTTTTTGAAATCACCGCGTCTCTGAATATAGAAGAGCCTTGCCTTAGTCCTCTCTAAAGTCCTTCCTGCCTTGGAATTTTAAGTTGCCAACCGGGATCTCCGGATCAAAACAGGTACGCATGGCCTCGATGACCTCTGCCTCGATAACAAGGGTGTTAATGGTTTCCACGCGAACTCCTCTTGGTCGTTAGTGCCGTCACATAAATCCCAGCTGAACCTTTGCCGCTTCCGACATCTTGCTCGGATCCCAGGGCGGATCAAAAACCACTTCGACGCCGACGTCCTTAACGCCTGAGAGGCTGAGAATTTTACTTTCCATGTCGGCTTTGAGCACCTGGCCCATGCCGCAACCTGGTGCCGTTAGCGTGAATTTGACATCAACCTTGTTGTCGCCCTCGGGCAACGGCGTGACCTGACAATGATAAACGAGGCCAAGGTCAACAATGTTGACCGGAATCTCCGGATCGAAGCATGTCTTCAACTGATCCCAGACCAATTTCTCCAGGTCCGCAGGCCCCGCCGCCGCGGTTAACCTTTCAGCTTGAGACGCCTCGGCCTCCTCGCCGATGGCATCGGCGTCCTTGTTTGCGATGCGCACCAGATATCCCTGGTCTGTGGTCACGGTGTAACTGCCTCCGAGCGACTGTGTTACCGTCACCCGGCTACCCGCCGGCAGCATGACTTTCTCGCCGCTGGGAATCTGGATTGCTTCGCAATCGCGGCTAAGTATTATCGGTTCGTTAGTTTTCATCTGTTTGTTCTCCTCTCTTTGTTCAGACTTCGCTTCTTCCTAGACGATTCACTCTGTCGAGACTGCTGCCCCATTCCCATTCGCAGCCCTCGCATACAAGTTTTTAATTTTTCGCATCTTAGTCCTCTCCGCATCTTGATCGTCTTAGCCGAGAAAGGCGATGAGTATTGTCCATATTGCTCAGTATGCACTCAGATATCGGTTTGGCAAGCACGGGCGATATGCGGGAATTGGTTTGTGAATAGGTTTCCTCGCCTAGACCAAAGCGTTACTCCCGTCGAATCTGCCAGCAAGACAACGGTAACCGTCGAATTTGACCTCGTAGAGCCACTCCTTCCCTTCTGGCAACTCGTGAATGAGTCTCGCATACATGGGCTCGATGAACTTCAGCTTTCAGAAAGTAAGGGCGCTGAAGCCTTTTGGTTTCACGGGAGCGATATCCGCGCGGTGCTGAGCTAGGAAGCCGCAGGCATACTTAGACTAGACTAGAGGAGGCTAATTATCCTCCAGGGCGATAGGTGAACGTTGGTATTGTCGTTTTTTGCGGTTGTCCCTCCTGTACTTTCCCTGCGACCGCTTGAGACGTTTGTGGACGCGGAAGCTGGCTAACACAACCAAAAAGCGGTACGAGAATTAGAAGTAAACTAATGCGCAGAGCTGCAGTCATTGTTCAACCTCCTTGACTCAGGGTTCTTTGAGAGACGTGGCCGCTTCGCGTGGCGATGGCCGTGATTCTCCCGCCACACAATCAGGGCTGTCAACCTGAGATTTTTCTTGGCTTTGTGTCACGAGGGGGCCAATGGCTGGGAGTCTATAGCATGAATGTCTTATTGATCGGGGCTATTCTGGACATATACGTCCGCGCGTTATATGGAAACTTCAGCAGGTCACGTGCAGGATGGCGTTTGTTTCCTCCGGGTTCTCGCGCAGCTCCTCAATCGCCTTGGCTGTCGACAGCATGAGCAACTGGACATGGCGGCGCTTGGCTTCCTTTTTCACTTCGTCCATGACCGGCAGGGCGCCCGTTCCGGTGCCGATGACTAGCCGCCTGCATTTCCACGGGATCTTTTCCTCCGCCGAAAGCGGCGTGTGACCGAAAGCCTCCCGGAATTTCTTGGAGGGCTTCTTCTTACGCTTGCGGACCTGCCCGCGATCGATGAGCACGTCGTGCTCGTAAGTGACGCCGTCGATGCGGATCGAACCGAAAGAGAACGCCTCGAAGCGGCAGCAGCCGGCGAAAGTCCCACGGTTAGGTTTCACTGTCTCCACTGTTTTTATGTTGCCTCCTTAAATGCGATATAAGGCAAACTCCGCATCGAGAGTTTCGATTCTCCCACGGTCTTAAGCTTGTCTTCACTTAATAATCAACAATCGACGAGCGCATCGTCGCGGCCTCGACGGAGAAATTGTCCAGCTGCATATTTAGGGGAACTTTTATCCGCTATACGCCACGGCAGCCAACGTGGCAGCGAGAAAAACCAAGATCCCCACTGTTGAAGTCAACCAGAGCATCCATTTCTCGACCTGCAGTCTCTTTTTCACCTGCTCGATCGTGAGTTCTGCATCCCCCCAGCGCACAATAGAAAAGTAGCGCGGTTTTTCTTCCCCGACGATTCCAACTGCCATGGGATCGTCCGTGCGACTCCAGATCTCTATACGGTCAAATAAACGTGACACCTTTTTTGCCTTCTCTAGCTCCGTAATCACGGGGCCAGGAATAGTCTCCCTATTGAGCCGTGAGTCGAGATTTCGTATCTGTCTTCTCATCGGCAAGTATTTTCGCCACACCGTCAGTGCCTCCCCCGACAATTCAGGATAGGGAATCACCGGCTCACTTGTGCTTGCGGGAACCGCAGCCCTTTCATCATAATAGGTCTCTATAAACATAAAGCCTCCTTCCTCTGCTATAAAAGTTCTGCATCTGATCGGTCGCCTCTGAAATACAAAAGCCAGTACACTCTTGCGGCACAACCGCAAAAGCGACTGGCTTTGATGACTCATTTCTTATCTTCGTCTGAGGAACATCCTTCGTTCCTCTCAAAGACCACTAACCTAAGGTAGCCCTATCGGAGATGAGGAAGCTGTGTCCAAGCTGGAAAGTCGATCAAGGATGGATGGGCTGTAACCGCTTTGACAGAACCGCAATAGCACTGTGCGAAGTGACTGTCAACAACAAGTACGAGATGTGTACGAGATGAATCTTGCCTCCTCCTACTCATGTTTCTTTCAAATGCTCCTTTAAGAACTCAAGCAGTTCGATGTGCTTTTCCGAGTCCCTGATCATTGAGTCCAAAAGAATCTTGAAGACTCCATGATAATACCCGCTGCTCTCCTTCATGAGCGTCTTAGTTTCCCTGATGCTCTGTTTTTCCAGCTCGATGAATTCCTCGGTGTTTGCACGGAGCCGACCGTTGGTCGTGGCGAGATCGCCTACGCCCTGAAGACTCCCTTCCGGTCTAGTCCACGTAAGACTACCCCTCAGTGTGGCAATCATCGCATTTAGCACCGCGCGATGTTTTTCCTCGTCTGAAATGATGAGATGCAGGAGAAATCTCGTGACCGGATTGGGCATGCTGCCGAGCAATTTCTTATAGTCCTCAATCGATTTTTCTTCATTCGCCTCATGCGCTTCAAACTCGCTTAGCAAATGTTCGACGGGAGATATTCCAGCCGCTCCACCTGCTTTAGTAGCGAACAGCGCCGCCATATCAGAGATCTGTTCCATAATTGTCTGTTTCCCTTTTCTCGTTCTCTGTTAATCCGAAGTTTTTCCGCTGAAAGAGCGGGCTTTTTGACTTTCAATCTCGGCATCTTTAGGAGGAATTTACGATCTTATCAAAGCCCACGCGATCTCATAACCGCACGTGGTGCAACGACCATGAATCGGTTGGAACTTTCCTTGGTCTTTAGGCTCACCGACAAGGACGCGCATATAGCTTCGACACATTGGACAAGTTCGGGGCAGTGATTTAACCATCACCCTCAGTCTAACTCCGGAGGGTACGCCATACAACTCTTCGCGAACTAGTAGAAGATTAATATTGTAACTTATTGATCTAACGACACTTCTGCTGGTGATACTCTAGGCAATCTGCTCCGCGCATGCTTCGTACGGCCCGCAGTGAGGGTAACGAATCAACTTAACCACAGGCTTATTCACAGTTTTTGTTGAAATGTTTGCCAGTAACGTTTGATCGACGCAAAGAAGGGATCGACGTCCGCGATTATGGTTTGACAGCTGAAAGTATTTTCAGTATTAAATCGGGGCTTACAATGCGACTCTCTCAATCATTTGCGATTGCAAATCGTCAAGAGGGGGAAGATCGCTGCGATAGACCCTAAACGATAAGATTACCATCTGATGTCATCCTACGTTCCACTTTGGTGCAAGAGTAATTTTTCCTTCTTGGAAGGCGCGAGCCATCCCGATGAACTGATCGAAGAAGCACGCCGGCTCGGCCTTTCGTGCCTAGCGCTCACTGATCGAGACGGCGTATACGGGATCGTTCGGGCACACGTAAAGGCTCAAGAGCTAGGTTTTCAATTGGTCATCGGGTCGCAGGTAACGATTGATCCACTTTTTCTTCTTCAGATGAAAAGAGCCTTTACTCACGACGAGATGCTCCTGAAGCGGGTTTTTGACCTGCCAGTTATTTTTTTTAAAAATTGTCTACTATTAGACAGTAATCCCTAGCAGTCAGCATAAAGTAAATTCACGGGCTGGCACACATTCGTTCCAACACCCCTCGCCAATTTAGAGTCTGATAGGCGCTCCTGTCGTACCTTCACATGCCAAAGGAGGCAATATGCGAAACAGTATGGATCGCATCTGTCAACATTGCGGTAAATGGATTGGCGGTAACGCCTATCGGGTTACGAGCGAAGAAGAAGGCATCAGGCTGCTTGACATGATTGTTTGCTCCCTCTGTTTTATGGAGGCAAAGGGGCTTGGGCTCCACACGGAGGCAATCAATGTCAGGAACAAACAAGTCTCAGCTCGAAACCGACGCAGTCACCGTACCGCAGTCGGCATTTAATTAAACACCGGGAGCTTTACACGTGGCTCTCCAGTGTGATTCGGCTGAACAGCCTATGATTGATTCTATTGTTTGGCCGTCGTGATCGTACTTCGCGGTTAAAAGTTAGTTTCGGAAAATCTTTTCCTCGCCCCAAAGATCCCCCACATCGTAAAACTTAGTCACCGCTGCGACGGAAAAGAAAAGCGGTTCGCCTCTTAAAGAACAAGGACATTGAACAGCGCGGGATTTCCTCACTAACTGAGAGTCACCGTACGGGATCATTTCATCCTGACACACCCAAGTAAATTTGACCCCATGACTCATGACTTGTTTCAGAATTCAACAAAAATATTATAAAGCCGACCGAAGAGTGCGCCAGCAATAGCGCCGGCAATCAGCGAGTATAAGGTCCCCACAAGCACGCTAATCGGACCCGCCATGGGATCATAGCCCAGATACAAAGAAGTCAGCAGTGCGAGAAACGCCCCCCCATAAGGAGGCAAGATTAAATTCAACAGAGAGACGAAGAGAAAGCAAAGCGCCTTGAGGAGGGCCGCTGCGATAACTAAGGACTTTACCGAAAGCTTCATGTTTCCTCCTTGTTGAAAAATCTTTGAGCTTCATGAACAAACATCCAAACCTTTTACCTATGCCCTGAGGGAATGATAATAAACAGTCGTAAGAGTTAAATAAAGCAATGCCTGGGAGATGCGCACAGTGTGGATCGAAGACCTACCTGGGCCGGACAACGATACACACCGACCTGCTTGAGATCCGTAACGTCCCCTGCACAATTTGCCAGGAATGCGACCATGAGCAGATCGGATATCAGGCCAAAGTAGAATCGACAAGCTAGTGGAACGAGCAGCCAAAGGGAAACTAAGGGATCGAGTCGTGACAATGTAAGGGTGTTACAGCGCAAATCCTTTTTTTAAGGCGTCTCTTCCACGGGAGAAGCGAAGGGTGAAGGGGGCGAATCTTTGGTTGAGTCGATAAAAAGGGGTCATTTATTGACAGGGCCGGGCGTGTTGGATTAGACGCAATGACTAATGCCACGGCGTCCTCGTTTAGCAACCGGTGGATTGGCATACCACGTTTTGAACCGACGTGTCGGTCGGCTAGCATTATTTGAGAAACCTGCTGATTATCTCGCCTTTGAGACCGTTTGGGAACGAAGATTGGGTAATGATCATAGCGAAACGCCTTGGGCTTGAATCGACAATGAAATCCCGTGGTCGTCCGAAGCGAACCTGAAAAGACTCCCGACCCCTTTTTCTCTTTTGGAAGGATGAGAATAAAACTCTTCATTAGAACTATGGTACTAATGCTGACAGCCGCATCGTGGGCATCAGCACAAACCCGGAACTTTAATACCCCGGCGGCGCTGGCAGGGTACACGGGAGCGGATCGCGAAAAAATTCTGTTTGAGGGTGCTAAGTCGGAAGGCAAGGTCGTTTGGTACACCTCTTTGTCCGGGGGTTCCTACAAGGCGCTTGCTGAAGCCTTCGAAGCGAAATACCCCGGAGTTGAGATCGAAGTGTACCGCGCGGCCGGATCGGACCTAGCTGTAAGGATGACCGAAGAGGCTCAGGCACGGCGAAATATCGTGGATGCCTTAGAGACTACCCAAGACACTCTTATGTCCTTGCGCGCGGCTAGGCTCCTTGGAGCTTTTAACTCGCCTTATATTCGCAATTATCCTGAGCAGGCAAGAGAAAAAGCAGACAAAGGACTCTTCTCCTGGACTATTGCCCGTGAGTCCTACGTTGGGCTGGCCTACAACAAAAAGAAGATTCCTCCTGCTGCTGTTCCCAAAGGTTTTGAAGGGCTGCTCAATCCCATTTTAAAGGGCCAACTCGCTATGGGAACCGGAGGGACTGGTGCCAGGGTCATAGGAGCGATGCTTAAAGCGAAAGGCGAGGCGTTCGTCAAAAAACTGCAAGGTCAAGAGATTCGTCTCTTTACCCTCGGCAGTGTTCCGCTGTTGGATCAAATCGCTGCAGGGGAGATTGGGGCCTCCCCAGTAATCTTTCAGACCAATGCTCTTGAATTCATGGAAAAGGGCGCGCCCATAGAGTGGATCCCTATGGAGTTGGTCCCTGTCAATGCTGGCGGGGCCGCCATCGCGGCACAGCCGCCCCACCCTCACGCGGCACTTCTCATGGTGGATTTTCTCCTCGGACCTGACGGGCAGAAGATCCTTGAGAGGTTCAAGTACGGGAGCGCCACGAAAGATTACGGCTTTAAGCGTTGGTATCCCGAAGCGGGTCTCACTAGTGATCAATATGAACGACAGCTGATGAAGTGGGAAAAGCTTATGAATAGCATAGTTCGCAGATAACAGATCGAGCTATTCTTGTCTATCATCAGGCTTGGAACATCTGGAACGATGGAACGACTGGAACGAACCCCTTTCTATGAGGTTTGCATCTGTCTCATGCTACTTGTCAATTGCTGTATATTGTCTCCGGAATTGCTCTCTAAGAGACGGCTGCTGGAGTGGATTGCCAAATTAACTCACAACTCTAGCTTTATAGCCCTCCTTAACACAATACGAAAGCCTGACACTAAAATCACTGCCACTAAATCCACTGGCCTTGCCACCACCCTTTACGTCACAGGATTGAAAGATGGTTTAAATTCTAAACCGGAAGTAGACTCTTAGATTGGATCGAGCGACGCGTCAGTCAAAACTGATGCGATTTAGTTGGAAGGAGAATGCAGTTCAATCCTAGCACCACCGCTTCGTTTTCTTCGATTATTTGATCACCTTATCCGCCCGCACCAGCACATTCGGCGGAACTGTCAGGCCGATCTGCTTCGCCGTCTTTAAATTGATCACAAACTCGAACTTCGTCGGCTGCTCCACCGGCAGGTCAGAGGGCTTGGCACCTTTCAGGATTCTGTCCACGTAATATGCGACGCGCCGGTAGCTGTCCGCGAGGTCCGCCCCGTAGGACATGAGCCCACCTGCATCTACAAATTCCCTCCTGACGTACATCGACGGCAACCGGCTCTTTAACGCAAAGCCGACGATCCGTTTTTCGTTAGCACGCATTAGCGGGCCCTCGAGCACGTAGAGTCCATCCGGGCGCTCCTTGTCTAGCGCAGCGAATACCTTATCGAAACCGTCCGCAGCTCGCACCTCCCAAGGCTGAACGGTCAACCCCAGCGAACGCGCCGCGGCTGGGAGTTTTTCTTTCACCTCGCGTACACTGCCCGGAATGGCCCGATCGTAGAGCACCGCAACACGGGCAACTTTGGGAGCGGCTTCTTTGAGCAGCTCCAGCCGCTTACCGCCTAGTTCTCCGGTAAGGTTTGTAATGCCGGTGACGTTGCCACCGGGACGGGCAAGGTTTGGTCGGAATATCCAGCCGAAGCGCAGCAGCCGTCCATCTCCTTGTGAGCGCCCCTGACATTTACGCTCTAATCATGACGAGGATCATTTTGAATTTCGTGACTGCTTTAACCGCATGGGGTTGATGAGCCGGAAGCATAAGAATGTCTGCCGCTTTGACTGTGTGCGTCACGCCCGAGATGGTAATCTCCGCTTCCCCATCGACCATCAGGACCAGCGCATCAAAGGGCGCTGTGTGCTCACTTAGTCCCTCGCCGGCATCAAAGGCGAACGCCGTCACTGTCCCGGTAGGTTTTTTGACCAGGGTGCGGCTCACCACAGCGCCAGGTTGATATTGCACAAGATCGGCCTGCGCGACAGCGCCCGACCACTCATTTCCGGTGCTTGTTTCTGAAGGCATTGCTCTCCTCTCTTTTACTGGTTTGATCTTTCTCCCCTCACAGTGGTCACTTAGATCCAGGCGGATTGTGCTGAGTTATTCGAGGCCGGCTTCCAGGTCTTCGAAGATGTTCTACGCAAGAACGCCAACATCCAGGATTGTCAGATTCTTCGAGGCTTGAGCCCCAAGCCTGGCTTTGTCGACATTGTGAAAAACTTCCGATCCCGACCATGAAGATTGTCTAGAATAGAAGCCTGAGCCTAAGTTTGCACAAAGCTAACTGGCTATCTTGCTAGCTGATTATATAGCCAAGCCCACGCGTAACCAAAAATCGAGACCGTGATTACCAAAATGGCGAGCGTCTGAACGAAATAACTGAAGGAAATTTCTTTGGGAAAAAGCGAGGCCACATCAGCGCCCAGGAATTGTGCATTAAATAAGTGTCTAAAAAACTGCGGTGCAAAGAGCTTGACCAGGTAAAACAGAATATAAAGTGCGCCGGTTAGAATCGCCAGTGAATTGGCAAAGGCAGCCTGGTTTAACATAAGCGATCAGACCTTTCTTCCCAGCCTAAAGCCTCAGGAGGAAGATTACTTCAGCTGTGATAGTATGGTTGATCTTATTGCCTTGGACTCCCTCTTGGAACTGGAACTAACCGATGACACCAGAGTTGGAACGCGGCGTCAAGCGCTATAGACAGTGGTTCGGTTCCTACAAAAACTCGGGTGAGTTGATAAAGGTCCAGGTTTGGCTCACCGTCAACAATGGATGCATCGAGTTTCTGACCCTCGATGATTCGTACAAAGTTAAGCGCATACGGAGGAACCCGCGCGCAGTTTGTTATATCGGCGATAAAGAAGGCCTTCACATCCCTGGTACTGCCGAGATCGTGATGGGCAAGAACGCCGCTCGGCGGGTCTATCGCGCCTACTGGAAGACGCATCCGTTAATCATGGTGCTCATCGCGTTCTCAATTAGAAGGCGGATCGAAACTCGCAAACAGGTTCTCATTCGCGTCCACCCCGATGAGCCAAATCCTCTGGCCGGTGTGACAGATCCAGCGGTTTGATCCAAACTTCTCTTGCCCTATAGAAGCTACTGTACCCATCTTTTGCAGAGCCGAGCTGGGGTGCATTGCCGCAGGATTGAATTGAACGGACAGTGTAAACGGAGTGCGTTGCAGCCCTCGGCCTTCCGCACTACAATTCCGTCACAGGAAACACGAATTCTTGGGGAAACAAGGAGGATTTACCATGGCACTGACCGTCAAAAAGATTGCGCTTTGGCGAAAAGAGGTTGAGAACGGGGCGGGAATTCTTGCTGGGGCTCTCGCGCCGCTTGCCCACGCTGGGGCAAACATCCATGTTGTGATGGCATATCGCTATCCGGGCCAGGAATCCAAAGGCGCTATTGAGCTTTATCCGGTTACCGGGAAGAAGTCCGCTACTGCAGCCAAGGAAGCGGGGTTCAGCGCGTCAGACATTCCGGCTCTGCTGGTCGAGGGCGATAACCGGGCGGGCCGTGGCTATGCAACCGCGCAGGCCATCGCTGACGCGGGAATCAGTCTGGATTTTCTTGTGGCCCAGGTTGTAGGGAAAAAATATTCAGCGGTCTTTGGGTTTCAGTCTGACGCAGACGCCGCAAAGTGCGCTGCGATTATCCGAAAGGCGGGGGCCACGAAGAAAAGATAAGCCATATATTTTCACTGGCCCTTCGTTCGTCCATCGGATAAGAATGGAAGCGCTCCCGCCACAGCCGCAGCATACGTTAGCGATTGGAACGACTGGAACGTTTTAAACGATTGGAATGCTTTGAACAGCTTGGAACCAAATTGCTACACCCTGCTATACTTCAATTCGATGGGACCTTGAACCGCCAACAGACTTGGAACATCTGGAACGATTCGAACGACTGGAACAAACTCCTTTCTATGGAGGTTTGCATCTGTCTCATGCTATTTGTCGATTTGCTGAATACTGTTCCCGAAATTGCTCCCCACACAGCAAAACAGCAAAAGTAAAGACCTGACCCTAGAGCTCCTAGAGCTCCTAGAGCTCTATAGGACGCTGCTCTTCCTGCCCAGGCTTTTTGGAAAAACTATCTTGTCCGAATCGCATTCGGGGCAACGATCAATTTTTCCAGGTATGAAAGTCGTCTCCACGGATTCCCAAGAGATTTGCAACCACCGCGATGACCGAGTTCACAGAGAGGAAATAAAGAGATTCGTTTCTTGTGGACTATCGTTGTCTCTTGACCTGTCTTCTAATGGGTGAGGCCAAATCTCCTTGACCCCAAGTCTCACGGTGGTAAAGATTGAGCAAAATGACGGCCTCCGAGGGATGCCGTCCAGAATCGCGAACAGGAGGTCATTCATGCCGCTACCGGAGTCCTACTGGCCCAGGAAGAAGATAGGCGAGCTGTCTCCGACCACGACGGTCGGCGCTTACGAGTGGTACTATTTCTCGATCCCGCGGGGCGTCTCGACCGTGGCGCTCCCGGTGGGCATGGAGGAACACCCAAGGAGATCCGGCGCGTTTTCGAGCCCGCGGCGGACTACGCTAGAACGCTGGCGAAGTACGACGTGGACCTTATCGTGCAGGGCGGCGTGCCGCTGCCTTGCGTGATGGGCCCGGACTTCCTGGATGAGCTCCTCGGCCGTATGCACGAGGCGACAGGGATCCCAACGACCGCCAACGTGCTCAGCATGGTGGCGGGTGCGAAACGCCTCGGAATCAAGAACATCGCGCTGGCCAACAAGTGGACCGATGCGATGAACGAGAACCTCGCGAAGTTCTTCGGGCGCGAGGGGATCGACGTCGCCGGCTGGTCGACGCACGTGATGACACCTAAAGAGTTCGAAGGCATGCCCTTGCAACAGGGACTGGACCTGTCCTACCGGCTTGGTGCAACCGCACTTGCGAAGTACCCCGACGCTGACGGCCTCTACGTCGGAGGCGGGTCGTGGCTCGGCTTACCAAGCGCGGTACGCTTGGAAGAGGAGTGCGGCAAACCGGTGTACAGCAACTCGCCCGCCTACGTTCGGCACCGCCTCGAGTTGTTGGGGCTTTGGGAACCGATTCCTGGTTACGTGCGGCTGCTGGGTTTGGAATAGGCCGGCCGCCCGGTTCTGTCACAACTGCAACTTGGATCGCTGCAACCTTGGTGTCGGAATTAAAGCAGCCTGCCTCCTTCCAAAGGTCTCGATCGCCATACGACGTCGGCAAAAGTAAGGACCTGATCCCATTGTCTTGGATTAAAGTTTTGCTTTCAAAGACGCTTGCGGCTTCGCGCGCAAAGTCCTCATCATGATCGAGTAGCGAAGCTCCTTCACCGGCGGAATTGAGTGTTGCCAGCTCTCTCGCGAAGGTCCGCTCATTAAATAAATCGAGCGCGGCTGCAGTTCGATCGATAATATCTCATCACGATTTAAGCTTTTCGATCGGGCGCGGTTATATTCTCGAAACCTCATCCGGCATGCTGCGCCAAGAGAAATGCCGACCACAACGCCAAAATACGGGATATCCCGATGCCAGCCAATCGGGGACCCAGTGGAATACTCAATGATGGACGTTTGAACTAAACTCTTCGGATCAATGTTGAAGAAGTTTCCGGCGCGTGTCCGGACCGGTAAAAGAAATGCCGGCATGTCCGGAGCTGTTGTGATTTCACTTGTTCCGAACTCGTACTGCCAGCCAAAACTAACTGTTCGCCGCTTCCCAGTAAATTGAGAATATTTAAATGGCGTAAGGTGAAGTGTCTGAATTTCGCGGATCAGTTCGTGTTCTTCGGCCTCTGAGATAAAGTTTTGGTGATAAATAAATCCATCTGGAACTTTTGCCGAGACTTCAAAAAAACTTGGGTCTCTATTTACTCTGGGCATACCATTATAATGCCATGTCCCACGAAAAATTTAACTGGCCTAAATTTTTGCCCCGGGCAAGATACTCAATTCATAAAGTCTGAACCCGCGTTTGCATCTACACGAGACAGTCCAGTGGCGTGAAAAAATTGTGTGGTTGGACCATACAATTGAGACCGAGAGCCCAAAACGTTTCACTTTCCGTCAATTCCTGAGACTTGGGAGTCCCGATCGAGTTACTCTTTCCTTGAACTCTTGAACCTTGAACTTTGCACCGCCGCAAGGCTTTGAACGCAGCGGAGCGATTGAACGACTGGAATGGTGTGAACGGGCTTCGGTTCTACGCCAGAATCGACCCCGTGAGTTCGAATCATTACAAGGTGGGAAACGCCTAAGCGAGTGAGCGTAGGGATGCGCCTATCGCTGGTCCGCCGCTGCCCCAATGCGCTTGGCCAAGGCGGCGGGGGAGGCCATGGCCAGGGACAGCGGCACCATGAGGGCGCTGATGACGATGAGCCCCCAAATGGCGACGGAGTAGTTCCCGTTCAGGTCGAAGATCA
>Ga0184635_10000155_pt1 | contig 14600 bp, 10 predicted proteins | sample PLM3_30_b2_FD_133147 | JGI IMG/M metagenome (GOLD analysis project Ga0184635, IMG submission 133147) | Groundwater sediment microbial communities from an aquifer in East River, Colorado, USA - PLM3_30_b2 | ecosystem: Environmental > Terrestrial > Soil > Riparian zone | place: USA: East River...
GACTGGGTGAGGGTCTGGCAGAAGTGAAGCGTGAGCGGGGTGGCTCAGCCGCTTCGCGCTGGTGACCCGACCGCAGCCCGCCGCCACCGGTCGCGATTCGCATCCCGAATCTCTTCGAGGATGCGCGGGACGTCGTACTCGAGGCTCCAGCCCGGGTAGTGCGATTCGAAGCGACCGTTGTCGCCGATCCACCAAATGTGGTCACCGATGCGGTTGGCGTCCTGGTAGGTCCACTGCAGCTCCTCGCCGTGGATCTCCTGCGACAGCTCGATCGCCTCGATCACGGAGGCGTTGCTGAAGCGACCACCGCCGATGTTGTAGACCTCCGCGCCCCTCGGCGCCTTGAAGAACTCGTGAAACGCACGGATGAGGTCTTCGCTGTGGATCGCATCACGCACCTGCTTGCCCTTGTACCCGTACACCGTGTAGGGCGTCCCGGTCATCACGCAGCGCATGACATACGCGAGAAACCCGTGCAGCTCCGCGGCTGAGTGGCGAGGGCCCGTCAGCGTTCCGCCGCGGAAACACGCCGTCCGAAGTCCGTAGTAGCGGCCGTATTCCTGAACCAGGACATCGGCGGCAACTTTCGAGGCACCGAAGATGCTGTGGAGGCAATCGTCGATCGACATGTCCTCACGGATCCCATTCCAGTACGTGTGCTCGGGATCGATCTCCCACCGTGTCTCCAGCTCGCGCAAGGGGAGAGAGTTCGGCCGGTCGCCGTAGACCTTGTTCGTCGAGGTGAAGATGAACGTCGCCTCGTCGGCGTGCAGTCGAACGGCCTCGAGGAGGTTGAGCGTCCCCACCGCGTTGATGTCGAAGTCCACAAGAGGCTCGCGCGCGGCCCAGTCGTGGGAGGGCTGGGCCGCAGTGTGGATGACGAGCTCGATCGCGCTGCCGTATCCGCGGAAAATCGAGAGGATGGCGTCACGATCTCGTATGTCGAGATCGTGGTGGACGTACCTCTTGCCGAGCGTTTCTTGCACACGCCGTCGATTCCAGTCCGTCGAGGCGTCGGCGCCAAAAAAAACACGGCGCATGTCGTTATCGATCCCCACGACGTCGAGGCCGAGCGCCCCGAAGTAGATAGCCGCCTCCGAGCCGATCAGCCCGCTCGACCCGGTGATTACTGCAACACTCACGCGCTTATCCCTCTTTCATTCCGCCGCCGGCCGCCGGCATATAACGATCGAGTCCCGGGGTGCCGGCGGTTAGCTCCGGGCCGATGCTGCGACGTCTGATTGTAGGCCGGGATCCGCGCTCCAGGGCTATCCGTTCGGCCAGGATCGGATGAATGCACAGGGCATCACCGCTGAGGTCTCGGTTGGCCGCGAGCTTCCCTCTGCGCGAATACTGCGTTATCGTCCGACGAGCCCTTTTTGGGGCGGACATCGAGCACAGCGGATTGCGGCATCTTTGCAACGCGTAGTCGAAAAGCGAACGATGGATACTTGCCGGACCGGCTGGGGATCCCCTGGTCCCGGCTCGTCGATGCGCGGTCACCCGGCGCAACTTTGGGGTGTATTGACCCCTGAGTTGCTTCCCCGCACATCCCAGGCATCGCCGGCCCCATCTACGCCGCATCCCGCGAGCTGATGGCCGGGCAGCAGGAGGGGACAAGCTCTCGCTGGCGTTCTGCCGCGAGCCGCTCGATGGGCGGATCGCTGCTCGCTTCGGGCTTCTCGCAGCTTGCCTTGATTCTCAGCGGGGTGCTCGTCGCACGCAGCCTTGGTCCTCAAGACCGCGGCTATCTCGCGCTACTGGTGGTGGTCTCAGGCGTCTGCATCCTGATCGGGACGATCGGGCTTCCTCTCGCAGCGACCTATTACATCGCACGAGACCGCAGCCACGCGCGACAGATTGCCTCTTCGCTTCTCGGCCCCGGCGTCCTTATGGTGGCAGCCACGCTTGCCCTCCAGATGGCAGTACTCGCCGTCCTCGTTATGCACGAGCCCGAGCGAGTGAAGGTCGCAGCTCTGATCTCGCTGCTCCTAGTGCCGGGCATTCTTGCCTTTTCGTTTGGGACCGCAATCCTTCAGGGGCAACAGCGGTTCGCGGCGCTCAACGTCTTTCGCATCCTGCCTACCGTCGCGTATGTGGCGGCGGTAATGGTCGTCTTCCTGCTGGACTCGGCCAACCTCGTGTCTCTCATGACGATATGGGCGGTGGCCTATTTCGTCGGCGGGTTTATCGCCCTGGGAGTGGCGGTGGGCGGCTTGCCTACTGCTCCGGCGGAGGGCTCTCCCCCGTCGCGCACGCAAATGACGAGGTTCGGGCTGAAGAGCCTCTTCGGCTCGATCTCGCCAATCGACGCGCTCCGTCTCGATCAGGCCGTCGTCGGGTTATTGCTGAGCCCGGTCGCTCTCGGTCTCTACGTGGTCGCGCAGGCCTTCACCAACCTTCCGCGCATCGTCGCCTACAGCGTCGGACTGGTCGCCTATCCAGAGGTGGCGTCGCAGCCGGATCCCGCCGCTGCGCGCCGAGCCCTGTGGAGGTACTTCTTCATCGGCGTCACCCTCTCTGCGTTGGTGGTCGGGGCGCTCGGGATAGCGGTCGGCGAACTCGTCACGCTGTTCTTCGGCAGCGAGTTCAGCGACGCGACATCGATCGCTCGGATTCTGCTCGTGGGCACCCTCTTCATGGCCGCCCGGCGCGTTCTGACCGACGGCGTGAACGGGCTGGGACATCCAGGCCTGGGGACGCTCGCGGAAGTAGCGGCCTGGGTCGTACTCGTTCCTGCCGTGGCGATCTTGCTCCCTCGCTTCGGCGTGCAGGGCGTGGCGCTCGCGCTGACGTTGTCCTGGGGCGCCAGCCTTCTGCTCCTGCTTGTTTTGGTAGGGATAGGTGAAGCGCGTTTGTCTTCCGCATGGCGGTCCAGCCGGACCTTCATGAGGCGTTTCGGGACCCGACCTCGTTTTGCGACGGGTCACCAGCTGATTGGAGTTGCGGTAGCGGTCGCTGCGGCTTCGGCTGCGGGGGTTGCCGTCGCGGTGCTTCCGCCCCGTGCGGCTCTCATCGCTATCGTCGCTCTCTCGGCCGCGCTGTTTTTTGCTTTCGGCCGGTCCGCGCTCGAACAGACGACTCACTCGGTGCGAGTTCGTCTGGCCAGAGCGCGCTCTCCGCGTCAGAGCGTGGATGAGGTGTCGTCAGGGCAATCCGACGCGGAGTTCCGGCTTTCGAGGAGGCTGTACTACCTGGGGCTTGTCCTCCTCGGCCTGCTGACCTTCAGAGTCGGAGGGCAGGTGACGTATTCCGACGTGGTGTTCCTTTTCAGTTTCGTTCTCGCTTGCGCGGAGCTTGTGGTCGTCCGCCGACGGGTGGCGATCAGACTGCCCTTCTTGCTTCTTCTCGGCATGTCGCTGTTCTCGTTTGGAGGTCTTCTCTCCACTTTCTACTCGTCAGAAGCCCTGAAATCCACGGCCGTGATCGTCCGACTCATCTTTCTGACCGTCTTCTGGTTCTGGCTCGGCACAGTTGTCCTGAACCGTCGGGAGCACGTTACGAAGGCGTCGACTCTCTGGGTTGCCTCCGCAGCCATCTGCGGCGGCGCTGCGGCCCTCCAGGTTCTCGTCGGAGGCACCATTCCGTTGGCCGGGACCTTTGAGTTCGGCAGGGCCACGGGATTCACGACGCACCCGAACGAGCTCGGCGGGCTGACAGCCATCGCCTTCGTGCCTGCACTCATGCTGGCCGCCCGCCACGGCATCGCCGTTCCATCCCGTCTGCTGTCATACCTCCTTCTTCTCTTGGTCGGGGCCGGCCTGATCCTGTCCGGATCCGTCGGCGCCTTGATCGCGGCTGCCGCAGCCACATTCGTTTGGTTCGCTTTTCAGAAGACCTCCGTTGAATCAATTCTCGTCTTCACTGCGGTCGGCCTCTGCGTGATCGCTGTTGTGACGGTCCAGGCGATGCGTGGAGCCCCGACGCCACTGGAGCGGTTCGATAGGGTCACGAACTCCTCCACCGCGGCCGGTCAAGGATCGGGATCGCTCGATTCGCGTATCGAGACGTATCGGGTCGCGGCAGCGGAGATCAAAGAACATCCTTGGGTCGGGGTGGGCCTCGATCTCGTAAGCGTCACGAAGCCGTTCGGGATCGTCAGCTACGAGTACGACGTCCACAACCTCATCGTCGGCACCTGGTACAAAACAGGCCTGCTCGGCCTCGCAGGGATGTTGCTGGCATTGATTGCGGTCATCAGAACGGGATGGAGCGCGATTCTTCGGTCGAAGTCGGAGGCTGAACAGATGACCGCGGTTGCGCTCATGAGCTCGGTCGTCGCTTTCATCGCGTTCGCCATGAGCGAGCCCGTGCTCTTCTCACGGTATGGCTGGATTTCGGCGGCGCTGTTGCTTGCGTTACGAGCCGTGCAGCAGCGCGAGTCCGCGTTCGTCCGCGAGAGACTGTATGAGGAACCCGCGCACGGGACCGTGCTCGTGCCGGCGCGACCCTGACCTACGAGCCGGCGACACCCCCCCGAGAGGCCGGGAGAAACTCGCCGTTCGTCGAGGGGCTCACTCAGGGACTCGCCTTTACTTCCGTCCGCGACTGGCTATCCTCTGAGCAAGGGTCTTCTGCAGCGGCAATCCCTACCTATTTGCGGCGACATCGGTGATAGAGACTGATCAACTCGCGACACCCGAAGCCGGGCCAGTTGCGCCTACTCTCGTGGACTACTTGCAGGTCCTCCGACGCCGGCGGTGGATGTTCCTTTCGGCGGTCCTGCTAGTTCCCACCGTTGTCGTCCTCCTCTCGCTGCAACAGCCGCCCTCCTACAAGGCTTCCGCACAGGTGCTCCTGGATCGGCAGGGCGTGACGGGTGCCGAGGCCCCCTCAATGGATCCTGCCCGCGAGGCACAGACACAGGCGGAGCTCGCGCGCGTACCGGATGTGGCGAAGCGGGCGATACGGACCGCGCGGGTGGGCAACCTGACTTCGTCTGAGTTCTTGAAGTCGTCGGCGGTGTCGCCGACTCTCGGTAGCGACCTCCTGACGTTTTCAGTGACGAACTCGGATCCGGAGATCGCCAAACGCCTCGCCACCGCGTACGCCGGCGCGTACACCGAGTATCGACGCAACATCTACATCCAGGATCTCAGGCAAGCGCACGCGGCCGTACGACGGCAAATCAAGAAGCTGGAGGCTGAAGGCCTGAAGGGAACAGCCACCTACCGGGGCCTCGTCCGGGAGGACCGTGATCTGACCACTACGGAGGTGCTCAAAGCGCCGCCGGCGCGGGTGGTTCGCCAGGCTGACCGAGCGGCGAAAGTCGGGCCAAAGATCATCCGCAACGAAATGATCGGTCTGGCGCTCGGCCTCGTGCTCGGCCTCGCTCTTGCCTTCCTGTGGGACGCGCTGGACACTCGGATTCGGTCGGTTGAGACGCTCCGCGATGGTCTGGGGCTTCGTCTACTTGGCCGGCTCCCGTCGCCGCTGCGTAAGCTGCAAAAGGAGCATCGCCTCGTGATGCTGGCGGCGCCGCTGAGCCACGAGGCCGAAGCGTTCCGCGTCCTGCGGGCGAGCTTCGACTACGCGAACGCCGACTATCAGGCCCGGACGATCATGGTCACGAGCGCGGTCGGCGGAGAGGGAAAATCGACGACGGTGGCCAATCTCGCCGTCGCGCTGGCCCGCGCTGGCCGGCGCGTCGTCCTGATCGATTCCGACCTCCGACGTCCTTCTCTCCACCGGTTCTTCGATCTGGACGAAGGGCCGGGGCTGATCGATGTCGAGCTCGGGCACGTCGACCTGGAGCACGCGTTGCGTCCCGTTCCCGTCACCCAATGGGATTCGACGGCTGCTAACGGAAGACGACCCGTCCGTCGCGGGAACGGCAAACTCGAGATCCTGACGGCAGGACATGCGTTCCAAGCTCCCGACGAGCTCGGAGTGGAGCTGACAGTAGCCAGGATCGCCGAATCCTTGCAGCACCGCGCCGATCTCGTCCTCATCGATGCCGCGCCGCTTCTTCCGGTCGGCGACGCGATCGCGTTGAGCGGGCATGTCGATGCCCTTGTTCTCGTCGTTCGACTCAACAGCCTCCGCCCTTCGGCGTTCGCTGACCTCCGCCGTACTCTTTCCTCAACGCCCGCTCGAAAGCTTGGATTCATCCTCACGGACGCCGAGAAAAGTGACGCCTACACGCACTTCTATCGGTATCCGATGCCCGGCCGACACGGAGAGGCGGAGGTCCCCGTCAATTACGAATCCACCCGCACACCGGATGAGTAGCAAGCGGCCATCGGATCATGTCTGACCGAACGGCCAGTTGTCCGCCGCGGCGGTCGTGACGCATGATGGATGCAATGCCCACAGCGGTCGTCACCGGCGGAGCCGGATTCCTCGGCTCACATCTTTGCGAGTACCTTCTGGGCCGCGGCAACCGCGTCATCTGCGTGGACAACCTGGAGACCGGTTCACTCCAGAACATCGAGCACATCCGCGACGCGGCATTCACGTTCGTGAACCACGACCTCATCGACCGTCTCGAGATCGGGGAACCAGTCGACTTCGTTTACCACCTGGCCAGCCCGGCCAGCCCAATCGACTACCTGCGTTTGCCCCTCCATACGCTCAAGGTCGGCTCGTACGGGACGCACAACGCCCTGGGGCTGGCGAAATTCAAGCGCGCTCGTTTCCTGCTCGCGTCCACGAGCGAGGTCTACGGCGATCCGCTGATTCATCCACAGCCTGAGAGCTATTGGGGCAACGTCAACCCGATTGGCCCGCGCGGCGTGTACGACGAGGCCAAGCGCTACGCGGAGGCAATGACGATGGCGTATCACCGGCAGCAGGGTGTCGATACATGCATCGTCCGAATCTTCAACACGTACGGCCCTCGTATGCGGCTGCATGATGGCCGCGCGATCCCCACGTTCATCAACCAGGCGCTCGAGAGCAAGCCGCTGACCGTGTTCGGCGACGGCTCACAGACGCGGAGCTTCTGCTACGTCGATGACCTCATCCGCGGGCTCGTCCTGCTCGTGGAGAGTGGGGAACACCTGCCCGTCAACGTCGGCAACCCGCATGAGATGACGCTGTTGGAGATGGCCGAGAAGGTGATCGAGGTGACCGGCTCGTCCAGCGAGATCGTCTTCGAAGCGTTGCCGGTCGACGATCCGCAGGTGCGGCAGCCTGACATCACGCGTGCAAAGCAACTGCTCGGCTGGGCGCCCGAAGTCGAGCTCGAGGACGGCCTGCGGCGGACGGTGAAATCCCTTGGCGCGACGGCGCCTCGACTCATGCACGTGCTTCGGTCTACTGAGGACGCCGAACGCACAAGTGACGCGGCCGCGTCTGTCGGCCGGCGTTAGGTAGAGCCGCCGACAACGGCAAGACGAGCATTTTCGACGGACTGACCGAGACAGTCGTCTTCAGCGGCGACTTGAGCCAGACGGCGCTCCAGTACAAGACCGGAGTCGTGACGCCGGCGGCGGGCATCTGGAACCAAGCGGCCGTGAACGGCCTCGTTGGCCGAGTGGGCTACGCGGCTCGAGGCGGCTCCCCTAACCTCGTCGTCCGCCATTCGGCCGCGGGGAGGCGCGGTCAGGCCGAAGACTGGCCTTTTGGCCGGTTGAATCATCGCCGGTTTGGGTCAAGTCTCTAGAGGCTTTGTTCAATGCTGTTCCCCCGGAGGGGGAGCCCTCGCGGCTGTCCCATCGCGTGCGGCTCAGAAGGCAGGCCGTGCTCGCGGTCGCGGCGCTCCTGGTCTTTCTCGCGATCGGCGGATCCGGAGCAAGCGCGCTGCCGCAGGGATTCCAGGAAACCACCCTGCCCTTTACGACCCTCGTCAACCCGACCGCGATCGAATTTGCCGCCGATGGACGAGTCTTCGTCGCCGAAAAGAGCGGCAGGATCAAGATTTTCAGCAATCTCAACGACAGCACTCCCGACCTCTTCGCCGATCTTTCCGCCAACGTTCACAACTTCTGGGACCGGGGGATGCTCGGGCTCGCGCTCGACCCCGGTTTCACAACGGGGCGTCCGTACGTCTACGTCCTCTACACCTTCGACGCGCCGATCGGCGGCTCGCCGCCGACCTGGGGTGACAACTGCCCGACGCCGCCCGGGCCGACCGGCGACGGCTGCGTCGTCAGCGCGCGTCTCTCGCGCCTGACCGCGAACGGCAACCAAATGACCGGCCCCGAACAGGTGCTCATCAACGACTGGTGCCAGCAGTACCCGAGCCATTCGATCGGCTCGCTCGCCTTCGGTGGCGACGGCGCCCTCTACGTCTCCGGCGGCGACGGCGCCTCCTTCAACTTCGCCGACTGGGGCCAGGACGGGAACCCGCTCAACCCCTGCGGCGACCCACCCGGCGGGCCCGGTGATCCGCTGTCGCCTCCCACGGCGGAGGGCGGTGCGCTGCGCAGCCAGGACCTTCGCACCCCATTTGACCCGCTCCACCCTTCTGACCCGACCTCGCTCGACGGCGCGATCCTGCGAATCAATCCCGACACCGGCCAAGGGATGCCGGACAACCCGCTCGCAGGGAGCTCAGATCCGAACGAGCGCCGGATCATCGCCCACGGCCTACGCAACCCATTCCGGATCACGATCCGACCCGGGACAAGCGAGGTCTGGTTCGGCGACGTGGGTTGGAACACCTGGGAAGAGATCAACCGGATCGCGGACCCGCTGGGCTTTGTCGAAAACTTCGGATGGCCCTGCTACGAAGGCGTCGGGCACCAGCCCGGCTACGACAGCGCGAACCTAAACATCTGCGAGAACCTCTATGCGCAGGGAACTGGTTTTGACGTCCCGCCCCACTACGCCCCGCCCTACTACACCTACAACCACAGCGCCAAGGTTGTTCCCGGCGAGTCCTGCCCTCCGAATCCCGACGGCACCGGGGCGAGCTCTTCGACGGCCGGTGTTGCCTTCTACACCGGTGGGCCCTTCCCCGACAGCTACGACGGCGCGCTCTTCTTCGCCGACTACTCGCGCGACTGCATCTGGGTCATGTTCCCGGGCACCAACGGGCTCCCCAACCCGAACAACAAAGCGACGTTCGTTGCCCCGGCGGCGAATCCCGTCGACCTCCAGGTAGGCCCCGACGGTGCGCTCTACTACCCTGACTTCGACGGCGGCACGATCCGGCGGATCGCCTACGCTGCGAACCAGCCGCCCATCGCCTCCGCGACCGGGTCGCCGACGAACGGCCCGGCGCCACTGACGGTCAACTTCAACGGCAACGGCTCGAGCGACCCTGAGGGTGGCCCGCTCACCTATGCCTGGGACCTCGACGGCGACGGCGCGTTCGACGACTCGACGGCGGTGCAGCCGACCTACACCTATACACAACCGGGCACCTACAACGCGCGGCTCCGGGTCACCGACAACCAGAACCAGTCTGCGACGAGCGCGCCCGTCGCGATCTCGGCGAACAACACTCCGCCGACGGGGACCATCGATGCGCCGGCGGCCGGCACGACCTGGAAGGTGGGCGATCTCATTTCGTTCGACGGCTCGGCCACAGACCCCCAGCAGGGGACGCTTCCTGACTCGGCCCTCTCCTGGGAGCTCATCATGCATCACTGTCCGTCGGACTGCCATACCCACGTCATCCAGACCTGGCTCGGCGACCCGCTCACCTGGTTCTTCAACGCCCCGGATCACGAGTACCCGTCCTACCTCGAGCTCCGCCTGACGGCGACTGACGCCGGAGGTCTGACCGACACGAAGTCGCTGCGGCTCGATCCAAGGACCGTCGACCTGACCTTCCAGAGCTCGCCCTCCGGCCTGCAGCTTGTCGTCGGAAGCTCGAGCGGCGCGACGCCTTTCACGAGGACGGTGATCGAAGGCTCGAACAACAGCATCAGCGCGCCCTCGCCGCAGACGCTCGGCGGCACTGACTACGCCTGGTCGTCGTGGTCAGACGGCGGAGCACAGAGCCACAACGTGGTCGCGAACGCGGCGGCCACGTACACCGCTGCGTTCCAGGCCCTGCCGCCGGCGCAAAGCGCGAACCTCGCGCTGGCGAAGACTGGCGCTATGAGCGGTGGAAACGCGGTCTGGAACCTCAGCGTGGGCAACCAGGGGCCGAACGCCGCTCAGAACGTCGTCGTGACCGACGTGCTGCCGTCCCGCGTGTCCTTCGTCTCGGCTCCGGGGTGCACCTACACGGGATCGACTCGCACTGTGCGCTGTGAGCTTGCGTCGCTCGCGCAGGGCGGAGCCGCGTCGTTCACGATCACGACCTCGGTCAGCGGCAAGGGCAACGGCTGGATCACCAACACCGCTCAGGTCTCGAGCTCAACGCCCGATCCGAATACGGCGAACAACACGGCGACAGCGCGCCTCAGGCCCTAGATCGTCGCTCGATTCGCCTCACAGCCCGAAGGCAGCGGACGCCTTCTCCGCCAGCATCCTGCCGATTGCGAGCGAGGCGGTGGTGCCCGGCGACGGCGCGTTGAGCACGTGCAACACGCCGTCCGCCTCCTCAACCAGGAAGTCCTCGACCAGCTCTCCGTCTGCGCTCATGCACTGGGCCCGGATGCCGGACGGGCCGAAGCTGAGGTGGCGGGAACGGATCTTGGGCAGGTATCGCCGCAGTTCACGGACGAACGCCCACTTGACGTAGTCGCGCCACATCTCCGCCGCGCCCGTGCGGGCGTACTGGCGCGCCAGCCGGCGGAAGCCCGGGAACCCGATCGTCGCACCTAGATCGCGCATGCTGAGGCTCCACCGGCTGTAACCCTCCCGCGCGAACGCGGGCACCGCGTTGGGGCCCGCCCAGACGGCGCCGTCGATCCGCCGCGTGAAGTGAACGCCGAGGAACGGAAAGGACGGGTTGGGGACCGGGTAGATGAGGCCGGTGACGAGCGAGCGCGCCTCGGGCGCGAGCGTGTAGTAGTCGCCGCGGAACGGGACGATCCTGTACGCCGGCGGGGCGCTGCCGGTGAGGGCGGCGACACGGTCGGAGTGGAGCCCCGCGCATGCGACGACGTGCTCGGCATGCGTCGGCTCGCCGCGCTCGAGCGCGAGGCGGCGGCCGCCGTCGCGACGATCGAGCCCCACGACACGGCTCCCGAGCAGGATGTCGCCGCCGCGGGCCTGCACTTCGTCGGCGTACGCCAGCGCGACGCGACGGAAGTCAACGATCCCAGTCTCCGGCACGTGGAGACCGCGAATGCCGGTCGCGTGGGGCTCGAGCTCGCGGATCCTGTCCGCCTCGACGTCCGCGAGCCCCCGGAGGCCGTTGGCGAGCCCGCGCCGCTTGAGCTCCGCGAGCGGAGCGAGCTCGCTTTCGTCGAGCGCGACGACGAGCTTGCCACAGAGCTCGTAAGGGATCCCGCGCTCGTCCGCGAACCGTTTGACGGCTTCCATTCCCTCGCGGCACAAACGCGCCTTCAGCGACCCGGGGGGTGTAGTACAGCCCCGCATGGATGAGACCCGAGTTGCGCCCGCTCTGGTGGCGAGCCAGCTCCGGCTCCTTCTCCAGCACGGCAAGACGCAGGCCCGGCCTTGCCTCGAGCAGACGGTTTGCAGTCGCGAGCCCGATCAGCCCGCCCCCGATGATGGCGACGTCGTAGCGTCGAGTCGTCCCGTGCCGCATGAGCCTGGACTCTAGAGCTGCCGTCCCGCTGCGGGCGGCCGTGGCGAATGTGGTCCTGATGGACAGACGCTAAGGTGAGTGCGAGGGCGTGTAGCTCAGCGGGAGAGCGCCCGCTTCACACGCGGGAGGTCACTGGTTCGATCCCAGTCACGCCCATCGAGCCACGGAGGCGCGGCGCCAATGAGAGCCTGCTGTTCTCGAAGTGCCAGCGCCATGGGCCCGTGCGGGCGCGTCACCAATTGAAGTGCCGCCTTGCCGATTCTCTCCAGGGGGCAGGCGAAAGCCAAGCGTGCGCTGGCCAAAGGTTCAGTCTTTTGCCACTGGTCTAGACAAGTCCGGCGTCTTGATTACGTTGGTTGTAAGCCATCAAGGCGTCCATCCGGGCGCACTGCGGAGGGAGACCATGCGGAAGTTCTTGTTGACCAGTGTTGCAGTTGTCGCGGCTGGATTGGTCGTTGTTGCCGTTGGCGCGGCTGGATCGTATCGCGGCGTCGAGCCCGTCGTTGTCGAGGGCAGTCCCAAGTGCAGAGACCTTGGGCTGGGCTCCAGCACCGAGGTCAAGTTCGTGTCGCCGGTCAATGGCATGAGCACAGGTGGGATCCATTTGTTCGTCGACACAGTCGATCCCTTGGTTGGCGCCCTCGGCTGGTATGTCCTCAACCATGAGAATGTCCGGGCCGTGATCGCAAAGGGTGGCCCGAACGCCAACGTTTATCGGTATCCAGGGGGCGATTTCTCAGACGGACTCCTGACGACGCCTACCAATCCCAAGAACGGGGCGCCGTACGGCCTCGGTTACGTCACCTTCTGCTACAACCTTCCCGCCTGAGTGCCGGGAGCTGTAGTCGGCGGCTTCGCCGACGAGCCCAGGTCCAGTCCGAAGTAATCGGCAGTGGGTGCGCAGTCGGCAGCGGGCCGGTTGCCTTGAAGCTAAGCCTGATCCAAGCGGCTGCTTACCAGACGTTCAGCCAAGGGCTGACCGTGCGATAACCACAACGGTCTGGGGGATTCACGCTGCCGAATGCCCTTTGGCGCAGCGCGCATGCGGGCAGGATCCTCAGCGTCCGCTGACGAACGTCGTGATCCCGGCACACTGAGCGGATCGCTTTAGGCAGGCAACGCCAGACCGCGCTCCGGCGAACTTCTAACTTCGCCGGCTGCGCAGACTCGCCCCGAGCGCGCGGGTCGAATGGACTGCTGACCGATGACCTGGCGTGACCTCGAACGGGCTGCTCCCGAGATCGCCGAGCCGGGTAAGACACGCCTTCAGAAGACCCGCGTCGCCCTCCTCGCGACCTTGCGCAGAGACGGATCGCCGCGGATCAGCCCCGTCGAGCCCTACCTCGCGGAGGGCCACCTGCTCTTCGGCGCGATGGCCTGGACGCTGAAAGTGCGTGACCTGGAGCGCGACGCGCGCTGCACGCTCCACAGTGCGATCACGGGACCGAACGAGCGCGAGGGTGAGCTCAAGCTCTACGGCCGGGCGATCGAAGCCGATGACGAAGTGCGTGCGGCGTGTGGCGACGGCTGGTGGACCGAAGCGTCGCGCGAGTCCGCCCGTGTCTTCTGGCTGAGCATCGAAGAGGCAGCGTTTGTGACGTGGGATTACGCGGGCGGAGAGATGACGCTGAGACGGTGGACACCACGTATCGGTCTGCGCACGACCCGACGGAGCTATCCGTAAACTCACCCTAGATGCGCTTCCGGAAGGAGGCCCAGCTCGACACCTCGCAGGTTGAGGACCAGCGAGGTCGCGGAGCCCGGATGCCGGGGGGACTGCCGGTCACGCTCGGTGGAGGCGGCGGGCTGATCGGGATCATCATCCTGCTCGCCGTTCTCTTCCTCGGCGGCGGAGGCGGGCTCGGGGACCTCGGGCAGCTCCAAGACCAGACGGTCGGGCCGGGGACGGCGACGACCGACCTGCAGACCGAGTGCCGCACGGGGGAGAACGCGAACGAACGCGAGGACTGCCGCATCGTTGGCATCGTCAACAGCGTCCAGGCGTACTGGCAAAAGACGCTGCGGGGGTACGAGCCGACGAAGACGCGCTTCTTCGACGGCGTCATCCAGACCGGCTGCGGCCCTGCCTCGAAGGAGGTCGGACCGTTCTACTGCCCGGTGGACGGCTACGTCTACATCGATCTCGGCTTCTTCGACGAGCTCCAGTCGAAGCTCGGAGCGCGCGGCGGGCCTTTGGCGGAGGCCTACGTTCTCGCGCACGAGTACGGCCACCACGTCCAGAACCTGGTCGGAACGCTCCGGAGCGCCAATCGGAACACGGGCCCGCAGGGCGGCCAGGTGCGCGTCGAGCTGCAAGCGGACTGTTACGCCGGGCTCTGGGTTGGACACGCCCTCGACACCGGGTTCATCGAGGACATCACGCGGCAGGACGTCGCCGACGCGCTCGACGCGGCGGCTGCGGTCGGCGACGATCGCATTCAGGAGCGCGCCCAGGGCCGGGTGACGCCCGAGTCCTGGACGCACGGGTCGTCCCAACAGCGCCAGACCTGGTTCGTGCGCGGCATCGACGGCACCGGGCCGCAGAGCTGCGACACGTTTTCGGGCCCCGTGTAACCGCTCGCTACGCGGCGCCTCCCTGCTGCGCGAGCCGGCTGAATGCCTGGTCGAGCTCTTCCTGCGGTGGAAGCTGACCGTCCGGGCTGACGCGGTCGACTACCTGCGGCAGCGCCTCGGCCACCGCCTGCGCGGCCTGATCCTTCGGGACGCCGAGCTTCTCCGCGATCCGGTCGATCTCGTCCTCGCCGACAGCCTGCTGCACCTGTTGCGCGTCGCGGCGCTCGTTGGCGCCCGTGCCGACCCACGAATCTGCCTGCGACTTAGCGCCCGGCGCCTTCAGGCTGTCGAGGATCTTGTTGAGACCGCCCCCGGCAAGCAGGCGCTGGCAAGCACCGGAAGCAGCATCGGAATGAGCGACGCGGCGCCGCCTCCCGCCGCACCGCCCTGGCCGCCCGCCGCGACGCTTGGTGAACCGGCGCCTCCCTGGCCGCCGAGAAGACCGCCGAGCAGATCATCGAGCTGGCTC
>Ga0184635_10000156_pt1 | contig 14517 bp, 9 predicted proteins | sample PLM3_30_b2_FD_133147 | JGI IMG/M metagenome (GOLD analysis project Ga0184635, IMG submission 133147) | Groundwater sediment microbial communities from an aquifer in East River, Colorado, USA - PLM3_30_b2 | ecosystem: Environmental > Terrestrial > Soil > Riparian zone | place: USA: East River...
CACGGACGACGAACGAGCCGCGATGAAGGAGCGTGCCCAGGAGCTTAAGGCGGAAGCGCGCAAGGGGGACGGGGAAAGCGCCCTGCTCGCGAAGATCGCCGAGATGCCGGAACCGGATCGCGCCATGGCCAAGCGGCTCCATGCGATCATCAAAGCCAGCGCGCCGGCCCTCTCGCCGAAAACCTGGTACGGGATGCCCGCGTATGCCAGGGACGACAAGGTCGTCTGCTTCTTCCAAAGCGCGGATAAGTTCAAAGCGAGGTACGCGACGTTCGGCTTCAACGACACGGCGAACCTCGACGAAGGCGCCATGTGGCCGACCGCCTTCGCGCTGAAGGAGTTGACCGCCGCCGAAGGGGCGAAGATCGGCGCGCTCGTGAAGAAAGCGGTGAGCTGAGCCCAGCTCCTGAACCCGCTCTCCGCCCAGAGCCAGGCGATGCAAAAAGAAGTCATATTCTAGAATAAGTCGTAATTTAACCGCAAGAAACGCAAAACGAAATCCCAGATTTGTGGAACTTACGAAGTAGCGTGTGGAGCGTGGGCGCTAGCTGCGCAGGGTTAGCGCACCTACAACTGACAACTGACAACGGACAACTGTATACTTGCTCACGCTATGGCTCAGGAACGCAAGCTCAAGATCATCATCGCCAAGCCCGGCCTTGATGGCCACGACCGCGGCGCCAAGGTCGTCGCCCGCGCCCTTCGCGACGCCGGCTTCGAGGTCGTCTACACCGGCATCCGTCAGACCCCCGAGATGATCGCCGAGACCGCCCTCCAGGAAGACGCTGACGTCATCGGCCTTTCGATCCTCTCCGGCGCCCACCTCGAGCTCTTCCCGCGCGTCGTCGATGAGCTGAAGAAGCGCAGCATGGACGACGTCGTCCTTTTCGGTGGCGGTATCATTCCCCACGAAGACATCCCCAAACTCGAGAAGCTGGGCTTCAAAGGCATTTTCGGCCCCGGCTCCTCCACCCACGACATCATCGACTGGGTGCGCAACAACGCCCCCAAGCGCGGCGCTGCCGCCGCTGGCGCGTGACCTCCGAGTCCGCACAGCGCGTTCTCGACGGCGACCGTCGCGCGCTCACCCGCGTCCTCACCTGGGTCGAGAACGGTTATCCCGAAGCCCGCGAGGCCCTGCGCGACCTCTTTCCGAAGAGTGGCCACGCCCATATCGTCGGCATCACCGGACCCACCGGCTCCGGCAAGAGCACCCTCGTCGGCGCCCTTGCGCGTGAATACCGCAAGTTGGGCCGCAGCGTCGGCATCGTCACCGTCGACCCCACCAGTCCCTTCTCTCACGGAGCGCTGTTGGGGGACCGCATCCGCATGCAGGACCTCACCTCCGATCCGGGAGTCTTCATCCGCAGCATGGCCACTCGAGGCGCCCTCGGTGGCCTCGCCGCCGCCACGAACGATGTGGTCACCGTCCTCGACGCCTGCGGCAAGGACATGGTCCTGGTCGAGACCGTTGGCGCCGGCCAGGATGAGGTCGAGATCGCCGATACCGCCCACACGACGATCGTCATCAGTATCCCCGGCGCAGGTGACGATATGCAGGCAATCAAGGCCGGCATTCTCGAAATCGCCGACATTCTTGTCATCAACAAGGCAGACCTCCCAACCGCCGAAAGCGTGTTCAAGCAGCTCCATATCTTCATGGCCCTCGACCGCAACGAAGGCTGGCAGGTGCCCATCCTAAAGACCACCGCCCACAAGAACGAGGGCGTCACGGCGCTCCTCGAAACGATAGATAAGCACCGAACCTACCTCGAGTCCTCCGGCCGCCTCGAACAGATGCGTCGCCAGCGGGCCCGCCGTCAGCTACTCGCGGCCGCTCAGGCGGACCTCCTCTCACAGCTGCTCTCGACCGCCGAGAGCAACGGTCGCCTAGAGAAACTAATTGAGGCGATCGCGGACCGCGAGTTAGACCCGCACACTGCCGCCGACAAGCTCATTACCCAAACTGACAACTGAAAAGCTGACAACTGACAACTGCTATAATCGTGCGTGGGGTCGGTCACGCGCCGGCCCTCTCTTAAATGGACGACGCATTATCGATATCGCTGCGCCTTGCGCTCGTGCTGGCGCTGGTAGCTGCCAACGCTCTCTTTGTAGCCGCCGAATTCTCCATCGTCACTGCCCGTCGTGCTCGCATCGAGACTCTTGCCGCCGAGGGCAGCCGCGTCGCCGCCCTCGTCCGCCGCGCTTTCAACGACCTCGGTAACTACCTCGCCGCCGCCCAACTCGGGATCACCATGGCCAGTATTGCCCTCGGCTTCGTCGGCGAACCGCTGCTCGCGGACCTGTTCGAACCCGTGCTCAACGACCTGATCGGCGAGTCCGCTGCCGGCGTGACCGCACACGCCATTGCCGTCCCGATCGCCTTTGCCATTATCACGGCCCTGCATATCGTCCTGGGAGAGCAGGCGCCTAAAGTCCTCGCGCTTCAACGTCCCGAGCGCATCTCGATGCTGACGGCTCCGCCGACCCAAGCGTTCCGGTACGTCTTCTGGCCGGCCATCTGGGCACTGAACGCCATGGCCAATCTCGTTCTGAAACCATTCGGCCTGCAGCCGGTCCAGGGGGGCGCCCACACCGTCCACACCGCGGAAGAGATAAACATCCTCGTGTCCCAGAGCGCCCAGGCCGGCCTCCTCGAAAGCGAAGAAGCCCAGTTACTCGCAAGCGTCTTCCAGTTTGGCGACCGCCGCGTGAACGAGGTCATGGTGCCCCGCACGGAGGTGGTCTGGCTCGAGAAGGGCACCACTGTCCGCGACTTCTATCGCATCTTCGCCGAACACCCGCATTCCCGCTTTCCCGTCTTCGAAGGATCGCAGGACAACGTCGTCGGCATCGTCGGCATCAAGGACGTGCTGCGCGGCGTCGCCGAGGGGCAGCTCACCGAAGATTCGCCCATTGACCTCGCGATGAGGCCCGCCATGTTCGTCCCGGAGACCAAGTTTGTCGGTACTCTCTTCTTCGAAATGCAGCGCGCCGGGCACCAGATGGCCATCGTCGTCGACGAGTACGGCGGCACTGCCGGCCTCGTCACCCTGGAGATGCTCCTCGAAGAGCTGGTCGGTTACGTCAGCGATGAGCTCCGCCGCCACGAAGAGGAGTTCGTCACAGTCGATGACCGCACCTTTCAGATCGATGCCGGCATGACGATCCACGACGCCAACCAGGAGCTCAAGCTGGCGCTCCCGGAAGGTGACTACGAGACCGTCGCCGGTTTCGTCCTCAGTCACCTCGGCCACATACCCCGCGAAGGAGAACAGTTCACTTACAACGGCCTCGGCATTGCCGTTACCCGCGTCATCGGCCGCAAGGTCGAAGAAGTCACGGTTACCAAGCTTTAGGATGCGCCCGTCTAACGCCCTTCCTCATTTCTCATTTCTGATTTCCCATTTCTCGAGGCGATGAAGGTCCAGCGTCTCCGCTTCCGCTATAGCCTCCGCGCCGCCGCGGCCGACCTCGGCCAACGCGAGCTGGCCGCCGCTTGGGAGCATGCCTGCATGGTCGCCGCCCTTCCCCTCGCTTGCTCCGGAGGCAAGCGCCCCTCGCCACTCATCTCCATCGCCGCACCGCTCCCTCAAGGCGTGACCTCGGACTGCGAACTGTTGGACCTCGTCCTTTCAGAACGTATCCAGCCGCCGGACGTCCTCGCCCAGATCGAGCCACAGCTGCCGCCTGGTATCCACCCCTCGGCCGTCGAGGAGGTGGGCGTCAGCGCCCCGTCGCTCCAGTCACAGGTCCGCTGGGCGGAGTACGAGGTCAGGGTTCGGGGCCTCGACCATGAACTCGTGCAGCAATCGCTGTGCCGCGTCTTGGAGGCCACAACCATGCCCGCCGAGTACCAGCGCGAGAAGAAGGTCCGCACCTACGACCTGCGACCACTAATCATCGCGCTCGACCTGAGCGCTGTTGCCGAAGGTGAGGCCGTAATCAGCATGCGTTTGCGGGCTGAACCCGAAAGGACCGCGCGGGCCGATCAGGTCGCCTCAGCGCTGGGACTGCCGGACGAACGCCGCATTCACCGCACGCGGCTCGTCCTGGAAGAAGTGCCGCCCGCCGTACTCGCTTACCGGCGCCTGAACGGCGGCGACGACGCTTGACCCTGCGCCTCTTCCTCGTCCGCCACGGCGAGACCGAATCCAACCGGCAGGGTCTCGCGCTCGGGCGCGCAGACGTGCCGTTGAACGACCTCGGCCGAAAGCAGGCGGGCCAGCTGGCATCGGCCTTCGCCGACGAGCCCCTCCTCGCCGTCTACTCCAGCCCCCTCCAGCGCACCATCGATACGGCCAGGCCCATCGCTGCCGCCCACGACCTGACAGTGGCCATCGAGCCCGCGTTCATCGAGATGGACGTTGGCGAAGTCGAAGGTCTGACCTTCTCCGAATTACGCGAACGCTACCCTCAACTACTCCAAACCTGGGCGAGTGCGCAAGGCCCGCAAAGCCCGATGCCGGGCGGCGAATGCCTCCTCGACGTCCAGCAGCGCGCCATCTCGGCCGTCCAATCGCTCGCCACGCGGCACGCCGACGGCGCCGTCTGCGTCGTAACCCACAACTTCGTCATCCTCTCCCTCCTCGCCGATGTGCTTGCAATCGACCTCGCCGGCTTCCGGCGCCTCCGCCACGCGGTCGGCGCCATCACCACCCTCGAGCTCCGCGCCGGTCGCCCTGCCAGGGTGCTCCGCTTGAACGACACCTGCCACCTGCGCGCTTGACACCCCGACCCAGGTTTGCTCCCCATCTACGTGCGCATCCGAGGCCGGTGCCTCGCTAACCCGGCAGGCAGCAAGCGCGTTACTAATGTTTGCCTCAGGGAGAAAGCGCATGATAGTATCCCCAACTAAGGGCTAAAATGTCTAAGCAGTTACCTGGAAGTCCTGCTGGCCGGATCGTCCTGCTCGTCACCGCCCTCGCCATTACCTACTTTCTCATCACCGCTGCTCTCGGTGCCGTCCGCTCGTACCAGCTTCACCAAAGGGAAGATCGTCTCCGCACTGAGATCGCTGAACTTGAGGCGCGCTACGAACGCTTGGACGCGCTCAAGGCATATCTCAACTCGGACGAATTCATCGAGTCCGCCGCCCGCGAACAGCTAGGCCTCGTCCGCCAGGGCGAGACCGGCTTCATTACCATCGCATCCCAGCCCGTCCCCACTCCCGCTCCCGGCGAGCCCAGCCAGGAGCTCTGGTGGGACGTCCTTCTCCGCTAGCGCCGCTGACGTCATCACGGCGGCTGACCCCGTAAATGCCTGCCACCAAAGCCGTGCCGTTGAATACGATCCTCTTCTCGCCGATCGGACCAGCGACCACACCAAACACGCACGGGCGCTAAAATCTAGGTGAGTCAATGGCCATCCCAACTTCACCGTCATCCCTCGTGCCCGCCCCACTCGCCTCGACGCCCTTCACCGCGAAGCTCGAGCGGCGCGTCCTGGAATTCGTGCGCCGCAACGACATTCTGCATCCCGGCGAGCACGTGGTCGTCGCCGTCTCCGGCGGCCCGGACTCCTCGGCCCTCCTCGTCGCCCTTTGCCGCCTTCGCAGTGCCCTTGATATCGAGATCACCGCCGCCCACTTCAACCATATGCTCCGCAGTACAGAAGAAGCCGCGGCGGACATCGACGTCTTCCGCGCACTTGCCTCCACCCTGGGCATCCCGTTCGCTCACGGCGCCGGCGACGTCCGTGCCGGCGCTAAGCACCAGTCGATCGAGGACGCCGCGCGCCGCTTCCGCTACGCCTTCCTGGCCGAGAAGGCGAAGGACGCCAACGGCTCCGTCGTAGTCACCGGCCACACGATCGACGACCAGGCGGAGACCGTCCTCCTCCACATCATCCGCGGCGCCGGACTCGATGGCATCGCCGGTATGAGACCGCGCGGAGCCTGGCCCTTCCAAGCCGCCGGTGAGCCCGTGCCAGCAGAAGGTTCCGGCCCAGACTTGGCCCGCCCGCTTCTCTCTCTCCGCCGCGAAGATACGGAAAAGTATTGCAGCGACCTGGGCCTGAGCCCCAGAAAAGACCCGACGAACGACCTCCCCCTCGCCACGCGCAATCGCCTGCGGCGCGAGCTGGTCCCTGTCCTGCGGCGTTTCAACCCAAGCATCGACGAGGCGATCGCCCGCTTCGCTGCCGCCGCCGCCCGCGACGTCGACTACCTTGATGATCTCTCGAGGCACCACTTCGCCCGCATCGCCTCGCTCGGCCCGCGGATCGCGTCCATGGCCCGAGCCGACCTCCTCCTCGCGGCCCCCGCGCTCTCCGCGCGGCTCTTCCGGCTCGCCTTCGCGCACGTGACCGGCGCCGCCGCGGATCTCGAGGCCGTCCACATCGATACTCTTCTCGATTCCCTGCACCGGCCTCCCGGTAGGCTATCCCTCCCCGGCGGCGTCACCGCCGTCACAGACTCACACGTGCTCGTCTTCCGTCGGGACGAAGCGGAGCTCGCTCAACGCATGTCGGAAACGCCCCTGGTCGTCCCCGGCCGGACCGAAGCCAGCGGTCGAGTCTTCGAAGCGAACATCGTCGCCCGGCCGTCCGACGTCAGTCAGACGACGCCGCACGGGGCCTTCCTCGACGCCGAAAGAGTCGGAGCTGACCTCAGCGTCCGGTCCCGTCGCCCCGGTGATCGCCTTCGCCCCCTTGGCCTGGGCGGCGAAAAAAAGCTCCAGGACATCCTCGTCGACGCCAAGGTTCCCGCCGCTAAGCGCGATGGCGTCCCCATCATCTGCGGCCCGCAAGGAATCATCTGGGTCGTTGGCCACTGCATCGACGAGCGCTACGCCCTCGATCGCCATTCCCGACGGGCGCTTCATTTGGCCGTCTCTTAACGGCTGACCTCTCGTTGACAGCGCTGCCGTTTCGTAGGATAATCAACCGAGTAAAAGTTCTTTAAGAAGCCAACGCAGACGCCGGTCAGGGGGCCGCGAGGGCTCCGCGCAGCAGTCTTCTCAGATTGACACGGTAGATTCGGGCGTTTAGACTAACGCGTTGGCAGATTCCCAATAGAAGCAAAGGAAGCTGGGGAGCGGCCTGATGGTTTGCTCGCGAGTCTTTGCGTCTATTGGGCGGCACCTTTACAGCTGAATAGTGGATGGAAGTGCGAGGCTCTTGAATAGGCTAGGTTGAACCTGAAATCTTTTTTGAATGAGGGTTTGATCCTGGCTCAGGACGAACGCTGGCGGCGCGCCTTACGCATGCAAGTCGCACGGACCTTCGGGTTAGTGGCAGACGGCTGAGTAACGCGTAGGTAACCTATCCAGTGGTGGGGGATAACCCTTCGAAAGAAGGGCTAATACCGCGTAAGTTCCCGGAGTGAGATTCTGCGGGAGGAAAGCAGCAATGCGCCACTTGAGGGGCCTGCGTCCTATCAGGTAGTTGGTGGGGTAATGGCCTACCAAGCCTGTGACGGGTAGCTGGTCTGAGAGGACGACCAGCCAGAAGGGGACTGAGACACGGCCCCTACTCCTACGGGAGGCAGCAGCGAGGAATCTTGGGCAATGGGCGAAAGCCTGACCCAGCGACGCCGCGTGGAGGATGAAGGCCTTCGGGTCGTAAACTCCTTTTGTGAGGGAAGAAGTTCTGACGGTACCTCACGAATAAGCCACGGCTAACTACGTGCCAGCAGCCGCGGTAATACGTAGGTGGCAAGCGTTGTCCGGATTTACTGGGCGTAAAGGGCTTGTAGGCGGTTCGTTAAGTCCGGTGTGAAATCTCCCGGCTCAACCGGGAGCGGCCATCGGATACTGGCGAGCTAGAGGTGGGCAGAGGAAAGCGGAATTCCCGGTGTAGCGGTGAAATGCGTAGATATCGGGAGGAACACCAGTGGCGAAGGCGGCTTTCTGGGCCTATCCTGACGCTGAGGAGCGAAAGCGTGGGGAGCAAACCGGATTAGATACCCGGGTAGTCCACGCCCTAAACGGTGGATGCTAGGTGTGGGGGGTATCGACCCCCTCTGTGCCGTAGCTAACGCTTTAAGCATCCCGCCTGGGGAGTACGGCCGCAAGGCTAAAACTCAAAGGAATTGACGGGGGCCCGCACAAGCGGCGGAGCGTGTGGTTTAATTCGATGCAACGCGAAGAACCTTACCAGGGCTTGACATGCTAGTGGTACGGATCAGAAACGTGAAGGACCCTTCGGGGAGCTAGCACAGGTGCTGCATGGCTGTCGTCAGCTCGTGCCGTGAGGTGTTGGGTTAAGTCCCGCAACGAGCGCAACCCTCGCCGTCAGTTATATTTTTCTGACGGGACCGCTGGGATAAACCCAGAGGAAGGTGGGGATGACGTCAAGTCAGCATGGCCCTTACGTCCTGGGCTACACACACGCTACAATGGCCGGTACAATGGGCTGCCAAGGCGCGAGCCGGAGCTAATCCCGCAAAGCCGGCCTCAGTTCAGATTGCAGGCTGCAACTCGCCTGCATGAAGGCGGAGTCGCTAGTAACCGTAGGTCAGCACACTACGGTGAATACGTTCCCGGGCCTTGTACACACCGCCCGTCACGTCATGGAAGCCGGCAGCACCTGAAGCCGTTGAGCCAACGCGTAAGCGGGGCAGGCGCCTAGGGTGAGGCTGGTAACTGGGACGAAGTCGTAACAAGGTAGCCGTACGGGAACGTGCGGCTGGATCACCTCCTTTCTAGGGAGTGGCCACGCACGGGCCTTTACAAAGGCCTCGTCGCAATCACACCCAGGTCGATCCCCGATCACTCGGGGGGCATTCTGGAAACTTAGCCAAGCACTTCCATCCGCTATCCAGCTGTCAAGGACGAGCACTGAACGCCGCCGTCTCATCATTTCGAGCCACGAGATCTGGCGGTACCACTTCTCCACGACACCGATGACGTGCCCCGAAGACCGAGGGGCGGACCCGCCGTGACCACCGTGCTAAAATCGACCCCGTGGGCGATTAGCTCAGCTGGTTAGAGCGCGGTCCTGATAAGACCGAGGTCGGTGGTTCGAGTCCACCATCGCCCACCAGTTGCATCCCATGGCGGACATCTGGCGTGCCTACGTACTTCGCAGCCGGAAGAACGGCCGGCTGTACACTGGCTCAACTAGCGACCTCCAACGTCGCTTGCAGGAGCACGTCCGAGGAAAAAACGCCTACGCTCGTAACGCTGGCCCGTTCGACCTCGTCTACAGCGAAGAATGCCCGAGCCGGCTTGAGGCTCGCAGGCGCGAACTGTATCTTAAAAGTGGTGTGGGGCGGGAGTACCTCAAGTCGCGGCTGACGGAAGAAGACCGCTAAAGCCCAGCTGGTTAGAGCGGTCGCCGCGGCGACAGGTCGGTGGTTCGAGTCCACCATCGCCCACCACTGACGAGCTAACCAACTGGACCAACCGAGAACCTCGAGCGTGGGGCCGTAGCTCAGCTGGGAGAGCGCCTCCTTTGCAAGGAGGAAGTCGGGGGTTCGAGTCCCCCCGGCTCCACCAATCCTGAACCGCTCGAAGGGAAATCTAACGTCCAAGCGGAGCGAAGCCCCCTCGATCCAACGTCCTGGGCAGGGTCGGTGGGACGAATGTCGACTCGCCAAGAAGCGGGGTGGAGTGGGGCCGGTCCCTGGCCAGCGGGACCAGGACCTTGTCCACAAACGGCGCGCGTGGGCCATCACAAAATATCTTGACAGCCAGCCGCAAAAGCCGTATAAATTACTCTGCTAATGACGAATCGCGACACAAGCTAACCAGCTTTCTCTGATGCAACTCGGCGGATCGGCCTGCATCAGGCCGATTTTTTGCGAGTGACGCCAGAGCGCGAAACGTCATGCACCTTAACAAGCGAATAGAGAGTGACCTGAGGGATCCCAACCAAGCGTTGTGGCGGTTATGGAATGGTGGTTAAAGCTACTAAGGGCGCGCGGTGGATGCCTAGGCACTGGGGGCCGATGAAGGACGCGGCATGACTGCGATAAGCCTCGGTTAGCTGTCTAGCAAGCTCAGCCGGGGATCTCCGAATGGGGTAACCCGCTCCGGTGAATAACCGGAACACTCCGACGTACGTCGGAGAGGGAACCGGGGGAACTGAAACATCTAAGTACCCCGAGGAAAAGAGACCATTCCCTTAGTAGCGGCGAGCGAACGGGGAACAGCCCAAACCCGCAGGGAAGGTAACGGCTCACGGGCCAATGCCCCGCGGGGGTTGTAAGACACAGGCTGGCCGAACCGTGATACGGCCGGGAAGTCACCAAGCCCTGCTCTAGCAGAAGGACCCTGGAAAGGGCCGCCATAGAGAGTGACAGCCTCGTAGGCGAAAGAGCGAGGGCCTTCCTGGCCTGTGTCCTTGAGTACCACGGGACACGTGGAATCCCGTGGGAAGCTGGGGAGACCACTTTCCAAGGCTAAACACCCCCAGTGACCGATAGTGCAGCAGTACCGTGAGGGAAAGGTGAAAAAGCACCCCGGAAGGGGAGTTAAAAGTTCCTGAAACTGCGTGCCTACAAACCGTCGGAGCTCCGATTTATCGGGGTGACGGCGTGCCTATTGAAGAATGAGCCGGCGAGTAAATCTTAGTGGCACGGTTAAGCAAGGAAGCTTGCGGAGCCATAGCGAAAGCGAGTCCGAATAGGGCGTACCCGCAAGGGAAGTCGCTGGGATTTGACCCGAAACCGGGTGAGCTACCCATGGCCAGGGTGAAGCTCCGATAATATCGGAGTGGAGGCCCGAACCATTTGTCGGTGCAAAGACACTGGATGAGCTGTGGGTAGAGGTGAAATGCCAATCGAACTCGGAGATAGCTGGTTCTCCCCGAAATGCATTGAGGTGCAGCCTCGGGATTTCGTCTCTTGGAGGTAGGGCACTGAATGGGCTAGGGGGCTAAAAGCTTACCAAACCCAATCAAACCACGAATGCCAGGAGATAAGCCCGGGAGTGAGCCCGTGGGGGATAAACTTCACGGACGAAAGGGAAACAACCCAGACCATCGGCTAAGGTCCCTAAGTGTGCGCTAAGTGGGAAAGGATGTGGGACAGCCCAGACAGCCAGGAGGTTGGCTCAGAAGCAGCCACCCTTTAAAGAGTGCGTAACAGCTCACTGGTCGATGCCATCCCGCGCCGAAAATTTAACGGGGCTCAAGCGCACCACCGAAGCCCTGGGCCCGCCTTCGGGCGGGCGGTAGGGGAGCGTTCCGTCCCGCTGTGAAGCCTCGCCGTAAGGCGTGGTGGAGTGGACGGAAGTGAGAATGCCGGCATGAGTAGCAAAAGGCGAGTGAGAATCTCGCCCACCGAATGCCTAAGGTTTCCTACGCAAGGATCTTCCGCGTAGGGTTAGGCGGGCCTAAGGCTAAGGCGTAAAGCCGATGCCGATGGACAGACGGTTATTATTCCGTCCCCGTCTGTGTACCGTTATGAGACGGAGAGGGGACCCAGGAGGGTAGACTGAGCGGGCCTATTGGACATGGTCCGTCCCTGGTCTGTAGGCGTCCGGAGTGAGGCAAATCCCGCTCCGGGTTAAGCAGAGGGATTGGGGGAAGCGGAGACTTCGGTCAAGGCGACTCAGTCAAGCCCACGCTGGCCAGAAAAGCCTCGCCGTCCAGGTACATGGACGCCCGTACCGCAATCCGACACAGGTAGGCTGGGGTTAGCGCCCTCAGGTGGTTGAGTGATCCCCCCTCAAGGAACTCGGCAATTTGGCCTCGTAACTTCGGGAGAAGAGGTGCCCCTGTTCGTGAACGGACTTGCTCCAGGAGCGAACGGGGGTCGCAGCGAAGCGGCCCAAACGACTGTTTAACAAAAACACAGGTCTCTGCCAAAGCGAAAGCTGAGGTATAGGGGCTGACACCTGCCCGGTGCCGGAAGGTTAAAGGGAGGGCTGAGAGGCCCGAACTGAAGCCCCGGTGAACGGCGGCCGTAACTATAACGGTCCTAAGGTAGCGAAATTCCTTGTCGGGTAAGTTCCGACCCGCACGAAAGGTGTCACGAGTTGGGCACTGTCTCGAGGGGGGGCTCAGCGAAATTGCAGGACCAGTGAAGATGCTGGTTACCCGCTGCAGGACAAAAAGACCCCGTGGAGCTTTACTGTAGCTTGGCGTTGAAGGCGGGCCTGGGATGCGTAGGATAGGTGGGAGGCTGTGAAGCCCGGTCTCCGGATCGGGTGGAGCCAACCTTGAAATACCACTCTTCCCAAGTCTTCCTCCTAACTCCGACTTTTCGGAAGACAGCGCCTGGTGGGCAGTTTGACTGGGGCGGTCGCCTCCCAAAAGGTAACGGAGGCGCCCAAAGGTCCCCTCAGGCTGGATGGAAATCAGCCGTCGAGCGCATTGGTATAAGGGGGCTTGACTGTGAGGCCTACAAGCCGAACAGGGACGAAAGTCGGGCAAAGTGACCCTACGGTTCCGTGTGGAAGGGCCGTGGATTAACGGATAAAAGCTACCCCGGGGATAACAGGCTGATCTCTCCCAAGCGTTCACAGCGACGGGGAGGTTTGGCACCTCGATGTCGGCTCGTCGCATCCTGGGGCTGGAGTAGGTCCCAAGGGTTGGGCTGTTCGCCCATTAAAGCGGCACGCGAGCTGGGTTCAGAACGTCGTGAGACAGTTCGGTCTCTATCCGCAGTGGGCGCAGGAGACTTGCGAGGAGCTGCCCCTAGTACGAGAGGACTGGGGTGGACGGACCTCTGGTGTGCGGGTTGTACCGCCAGGTGCAAAAAGCCCGGTAGCTATGTCCGGACGGGATAAGCGCTGAAAGCATCTAAGCGCGAAACCCTCCTCAAGATGAGGTCTCCCATCCGCAAGGAGTAAGGTCGCGGGAAGACTACCCGCTTGATAGGCGGCAAGTGTAAGTCCGGTAACGGATTCAGCTGAGCCGTACTAATGACCGAGGGCTTGACCACCATTCCATTACCCCCACAACGTACCCCTCAGGTATACTCTCTAATCGCTACCCGCCGCGGGGTGGAGCAGCGGCAGCTCGCCGGGCTCATAACCCGGAGGTCGTGGGTTCGAGTCCCACCCCCGCTACCACGATCACACCGCAGGGGCGCGAGGCCTTGCGCCCCTGCGCTCCGTTAACTGAATACGAGGAGCTAACAGCAGCTCAATCAAGTCCCTGGTGGCCAGAGCGAGGTTGACCCACCCGTTCCCATCCCGAACACGGAAGTGAAACGCCTCAGCGCCCACGATACTGCCCGGGTAACTGGGTGTGGAAAATAGGCCGCTGCCGGGGGCTTTTTCTTTTCTCTGCGATGTCCCCTTCTCCCGTACTTCCTACCTCGTACTTCGGACCTCCGATTTCAATCTCTGACCTCCGACTTCTTAACTTCTTGCCTCTCACCGCTGACCTCCGACCTCCCCCAACTTCTTACTTCTTTCATGCACCCCTGTTCATCTATTCCCGCACATACTGTCTGCTATAATGAACACGAGGCGCCCCCGGCCCGCCCCAGGCGTACCGAAGGCATCTCACGCCCACTCGATCGGAGGTATTCTCTTTGACATCTGAAGACCCGCAGGCAGGGCCCCCACGTGACGAAAACTCCATGGCGGCCCTCCTCGAAGCTGAGACGGCCGCCTACCCGGAGCTCCGCCGCGGCGAGATCATCGAAGGCGTCGTCGTCGGCACCGATCGAGACGGCATCCTCGTAGACATCGGCGCCAAGTCCGAAGGCGTCGTGCCGCCACAGGAGATGCACTGCCTTCAGCCCGAAGGCCCATCGCGTCTCAACTCCGGCGACAAGGTCCTCGTCTTCATCGTCCAGCCGGAATCGCAAGAAGGACAGATCATCCTCTCGCTCGACCGTGCACGGGGTGAGCGTGGCTGGCGTGTCCTCCAGGACTACCTCGACAAGAACGAGGCGTTCGAGGCCTACATAACCGGCAGCAACAAAGGCGGCCTTCTCGTCAACGTCGAAGGTGTCAACGCCTTCGTGCCGTTGTCGCAGCTTGTAAGCGGCCCGGAGCGTGGCTCCCCGGAGAACACCCAGAACGCCCTCTCCCAGTGGGTCGGCAAGACCATCACCCTTAAGGTCATCGAACTCAACCGCCGCCGCAACCGTGCCATCCTTTCGGAGCGCGCCGCCGTCCAAGAGAAGCGTGCCGCCGAAAAGGAACGCCTCCTCCTGGAGCTCCATGAAGGCGACATCCGCAACGGGACCGTCACCAGCATCCGCGATTTCGGCATCTTTGTGGACATAGGCGGTGCGGACGGCCTCGTCCATCTCTCGGAGCTCTCCTGGGAGCGGACCCCCAAATCACCACACGAGCTCTTCCGGGTGGGCGATGAAGTGCCCGTCTACGTCCTCAAAATCGACAACGACAGCAAGAAAATCGCCCTCAGCGTGCGGCGCGCCCAGCCCGAGCGCTGGGAGGAGATCGTGGCCAACTACCGCGAAGGCCAGATCGTTCCCGGCCAGGTCACCAAGCTCGCCCCCTTCGGCGCGTTCGTGCGTCTCGAAGGCCCCATCGAGGGCCTCATCCACATCTCTGAGCTCGTCGACCGGCGCATCAACCACCCGCGCGAAGTTGTCGATGAAGGGGACGTCGTTCCCGTCAAGATCGTGCGCATTGAGTACGATCG
>Ga0184635_10000157_pt1 | contig 14478 bp, 11 predicted proteins | sample PLM3_30_b2_FD_133147 | JGI IMG/M metagenome (GOLD analysis project Ga0184635, IMG submission 133147) | Groundwater sediment microbial communities from an aquifer in East River, Colorado, USA - PLM3_30_b2 | ecosystem: Environmental > Terrestrial > Soil > Riparian zone | place: USA: East River...
GGTGGCCAGTACGAGTGGGACTCTGCGGCTCCCGTGGCGGTGGCCGCGGCTGCCGGCTTGCACGCATCAAGAATCGACGGTTCGCCGCTGCGCTATAACAAGAGGGAGCCGTTGCTTCCTGATCTGCTTGTGTCTCGCCCCGAGTTGGCTCATCGGCTGCTGGGCGTCCTCACCGCCCTGGCCCGCACCAGAGGCCGAAGCGCCTGACCTCCCTCGACCTGAACCCGCCGTCGCCGCGTAGCGCACGTCCCCGCGACGCGGTGCCCGGTCCCCAGGTCGTCACCGCAGGTAGTACTCACCCGGACGAGTCAAAGCCGGCACCGAGACGAAGTCACGAACCGCGGTAAGCGTCTGCGGACTCGAGTCGACCCGGGTATTCCCCACGGGCGGGAAATCGGCCGCATTCCAATAGATGAGCGCCTTCAACTTGGGAAACCGACCGAGCTGGCTGCCGGCTTTGGCGAAGAACCGAGGCTTATAGGTCGGGTCGTCCGGGGGATCATCCACACCCCACTCACCCAACATGATCGGCTTGCTTGGGTGCTCTCGCTGGGCCCAGGAGTAGAAGCCGGGGTAGTCCGATCCCGCGGGGTTCTGCCTGCGGTCGACCAGCCCAGCAAAGTCGCTGCGCCAGACATCATCGCCTGCCCGGCCAAACGCGTACGGATCCTCGCCGATCCAGTCGACGACGTCGTCGCCGGGATAGAGCGTGTCGAACCACGGCCTGTCCCCCCAGTGCGGGGCGCTGATGTAGTTGACGACGAAGACCACGTTGTCTGCGCCCGCCGCGCGCAAGGTCTGCACCGTGTGCCGGAAGAAGCCGCGGAAGTCGGCAGCCGTGCGGCCGGAGCCGGCCGTGGCATTGACCTCGTCCTCCATTTCGGCATTCAACGAGAGGAAGAAGGGTTCGGGATGGGTCGACCTGATGTGTGCGCCGAGGCGGGACAGGAAGCCGTCGGCTGCGCCGTCAGCGATTTGACGCCAGGACAGCCCCGTCGGCTTCCAGTTCAGATAGAGCAGCCGGTTACGCCCTGGCTCGTTGGCTCGCGACATCTCTCCCGACGTTGGGAAGAGCACGCTTTGCCCTCGGTGGTAGTAATGCGCGACATCCAGCGGCCGGCGGATCGTCCGTTCGAAGTCCATGAGGGCCTGATCGAACGACTCACCGTGGATCGGGTAAGCAGCCCCGCCAAACCATGCGCCACAGGACGGAACCAACTTCATGGAGACCGTGCAAGGCCCCGTCGCAGGCGAGGGGGAGGACGACTGCGGCGGCGAGCTCGATGCGCTTGGAGTCGGCTCCGCGGCGCTCGGCGAGGGACGTTCGGAGGGATCGTCCGACTCAGGCGGATCAGCCGGACTAGGCCCCACGACCGTCGTTGCCTCGGCCGACGGCGGCTCCACCCGTAGCCGGGGAACCTGAGCCGAGCCTGACTCGGTGGCTAGGACCTGCGTCACCCCGCGGTCTCCCTCCCGGATGAGAGCGAAGGAGTAGACGCCGTCCTTGCCGATGAACTCTGGCACATCGATAGCGAGCTGGCGTTGGCCCGCAGGCACGCTCACGACGAAGAGCAGGCCGTCCGTCGTAGGCGCGTTGTCGGAGCTGAGATTCCGCTCGTCCCACTCGATGTCCGTGGCATGCACCTCGAGCTTTCCCGCATCGCCGTCGACGGTGAGCACGAGCTGCGGCACGGCGTGCGTGGGAATACGCCCGACATCGAACTTCACATAACCGACGCGCTCATTGCCGGCTTGCGAGCTAAGAATGATCCGGCTCGCGTCGCCATGCGTCGCCGTGGGCTCGGCAAGGTCGGTGTACCCGTCCGCGATGGCGATCGATCGGTCGCGGCTGCTCGAGCTCCGGTTGCCGGCGATGCCAACCGCGGTGACCAGGACGACAACCAGCGCCACGAACTGAACGCCGGTTCGGACGGCTAACCGGCGGACTGGGTGATGGTCGCGGCGATGAGAAGGGCGGGCACTCCCGCGCCCGCGCGCCGACCTTCGCCCCGCTCCCCGCATGCTTCCCTCCAGTCGGTTGGCGGATGCCGACCTCGGTTGGCTCGGCGGCGCTTTGCCGTTATCGGAGTGTTATACCAGCGTTGTCAACCCTTCTTCGTGTCCTCTCCGCGGTTCCGCTGCCGGCGCGCCCGGTCAGGTGTGCGAACGCCTGGAGGCCGAGCTGATGGCGCAGCCGCCAAAGGAGAGCCAGGTAACCGAAGGCGCCGATGACGGTGCCCGCCACTCGCCACTCGGTCGACCCACCGAGCTGACCTGCGATCAACGGCACCGCGGCGAAGCAGAGCACCGCTATCGCGCCAACCTTGATCTGCAGCTTGCTTCGGGTCGTCAGACCGAGCTGCCGCCGAGTTTGGGTGACAGCGAGCGTATTTCTGAGCACGTTCGCCGCCGCCCAGGCGCCAGCCGCACCCAGAACGCCGTAATGCGGGATCAACACCGCGCACAGCGCCAGGTCGACGGCGAGAGCGGCGGCCGCATTGCCAAAGGACGTCCCGCTCCGGCCGGCCATGAGCAGGAGGACGTCGACGGGGCCCTTTGCTGTCGCTGTCAGCATCGTGACGCTGATCAGAGCAAGGGCAGCCGCGCCCTCGGCGTACACCTCACCGAAGCCGCTCATCAGCTCGGTCGCGAACACGCAGCAGGTCAGATAGACCGGCCAGGACAGTGCGATGATCCATGCGGTTGCCTGCCTGACGACGCTCTGGGTGCCGACCTTGTCACCTATCGCGAGAAGCCGGGCCAGCCAGGGCTGCATTGCCATCTGGACTGCTTGGACGCCCAGCTGGCCGAGGACACGGAATCGCGTCGCGGCTGTATAGACGGCAGCAAGCTGGGGCCCTCGCCATGCCGCGATCAGGACGACATCCGACCGCTGCAGCGCCACCTGGCACACCCGGGCGGCGCCGAGTGGCACCGCGAATCGCCAGAACGTCCAACTGCCGAACAGGGGGTACGGACGTGATCCTGCCGACCCGCCGGGTGCGCCACTCCTGATGGGCGGCAGCCTCCTCAACGCGATCGTGGCCGCGAGCAGAGCCGGTATGTAGGGCGCGAGCCAGGCAGCGGCCAGCCCAGGCAGTCCTGGGTGGGCGGTTGCGACGACGGCGGCGACCGCGATCGGCTGTGCGGTCGGCCGGGCGAGGCGCTCGATCAGAACGGTCGGTCTTAACGTCCCATGGCCTCGAGTGGCTGCGAGGATGAGTTCGTACGCAGCGGCTATTGGGAGCGCCAGGGCAAAGATGCGCAGCATCGTGGTGACTTCTTCGCTGCGCTGGCCGAGGAGATGGCTCAGCGGTGCGGCGGACCACCACCCGACACCACCGGCAGCTACGGATGCCAGTGCGATCGTCAGTAGGCCGGCCCGTAATACCCCGTCAACATCCACCTCGCCGGTGGCGGCTGCCCGTGAGATGTCCCTGACGAAGGCCTGATCCACGCCTACTTCCACAATGGCGAGTGCGATGAGGAACAGGGAGATAGCAGCGAAGAGCGCGCCCGCTTCGTGAGCCGGATAGGTGCGCACAACGACGACGACGAAGGCGACATTGAGAACGGCTGCGACCGCGGCCCCGATCAGGCTCGCGGTACCGCTGCGCGCGATGCGGCTCATCGTGACGGCGACCTGATCGCTGGACCCGTTGCCGCCCCTGCTCGAAGCGGCAGCAGGCTCGGCCGACGAGCTCAGTCCCTCGTTCGACCGGCGCTGTTGCGGATCGGAGGTCAGCTTTTTTCCTCCGACCGCGCGGAGTAGTCCCGGATCAACGCAGAGACGCGGTCCGATCCCTCGTCTGTCGGCCCGGCCGGCGCGGGTCGGCGCCTCGTTCTCTTACGAGCGGAGGAGATCCCGGCTGCCTCGTTGTTACGTTCCGTTCTCTTGGCCCCGTCTGGCTGCGGGCTGGCGATCGGGATCGTGGGGGGTTCGGGGTCGCCAGGGTGGTCTGGCGCACTTGGCGGTGCCCCTGTCACCGTGCGGACGGGCAGCGGTCCAGGGAACGCCGGAAGCGGGCGCGCCACCGGCGGTTGCCGCTTGCGGGAACGGCCGAACCAGTGCCTGCGCCAGTCTTTCTTGCGCGGTGTGACGGCGAGGGTACCGAGGACCTTCGCGTGGTGAAGGCTCATCTCCTCGACAGCCTCGACCAACTCGGCGTGCCGGTTTTGTTCGAGCGCTACCGCGAAGAACATGACGTCGGCGAGGTCAGCCAGCGCCTTCCCGCTGGCGGTCCGCAACGGCGGAGTCGCGACGACCACGATGTCGGCCGCGGCGCGTAGCTGGTCGAGGATGGCCACCATGTCCGCGCTTTGATACCGATCGATCATCTCCGCGGCGTGGCGGCCGGGCCCAAGCACCAGCAGACCAGGTCTGAGTTCGTGCAGCACCAAAGGCAGCTGGTCACGCACGTGCTCAGGGTGCTGGAGCAGGTCTGATAGACCGCCCCCGTTCGTCCACCAGTGGTACGGCTGCACGGGATCGGCCTCGGTGATCACGAGAATGACGCGGCGGCGCGTGCGCTCGAGCGCAGCCGCGAGGCCGAACGCGATGCCAGAGGCGTCAACGCCGAACCCAACCGGAGCAATGGCGACGACGGCGGACGAGTCGCCGAGGTGGCCGACAGCCGCGGATCTCAGCAGCCGGTAGCCCTCATTGACGGGCTTGTCGAGAACGGTGTCGACCGACGTCGAGGCGACCGTCGCCACCAGCCGCCCACCACCAAGTGCAGCGATGTCGTCTGCATCGCGGATCCGATCGTCGGAATATTCGCGCCAGAGCGCGACGAGCAGACCGATGCCGCCCGCAATGAGAACCACCCCGGCCGCGATCAGCCACGCCGGCAGGCCGTCGGGTTGTGACGGCTGCCGCGCTGGGGTGATCACGTCGCCTGGAGCGTTCGAGGCGTCCTCGAGACCGGCGAGCTGAACCCTGAGCTGGGCGATCTCGCTCGCGTATGTCTGCACCCGCTGCTGGAGGACCGGGATGGAGGGACTGCCGTCCGGTTCGTTGCCCAGTTCCTTCGATGCTGCGTCCTGTGCCGACTGACTCACCTTGATCTGTCTGTTCAGTTGATCGATTTGCTCATTAGCGGACTTCTCCGCTTGATCGTGTCGGTAGGCCAGATAGGCGTCGGCAAAGGCCTGCGCACCGATTCGCGCCGTGTCAGGGTTTTTCGCCGCGAAGGAGATGCGCAGGATCTTCGAGTTACTCGGCACGGCCACCGAGACCTGGTCGACCGCCCCCGGCCCGAGTCGGCCCCCGCTCGCGGAGATCGCCTTGTTGGCGACGGTCTGGGTGCCGACGAGCGCTGCCTCGGTCTCCAGACTGGTCAGCTCCTCGGCCCGGCCCTGAGATGCCGTTGGCGAATAGGGGTTCCCGGGTAGCGGTTTGAGCAGAACCACAGCTGTCGCGGTATAGGTCGGCCCCCGGGCAGCCAGCAGGGCGATGGCCGCAAGACCACCGATCAGCAAGCTGACGACAAGCGTGCGCCACCGCCGTCGGGCGGCCACTCCGACGATGCCGGGGCGGACGTCAACGAGAGGCTCCATGTTTATAGCTCCCGACTATGGTCTTCTGGTCGGGTATGCCGACACCATAGGTATCGTTCCAGTTCATTGGAGCGAACGCGACCGGCTCCGTCTAGTGACACAGATGTGACGATTCGTTCATTTCGTCTATCGCTGGGAGAGCGTGGATTGTTACGAATTATGCTTGTCGCATCTGCTGGAGGTCACCTCGCCCAGCTGCGGGTGCTCGAACCCTGGTGGCGAAAGCACGAGCGGGTTTGGATCACCTTCGACAAGGCGGACGCCCTGTCGACTCTCACCGGTGAGCACGTGCTGTTTGCCTACCATCCGACGACGAGAAATCTCCCGAACCTCCTCAGGAATTTCGCTCTCGCCGCTCGAGTCATTCCTCGCAGCAAACCGGATCTGATCATCTCGACCGGTGCGGGTGTCGCTTTTCCGTTCTTCGTGATCGGGCGCCTCTGCCGCATTCCCTCTGTCTACCTCGAGGTCTTCGATCGGGTTGACAGCATCACCATGACCGGACGGCTTTGCCGACCACTCGCTACCGCCGTGCTGGTCCAGTGGCCCGAGCAGCTGGAGCGGTTGCCTGGTGCCGAGCTCGTGGGCAGCGTGCTATGAATGCGCCGCCGACCGCCGACCTGCCTCGGCGCCGGCCGTTAGTCGTCGTCACGGTCGGCTCCGATCACCATCGCTTCGACAGGCTGATTCAGTGGGTTGATTCCTGGCTCGCCGGCCGCACGGGGAACGGCGTGGACTGCGTCATCCAGCACGGCACGGCCATAACGCCGACTCACGGCCGTAGCGTGCCCTACCTCGACCACGGAGAACTCCAGCGGCTCTTCGCCAATGCGACAGCGGTGGTCGCTCAGGGCGGCCCGCTCTCCGTCATCGAATCGCTGCGAGCGGGCCGCCGGCCCATCGTGGTCCCTAGACTCGCGCAGCTTGACGAGGTGGTCGATGATCACCAGCGATCCTTCTGCGCCTTTCTTGCGGCGCGAGGGCAGGTGATAGTCGCCGACGATGCATCGACGCTCGCTGCGGAGCTGGATGCGGCCATCGCTGATCCGGCCCACCTGAGGTTCACTCCAGAGGACGACGGCGGCGCCTGCGACGCGGCTATCGAGCAGATTGGGCGGGTCGCGCAGAGTCTGGCAACACAGCGGCGGGGTCGAGGTCCCACCGTGCTCATGCTCGGAGGCTTCGGCCGGTCCGGTTCGACCCTGCTTGAACGATGTCTAGGGGAGGCGCCCGACGTCGTTGCCGTAGGGGAGGTCCTTCACCTGTGGGAGCGTGGGCTGCTTCACGACGAACGCTGCGGATGCGGCCTGCGATTCAGCAAGTGCCCGTTCTGGCGCAGCGTCGGGAAGCGGGCGTTCGGTGACTGGTCGCGAGTGATGCCGGCTGCGGCGGCCTATGACAGAGCCGCAGTGGTGCGCACGAGACGATTGGGCGGCCTCCTTATCGGTGCGATCCGGCCGCGTCGCCGGCTGGAGCAGAACAGGTTGACCCGGCGGCTGGGAAATCTTTATGCCGCGATTCAGGAGGAATCCGGCGCAAGCGTTCTCGTCGACTCCAGCAAGCATCCCGCTTATGCGTTCCTCTTGAGGCGCGCACCGGTGCGTCTGCGCTGTGTCCTCGCCGTTCGTGACCCGCGGGGCGTTGCATTCTCTTGGCAGAAATCTGTTGTACGTCCGGAAGTTCTCGGCGACGTTGCCCACATGCCACGGTATTCCGTGCTCTACACGGCAATACGCTGGCTCAGTTATAACGCCCTGTTCCATGTCCTCAGCCTGCTGAGAGTCCCGGTCATCACGGTGCGTTATGAGGACTTCATGGCGGCACCGAAACGGACTGTGTCGGAGATTCTGAGATTTGCGGGGCTGGAACCGCGAGAGCGAGAAACCGCACATATTCAGCACAACTCGGTCGTCCTTGGGGTTCACCACACAGTCGCCGGCAATCCGATGCGGTTCGACGTGGGCGAGATCAAGTTCCGGCCAGACAATGAGTGGCAAAGCGGTCTGCGCCCGCTGGCGAGGGCGACCGTCAGCCTCTTTACCGCACCGCTACGATTCGTGTACGGCTATGCGCGATGGAGCAAGCCCAGGATCGAGTCTGAGCGGGTGGTGGCATCGCCGGTCGGTCCTTCAGATGCCCCGCCCTCGTTTGTTGAGAGCCGTGATGACTCGCCGCGCGGAAAGCACTCGCGCACATACCAGTAGTGCGAGAACTGCGCGCGGCTCGCGCGGATTTCTGACCAGCGACCGCATGGCAGCGCTGGCGGCCAGCCATCCTCGACCAGCGGCCGCATAGGCAAATGCCTGTTGCCCTTCAATCCACGCATGACCACGCCGACTCCGGCGAAGCTCCGGATGCTTTCTGAGCAGGTAACCCACCCCGGCCGCCATTGCCTCCCAGCGGCCGGTGAAGTAGGAGTTCGGATGCCAATAGACCACCACGAGCGGCTGGCGGGCGACCGCGATGGTGGTTGAGCGAGCAAGCCGGATGAGCAGGTCATAATCCTCGCCGTAACCGAACGGGAGCTCTTCGTCGACAAGGCCGACTCGATCGATGAGAAGCTCGCGGCGGACGAGATAGGTCGAGGGATGCGCACCGGTCACCCGGCTCTTGGCCAAATCGCCGATCTTGATCGATTCCTGATCGGGAATGCGGTCCCGCAGCTCCTGTCCGCGCCGAATGCGAATGCCGGTGACCGAGGCGCCGGCATTCATGTCGGACATGACCCCGACCTGGGTGCGCAGCTTGGTTTCCACCCACTCGTCGTCGTCATCGCAGAAAGCCACGAGATCCGAGCGCGCCGCCAGAATCCCGGTATTGCGAGCGCCTGCTAACCCGGGAGTCCGGCTATTTTGCATGACGGCGATCAACCGGTTGTCGCCGGCCGGACCGAGGTCGTCGACGGCTGGGCTTTGATCGAAGACGACAATGATTCGCATCTCCGCTGGATAATCCTGGTCAAGCACGCTTCGTACGGCTCGTTTGAGGAGGTCGAGCCGGTCTCGGGTGGCGATGACGACGTCAACACTCGGCCAGCCGGGCGAGACTCTCATCGCGTTCCGATCTCGGCAGGCGGGCTGCCACCTTTGATGTGCCTTTGTCGCCTCCAGGTGCCTCGGTCCCGCAGCCATGCCATCGCCAAGCCTGCCAGCAACCCGATCATGGCCCCCGACGCAAGCTTTGCTTGCAGCCCTGACCGTCCACTTGCGCCGGCTCTCGCGGGAGCCGTGACAAGCCCCGGGTCGGCAGCTTGGCCGTCAAGCTCCGCCGCCTTCAGCTGAAGCACAGACAGCTTCGAAAGGAGGGCGTTCACCTCTGGGGTCGGGGGCATGCTCTCGTCCGCTGACGCCGGCGCGATGGCCGCAAGCTCGGTGGTGACCACCTGAATCTGCCGCCTGAGTGCCGTCCGTTGGTTCTTGAGCCGGGAGCTGAAGTCCCGCCCCCGCACCCTGAGCAACTCCGCGGCGATGGCGTCGGCGGTGTCTCGAGCCAGCGCAGCGGTGTTCGCGCGCACTGCGATGGTCAGGACGCGAGAGTTCGGCCGGGCGGTGAGGTGGAGCTTGTCAGCAAGTGCAGAGTCTCCTCCTGGAAAGTGGACTCGCGCCGCAGCAGCCTTGAGCACCCGACCCGAGGCTGCGACCTGGGCGTCCGAGTCGACCGAGATCTCGCTGCTGCTCGCGGAACCATCTCCGACCACGCCGGGCAAGGCATTCAGCATGACGGTGACGTCGCCTTGGTAACCGACCGGTGTGGTAATGAGGTAGATCGCCACCGCGAGCACTCCGGCCAGGATGCCGTCTGCGATGAGGACCCATTGTCGCCTGGCGAATCCGACGTAGTCTTCTAGCGGCGCGTCGGCCTGGGCCGCGGCGTGCCGTCGCCGCAGCGGCACTCGACCGAGCACCCTGGTCACCGTCGCCATGGGGGTGTCTCCCCGATCAACTCGCCAAGCCGCTGGTCCGGTCCGGCGAAATGAGCCTCGAGCCGTCGCCGGAGCTCCGGCTGCATCGGTGCACTGGGCTTCGCGTTCGCGTGTGGAAAGATGCGCGGCTCCCAAGCCGGCAGGTCGAGGTAATGGAGGATTCGCCGCCAAGCATCCCGCTGAGTTGCAGGGGCGAACAGGTGATCGGCGAGTATCACCAGAACACGGCCGGTTCCCACTGCGGCGAAGACCCGCTCCAGCTGCGCGGCGTAGTCACCGCGTGCCAGATACGCGTGGTGCTGGTGGGCGAAGCTGTGGTAGTCCGGATCGGCGACCAACCTTTCCACCTCGCCGGAGAGGCGCTTGGGCTCGAGCTCGAGCGCGTGCTCGAAGGTCTCGGTCTCGAAGCCTCGCGCGGTCTCCTGCTTATGGGCAGAGAAGGCGCGCTCGACAGGATCGCGGAGCAGGACTATCAGTCGTGCCGCGGGTAGTGCTGCGGCAATTCGTTCCGCACCGAGCGGGTGGAACATGTAGTAGGGGCTCGCCTCACCCGTCATTGCCCGGCCTCGCGTCCGCCCATCGGCGATGGTGCGCAGCGGAAAGTGTCCGCGATACCACCGCACACCCCGGGCGTATGCGTCGGGTGTGTCAAAGAAATGCACGCCCTTGTGCATCAGCGGAGGGACCACCGATGGATGCTCGGCAAGACCGCGGAACAAGCTCGTCGTGCCGCAGCGCTGAGCGCCCACGATGAGGAAATCCGGTGTCATCCGGAGGCCGGCGGTGGCAAGACCGACGCGCCGGACGAGCGCGCGTCCAACCGACTTCGCGTGTGCGTCGAGCGTTTCCTTCTGCATTCAGGGTGCTTCCCGTCTGGGCTCGGCGGGACCGCACACGCCTGGCGTGAGGCGAGCGGCAGCAACGTCGAGGTACCAGCTCGCCGCCCGCGCAGTCGGCTGCGCGTGGTGGACGCCTGCGTCCGTGGCAAAACGGGTCGCGATCTCGAGGAGGTACGAGTCGATCACCGCCGTGATCTGCGGCCTCCCCGCGCTCTTGCCCAGGACCTCGCCAACGGCGCGAGCGGCCGGCCCGTCGAGTGTGGTCGTTGCCCGTCCGGCGTCGCCCACCTGCAGAAGGGCAGGGAGAGCTCGGTAATGAACGGCGTCGAGCCCCACGGGCACGCCGCGGTCATAACGCTCCCAATCCCATACCTGCGAGATGCCGCCAAGCCACGACATATTCCACGGACCCCAGTCTCCATGCCACGCCCCGAAGGTCAGCGTCGTGGCACCATGCCTCGCGGCAAGCGCCTCGTGCAGACTGCGGAGCCGGCGACGCCAGCCATCGTGTGTGATCGATTCGAACCGGTCGCCCAGGCGTCGCAGCCATGCGCTCCTTCCCAGCGGAAGGCGAGTGGTTCCTGCATGGGAGGCGAGCTCACGCATCGCGGCGGTCGGTGGCTCACTCGGGCCTCCCGCTTGCCGCGGAAGCGGACTGACGAGGAGGACCTCGAGGCCTCGCCAACAGCCGCGCCACAGCGGCAGCGGATGGCTGAACTCTCGAAACGACTGGCATGCCAGGCCGTCAAGGGCGTCGGCCTCCGCGCGGACCAGCCCAGTGGTCAGGTCGGAGATGCCCACCTTGGCATATCCGATGAGTCTGCCGGCGGTGGTGTGGACCTGGAGGACCGGCTTCCTGTTTGCACGCACGGATCCCAGCGATAGGCAAACAGTTACCGGTTCCCCAACGGCCTCGGTGAGGTATCCGACGATAGAACCGTCCATCGGGTCGGGCTGGTGGATGGTGACTCGATCCCGGAAGAGGACAGGTCCCACCCGACTGCCCGCCGCCATCGCGACGATCCGGCGACCGACTGACTTCATTGGCCGGTCCGCGGCGCTGGGCCGCCAGACAGCTTCACCCGCAAGCCTGCGAGGGCTAAGAGGCGCCAGGAGCTTCGGCCGGCGTGCAGAGGGCAGAACGACGAATGCCTGGCCGCCTGATCGTGCTGAGCTGCGACCCCGGGTGATCTCCGCGGCCGGCCAGAGCAGCCGCAGGACGCTCAACCAGTCCTCCACCTCGCTGGTCGCACGGACGGTCATGGGGTCACCGCTTCATCGGTGGTACGGGCCTGTTGCTCTCGGCGCCACAGCAGGCCGAGCGCGAGCATCAGAGTGATAAGAGGCGCGCTGACGAGGTCGTACACCGGCATCACCGCGGTGAAGAAGACGCCGACCGCGGTATAAGCCATCGCGTCCGGTGAGGGGTCGCGCAGCCCCCTGAAGAATCGGTAATAGACGAAGCCGAGGAACCACAGTGCGCCGACAAAACCGTGCGCGAAGACGAGCAGCAGGAGATGTCCTTGGGTGCCCAGCAGCGGTGGTGAGCATTGCGGGCAGGTCGGCGTCGCGCCTCCGGCGATCGAGAAGAAATTGCCCTGCACGGCGCGGGGAGCGCCGAAGCCGATCACCGGCGAGCCTTCAAGCGTGCTCTGCACAGCGAGGGATGCGAGGCGCTCGCGCCCCGTGTTGCTATGGGGGTTCGCGATGCGCTCTTGAACCTGATGCCCGAGCGGGCTCAGAATGACCACCCCAGCCACCACAACGGCAGCGCCGACTAGTGCAGCCGCGGCGCCGAATCGGCCCCGAACCGTTACCCAGATGATTGCATAGCCCGTCATGGCGATCAGGCCCAGCCAGAGTCCCCTATTGAGTGAGAAGATGACCGGCGGGATCGCCGCAAGCGCCACGACCGGGAAGAGCCGGCGCCGCCACTTCGACGGATAACGGAGCCAGGACAAAATGAAGAATGGCAGGAGCATCCCATAATTGGCGCCCCAGTCGTTGGCAAAGCTGAACGGCGCCTTCGGACGCGGGGACTCATGGCCGATGATGTTTTGAATTTGGGCCGCCCCCGGATGGATCAAGATGCGTACAAACTCGATGTTCGTGATGCTGTGAGGAAGCACAAGCTCGAGGACGGAACTGAACTCGAGGTGAGGCAATATCCAGCCAAGGTAGCCGCCGGCGACGGTAACGAGGAAAAACCAGCTGAGCAGTCGGACGATCTGTCGGGTCGGGAGCTCTCGCTCGCGCATGTTGCCGACATAAAGCAAGAAGATCGTCGCGGCTATATACCAGAGGAGGCGATAGCCGAATGGCAGGAGGCGGCCGAGTCCTGACGCCGGCTGTGCCCCCGGCGCGTCAGCCCACAGCGTCAACACGCCAGCGGCCGCCCAGGCAAGAAAGAGCAGCCATAAGCCGAACCCATGCGGGGTCGCGATTGTCCGGCGCTTGAGGAGTTGATAGGCCATCGGAATGGCGACGATCACAAAGCCTATGTTTGCGAGCCCGAGCAGCCACCAGATAGGGAAGCCCGCGTACATCAGGACCAGGGGCCAACCGGGCAGGATGCGCAGGGCGGGTCGCCCGGGCTTGATCCGGAGAGATCGCCAGACCGCCGGGCGGACCCGGCGTTGCGGCGGCGGGCTCGGTGAAGCCGCTGCCCGGAACACAATGCCCGCCGCCACCGGCTTCCTCCATTTGCTGCTACCTGCGTAAGACCAGCAAGCGTTCGCCCGCGCGAATTGGCCAGGGTAGCCACACATTCTGAATCGGATCGTTAACCGGGATCCTACGTTCGCTGCAGCCACTGCTCGACGCGGCCGATCCCGGTTCGGCACGGCCCCGGCGCGTGCTATGGAATGATTCGGCGGCCCTGGGCTGCATAGCGAGGCAGCGCGGTGCCCGTGCCGCAGCCACGCCCGGACCCGTGTGCGCGGCGGCTGTACATTCGCGTCGTCGGGCGGAGCTGACGAGGAGCACATGACAACGGACGGTAAGAGGCCCACGACGGTGGTGAAGCGGGCCTGGACCGCGCTGACTCGTCAAAGGTCTGGACCGGCCCTGCTCGGGCTCGCCGCCATAGGCCTTGGACTGATGGTCTGGCTGGTCGTCGCGCTCGTGGCCGACAACAGCTCAGGCAGCACGGGCAATAGCGGGACGCCTGGGATCGCGTCCGGCAGTGCAACCCCTACGACACCCCCCGAAGGTCCTTCCGGGACCGGGCAGTCCCCTGCCGACTCGCAGCCGTCGACTCCCTCGCAAGCAGTGGCCTCGGCGATACCACCATTTGCCGACAGATCGCAGCCGGTGGCCGCCGGCGGGACCGCGGTGCTCGTCGCCGGTGGCGACGACCTGGATCTCGAGTCGTGGGGGCTCGTGCCGAGTGGGGACATCGCTGCGACGAAGACCGGTCTCGCGGCGAGCGGCGGGACGGGACTCGGGCTGCTCGGACCGGTGCCGACCCCGTCCTTCGGCACCTGCCGCAACCGCGAAGCCTGGCGGACATCTGTGCGGTGGCAGGATCTGGACGAGGGGAGCTACCTCTGTGTCAGGACTGCCGGCGATCGGCGTGGCCTGGTGAGGATCGATCGGATGCCCGAGCCCGACGAGGCGAACATCGCTGTGACCATGAGCGGAGTGCTCTGGACGACCAGGGTCGGTGGATGACTCCGGCACCCGCGCGGACTATGAGTGGCGGTGATTGACCACGTCAGCGCGCTTACGCTTTGGTCACGAAGGACTGCGCCCGTTACCACGGCTGCTGCAGCGCACTAATCTGTTCGCCACTCGTGCCGGAGGCATGCGTGTACGCCTGGGGGACGCGAGCTGGAATTAGGCAGCTCTGACATGCGCTGGCGATGCGATGCCTTGGGGAACGATCTCGATCGAGATCAGGCAAGGGAGTGGCAGATGAGACGTGCCCGTCGGTTAGCTGTCGCAGCAATAGTGGGCGGCCTGGCGATTGCCGGGATCGGTCTTGCGGCACCGGGCAGCGCGGAGCGCCTCCAGCAAGACAGAATCGTCAGCCCTAACCCTGCCGACTTCACCCCGAACATCCAGAACGGCACAGCCTACGCAGTCACGCAGATTGGCAACAGGATTTATGTCGGTGGCTCATTTACTCAAGTGAAAGCAGTCGGTGCGGCGACGGCA
>Ga0184635_10000158_pt1 | contig 14424 bp, 14 predicted proteins | sample PLM3_30_b2_FD_133147 | JGI IMG/M metagenome (GOLD analysis project Ga0184635, IMG submission 133147) | Groundwater sediment microbial communities from an aquifer in East River, Colorado, USA - PLM3_30_b2 | ecosystem: Environmental > Terrestrial > Soil > Riparian zone | place: USA: East River...
AGGACCAGCCGCAGGGCGCCGCAAACCCAGCCCTGGCAGGACTTTGCCAATGCGTTACGCCTTTCCATCCGCTGCGGCTGGGCTTCGCCACAGCCGCGTTCCGGTGCGTGTGCCAAGTTGCGCTGCGCCCCAAGGAACGGACGGCGAATGAGACCAGGACCTGGCCAGCCGGGCAGTTTTGAGCTTCGGACCTCGGATTTCGTTCGGCCTTCGGCCATGGGTTTTCGGACCTCTTTCCCTGAGCCTAAGAAACTCGCGTCAGCACCCGGGAATTGGTTCGTCCTTTGCTCAGACGTCCGGCATGAGTCTACACAGGCATGCGGGCGAAGCTGCAACGCCGTCGCCTAAACTGCAGCGGACGAGCGGCAACTGCTGCGTGGGCGCGCCCGCGGTTGCCCCAGCCATTGCCGACCAGGCGGACGGCTGCCAGCACATATTGATCGTCGATGATGAGGCCCAGATTCGCGAGCTGCTCACGGCCTATTTGCAAAAGCAGGGATACCGGGTCTCCTCGGCGTCGACGTCCGAAGAGGCTCTGAACGCATTGACGCAAATCCCTGTGCATCTGGCGGTTCTGGACATCAGCCTGGCGAACGAGGACGGTCTGAAGCTCTTGTCGCGAGTCAAGATTGAGTACCCCAGTGTCCGCGTGGTGATGCTGACCGGCCTGGGATTCGTTGAGGATTTGCTGGAGGAAGCCCAGCGCAAAGGGGCCGACGGTTACATGAGCAAAGTGCTGTCATTGGACGAGCTACACATGGCCATCCAGCGGGCGCTTCGGCCGCAAGCGCAGCCAGCCAGCGCGGCGTGAGGCGGGAAGAAATTGCCCGGTAGGGGAGGAAACTTCTTCCGCTAAGTACCTGTTTAGCGTGGGTGGCGCGGGCGACCCGCCCGCCCCGCTCGGCGACTCGCCGAGCGGAACGGGAGAGGCGCCGGCATGCAACCCGGATGTCGGGGCGTGAGCGGTAGGCCCGCCCGTTCCGTCGGGCGGGTCGCCCGACGGCACAGGCGAGTCGCCTGTGCCACCCACGCTGTACAGATACTCCGCTAAAGCGGAAGTCGACTGGCAAATCTGTCACGCCGCCAGACCTACACAGATTTATGAACAACGACAGTGACTCCAACTACGTATCGGTCGGGACTTGGATGTGGATGATGTTCGTCACAGCCCTACCGTGCATTGGATTGGTCATGGTTTTTGTTTGGGCGTTCACCGGCGACAACGAGTCCCGCAAGAATTACTTTCGTGCGGTCCTTGCCTGGGTCGGTGTCGCCGTGGGGCTGGTTGTCGTTCTGGCGCTGATTGGCGGATTGCCGCAGCTAAAACAGCACCTTCAGGATTTGGTGCCGAAAAAATAACGCGTTGGGCTAACGTGTGCGCCCCAGCCTCCCCACCGGCGGCTGTGGTTTGGATTCGTTAGGCCGTGCCACACCACAGACCATGATACGAGCACTCACAATTCTGCTGATGACCGCCTTCGCAGCCCTCGCCGCTGACAAGATGGTGAAGGAGGAGGCCTCATTGTCTCCGACGCACAAGGTCGCTTTCGAGCACCCGGAACGATTGCGTTATGATCTAGTGCAGCAGCCGGACGATGCCTTCAGGCCAGCCCTGAGATTCCGAAGTTTCGGAGCCGATGGAATCAGCACGTTGAGCTTCAAGTTTTTTGCCAGCAAGGATGACAACGGCACGTTCAAGACACAGGCCGACATTGACGCTGCGGTGATGAAGATGGGGGCGAGTTATGTCGAGGGTTCGGTCGAGAAGACCAACACGCTGCGGCGTCTCCAGCACAAGAGCGGCACCGGGGCATATTGTATTTTCACGGACGCTGACCTGGTGGGAGTTGCGAGACTCCCGCCCGGCCAGTTCAGGTACATCACCCTCGGCCTGGTCAAGGTGGGCGACTACGTTCTCACCGTTCGCGGCTATTCGAACACCAAAGACGGGGACGACTACAAGGCGATGTTGAGCGTACTGGAAGGTTTGAAGATTGTAGAGAAGCCCACAGCAGAGAAACCAGGGAAGGAAGCATGAGAGATAGGGGTATAGCAGCATCATTGATTTTGGGTCTGATTGCGCTGACTGGATGCGGAAAGCAGTCGCCATTAGCCGGGCGCTGGTCGACCACGGAGCCATTCGGTGATTCTTCTGGAATGGCCACGGCGGAGACCGTGTTCTCCCACGAGGGCGATGTCGTCAGCGGCACTTTCAAATTCAAGTCGCTGCCTGACGCGGCACGGAAGGAACTGGGAGCAACTTCATTTCCGCTCGAACAAGTCCGCTTCAGCGGTGGGCGCCTTTCCTTTGTAGTTCCCATTATGCCGAATCAGCCCAAGGAGTGCCTGCTGTTCAACCTCCAACTCGACGGAGATAAACTCAAGGGCACGGCAAAAGAGAACAGACCGGAGGTTGAGAAGTTGATTCCAGTGTCATTCAAGAAAGAACCATAGCCGAACACTTGTCGGGTGCATCCGCCCATTGCCCCCGGAGCGCCGGACTCCGATCCGGCATGGATTGAAATCCTGTCGAAACGTGCCGGATCGGAGTCCGGCGCTCCGAGCACGCCTGCGGTGTCGGAGGCAGTGCCCGGGTGCGCCCGCACTTGCCGGGCCGCTTGCGTATGTCGAAAGTCCTCACGATCGTTTTGGCTGTCGCGCTTGCTGTGGTCTCCTGCAGCCATGGCGTGTCGCGTATTCAGACTCGTTCACTGCCCAGCCCAAATCCGACCCGCTATTCGTTTCCGCTGCCGCTGGAGGAGGTTCGCACAAGAGCATGGCAGGCATTTTCGAGAGAACATCAGTACAAGGAAGCCATTTTCGGACGGTCAGCCAGCACTGTCCGTCTGGAGTCCATCCTGTCCGCCGAGTGTTCCACGAACGCAATGAGTGGCGAGGCTGTTTTTGCTGACCCAGCCAACGCGCATGACCTTTACTTGCATTCGTCTCACACGCCGTTCGCTACTTCTGCCATCTATCGCGGACACGATGGCGGTCTGCCGTTCATCGCTTCGTTTCACCTGCACTTGACCGGCAGCGGTTCAGATACTGTTGTGACTGTCACAGCGTCCAATGCCGAAGTAGTCAACGGCACGAAGTTTAGCATTGGTCCGTGCGGACCTGGGCAGGCCTGGAACTGCGTGAAGGTCAAGCCTACGACTGTTGAGGAGTATTCCATCCTTCGTTACCTTGGCCGCTACCTCGGGCTGACCAATATGCCGGCGGTCATCCTGCCCACACAATAAGCGGATGGAGTAAGTCATCGTGTGCCGAGCGGTCCAAGCAAGCCCTGCCGCGAACAGGCGCTGTGTGGTTTGTGACTGTAGGGTAGGGATGGCGCGCTGCGCCGTCCGCGCCGCGTAGCAGCGGCGCAATCGTAAGACGTCGTGCAACCGGTCGATTCGTTGCGTCGTACCCGCCTGTTCCGCCCGCTCTGCGCGGGCGGGGCCATCGCAGCGCGACGGCCCTACCGATCGTTGCAGTGGATGCGCCCCACCATTCTCCCTCTCGCGTGATTTCCTTGCGCGGCCGGAACCGCGGATGCACTGTTGCTGGCATGAATCCCTCAGGGCCTTCAGTGCCGAGGGGCGCAAAACCAGTTTCAAGGCTGCTGTGCAGAACGGAAAAACGAGGGGATCGCCTCCAGGACCTGATCAACAAAGGCAAAATGCGAGACCGATGTCCTCAACGGCCCAGAAGTCTACATCGGGCAGGTGCTTTGGTGGCAGCTACGAAACAACAAACACAGGAGAACGTTTATGGGCATTTGGTCCAGCTTATTTGGTAAGAAAAGCCCGGAAATGCAACGAGAGGCAGAGCGGCAGCGGAGTCTAAAGCGCGCTGAGAAGGAGGCGGCATCACTGGATCCGAAGAATGCCGCCTCACTTTACGAAGCGGCATCTCAGGGCGACGCAGATTTGGTCAGGCTACTTCTCGATAGAGGTGCATCAGTGGATGCAAAAGTAAGTGAGGCCACCGGGATGGGATTACGCGGCGACGTTTCGTACTTCGAGGACACTCCACTGCGCGCAGCGGTTGGAAAGGAACATCTAGCTGTGGTCCAAATACTTCTTGAAAAAGGTGCACACGCTGAGCACCCGACATCGCATGGCACCCAGAACCCATCGTCTGGGGCACTTGGCGATGCTGCAGTCACTGGAAATAGCCAGATCGCAAAACTTCTCTTGAAACATGGTGCGAACCCGAATGGTGCAGGCGACACGCCCCCCCTACACCGAGCGGCATCGGCTGGACATGTGGAGATGATTAAATTGCTTTTGGAAGCCGGCGCGGATATTCATCGTCGCATTACTGGCGATTGGGCCTCTCATCCACAAGCGATTCACAAGGCTGTTGACAGCGGGAAGTTGGCGGCAGTGGAGCTCTTGCTAAAAAAGGGCGCGGATCCGAACGCAGATGATGAAAGCAGCGAAGATGGCGATACGTCACTGGACATCGTCCATAAACATCTCTGCTGGCAAATCGAAGCTATTTCGCCCAAGCGACGCGTACCCTTCCACGACCGTGCGCATGAATATCCCGCCGCAGAAATGCTTGGCCTACTGGAGCGACACTCTGCACACCGAGTCGGGCGCATGACGCCCCATTATGCAAAAGAGATGAACGAAATCTCCGTCGAGCTCGCTCGGACTGGCGATGCTACGGGTTCCCAGAAAGCGGCAGACGCGGCTAAATGCGTCGCAAAGAGGATTCGTCGGTGAATCTTGAAGAAGCACAATACAAAGAATCTCCGCCTCACCCCAAAAGTAGCTTTGAGCGCAGCACGGCTTGGACGTTGAGCACGTCGAGGACGTAGTCGGGCGGAGCCATGAACAAATCGGCGCACTTCCCTTCGGTTCGACTCGCTGTCGCTGGTTACGTGTCGCTTGCATTGCTGGCGTGGATTGGTTTCGTTCCGGGTTGTATTCTGGACATCTTGTCCGCTCGAGTTTATCCGTTCGCCATTGTCACTACCGCCGTGATTTCGCTGTTTATCCTCGTCATCCTCGCGCCGGTGGTCTGGATTGGCCCGCGGCGCGACCGTTGGCTGGCGTTGCTGCTGGCTGTCCTTCCACTTCTCGCGTTTGGTGTCAGTGGTTGGTGGCTTTGCGGCTGGGCATTCCACGGATGAATGATTCCTGGTGAAAGAGACACTGACACAAATGCCGACTCTCTGGCGGTTCGTAGGAGCCGACGTAAGGAGGCTCTGATCACCTTTCGTCGGAATGGTTTGAGCCTCCTCACGTCGGCTCCTACGAAGGACAGGAACCAAGGCGGAGAAACCCCAAGCGCCGGAGGGGCGGCATCTGCCTGCCCCGGCTGAACGGTCCATGTCAGTTTTTCCACGCGCGATCCGATGTCGCTCCTGACGGAGCTGAGGACTGTTTGACAGGTGCGTTCTACTACAGAGATGTCGCCCCTGACGGGGCTGGCCAGGGCAGTTTCAATAAGACCATTGCCACAGAATCCGAGAATACCGCAGTGAGATCTTCGCTCGTTTCGCTCGTTTCGCTCGTTTGGCGCCAACCCGCAAATTCCGGATATTTCCACCTGTTCACGCTGAATTTTTGGGACGGCGGCGGCGAGTCCGACGCGAAAGCGGCTTGCCGCGCGGCGTTGCGTTTTACGTTTTACGTTTCACGTATTACTCCCTTACCACTCGATCACTGCCGCAGCCCACGTGAGGCCGGCGCCGAACACAACCAGGAGCGCCAGGTCACCGCGCCGGAGGCGTTTTTGGCTCACGGCTTCGTCGAGGGCGATGGCGACGGATGCCGCGCTCGTATTGCCGTACTTGTCGAGGTTCACGAACATCTGCTCAGGCTTCACGCCCAGACGATCGGCGACGGCGTCGATAATCCGGCTGTTGGCCTGGTGCGGGATGACGAGTTTGATCTTCGAGATGTCGAGCTCACAGCGGCGCATGGCCTCCTGTGCGGCGTTGTACATCGCGGTGACGGCGTTCTTGAACGTCTCCTTGCCGTCCATGCGGAGGTGATGGAGACCGGCCTCGACGGAATCGGTCGTGGCCGGGATCCGGCTGCCGCCGCCGGGCATGCAGAGGAGCATCGCCTTTTCGCCGTCCGCGCCCATGCAGGCCGTGAGCAGACCGTGCGCGTCGGGACGATGCTGGAGAATGGCCGCGCCCGCGCCGTCGCCAAAAAGCACGCACGTGTTGCGGTCCTTCCAGTCCACGATGGCCGAGAGCCGTTCGGCGCCGATGACGAGCACCGTGTCGTACATGCGCGACATGATGAACTGCTGGCCGATTTCCATGGCGTAGATGAACCCGGAGCAAGCCGCCTCGATATCGAACGCGGCGGCGTTGCGCGCGCCGAGCTTGGCCTGCACCAGGCAGGCGGTCGCGGGAAAGAGCATGTCGGGCGTGATCGTGGCGACGATGATCAGGTCGATTTGCTCGGCGGTGATGCTGGCCTGATCCATGGCGCGTTGGGCGGCCTTTGCGGCCATGTCCGACGTGAATTCATTCTCCGCGGCGATGCGACGGGCCTTGATGCCGGTGCGTGACGTGATCCATTCGTCGGTCGTATCGACGATCTTCTCGAGGTCGGCGTTGGTCAGGATCTTCTCTGGCACGTACGATCCTACGGACGTGATGGAACAAGAACGACCTTGGAAGCCGTGCTCGGCGCGGGGGTTTTTGAAGCGGTTGGTCGTGCTCATGCGACAACAGGGGGTGCGGCGTGGACAATGGGCTGGGCGAGTCGATCGGTCGCCGCTCTGACTTCGCGGAGGATGCTCTGGTTAATCTTGAACTGGATTGTTTCACAGGCGACGCGGATGGCGTTCCGGAACGCCTTGGCCTTGGCGGAGCCGTGGGCCTTGATGACGATGCCATTGAGGCCGAGGATCGGCGCGCCTCCGTAGGCCTCGGGGTCCATCCGGCGCTGGATGTCGCGGAAGGCGCTTCGCGCCAGGCTCGCGCCAAGCTTTCGGATGGGCGTGGCGGACAACTCGCGCCGCAGCAGCCCGAGCACCGCGTGGCCGAGGCTTTCGATGGATTTGAGAACGATATTGCCTGTGAACCCGTCGGTGACAACAACGTCCACGTTGCCTTCGAACAGGTCATGGCCCTCGACGTAGCCAATGAAATTTAAGTCGAGTTGCGCGCACAGCCTGGCCGCCTCACGCGTGAGATCGGTGCCCTTGCTTTCCTCGGTGCCGTTGCTAAGGACACCCACGCGCGGCCTGGGATGCTTGAGCAACTCGCGCGAGTAGACGCTGCCCATCACGGCGAATTGCGCCAGGTGCAGAGGCTTGCACTCCGGGTTCGCGCCGCCGTCCAGAAGCAAACAGTCGCCCACCTCGCCCGCGGGCAAGACGCACGCGATGGCCGGCCGCTCGATGCCCTCGAGCCGGCGCAGCTTGAGCGTGGCGGAAGCGACCAGCGCCCCGGTATTGCCGGGCGAGATCACCGCTTCGGCTTTGCCTTCGCGCACCAGTTCCATTGCTCGGACCATCGAGCAATCCTTCTTTCGTCGGACCGCGTCGAGAGGCTTGTCCTCCATCGCGATGACTTCGGAGGCATGGACGATGCGCAAGCGCCCATCAGAGCAGCCCGCCTGGCGAAGTGTGGCTTCGATCTCCGCCTGCTGGCCGACCAGGTGCAACTCGGTGATTTGCGCGCCGGCCGCGAGCGCCTGCTTGACTCCGTCAATGACGACCCTGCATCCGTTGTCGCCACCCATGACATCGACCGCGATTCGCATAAATGGAAAGAGCGCAGTGGGCGAGCGACCCGGCCGCGCTCCCGGCAATCATGCTCCGGCCGTCACAGTGATGATTTGGCGGCCTTTGTAGAAGCCGCAAGCCGGGCAGACGCGGTGCGGCACGTAGGGCGCCGCGCACTGCGGGCAGGAACTGAGTTGGGGAAGTTTCAGCACGCTGTTGTAGGCCCGGCGCATACGCTGGCGGCTCGTCGAGGGTTTACGTTTAGGAACGCCCATAAATTGTTATTTCAGTTTCAGTTTGTCGAGCGCGGCCCACGGCGACGCGCCGTCGTCCGGCCGGTCGACACCGCTACCGGCCTTTGTTTTCTTCGGGAACAGCCCGCGGCAGTCTTGTTTACACAGCGGATGCTGCGGAAAGGCGAGGAAAATATCTTCGCGCAAATACGGAGTCAAGTCCACGGAGTCGTTGATGACGAGGGCTTTGTCATCCCCGGAAAGCGGGATGTGACAGGCCCAGGACTCCAGCTTGAGGGTCGTCTGGAACGCTTTGAGGCAGCGAACGCACTGGCAATCGAGCTTCAATTCCAGCGTGCCTTGGGCCAGCACGGCGTCCTCCATCTGTTGCAACTCCAGTTCGTAGTGGAGCGGCTGCGCGGCCCGCACCATCTCGTCGCGCGAGTCGAGATCCAACTCGGCCACGGACAGCTCCCCTTGGAGCCGGAGGTTCTTCGACTCCAGGCGGTGCAAGTTGAAGGTGAGCGGCATGACAAACAATCAGGCTCCCGGCACTATTCTATGCGCTTAAGTTTCCCGTTTCACGCCTTGGGCGCAACTCCAAGTTTACTCCTCAACGCTGTCACGACATGGGCTGGCACGAACGCGCTCACGTCGCCGCCGAGGCGGGCGATTTCCTTCACAATGCGCGAACTGAGGAAAGTATAAGTGTCCTTGGGCATCATGAAAATGGTCTCGATGCGCTCATTGAGTTTGCGGTTCATCAACGCGAGCTGGAACTCGAACTCGAAGTCCGACACCGCCCGCAGTCCACGGATGACCGCCTGTCCGCCGCGCCGCTCGACATAATCAATCAGCAACCCGTCGAACGCGTCTGCTACTACGTTGTCCAGACCCTTGATCGACTGGCGCACCAGATCGAGCCGCTCGGCACTGGTGAAGAGCGGGTTCTTCCCGTCGCTCTGCGCCACGGCCACGATCACGTGGTCGAACAGCTTGGTCGCGCGCTGGACCAGGTCAAGATGGCCGTTGGTGAAGGGGTCGAAGCTCCCGGGATAAATCACCGTGCGCATGGCGGGACACTGGCAGGGCAGAAGGCGCTTGGCCATTCAAAAAGGCCTCTGGGGCTTCCAAATCCGAAATCCGATGCCCGAAATCCGAAGGAAGCCCGAAGCCCGAAACACTCCCGGCTGGCTGCCTCCTGGCGCTGACTCCCTAAAGCGGACTGCAATTGAAACCATGACCACAGAACCAGCGGAGCCGCTTCGAACCTCGGATTTCGGATTTCTTTCGGCCTTCGGATTTCGCTCCCGTTCCACTTCCGTCTTGCGCTTGTCCCCGCCTCAATTGACCTTTCCCGGATGCAATTTGGAATCTGCAACGAAATCTTCAAGGATTGGAAGTTCGCCGACGCAATGCGCTTCGCCAGGCAGGCAGGCTACGACGCCCTGGAAATCGCGCCGTTCACGATCGCGAGTCATGTGACCGACATCTCCTCTGAGGTCCGCCGGCAAATCCGCGACGAGGCGGCGCACGTGGGGATCACCATTTCGGGCATTCACTGGGTGCTCGCTCAGACCGAGGGGATGCATCTGAACCATCCCGAACCCGCCGTCCGCGAACGGACGGCGAAATACTTCGTTGATCTCGTCGATTTCTGCGCGGACCTCGGCGGGCACACCATTGTGCTGGGCTCTCCCAAGCAGCGCAACGTGATGGCGGGCGTCAGCCTGCCGCAGGCGTGGGACTGGGCGCGAACCACGCTTCGCGATGCCGCGCAGCACGCAGGCGAACGCGACGTGACGATTTGCCTGGAGCCCCTGGCGCCGACCGATACGAACTTTATCAACACGGCGGCCGACGCGATACGCTTCGCGCAACAGATGGAGTCGCCCCATTTCAAAATCATCCTCGATGTGAAGGCGATGTGCTCGGAGTCCACACCGATCCCGCAAATCATCCGCGAGAGCTGGCCCCACTTCGCCTACTTCCACGCGAATGATCGCAACTTGAAAGGGCCCGGCTTTGGCGAAGTGGATTTCAGACCCATCGCCGCCGCATTGCGCGAAGTCGGTTACGACGGCGTCGTGTCGGTGGAAGTCTTCAAATTCGAGGAGGGCGCGGAAGCCATCGCGACCCGGAGCATCGCGTATTTGAGACGCGTGTTTGGCTGAACCGTGACAGTCAGCCGCCAGTTCTCAGCGTGAGATAGGAGAGACGACGGTCTGTAGCCGCCGACGTGAGGAGGCGGTGTATGTGGATGTTCGTTCCATCCGCCTCCTCACGTCGGCGGCTACGATGTCACGGCGTCTTCACGACGATGGCCGTGATGTCGTCGAGCTGCGGGGCGCCCTGCGCGAATTCACGGGTCGCGGCGTAGAGCGCCTCCACGATGGCGCGCGCGGGCTTGTCGCGGTGCGCGCGCACGACGTCGAGGGCTCGCTCGGCGCCGAAGAGTTCGCCGCCCGGCGAGGAGGCTTCCTCAATGCCGTCCGTGAGAAGAACCACGAGGTCGCCGGGGACGAGCGTCAGCCCCGGGGCCGATGCGTACTCGGTGGCTGCGCGCAGGCCGAGCGGAATGCCCGTGCGCTTGAGCTCCGCTTTGACCGCGCCGTCCGCGGCAATGACGCAGCCGGGCGGATGACCAGCGCTGGCGTAGGTCAATTCGCGCGTCGACGGGTCGAGACGGCCCAGGAATAAAGTGATGTAACGTTCGCCGCCCATGTCTTCGGCGAGAATGCTGTTGGCGCGCGTGAGGATCTCACCTGGGTCTTCGCGGCGGCCGGCCAGCACGCGCAGGTAGGCGCGCGTCTCCGCCATCAGCAGCGCGGGACCGACACCGTGGCCGGCGACGTCGCCGACAACGAGACCGACGCGATCCTGCAGCATCGGGAGGTAATCGAAGTAATCACCGCCCGTGGCTTCGGCGGGGTAGGTGGCCCCGGCGATGTCGAAGCCGGCCAGCGCGGGGGCGGCCTTGGGAAAGAGCCGTTGTTGGATTTCGCGCGCGACGGCGAACTGTTCCTCGTGTTCGCGCAATTCGCGTTCGGCGCGCAGGCGCTGGGTGATGTCGCGGATGAACCCCACGAATCGGCGATGGCCGTCCAGCTCCATGTCGGAGAACGAAACCTCGATTGGGAATTCGACGCCGTTTTTTCGACGGCCTGTGGTTTCCGTCGCGCGCCAGTTGAGCTTTCGCGCGCCGGTTGCCAGATAGCGCGCGATGCCCGCGCCGTGCGGGCCGCGCAAGGACTCGGGCTGGATGACCTGCAGATTTTCTCCAATGAGTTCGTCCGGAGTGAACCCGAACACGTCATAAACGGCGGGATTGGCAAACAGGATTCTGCCTTCGGTATCCATGAGCAGGACGGCGTCGGGGCAGGTTTCCCAAAGGAGCCGGTATCGCCGCTCGCTTTCGATCATCAACCGGCGGGACTCGCGTTGGCTCGCCCGATTGGCGGCCTCGCGCAGTTCGCGATCCACGGCCGGCCCCAGGCGGCTGAGGCTCCCTTTCATCAGGTAATCGTGTGCGCCGGCCTTCATGCAGGCAACGGCGATGTCTTCGCCGATGCCCCCGGAGACAATGATGAACGGCAAGTCCAGTCCCGTACGCTGAAGAATCTGCAGCGCCGCGGGAGCGTTGAAATCGGGCAGATTGTAGTCCGCCAAAACAAGCTGCCAGGTCTCGGCGCGCAGCGCTTCGCGCATGGCGTCGGCCGTCTCGACGCGGCGTGAGACGACGTCATAGCCGCCTTTGCGAAGCAGGCTGACCATCATTTGCGCGTCGAACTCGGAATCTTCGACGATGAGCACTCGAAGCGGAGTCTTCATTTAGGCAATCGACCCACGGCAAGGCTACACCAATGGGGCCGAACGGGAAGGGAATTAGTGATCTGCCTTCTCAGGATCGTTGCTTTTTCGCATCGGCGGCAAGGGGCGTAGCTTCTTCTTGGGAACGCGGCTTGGAAACCACTAGGAGGACGCAAAGCAACACGCCGAAGCCAAAAGCAGCCAGCGTGAGTTTCATGCCCGTCAGGGAAGGTTGGAAGTGGAAAACGACATCGCTCGCGCCCGCGGGCACTTGCACGCCACGCATGAGATAATTGCAACGGAGCAGCGGCACCGGCTTTCCATTGACCGTCACCGACCAGTCGCGGTCGTACTGATCATTCAGGAGCAGAATGGACGGCGCCGTGGCATTGGCCTTGAGTTCGATGTGCTTTGGGGCATAGCTCGCGAACTCGACGCTGCCGGGAGCAGCGTTGCTGCCTGCGGTGGCAGGGGCCGGCACAGCTTCGTGAACGAGCACCACCGAATGCGGATCGAAGGCGGGACTGGCGAGCGTTTCGAGGGCAACATCATTGTAGTTGGTCACCAGCCATCGCGTGTAGAGCTTCGCTCGAGGGAGCGCGCCAGTGAATTCAATGAGCGCCCACGGGCCAGTGGTATTGGTTTCCGCGCCAATGTTGTTTTCCGGGTTTTGCTTATATGTGAATGCCGTGTGCATTCGGAACCCTCGCCGCTCAGGATCCAGCGACTGGTTCAGGATGTCGGCGAATGGCCCGGCCAGTCCAAGGATGTACCGCGTGTTCGTAAGCTCCCAAAGCCTTTTGCTGGGCAGGCGCGCCAGATAGTTCGTCTTCTCGGCGCCAGCTCGAGGGTCCTGGGGAATGTCCAGTGACTGGATGTTGTAGTACGGACAAAGCCGCTGGAGCCAATAAGGTCCGCGCCAGATTTGGTTCGCGGTGGCGATCTGCTGAGCGGCTTGCTGTTGTTGGACCATGCCGGGAGGAAACACCGCCACCCGGTGGAGCCACGGATCTTTACGGAGAATATCGATGATCGGATTCGACGCGTATTGAAGCCGATAGTCCAAATGTAGGATCCACGGTGCGTTTGCTCGTGCCAGATCGATGGTCAGCACCACGCCCAACAGCAGCACCGCCCACTTCGCCCGTCGCTCGGCGAATACGCCGAGTTGGATGAGCGTCAGGATCGCGGCCGAGGCAATGAGGAACAACACAAAGCAACCAACTTCGCCGGTGCTGAACTTTGCGATCGCCGCAGCCTGAGCTTCGTCGGGGAACCCGATTTCCTGCAAGTGCCGCGTGAGGCCGGCGCGTGCGTTGGAATAGCCGACGAATGCGAAGACGCCGATCACAGCGAAGAGGATGGAGAGGCGAAACCACCATTTCTCGACAGGCATCGCTTTCGCCTGCCAGTTCCGGAACCGTTCACCCAGCGAGCCGGCGCTGGCCCTGGCGCCTTCGAGATAGCGCCGGCTCAGGCCAAGCAGTCCGTAGCCGAACAGGATCAGGAGAATCATGTGGCCCGGGTGCATGAACTTCATCGGGTTGCGGATCGTGGAGAAGTAGGGCAGGGCGTACACCAACTTGTAGAATGGAGCATGGTAACCCCACGAGAAAAGTATCGCCGGTATGAACAACGCCGCCCAGAACAGGATGTAGCGGCGCTCGTGTGGCTCGAAGATCGGCTTCGTTCCGCCTCCGCGCCCCCACGCATGGAACACCGCCCATAACCCTACGATCACGACTAGGATCCCGGCATACTCCCCTGCACCGGAATTGCGGCTGGCGCGGCGCTGCGGGCCGTCGGGCATGGCCCAGAATTCGCCCACGCGGCCCCAATACTCGCCGCCGTCGGGCGTGTCCATGCGGTAGCCGTAGATGCCCGGGATGATCGTGCGGAGCATCATTTCCCCGGGCGGCAAGCTCCATTGCGTGGCGAAGACATATTGTTTTTCATCCTCCGCTTTCTTCTGCTCCGGCGTCAGCGGAGCCGAGGCGGCGGTTTCGGACTTCGCGCCTCGCGCTGTTTTGGCCGCGATGCCCGTGAGTGTGACGAGCACTTGCGCCGCGATGAAGGCCGCGCAGAGCCCTACCACGCCGAGCCGGACGCACCCCATGATCTTCCGGGCCGGAGTCGGTTCCTCAGTGAATGACTGGAACAGCACGAACGCCGCAATAAACAGGCTGAAGATCGCGCCATTGTCCGCGCCCTCGACGACGCCCAGGCCGACGCACAAACCGGCCAGAGCGGCGTTGAGCCACTGGTTCCCCCGCCGCCGGTTCATAAGTGCTGCCAGCGCTAGAAACGCCGACATGAGGGTGAGCGCGCGCGTGCCGAGCCCCCAGCAGGTGTTCGAGAAGAAATTCATGTTCAATGCCGCGGCAATGGCCGCCACGAGGCAAAGGCCGGGCGTGAGCTTGAGCGTGCGGAAGAAAATCCAAGCGCTTGCCCCGAGCAAAAGCAGCGAGATGGGGGGATAAAACTTCGCAAACCCAACCGGGCCGAGAAGCCAGACGAGCAGGTAACTGATGCTGGATGAGGCCGCCCCGCCGTTCATCCCAATCCAATTGAGGTCCATCCAGAACCCCGTCAGCGCATAGGGAACGGCCAGCGCCGCCGACATCATCACCCCCAGCGGCCCGTCGTTCGAGAAATGCACGATGCCCGGCTTGAAGCTCTCCCGGAACAG